>WNFQ01001524.1_pt1 | contig 19315 bp, 15 predicted proteins | sample 5400171 | NCBI WGS metagenome assembly WNFQ01 (sample SAMN13153356, study PRJNA577476) | soil metagenome | isolation source: 20 cm soil under Madrone tree | place: USA:California | collected 2016-06-14 | reverse complement strand
TCGCGCGCCGGGCTCGATCACACCGATCACCGGCACCAAGAGATTCTCTTTCAATTTCGGTAGCGCGACAGAAGACGCGGTATTGCAGGCGACGACAATGATCTTGGCGCTTTCCTGGGTGAGCATATCCGCCATCTCCATGCTATAACGTTCAACAGTAATTGGACTTCTACTGCCGTACGGAATACGCGCCGTGTCACCGAGATAGAATATTTTCTCGTTAGGCAAAAGTTCCCGCAACGCCTTTACTACGGTTAGTCCGCCGATTCCGGAATCAAAAACACCAATCGGACGTGGATCACTCATTAGCGGGAAGGTGATGGAGCGATTAGAGTAGCGCAAGCTTCCAAGCTGCGTTTGTTACGGTTCGCAAGCTCGCCACTGGACGAGTCCGTCCGATTGGCGGACCGGAGTCTTGCGTCTAATTTATCGCGATGGCTGAGCTTTCCAAGACTTACGATCCAAAGTCGGTCGAGCCAAAGTGGTATGCCCATTGGATCGGCAACGACGATTTCAGGGCGGATGCAAATTCATCCAAGCCGCCGTTCTCGATCGTGATGCCGCCGCCCAATATCACTGGCGTACTCACCCTTGGCCATGTGCTGAACAACACGATCCAGGACATTCTTGCCCGTCGCGCGCGCATGCTGGGAAAAGAAGTGCTCTGGCTTCCGGGCATGGATCACGCCGGAATCGCAACTCAAACCGCGGTCGAAAAATGGCTACGAAAAAATGAAGGCATGACGCGACACGATTTAGGCCGCGATGAATTCCTGCGCCGCGTCCTGAAATGGCAGAACAAGCATGGTGGCATCATCATCGAACAATTGAAGCGCCTTGGCTGCTCGTGCGATTGGTCGCGCCAACGCTACACGCTCGATGACCATTACGTCCAGGCTGTCCAAAAGGTTTTTGTCGATCTTTACCGCAAGGGTTTGATCTATCGCGGCCGTCGCATGATCAACTGGGACCCAGCGGCGCAAACTGCGCTGTCCGACGAAGAGGTCATTTCCAAGCCGCAAAAAGGAAGCCTTTACTACGTTCGCTATGAAATCGCGGAAGAGCCCGGCCGCTTCATTGAAGTCGCCACCACGCGGCCGGAAACGATCATGGCCGATACGGCGGTGGCGGCGCATCCCGGCGATAAGCGCTATGCCGATCTTATCGGCAAGCACGCATGGCGCCCGCTCGCGCGCGAAAAACTTCCCATCATCGCTGACGAAGCTATCGATCCCGAGTTCGGGACGGGAGTTTTGAAAGTTACGCCAGCGCACGACACGCTCGACTTCGAAATTGGCCAGCGCCATAACCTGCCTGTCGTCGATGTTTTGCATTCTAATGGAAAAATCAATTGTCCGGCAGTCCCAGGGTTGGACGGCCTTGATCGATTCGAAGCGCGTAAAAAGGCAGCCAAGTTATTGGAGGAAAACGGTTTGCTTTCGAAAGAGGAGCCATACGAGAACAATGTCGGTTTCAGTGAGCGGAGCGATGTGCCAATAGAACCGCGGATTAGCGAGCAATGGTTTCTGCGTTACCCGAAGACGAAAGAAGCGCTCGCCGTGGTGCGAGATCATCTCATCCGCTTTTTTCCCGCGCACTGGGAAAAGGTTTACGCGCAATGGCTGGAGAACATTCGGGACTGGTGCATCAGCCGCCAGGTCTGGTGGGGACATCGCATACCGGCCTGGTATGCGAAATCCCAAGCTCCAAGCTCCAAATCCCAAATTTATGTCGGAATTGAGCCTCCGAGCGATCCAGAGAACTGGACGCAAGATCCAGATACGCTCGATACCTGGTTTTCATCGTGGCTCTGGGCCTACGAAACGATGGATGAAGAGACACGGAAAAAATTTTATCCAACCAGCGTGTTGGTGACCGCGCCAGACATTATCTTCTTCTGGGTCGCGAGAATGATTATCGCCGGGCTTGAGTTTAAGCCGGGCAAATCCGAACGTGATAAAGACAATATTCCGTTTCGCGACGTTTATTTCACTGGACTGATTCGCGACAGGCAGGGCCGAAAGATGTCGAAGAGTCTCGGTAATTCGCCTGATCCGCTCGAATTGATCGACACGTATGGTGCCGACGGGTTGCGCTTTGGACTGATGCGCATTGCGCCGAGCGGACAGGACATTCGCTACGACGGAAAACAAATTGAAGAAGGCCGCAATTTTGCGACGAAGCTCTGGAATGTCGCGCGCTTTCGGCAAATGCACGGGCCGAGCGAACCCGTTCTCAAGATCGACAATACATCGGTATCAATCTACGCCGTAGAAGTTCTCGCTCGATTGAATGAGACAATCAGCGCGATTGAAGCGGCATACCGCGAATATCAGTTCAACACGGTCGCCCAGCGCCTCTATGACTTTGTGTGGAGCGATTATTGCGACTGGTTTGTCGAGGCGGCGAAAACCGACATTTTCGGGGAACACGAAGCGAAGAAGAAATCCGCGCTTGCAGTCATGGACTTGGTACTTTCTGCAGTGTTGCGATTACTCCACCCTTTCATGCCGCACATCACAGAAGAACTTTGGCGCCTGCTCGGACTCGGGACACACTCGATTCAGTTCGCGGCGCCTCCCGAAAAAGTGCCATTGGACGATGTCGATCTTACGAAGGAGCGAAGACTTGTTTCTGCTATTTACGAAACCGCTCAAGCCGGTCGCAATTTGCGCGCGGAAGCAAAGATTCCGTCGAGTAAGAAAGTGCAATTTATCTTGCGCTTGGAGAAAAAGGAAATCGAAGCTGAACTGCCGACTCTCTCGCGACTGCTGAACGCCGAGGAAGTAAAGTTAGATCGGCAATATGAAGCCGAGGCTGGCGTTCCTGTCGCGGTCACCACGCTCGGAGAACTTTTTCTATCGCAACTGGCGAAGTTGAAGCAGGCGCGGGAAGGCCTGAATTAAAGATTATTTTGTGCTCGTCGATTTTGGCTCCGCGCTTGTGGAAGAACTCCTTTAGCGCGGGCGTGTAAAATGTTCCATCGTATTCGCGATTCAGCTCCAGCCAGAGACGACCGCGTGGCTTTAAATACCTGGCAAGATCGTTCAGGAAGAATTCCCATTCCGAAACGTCCCATAGGTTCTCCTGCTTATGATTGTTGAAACAAATCATGAACGCGGTGATGAGGTCGAATTTATGTCGGAGATCGGGAAGGGGACTAAAAGGCTCAATGCGCGAAATCACGCGAGGCACACCGAGCAGGTCAGTGATTTCGGCAAACATCGGCACGTAATCCACATCGAGGCCAAGCCCCTTGTGTCCGAGCAATTGTGCGATGTGCAAAAAATACCCGACACCGCAGCCAAGATCGAGGATGTGCTTCGGCCGCGTCAAATCGAGTTCAATTTCGCGAATGCGGCGAATGTTGACGTCGATCCATCGGTCGAGGTCGAGATATTTCGGCCAATCTTCGCCCGGATCTTCGACAGCGTAGCGCCGGCGAATTTGCTCGAACCCGTGGGGATCGATTGTCTCGATCACTCGCGTCGTCTCGAGGCGAAAACGGTTCGCCCGAAGAAGCCTGAGCGTGTGCCTTCTGGCGCTGGGCAGGGTTCGGCCATCTACAAGCTTCTTAAGTTTATGGGGAAGTTTTTTGAGTCTGCGGCGAAATCCCACTGGATGATAGATCACAGCTTGTGGCGCATCGCAACAATTTCAACTAAAGTGCAAACGAAATGAGTTGGTGGAAAAAGCTGCTCTGGTTCGCAGTTTCGGCGTTGGGGGTGTGCGCGTTGGCGATTTTGGCGCTCTCACGCGGAGAGCAAATCAGCGCGCTCTGGATCATTGTGGCGGGGCTTTGCGCGCTTTCGATCAGTTATCGTTTTTACAGCAAATGGCTGGCTGCAAAAGTGCTCATGCTCAATGAGGAGCGGGCCACACCGGCTGTCCTGCAAAATGACAGCAAAGATTACGTGCCGACGAATCGCTGGATGGTTTTCGGGCATCATTTTGCGGCAATCGCTGGCCCGGGGCCGCTCGTAGGTCCCGTATTAGCGGCGCAGTTTGGCTTCTTGCCCGGTACCCTCTGGATCTTAATCGGTGCCACGCTCGGCGGCGGAGTACACGACATGATTGTTCTGTTCGCCTCAATCCGGCGTGGCGGCAAAACGCTTGGTCAAATGGTGAGAGAGGAAATCGGGCGGGGCGTCGGTTTGCTCGCGCTCATCAGCGTCTTGGCGATCATGATTATCTTGCTGGCCGTGCTCGCGCTGGTCGTGGTTCAAGCTCTTGCCCAAAGTCCGTGGGGCGTTTTCACCATCGCGGTAACCATACCGCTGGCATTAATTATGGGAATCGCGCTGCGCACAGGAAAAGTGAGCGTCTTCGCAGTCACGATTTTTGGATTGCTTGGTCTGGCATTTGGCGTGTGGGGCGGGCAATTTCTCGGGCACTTTCCTGCAATTGAAGCGTGGTTTCGTCACGACCAGAAGTGGCTGGCGTGGGCGATCATGATGTATGGCTTGGCCGCGTCGGTTCTGCCTGTTTGGATGCTGCTAACGCCGCGCGATTATCTAAGCACGTTTTTGAAGCTGGGTACGGTTGCCTTGTTAGCGGGGGCCGTCCTGCTGATCAATCCGACGTTGCAAATGCCGGCGATTACAAAATTCATCGACGGCAGCGGTCTTGTCTTTGCGGGCCCCGTGTTCCCTTTTGTGTGCATCACCATCGCCTGCGGCGCAGTATCAGGTTTTCATTCTCTAATCGCTTCGGGCACGACGCCGAAGATGATAAGACGCGAATCGCGAATACGAAATATCGGCTACGGCGCGATGGTGACCGAAATGATGGTCGCTTTGATGGCCATGATCGCGGCGTGCGTGCTGCAACCGGGGGAATATTTTGCGATCAACACCAAAGGCGCACCCACGGAAGTAGTGGCAAAAGTTTCTGCCGCTGGCTTCCCCGTAACCGAGGTCGAAATGCAGGAGCTCGCCAGGAATCTCGGTGAATCCACCATGTTTAATCGCGCAGGCGGTGCGCCGACATTCGCTGTCGGCATGGCGCACATGTTTGCGCGAGTATCCGCTGGCCCAACCGCGCTCGCACTTTGGTATCACTTCGCAATCATGTTTGAGGCGCTATTCATTCTCACTACGATTGACGCAGGAACACGTGTAGGGCGATTTTTGCTTCAGGATTTTCTGGGGAATCTCTGGGGTCCGCTTGGCAATACGCGTTCGTGGAGCGCAAATCTCTTCTCAAGCGTGTTGCTGGTGGGAGCGTGGGGCTGGTTTTTGTATGAGGGGGTTATCGATCCTCTCGGAGGCATCAACTCGCTTTGGCCGCTATTCGGACTGGCCAATCAATTGCTCTCGGTGGTTGCGCTCTGCTTGGGCACAACGCTCTTGATCAAAATGCACAAAAGCAGATATCTGTTTGTTACGCTGGTTCCGCTTTGTTTCATGTGTGCAGTAACGTCCTCTGCTGGTTATCTGAAGGTTTTTTCACCGGATGCGAGACTTGGTTTCTTGAGCGGCGCTCGGTCGCTTTCGCAAGAGGCGACGAGGATTGCCGATCCAGTCAAGGCTGCTGAGTTGGCGCGGCAAGCGGGCGTCTGGCGATTCGACGCGCTGGTTGCTATCTTTTTTCTCGTGCTCGTGCTTATGATCGTGCTCGGCTCTGCGAGACAATGGTGGCGATTATTGCGCGGCAGGAAGCCGCTGATCCTGTATGAGAGCGAATTCGTGCCGATCACTGCTGCGCAGCTCGCAGAGTTTTAGCGCTCTGATCCGTTCAAGACCGTGGATGAAGCCTGCGTTTTCACGGGCCACTGGGATAGCGATCTCTACAACCGCACCTGCTCCGTGTCTTTAGCCAGAATCCAACCGCGCAAATTATTCGGTAGAGCCGCATAGATCCAATCACCGCGAATGCTTAGGATTTTAATTTCGCTGCCAGGAGGCAACGTCAGAACGCTATTTGCGGTATCGGCCACTGCGAGCCGTGCTTGCACTTCTTTGCCGGTCACAATGGCGAGCGCTCGACCTTTGCTGCCAGCGTCCAGTTGATAAACCGCCAAGATCGACAGGGCTGCCACGAGTAGCGAAAAGGAGGAAAATGCAATTGCCGCTGCGGATCGGCGGCGCGCAAAGACCAGGCCAACGATGCAAAAAATCGCCACCCAAAAAGCAGCCGCTGCCGCGATGCTATATTGATTGATGCTCGCTAATTGGAGATAGCGTTCAGACCAGCTTGGTTGCATCTCGAGCGCGCGCGCCTCATCACGCGCGATCTGCAAATTGGCTGCCGCTTCGGGATGATGCCGCTCCAGAGCCAGCGCCCGTTCATAATTTAAGATCGCACGTCCAAAATCGCCTGTGCGGAAATAGGCGTTGCCGAGATCGTAAAACAGGTTTGCGCTCCATTGTCCCGAGCGGGCAAGGGCTTCGTACTGATCAATAGCTTCCTTGAAACGTCCCTGGGCGTACTCCTGGTTCGCCTTGGTGAATTCGGCGTCCGATTGCGCGAATGCCGATGTGGCAACAAAGGCGCAGATCACCGCGCAGCAAAGATCGACAAGAAATCTTCCGCCTTTCATACGTGCAAATCCTCAATCAATTCCAGCACGTCGCGGCGGTTCTCTGGGGAGATTTTCCCTGAGCCGTTATGGGCTCCGCTGTATTGGAGCTCGTCGCTCTGTTCGAACAAGCGACGCAGGCGCTCGCGCGAATCCCCGTCGAGCTGGAACGTGTCGGCGGCTGTCTCCACATCGACCGTGTTTGGATCGATATTGCGCGCCAGAGCGGCTTTCACGCGAACGACTCTGGAAGCCTCGGCATAATATTCGCGTGGCGACGCGTCGCCGCGATGCAACTTGCGCATCAATTCGGCAGCTTCATGCTGTAGGGCAGCGATGCGTCGTGCCTCACGATTATTGATCCCGCGCTGTCGGACTTTCCATCCGGCAAACCCAATCAGGGCGAATAAGGGAATTAACTGCGCAATCCAGAAATGCGGACGCGCATAAAGCGGAACAAACGATTGTGCCACTTGGGGTCTTTGCGTCAGTTGGTACAAAATATCCTGCGGTTTTGTTGTAGCCGGGACCGCTGATCCCGGCCTGGCTGCTGTGGCCGGGGTCGGTGCTGATCCCGCCTGCGCGGTAGCCGCGTTCGGAGCTGCCGCCACGCCGCCTTGCACAGTGATAGCAATCGCATCGCTGCGCAGCGTCACATATTGCTCTTTCACTGGATCGAAATAGGAAAACGCAAGCGGGGGAATGCTCTGTTTCTTTTCATTGGGCGAAAGCACCATTTCGAAAGTTTTTGCGCCGCTGATGCCGACCTCGTCATCCTGCTTGAACTTGGAGGACGGCGGATATTTGTGCCAACCGTGCTCGTCCTCTATTGCCGGAGCATTGACGCGATCGAAATTGCCGCGCCCGGATATTGTCGATGTAACGGTAATTGGATCGCCCACCTGCACGCTTTTTGGTTTTGCCTCAGTCGTCATCGTAAAGTTTCCGATCGCGCCCGAAAAACTCGCCGGCGCGTTTTGTGGCAACGGTTTTACCTCAAACGGCACGGGCTCGCTGTTGATCTCTACCTCGCGCCGCTCACCAAGCTGTCCAAACGGATTGGAAAAGAACGGGTCGGAGAACGGATCATCCAGATTGAACAAGTCGAATGGCGACCGCGACCGCGGCGAAGTTGACCTTCGTGGTGTTAACACTTGCACCTTTGCTTTAACCGGCCCGAGTTCGAATCTTCCCGCGCGCGCCGCAGCGATCGCGGTCTTATATGTCACCACCTCGTAAGCTCTCCCGTTAATAGTCTCCAAGTTTTCTCCGGCTTGCTGCAATTTTTGCGCTGTAAATCCTTGTCCAGTGATCTCGGGAGGCTCGATCAGCTGTGGATGAGCCCGCGGATCAAATCCCATCCGAATCTGGGCCGGCACCATCTCGCCGACGAAGGCGCTTTTCTTCGGAACAATTAATTCGGCGAAAACGAGCTGGTTTGCTTCAGCAGTGGATGATGCCCCGCTCCGTCTTTGCGCGGTTTGGCCATTTGGCGAAGCGGCCACCTGTAGCGTGAGCGCCGGCGTTCGCAGGGAATTGTTGCCCACCCGAATGGTTTGGGATGGGATCGTGAATGTTCCAGACTTCACCGGCAGGATCGTGTAGTCGTAGATCACGCTTGAGGTGACGTTGAAATTATTCATCTCGAAGTGCTGGGACGTTCCTGTTCGACGAATCTCGAGGCCATCCACTGCGATCCTCTCTGGTGCATCGGCGCCACGCGCTCCTTTCAGTCGAATTTGCAACTGCACAGTCTCACCCACCACAGTTTCGGAGCTATTCAGGACCGCTGTGACACTGGGCGAATCCGCGAAGGCCGTGTTTGTTCCGAGCACCGCGATCAACGCGATGAATACAAGTCCGATCCGTAAACTGTGCATCGACATCTCCATCAAGAATCAACCATCAACCCTTACCGGTAGCTACCAGTCGTTATAGACACGACGCGTGGGCTTGCGTTCATCGAGTTGAACCCGGGCCTCCTCATCTTTCATCGATTCAAGAAGCGCCTCAGCCTGGCGTTCACTCATCTTACCCTCCTTTTCTGCTTCGGCCTCGGCCATCTGCGCATCTTTGTCTGCCGGCTTTTGTGACTTGTCTTCGCTAGCCCCTTTCACTTCGCCTGCAAATTTTTTCTGCGGCGATTCCGCCGGTGTCGCTGATGGGGTTGCGCCTTCGCCCTCTCCCGGAGTCGGTGACGGCATTTCGTTTCCGTTTTGCTCAGGCGTGGGAGATGGCCGTTCGCCTTGACCCGATTGTTCCTGATTTTGTTTTTGGTCGCCTGGAGAAGGGGATGGCGAGGGTTGCTTCCCCTGTTGTTGCTTTGATTGCTGCGCCTCGTTCTTTGCCTGGGATTGATCTTGCTTCTTTTCCTCTTGTTGATTCTTCCCGCTCTCGGATTGGCTCTGTGATTGTCGATCTTTCGTTTGCTGCTGTTTGTTCTGCTGTTGCTGCTGCTGAGCTTGATCCTGCTGCTGTTGTTGTTGTTGGTCCTGCTGCTGCTGGTTTTGTCCGCCTGAGCCGGATTGCTGATTCTCCTTGTCTTGCTTATTCTTCTTTGGCGGTGACGGGGAAGGGGAGGGCTGCTGCTCGGGTTGTTTCTTATTCTTTAGCTCCTCAATCTTTCTCTTTACGTAATCGTAATTCTCCTTCGCCTCTTTGTTTTGGGGTTCGAGCTTGAGCGTTTGTTCGTAATGATCGAGTGCATTTGTCCAGTCGCCGATTTTTTTATCGTCGGTTTTCTGTGCTTCCCCACGTTGGTAAAGCGTGTTCCCGAGATTGTAATGACTTTTGCCTTGTAAACCGGTATCTGGCGAGAGCAACGCCTGACTAAACGATTCCAGCGCCTTATTGTAGTCTTCTAATTTGTAAGCGGCCGCGCCCGAATCGAACTGCAATTTCTCCTCAGCGTGCGATTGCGGATGGGATTTTAAGGTCTGCTGAAACTGGCTGTAAGCGTCTTCGAATTTGCCGCCGCGATATGCATCGAGTCCCGGAGCCGCGCCGAACGCAAATTGGCAGAGAATAATCGCCAGCCCAGTCGTCGCAGCCGTGACTTTTGTCGGCGTGGAAACGTAAATCCTCTCGCGCACGCGTTTGCGTTCGCCAACCAAGATTGAAAAGGCGAGCGCAACGAGCGCGGCGCCGAGCGGCCACTCGTAGCGCTCAATTGGCCGGCGCGACAAACGCACGTCCATCTCGGCGGCCTGCATTTTAGCAAGGCCCTCCGTGTAAATCTGCTGCATCGTGCGCGGTCCATTTTCCAAAGGCAGATAAAATCCGCCCGTAGCTTGCGCGACCTCGCGCAAACGTTTTTCATCCAGCTTCGATTTGACCACCTGTCCGGCTGAATCTTTAACAAAGGCCGTTTCGCCATCTTCGCCGCTTATGGGAATGAGCGAGCCTTGCGCAGTTCCGACGCCCACCGTGAAGATTCGCACTCCGGCATCAGCCGCAGCTTTTGCCGTTTTCACAGCATCACCGCTCAGCTCCTCGCCATCCGTAAAAATGATAAGCGCGCGATTTCCCACCGCGCTTTTCCCGAAGCTTTGCGCGGCAAGGTCAATGGCGCTTGAGATATTCGTGCCGCCCTCGGGTATCGTCTTTGTGTCAAGATCTCTGATTGCCTCAAATACGGCGTCGTAATCGATCGTCAGGGGCGCTTGCAAAAAAGCGCGGCCGGCGAAGGCGATGAGACCAACACGGTCACCCTGAAGTTCATTGATCAAGTCCTGGCTAACAAGCTTAACGCGTTCGAGCCGGTTCGGCTGGACGTCATTAGAAAGCATGCTGCGCGAAGTATCGACCGCGATAAGCAGGTCGAGGCCTTTCCGTTTCACATCCTCAAACGTGTAACCCCAGCGCGGCTGCGCGAGACTGACAAGGGCCAGGGAAAGACCAAGCAGTTGCAATCCGAATCTCACCACGCGTCGCGGGCGATTTACCGTTCCCGCGAGCTGCGGCAGCAACCGTGCTGAAACAAACTCCTGCAAGCGCCTGAGACCGCGCTGCTCCGCCCGAATAAACAACGCGATCAGGATCGGGATCAGAAGCAATCCCCAAAGCCATTGTGGTGCGCCAAAGCTGATGTTCATCTCTGTTGAAGCGTTAAATGGTTGAAGCGTTATATCGGTTGCTCACGGCAATTTTTTCCAAATCGTTTGCGATAACAAAATTTGCGCGAGCAGCAACCCGCATCCGCTCATGAGACACAGGGGAAATAGATCGCGGTACTGCTGATATTTTTTCACGCTTACGGTCGATTTCTCCAGCTTGTCGATGTCCCGATAAATTTGTTCCAGTGATTTCGTATCCGTGGCTCGGAAGAATTTGCCGTCAGCAATTTTTGCGACCTCTCTTAGACCCGATTCGTTGAACTCCACCCGCTGGTTCTCGTAGAGCAAATTGCCCAAGGCGTCGGTTAACGGCCCTCTGGCAGTGAAGATAGGTGCCGGGGCTATTCCGTTGATTCCTGCACCAATGGCGTAGAAGTGAATCTTCAATGCTTTGACTGCTTCGGCGGCAGTATTCGGCGGAATTTTTCCGGCATTATTCTCTCCGTCGGTCAGAAGCACCAGCACATGGCTCTTTGAGCGTTTATCGTTCAACCGATTAGCAGCCGCTGCCATGGCCGATCCAATTGCAGTGCCGTCCTCGACGAGTCCGATTCGTATTCTCTCGAGGTTTTGCAAAAGCCAATCGTGATCGAGAGTCATTGGACTCACCACATATGGCCGCCCGGCAAAGGCAATAATTCCGATACGATCATTCGGCCGGCCTTCGATGAATTTCCGCGTGACTTCGCGAATGGCATCGACGCGCGTCGCCTCCTGCCCGCCGATTGTGAAATCCTTCGTCAGCATCGACCCGGAGACGTCGAGCACCAGCATGATGTCGATCCCGCTGGCTTCGACTTGCGTCAGACTCTTGCCAAGCTGCGGACGCGCGAGGGCGATGACGAAGATTGCGAGCGATGCGAGTAGCAGGGACCGAAGGATTTTTCCAACGCGCGCCGCGCTCTGTTTTCCAATGGCGCCAAAAGCGGACGTTGATGAGAACGTCAACGCAGCAGCTGGTCCGCGTTTACCGCGCAAATATGCGAGCAATGGAATCGCAAACAGGAGCAATAGCAGCAACGGATGCGCGAACGTGAGCGCGCTGTTTGCTGTCCACCAATCAAACAGTTGCAAGTTGTTGGCCCCCTTTCACAAATCGAGTTGCCTCTTCGAGCAACAGCTGGCTGTCCGCCGAGGTTGCCTCGTACCGGGCGAATTTGATCAGATCGCATCGATTCAGAAAATCTTCGAGCAACGACTTTTCATCGCTCGAAAACTGCGGCGCCTTGGTCAGCGCGTTTAGAAATTCTACGGACGTCTGGCGCGTCACGGGCAAACCGTGTTGCTCGGTCACGTAGCGACGAAGAATGTCCGACACGCGGATGCTGAATTGATACGGATTGAGTCGATCGATCTGATCTCGTATCCGCTCGAGCGCGTCAAATGCGCGGTCACGCGGCAACTGAGCCGGTTGCGGTCGCTTAGATCCTTTGACAATCAACCAAACGATCAACCCAACGATTGTTAGCGCCAGAAACGTCCCGGCAAAGATCATCCATGGCGGTATCAGCGAATAATCGATCGGTGGCGCAATATCGTGAAATTCCTCTGCCGCGAGGATGGCCATGAACAAGATCGACATTGTCATTTATCGAATGGCTAAACGGCGTTCGCGTTGTTTGAAGAACGAGCGCAGCGCCGGCAAGTAATCCTTCCCAGTCTGCAAGGCAATTGCATCGATATTGTTCCGCCGCAACGTGCGCGACAGATCGGTTTCCTGTTCGCTGGCCAGATCGGTGAAGCGCCCGCGAGTCCTCCGATCGGCCGTATTGATCTCGATCTGTTCGCCCGTTTCCGCATCTTCCAACGTGATGATGCCAATGTTTGGCAACACCTTTTCGCGTTCGTCGCGAATATGGATCGCGATGAAATCATGCCGCCGACCGCTTACCGCGAGCGCCCGCGAGAAATCAGGCGCTTGAAAATCCGAGATGAAAAATACGACTGCACGACGCGTCACGATGTTGTTTAAATAATCGAGCGCCAGCGCGGGTTCTGTGCCGCGTCCTTGCGGTTCGAAGAACAAAATCTCCCGGATCAACCGCAGCGTGTGCGAGCGGCCTTTCTTCGGCGGAATAAAAAGTTCAACGCGATCGGTGAAAAGAATCAGTCCGACCTTGTCATTGTTCCGAATTGCACTAAACGCGAGCAAACATGCGACCTCGGCCGCCAACTCGCGCTTCGATTGCGTGGTGCTCCCGAAATTTCCAGACGCGCTCACATCGACAACCAGAATCACCGTAAGCTCGCGTTCCTCTGTAAATTTTTTCACATATGCGGTGCCCAAACGTGCCGTCACATTCCAATCAATCGTTCGAATTTCATCGCCTGGCTGATATTCGCGGACATCCTCAAAATTCATTCCGCGACCTTTGAAAACACTGTGGTAATCGCCGGCGAAGGCAGTTTCCACGAGGCCGCGTGTCTTGATTTCTAGCGTTCTGATCTTTTTCAAAATATCGGACGTATCCATTTGTGAATAGTGATCAGTGGTCGGTGAATGGAGATTCTTCTTCCACACGAGGAATGCTGCGATAGTCAGTGGTGGGCTTGTGCTTACAAAAATCATCTGCGCGATCAATCATCCGCGAGAGCATTCCGCCAATGGCTTGATAGCGACAGTCAAGTTCGGTAAAATGTTCTTGCGACACGTATTCATCGTCGAGCGCGTCATCCAGCCAAGATTGTGTTTCGTTTGCCTCGCCCAGTGCTTCGTCGACCTTATTAATGAACGCAGCTTTATATCTGCGGCGTGCCCACGCTTCCGCAATCATGGCTTTAACCGCACGGGAACTTCTCCGAATCTGATCAGTTAACGCATATCGTTCCTCACGCGGAAAGTTCTTCGTCGCCGCAAAGATGCACAACGCAGCTTCCCGCGCTGCTTGATAAACTTTCAAGTCACGAAACGACCTCGCAGCTGCCATACCATTCACCAGTCACCGATCACCATTCACTATTTCGATCACGGCACCGGCAGCCCGGCAAAGATCCGTTCAATGATCGTCTCACTCGTGACCGACTCCGCCTCGGCTTCATAGCTGACAATGATACGATGGCGCAATACATCCGGACCAATGCTTTTCACATCCTGCGGTGTGACGTAGCCGCGGCCGTTCAGAAACGCGTGGGCGCGTGCTCCGAGAGCAAGATAAATCGTCGCCCGTGGCGAAGCGCCATAACGAACGAGTCCTTCGAGCTGCAAGTTGTAAGTCGCAGGCTCTCGCGTCGCCCAGACAACATCGACAATGTAATCTTTCACGCGGTCGTCGATGTAAATGCTGTTGACTACATCGCGCGCAGTAATGATCTGTTTTGGGTCGATCACTGGATCAACTCGCAAATCGGGCGCCGAGGTCGCCATCAGGTCAAGAATCTGTCGCTCCTCGGATTTTTGCGGATAACCGATGTTTAACTTCAGCATGAAGCGATCGAGCTGCGCTTCCGGCAATTGATAGGTGCCTTCCTGCTCGAGCGGGTTTTGCGTCGCGAGAACCAGAAACGGATCGGAAAGCGGATAAGTCGTTTCGCCGATCGTGACCTGCCGTTCCTGCATCGCTTCGAGCAACGCGCTCTGTACTTTTGCTGGCGCGCGATTGATTTCATCGGCGAGAATCAAGTTGGAAAAAAGCGGCCCGAGCTTCGTCGTAAATTCGCCGGTGCGCGGATTGTAAATGAGCGTGCCAATCAAGTCCGCCGGCAAAAGGTCGGGCGTGAATTGCAAACGCTGAAAGCCGGTTTGAATACACGCTGCCATCGTCTTGACCGTCAGGGTCTTTGCCAGTCCGGGGACGCCCTCGAGCAGGATGTGACCGTTGGCGAGCAGGCCGAGCAAAAGGCGATCGACCAGATACTTCTGGCCAATCACCACATGACCAACCTGCTGGCGCAATGCCGGAATCCATTGGCCCAGCTCCCGCACCTCCTGCGTAATCTCCTGCGTCGATTTCATACGGTGTGATGAGACAGACCCTACACGGAGAATGTTCGATCAAACTACTGCGCAACGAACGCCGATCGACAATTACTTTCGCCGCTTTTCCTGACGCGGACGACAGGCCAAAATGATCGGTAGCCCGGGGTAGGGCTGAGCCTTGCGAATACGAGCTTCGAGGTAACGCAGGTAAGTTTCACCCAACAGGCGTGGCTCGTTTACAAACAGGATGAACTCTGGAGGTTCGACTGCCGCTTCCGAATTACCGCTCGCTTGTGCAGCGTAAAAGAGTTTCAGGCGTCGACCGGAGATCATTGGCGGCGGATTGGCGGCAAAGGCCGAGCGGAGCAATCGGTTTAGAACACCGGTGCCGATGCGCTCGTGCGCTGCGCGCCGAATTTTTTCGATGAGCGCAAATAACTTATCGACATTTTCTCCCGTTAGCGCAGACGCAACCAAGACCGGCGCATAATTAAGAAAGAAAATGCGCGCCTGCGTTTCATCGATGAGTTGCGCCATCATCTTCTTTTCATTCCGCGTGGGCCTGACCAAATCCCATTTATTCAAAACAACCAGCGCTGCCTTGCGCGCTTTCTGAATCAACCCGGCGATTCGTTTGTCCTGCGCGGTGACGCCCATGGCAAGATCGATAATCAGCACGCAGAGGTCGGCGCGACGAATGCTTCGTTCCGCGCGCATCACACTGAAGACCTCAACCGGGCTCGAGTGTTTCCCGCGTCTGCGGATCCCGGCCGTATCGATAAATAGGAATTGCCGACCATCGCGCTGATAAGAGATATCGATGGCATCGCGCGTTGTGCCCGGCAGTTCGCTTACGATGGCGCGTTCGCTGCGCACAATTGAGTTGATCAACGAAGATTTGCCGACATTTGGGCGTCCCACGATCGCTATCGCGATCGGCTGTTCGATGTTGGATGTTCGATGTTCGATTTTCGAAGGCGTCGGCAGACATCGATCGATGGTTTCTATCAATTCCGAAATGCCGCGACCGTGGGCCGCGCTGATTGAGAGACTCCGTGAAAATCCCAGCGATACGAAATTAATTGCGAGATCCTCGTGTTTTTCCGTGTCGATCTTGTTTATGACAAGGACGATCGGCTTCTGTGATTTGCGTAGCATTCGCGCGAGTTCCTGATCAAGAAGCGTGGGCCCTTCTTTGGCATCGACAAGGAAAAGGAGAAGGTCACTGTCGTGTATGGCTTCCTCGACGCCGCGACGAACTTGCGCGGACAATTCCGATTCACCTGCGCCGCCGACACCGCCTGTATCCCAAAGCACGAATGGATGTGCTCCGCGTGTACACACCGCCGAGATACGATCACGCGTTATACCCGGTTGATCGTGCTCGATCGCGATCTTGCGACCGATCAGGCGATTAAATAACGCGGATTTACCGACGTTCGGACGACCTACGATCGCGACATTCGGCGATGTGTTCATGCCGTTCATCGCAGAAAGCGCCGGACTCAATGTTTCGTTGCGTGCGCATGGCCTTCGGCCTGCAACTGTCGCACTCCATCCATGACGTAAATAAGTCCGGAAATAAAAGTGAACAGGCCGGCGGCGATGACGATGTAGAGCAAGGGAAGAAAATGGAGTTGCAACATGACCCATGCAATCGCCGCCATTTGCAAAACCGTGGCGACTTTGCCTGTCCAACTTGGCTTCACATGCACTTTGCCGTTGAGCAAATGTAAGACACCGGCGCCGACGAGAATGACGGCATCACGGGTAATAACAAGAACGGGGAACCATGCCGGAAATCTCCCGTATTCAGGATCGATATCGCTCCAGTTGCTGATGCTCAAGGTAATGATGGCGCTCAGAAGCAAACCCTTATCGGCAATCGGATCGAGAATCGCGCCGAGCGCGCTGCGCTGTTTGTAACGACGAGCGATGTATCCATCAAGTCCATCGCTGGCGGCGGCGACAAGAAAAATTACGATCGCGGTAAAACGCTGCCATTCGAGCGGTGCACCGCGCTGGATGCTCTGGCCGTAATAAATCGCCATCGTGACAAAGACCGGAATCATTAAAATCCGAACGATTGTGATTTTATTGGCCGTCGTCATTCGGAAGCACGGGACGAAAGATAATTGTAGGGCGTTTCTGTGAAACGCCAATCTTAGATCGGCGTCCGCCGCGGCGGACGGCCCTATAATCCGTTTGTCTTCGAGATCCCCCGCTAGGTTTCCAGAACAGCAGAAGCTGCCGTGGCCATGGCTTCATGCCGGCCTTCACAGAATTCTTCGATCATCTTTTTGTTGAACGCCGGAATGTCATCTGGCTTCCGGCTCGTCACGAGGCCATTGTCTACGACGACTTCCTCGTTGACCCATTTTCCGCCGGCATTTTTGACATCGGTTTTAATCGCCGGCCACGAAGTCAGCGTTCTGCCGCGCACAACGCCGGCATCGATCAGCACCCACGGCCCGTGACAAATAGCCGCTACGGGTTTGCCTTCGTGAAAGAAATGCCGAGTAAATTCGAGCGCATCATCATTCGAACGCAGTGCGTCCGGATTCATCAAGCCGCCGGGAATCATAAGCGCGTCGAATTCCTCCGGGCGCGCTTCGTCCAGTGTTAGATCGACATCGAATTTGTCGCCTTTATCGGCATGTTGCATGCCTTGGATTTTGCCGGGCTTCAGTGAAACGATCTTCGTGTCAGCGCCGGCTTCATTCAGTGCCTCGCGCGGTTTCGTCATTTCCACTTGTTCAAAACCATCCGTCACAAGGATGGCCACTTTTTTCCCATCGAGTTTTCCTGCCATAAGGATTCCCTCCTATTGATGTTAATCCGGTTGTGGAAGTCGATAAAATCGACCCTAATAAAACTACGAAACGCGAGCGCACGCCGGACGTAATCGTGACGTAATCAGGACGCGACTGCGCGCGTCCCACCAGCGGGAATCCTGAATCCTTCGATTTGCTCTTTGACTTCGTGGACGAAACTAGCGGCGCCGGCGCCGTTGTTTACTCGATGGTCGAAAGTGAGTGAGAGCGTAATGACTTCGGTAGGCTCGTTTTTGTCGCCGTTCCCGACCAATTCCTGGTGGGCTGAGCCGACAAAAAGTGTGCCGACCGATGGCGGCACAACGATCGGCGCTCCGGCTCTCACACCAAATGCACCTAAGCTCGTGATGACGACCGGTGCGTTCATGGCATCGACTCGGCCGCTGCGGGTTGCATCCACAGTTGCATTGTAAATTTTGACGAACTCCGACCAGCTCTTCTTGTTTGCTTGCGTTATCACCGCCGTCGCAAGCCGATCGCCTTCCAGCGCGACCGCAACGCCTAGATCAAAATCGTCATTCTCGATGATGTGATCGTCCTCGAGAATCAAACGTCGAAATGACGCGTGTTTTTCCATGGCGCGCACAACCGCCCAGGCGATCATTACAGAGGGCGAGGGGGCCTGTTTTTCATTTTTCTTTTTCGCCGTCTCGCGTGCCTTCCGGATCGAGTCCCAACGTGCGTCGATCTGCAAATTGGCAGGAATAACATGGCCGAGTTTACGGGTGATCGTAGGCGGAAGGGCTGGGGCGACTCCCGTGTAGCGGCTCGTGTCCTCACGCGCAGCTTTTTCCTCTTTGCGGCTGGGGACAGCTGCCTCCACGGCTTCGCCATCGCGAGTGAAAATGGTGCCGAGTTCCTGGCCGATATCGACAGTGTCGCCGACTTTCGTTTTCCATTCGCCCATTACTCCGGCGAAGGAAGACTGAATCGGATAAACTGCCTTATCGGTTTCGACTTCGCAAAGATCATCGTCGAGCGCGATCGAGTCACCGGGGTTTTTCAAAAGCGAAACAATCTTCGCGTTGCGAATCCCTTCGCCCATGATTGGAACGGTGATGTTTTGTGTGTGTTGCTTCGACGTGTCGATCTTCGGTGGGTAGGGGCGTTTTTCCTCAGGCGCGGGCTCGACTTTGCGGCTGGAGACAGCCGCCTCTACACCAGCGACCGCGGCTACAGGACGTTCCTGCCCTGTCGCAACCGAGCGCCTGATCGCGGCGATGATGCGCTCGACGTCCGGCAGGGCGGCGTATTCATAGATCGGGTTGTAACCGATCACGACGTTGGCCTTGCTCACGAGAATCGGCGGACTGATCATTGTGCTCCAGAGTTCCGCATCGCCGCTGAGATGCGAGATGATCATCTGGCCGACGCTGCAATTTTCCGTGTCCTCTTGGACGACGACAAGACGTCGGGTTTTTCGCACGGATTCTTCGATGGCCGCTTTGTCCCACGGCACGATTGAGCGCAAGTCGATCAGTTCGACGCTAGTTTCGTTGTCGATCTTAGCGATCGCTTCGAGAGATTTCTCGATGGTGTTCCCCCATGCGACGAGCGTCAAATCAGTGCCTTCGCTGCATTTGCGTGCCTGACCCAACGGCACGGCGCGGATAGGCTCTCGCGATTCGTGCTCGGCCCAGAGCAGATGTTTCGGAATTAGGAAGATGACGGGGTCCTCGCTGTGCATCGCGGTCCAGAGAAGGCCTGCCGCATCTTCCGGTGTGCTTGGAATGACAACGCTCAGACCGGGGTAATGCGCGAGCGCCGATTCGTTGGCCTGGCTATGCCACAAGCTACCACCAGGAAGATAAGCGCCGTAAGGCGCGTAAATCACCAGAGGACATTTCCAATTTCCGAACGATCGCCAGCGTAAATTCGAGATGTTGGTGACGACCTGGTTGAAGCCCGGATAAATAAAATCGATGAATTG
>WNFQ01001059.1_pt1 | contig 19316 bp, 15 predicted proteins | sample 5400171 | NCBI WGS metagenome assembly WNFQ01 (sample SAMN13153356, study PRJNA577476) | soil metagenome | isolation source: 20 cm soil under Madrone tree | place: USA:California | collected 2016-06-14 | reverse complement strand
CCGTGGCGAGTGGCGACGCCGGTTCGGCAGCCGTTAAAGCTGTTGAATGAAAGGCGGCTCGTTCCGTCCAATTATGCAAACGGAAGCGACTCTGGCTCAGGCCGATGTGTCGGAAGTAGACTTGGTGAAGCGTTGCCAGGCCGGTGACACCGAGGCATTCGACGAGCTAGTAACTCGTTACCGAACACGGATATTCGGCATGATTTACAACATGGTCCATAACGAGCAGGACGCCTGGGATCTGACTCAGGACAGCTTCGTGAAAGCGTGGAAGTCAATTAAACGCTTTCGCGGCCGCTCCTCTTTTTACACTTGGATTTATCGAATTGTGATGAACGTGACAATCGATTGGCTGCGAAAAAAACAGGTGAAAGGGGTGGGCGCCGAGTTTAACGATGCGATTCAGGCGAAACAAATCGATCCCGCGTCCAAGACCGCGCCGAAAGCGGACGCATTGCCCTACGAGATAATGCAGCGGTCTGAAACCCGGACGCGTATTGACAACGCGATCGCGCAACTCTCGCCCGAACATCGTGCTGTGATCTTAATGAAAGAGATTGAAGAAATGCAATATCACGAGATTGCAGAAACGCTCGGCTGCTCGATTGGCACTGTGATGTCGCGCTTGTTTTATGCGCGCAAGAAATTGCAAAATTTGCTGAGGGACGTTTATGAAAACATTTGAAGAAAAGTGGACGGCATGGCTCGACGGTCAGCTCACTGGAAAAGAGTTGATCGAGTTCGAGGCTTCGCTGCCCGACAAAGCTGCGGCTAAATTGGAAAAGCTAGAGGCGAAAAAGCTCGGCACTCTTTTGAAACGCGAACTCGGCGCGCACATGATGATGGCAAATGAAGAGTTCTTCAGCCATCAGCTCCGCGAGAGAATCGCGCGCGAAAATGTTGAGCCTTTTCGGGAACAGGCTGCCGACGTTTCCACCTGGTGGACAATCCGTCGACTGTTTTGGACGGGAACGGCTTCGCTAGCCCTCTTTCTGCTTTTCGCCGTTTTCGTTATCCGGGAGAAGAATCCAACCGAGCAATCGCAATACCTCTCGCAGATTCTAAACGCGCGCGTTGATCCAGTCGTTAGCCCAAATGCGACCATTTCGATGTTCGAGGCAAAAGGGGACCGGGTAACGGTGCTCTGGACTGAGGGATTACAGTCGTTGCCAGCGGATTACGCAGCCAAATAACCTCTCATGGTTCGCCGGTTCCCGTTCGTCATCGCTTTTATTGCGCTGATCATGAGCACCGCGCCGGGATTACGCGCGGCGGAGACCGTTTGGAGTGGACTCGTCATCGCAGAAAATGTCGCGCAACCGGAATCGATCCCGCCGGAGTTGACTCGGATCGAGCGGCTTCTGAAGGAACTTTTCGGCTACAACCAATTTCAGGTCATCGGCCAGTCGCGCAAAACGCTCACGACCGGTCAGGAAGACTGGCTCGCAACCAGCAAATTTTTCGGTCTACACGTCGATGCACGGGGCGAAAGCGAAGCTGGTTATGTTTTGAATCTGAAACTGTACAAGGAGAAAGAGCTTCTGCTCGAAACGGACGCGAAATTGAGCAAGCGCAGTCCGCTAGTGATCAAAGGTCCGCAGGTTGGGAGTGGACAACTGCTGTTGGTATTGGTTGTTCAGTAAGCGGTAGCAGGGGAGAGCGGGGCATTCCTATCCAGGCAGGCTTGTCACCTGCTTGGGACAACAGCGCAGCTGACACGCTTGCCATTGCAGAATCCTTCCTGTTTACGGATGCGAAGTTCGTTAGGCTTTGTTTAGTGACAACATGCGCGCCTTGCGTCCTTTCTTTCTTTATCACGTTTTGATGTTTGTCCCGCTCATGCACGCAGAAAAACCCTTCGAGTTTGCAAGAACACCAGGAAAACTGCCGAAAGAGGTTGTCCCGATAGAATATTCCGTTCGGTTTGTCCCGAACATCGACAAGTTCACGTTCACTGGAAGCGAAACAGTGGAGCTGAGCGTGCACAAACCGGTTCGTCAGCTAATCCTGAATGCGCTCGAGCTCAAAATCACAGGCGCGTCTATTGATGGCAAAGCGTTACCGCAATCCGCGATGAAGATCGACGAAAAGAAGGAGCTGCTCACGTTAGCCTTGCCATCCCAACTTGTAGGCGGCCATCACACACTTGCGCTTAGCTTTTCAGGCAAGATCAATCAACAAGGTCAGGGTCTTTTTTACATGTGCTATCAGGAACAAGGCACGGGCGCGAAAAAGATCGCTCTCGGCACGCAATTCGAAGCCACCGACGCACGACGTCTCTTTCCATGTTGGGACGAGCCCAGTTTTCGTGCGCGTTTTCAACTGACGGCAGTAGTGCGGGAGAACTGGTTTGCCGTGTCAAACATACCGATTGAGAGCGAGAAAAAGGTCTCGGGCGGAAAAGAAGTGCGTTTCGCCATGACGCCATCGATGTCGAGTTATCTTAATGTTTTCGTCGCGGGCGAACTGGATCTCATCGAATCGCGAAGTGGACCTACCCAAATCCGTGTCATCGCAACGAAAGGTAAAGCGGAAATTGGCCGGTACGCACTCGAGGCCACGGCGCAGATGCTCCAGTATTACAACGATTATTTCGGTGTTGCCTATCCGTTGCCGAAGCTGGATCAGATCGCCATCCCGGGCGGGTTTGGTGGCGCCATGGAAAACTGGGGCGGAATTACCTATTACGAAACGGGATTGCTTTTCGATCCCGAGAAATCTTCCGCCGCGACGCGCCAAGGCATCTACGAAGTCATCGCGCACGAGACCGCCCATCAATGGTTCGGCGATCTCGTGACAATGGCATGGTGGGACAATCTCTGGCTCAATGAAGGGTTTGCTTCCTGGATGGGGAGCAAATGCACGGCGCATTTCAATCCGCAATGGGAAGTCTGGCTGGAGAAGAATATTCCTCGCGACCCGACGCGACGCACCGGCATTTCCAAAGAATTAGAAATGGAGGACGACGCAAGATCGACAACGCACCCCATCCAGCAACCGATCGCGAACGAAGCGGAAGCAAACAGCGCCTTTGACGACATCACCTACCGCAAAGGCCAGGCGTTTCTGCTCATGCTCGAGAGTTTTTTGGGTGAAGATGTTTTCCGCGAAGGCATCCGTCGATATATCGCCGCGCACAAATATTCGAATTCGACCACGGCAGATCTGTGGAATGCGCTAAGCGATGCGTCCGGCAAACCGGTTGGAGAAATCGCAGCGGGCTGGACCGAGCAGCCTGGATTTCCGGTGGTCAAGATCAAACGGAGCGGCGGGGACTTGTCGCTTACGCAGGAAAGATTCACCATTCATTTTCCAGACGCGCCCGCGCTGCAATGGAAGATTCCGCTCACCTATCGAGTTGCGGGCGACGCCAGACCTCAAAGCCGCTTGATGACAGAGAAGATTGACAAGCTCCAAAACATTCCAGTCGATCGTGCCCTTAAAGTGAATGCAGACGGCACCGGAAATTATCGCGTCGAATATGACGAGCCGTCATGGAAACTCCTGCTCGACGCGTTGCCAAGGTTAAGCGTGGCGGATCGCGTAAATCTGGTGGGCGATGCGTGGGCTTTTGTGCAAGCGAACCGCGCCCCTCTCTCATCCTATTTTGATCTTATCAAAAGACTGCCCGCTGGAGTCGAGTTGGCCGAACGCGAGCAAATAATCAACGCGTTCGATTATATCAGCCGGTTGCTCGTCGGAAATCCCACGCGCGGAAAATTCCAAGGTTATGCCCGTTCAATTTTGCGGCCAACTTTTGACCAGCTTGGCTGGGAGCCAAAAAAAGATGAAACGCCACGCGCAGCGCTTCTGCGTGCAAGCTTGATCGACGCGCTTGGCGATCTGGACGATCAGGAAATCGTCGCCGGCTGTCGCGAACGGTTTCAGAAGTACATTACCGATCCTGCATCGGTCGCGCCGGATTTGCGGCCATCCATTTTCCGGATCGTCGGCCGCTATGCGGACGATGCTACTTGGAATAAATTGCATGAATTCGGCTTAAAAACGACGAGCACCGAAGAAAAGCAAAATTACTACGATGCGTTGGCTGCGGCGCGCGATCCCAAACTCGCCGCCCAAACTTTGCAAATTTCGCTGACAGATGAATTACCAACGAGCCGCGCGGTTTTTCTTGTGGCAAAAGTCGCCCGCGACAGTGAGCATCCTGATCTTGCGTGGAATTTTGCTAAAGCGAACATGCAAGCGCTGCTCGCGAAGACCGACGCGTTGGGCGTTAACAGGTACGCGCCAAGCCTGTTCACTTTCTTCTCGGACCAATCACGTGCTGGTGAATTAAAGGCTTACGCAAAAACGAATTTGCCTGCAACAAGCGCGAAGGAAGTGGCTAAAGCCGTGGACGAAGTGGAGTTTCGAGCTGAATTCAAACGCCGGCTCGCGAATCAGCTAGGTGCCGGGATCGATGATCAACGCAAACACGAATAGCTGAGCGAATCCTACGCTCTCGTCTGGCCTTGTTCGACCTCTGGTGTAATCAGTAACCGCATCGGTATCATTGAAGATTCGTGGAAACCGTGGCGCCTGAAAAATTCCTGGGCCAGGTTCTCCGGACGATCGGTTAGCAATGTAATGCGGAGGAAATTTTTCTGCCGCGCAAAATCGATCGCGTGTTGCAGCAGTTTTGAACCGTAACCGTGACCCTGGTATTGTTTATGGACAACCAGGTCTTCGAGCAGAATGACGAAGCCGCCTTCGGCTGTGCTGATTGTAAAGAGCAAATTGATCATACCAACGATGGCTCCGTCGCGTCGCAGTACAAAAACGCGTCCGCGGCTCGGTTGCTCGAAGATCAAGCGCAGGCCACGGAGCTGTTTCTCTTTGTCAGGCCGAAAATCGCTCTCCTGAGCAAACAATTCGCCGAGCATTTGTGATAATTCGTCCAAGTCGGCCTCGGTTGCTGGCTCGATCACGACGTTTTCACTCATTGTTTGCATCGCTTATTTCAAAAATTTGGAGCGGTGGCAATCCTGGAGTGAAAGATCGACAATCACATGGCGGTGCCCGATTGACAATGCCGCGCCCATTCCTACTGTAACCGCTCTCAAAACGCGCCGAAATTATTTCTCGGTTTTATGAAACGGACTTACCAGCCATCGAAGCGAACGCGCAAACGCCAGCATGGATTTCGTGCGCGTATGAAGACAAAGGCGGGCCGTGCCACGCTGGCGCGCCGTCGGCAACGCGGTCGCAAGCGTTTGCTCCCGAAAGGCGTTGAGATTCACTACGCTCGTCACACGCAGGCGTAACGCCTCGGAGATTAGACATCCTGTCTGACTCGGCCGCCGGACTTCTAGGCTGCCGAACAAAGCAAGGCTCGATAGGCAAGATACTTGTCGGCCGAGGCTGGAAACCAGTTATCCTCCAATTGCCGCCCGACTGCGTCTTGATCGCGTTTCCCACTGCGTCGTAAAGGCGAATCACAGCGTGATCTGAGCGGCTGAAAAAACGTGGCGTAGTTGATTGCGTTTGGCTCGCCGTACCAGAGGCAGCCGAATGGCAGCATATCGGAAGTCAATTCGACTCGGAGGAGCGGAAGAGAAAATCTTGTAATTATCTGGTAGCGAAGTGCCGAAAATCTGACAAGTGTAATCGCCCAGCCGCACGCAAAATTATGAAAACACTCACGCTTGAGCCTTTTGCTCTTTGTATTGCCATTCTTGGATTGACCGGGGCCGCTTTTGCTCAAAACGATTTGAACCTGCCCGATGTCAGCCAAGCGGCCGAGGTCAAGCAACGCATTGCCCTTACTGACATTACCATCACCTACCATCGGCCCCTAATGAACGGACGAAAGATTTGGGGCGGCCTTGTGCCATACGGCAAAGTCTGGCGCGCGGGCGCGAATGAAAACACAACAATTGAATTTAGCGATCCGGTTTCGGTGCAGGGACAACCGCTGGCCAAAGGAATTTATGGGCTGCACATGATCCCGAACCCGGATTCATGGACCGTAATCTTTTCAAAAACCAACACAGGGTGGGGCAGCTACAGTTATAAGCAGGACGAAGATGCTCTGCGCGTGAATGTGAAACCGCGCGCTCTAGCCGAGACGAAGGAGGCGCTCGAATTCGAGTTTGAAGATTTGAAGCCGGACTCGACGGCTGTGACGCTGAAGTGGGAGAAACTGGGCGTTCCTTTCACCGTCTCGATCAAGGACTCCGACCAAACGCTGCAAAACATCCGAGCCCAATTAAAGGGCCGCGGCCAGTTTACCTGGCAGGCTTTGGATGAAGCCGCGCAATTTTGTTTGACCAGAAAGATCAATCTGGACGAGGCGTTGGGCTGGGCTGATGCCTCTGTTCAGAACGAGGAAAGATTCGATAACCTCAGCACCAAAGCGGACATCCTCAAAGCCCTGAACCGGCCGGATGAGGCGAAAGCCGCTTGGAATCATGCGCTCGAAATTGCGACTCCGGTGCAGCTTTATTCCTATGGGCGGCGCCTGCAGAGCGAGAAAAAAGGCGCGGAAGCAATGGAAATCTTCCAGGCGGTCGCCAAGCGGTTTCCGCAAACTGTTTACGGACATTTGGCGCAGGCCCGCATCAAGTCCGCGGCTGGCGACTATGCAGGCGCCGCAGCGGAGGCGACGGAGGCACAAAATGCCGCTCCTACCGATGCGCAGAAGCAAAGCATCAAAGCGCTGATCGATCGACTGCAGTCGAAGCAGGATATCAACAAATAGCGGCGCGCAGCCTCACCCGATCCTCGGACGTGGAACGATGGTGTTTAGAGGGACGTTCACAGCCGGGAGCCTGATGTTGCACCGGATGCGTCAGCGGATTTCTCGGAGTTGGCTAATAGCTATTGCTGTTGCTGTCGCAACAGTGTCCCGCACGACGAGTGCGGCTGATGGGCCGCCGTTATTTCCCGAACCGATGAGTGGTGGCGAAATTCAGCTCGCTTTGCAGAAACTCAATGTGCTTGGCCGGGTCCTCTATCTCGCTGCCCACCCGGATGATGAAAACACAAACCTGATGGCGTTCTGGGCCAACGGCTCACTTTACGAGACGGCTTATCTTTCGATTACGCGCGGAGATGGCGGTCAGAATCTAATCGGACCGGAACTGCGCGAGCGTCTCGGCATTATTCGAACGGAGGAATTGCTCGCCGCCCGACGAATTGATCATGCCCAACAATTCTTCTCGCGAGCGATTGATTTCGGATTTTCCAAGACGGCGGATGAGACCCTGCAGATCTGGGATCACGACAAGACTCTTTCCGACGTGGTTTGGGTGATGAGGAAGTTTCGGCCGGATGTAGTGGTGACTCGCTTCAGTCCGGAGGATCATTTGACGCACGGTCATCATACGGCGTCGTCGATTCTGGCGCAGGAGGCGTTCGCGGCCGCGAGCGATCCGAATCGCTTTCCGGCGCAACTTGCTTTCGTAAAGCCGTGGCGCCCGACGCGGCTCGTTTGGAACACATCGCCATTCTTCTTCTCAAACCGGAACCTGCCGTTCGATCCAACGGGACTGACAATCCTGGAGGCCGGCGGTTACAATCCGCTGCTGGGCAAGGCCTACACGGAAATCGCAGCGGCCAGTCTGAGCATGCATAAGAGCCAGGGTGTGGGCAGCCCGCCGCGGCGCGGGGCGCGCAAAGAATATTTCAAACTATTAGAAGGCAAGCCCATGACGAGCGCGCTTTTCGAAGGCATCGATACGAGTTGGTCGCGGGTCGCAAATTCGGAATCGGTCACCGCAAAGATTCGCCAGATCATTTCGGAGTTCCATCCAGCCGATCCTTCCGCGTCGGTAGCTCAGCTCTTGGGGCTCCGGCAAACGTTGAGTGGAATTAAGGATGACGATTGGGTCCCAGAGAAGGAAGCGGAGTTGGATCGGATCATCGCCGCATGTCTGGGCCTGCATATCGAGGCGTCGACGAACAACGCAACGATCACGCCGGGGCAGACCGCCGATATTAAGCTGGAAGCAATTAATCGTTGCAATCTTCCAGTCACACTGCAGGAAGTACGATTTCCTCTCTCGCGCGACTCCGCGCGACTGGATGCAACGCTTCCGCCTAACGAACTTGTCACGAAAGATCTGTCGTGCAAGATTCCGCAGAACACGCCTTATTCTCAGCCTTATTGGCTTCGCCAGCCAGGAACGCTCGGTACCTTTGCGGTCGATGATCAGAGACTTATCGGCCTGCCGGAAAACCCGCCTCATCTTCCGATGGAGATAACGCTGCAAGTTAGCGGGCAGGAACTTCGTTACGTTGTCGACACGAGGTACCGCACGGTGGATCCGGTGGCGGGCGAATTGCGACAACCGTTAGTCATCGCGCCGCCCGTTTTCACGGACTTCGCCAACGGCGTGCTGATGTTCGCCACGAATCAGCCGAAATCGGTTCCAGTGCGTGTGACGGCAGCGACGGGACCAATTAAGGGGCAACTCAAATTGAGCGCGCCCGATGGCTGGCACGTCGATCCCGCCGCTGTGCAGATCGATCTGAAGGGAGCCAATGCAGAGGCGATGGCGGCATTTACGGTCAAACCGCCGGAGCAAAATAGTGAGGGAACTTTGCGGGCCATCGCTTCCATTGACGGTCGTGAATATTCGTTTGGACGCGTGCGCATTTCCTATCCGCACATCGGCGTTCACACCCTGATGCCCACGGCGGAGGTCAAAGTGGTTCGCGCGGATATTCGCAAGAAAGGGGAGCGCCTTGGTTACATTCCTGGTGCGGGTGACGATGTTCCGGAGAGCCTGCGACAGATTGGTTATACGGTGAAGATGTTAAGCGATGCCGATATCACGGCTAAGAACCTGGCGCAGTTCTCTGCCGTAGTGCTCGGAATCCGCGCCTACAACACAGACGATCGAATATCCACCTGGCTGCCGGAGTTATTTGCGTACGTAAAAAATGGGGGAGTCGCGATCGCCCAGTACAACACCACGGCCGATCTCAAAACCAAGGAAATGGCCCCGTATCCATTGGAAATTTCGCGCGACCGCGTTACGGACGAAAATGCCAAAGTCCGCATTCTGGCGCCCAATCATCCGCTTGTGACCACTCCCAATAAGATTACGTCGAAGGATTTCGAGGGTTGGGTGCAGGAACGTGGTCTCTATTTTCCTAGCCAGTGGGACCCACCCTGGACGCCGATTCTGTCGTGCAACGATCCGAAAGAAAAGCCGCTCGATGGCGGCCTGCTCGTGGCGAAGTCAGGCAAAGGCTTCTTTATCTACACGAGTTATTCTTGGTTTCGACAATTGCCTGCCGGCGTTCCGGGCGCGTACCGCCTGTTTGCCAATATGGTGTCGCTCGGAAAATGAGCATGCGCGATAACGAGCCGGACGCGCGTTCCTGGCGCAAAGCATATGGCTTGGCGCTTTCCCTGTTTGTCCTGGAGGTCGCGCTGCTCTATCTCTTTACCGTCCGGTTATCGTGAACCGGCTGGATTATCTCGTTCTTGTCGCCACGATTCTGGCGATCCCCCTGTATGGTCTTTGGCGAACTCGCTGGGATCCTTCTCTCGGTCAATACCTCAAGGGGGACGCAAGCATTCGCTGGGCAACGATCGGGCTCTCCGTGCTCGCGACGCAGGCAGGACCGATCACGTTTCTTTCCATGCCTGGCCAGGCCTACGAGAGTGGGATCGGGTTCATCCAAAATTATTTTGGGCAACCACTCGCGCTCATTGTCGTGTGCGCGGTTTTCGTTCCGATCTATCAGCGGTTGAAAGTTTACACAGCCTATCAATACCTGGGCCAGCGATTCGATCGCAAGACGCAACTGCTCGGCGCATTTTTGTTCCTCGTGCAAAGAGGAATAGCGGCCGGGATCACAATCTATGCGCCGGCCATTGTTTTGTCTGCCTTGCTCGGGTGGCGCTTGGACCTAACCATCTGGCTTGCTGGTGGTCTGGTCATTATCTACACGGTCGCGGGCGGGACCAAGATCGTCAGCATCACGCAACGGTACCAGATGATTGTGATCTTGATCGGCGTGGCGATCGCGTTTGCAGTCGCGGTTTACCGATTATCGCCCGAGCTGCCGTTCGGTCATGCTTTGTCCGTGGCCGGCAAGATGGGCAAATTGGAGGCGGTCGATTTTTCGTTTGACCCCCACAAACGCTACACTTTCTGGTCGGGCCTGATTGGCGGCTTCTTTCTCGCGCTTTCCTATTTCGGTGCGGATCAATCGCAAGTGCAACGTTACCTCGCAGGAGGTTCCCTGAAGGAGAGTCGTTTGGGATTGCTCTTCAACGCCACGGTGAAGGTGCCGATGCAATTTTTCATTCTGCTGCTGGGTGCGCTTGTGTTCATGTTTTATCAATTCGAGAAGCCGCCGGTCTATTTCAATCAGCCGGCCTACGAACGTGCGGTGGAGCGCGGCTATGCGCCACAGTTAGCGGCGTTGCAAACGCAATTCGATGACGTCTTCACGCAAAAACGCGCTGCCATTCACGCCCTTTCCGATGCGTCGTCCAACCATTCATCAAACGAGGGTGATGTAGCCATGACCAGGCTACGTGAACTCGACGCGCAGGCGCGCGAGGTGCGCAATCGAACCAAGGCAGTTCTCGAGCAAGCGGGCGCGGATCCGAAAAGCAAAGAATCGGATTACGTATTCATTACTTTCATTCTTCAACAAATGCCGCACGGGATTGTCGGATTGCTTATCGCAGTGATCTTGTGTGCAACCATGTCGGCGACGGCAGCAACTCTGAATGCTCTCGGCTCGACGACGGCGATTGACTTTTATCGCCCGTTGATTCGCCCGGACGCGAGCGACCATCATTATGTAGTAGCCGCCAAAGCGCTGACGGCTGCATGGGGTTTGATTGCCATTGGAGTCGCCTCGTTCGCCAGTTTGGTCGAAAATCTGATCGAAGCGGGCAACATTCTGGGCTCGATATTCTATGGCAGCATCCTCGGTCTGTTTTTGGCAGCTTTCTTTATTCGTCGAGTTACCGGATCGGCGGTGTTTTTCGCGGCGCTCATTGCGCAAGCGCTTGTCTTCGTCCTGTTCGCTACGACGAGTATTGGTTACCTCTGGTATAATTTCATTGGATGCGCGGCCGTGCTGATCCTGGCGCCCGTCCTGCAGCAAACTATCTTTCGCGGCACGCAAGCTACCGCTGGGGCATGAAACGCGTTCTGAGCGATGGATCACCCGATTATTTGTTTCGGCCAGCAACCGTGCGGATTTTTTCCCAAGCGTTTTTTGGTCGCTAAGATTCTGACGGCCCGGCGTCTCCAAAAAGAAATTGGCGGAGAAATAGTGTTTTTCTTTCACGATAGTGACCATGACCCGCGAGAGACGATTACCATTGTGCGAGACCAACAAAGCGATCAGCAAGTGTCGCTAAACTTTCAGTCCGAGAATCGCATCCAAAAGCTGTTTTCGCCTCTTTACGCCAAACGTGTCCTTCCAGACTGGCAGGAGAAAACCGCGCGCCAACTTCCGAATTATGTTCGGCAGTCTCTGGTTGCACACTTCAAGGAAACCAAATGTTCAAATGTCGCCGACTTTTGTCTCGAGATGTACACGCGGATGGGGTTGCTGGAAGGCGTGCGTGTGGAGCGATCCAGTGCACCAGAGTTCAGAGCGCGTGCTGTGGCCGTGCCAGATTACTTCGTCGATGTCCGCTATGAAGGCGAGATCGTTCGCGCGCGTTATCGCGACGGGAAATTGTTGTTACACAAAGGAGGCGATCGGTTCCAGGAGATTCCCGGAGGAGAATTCGGTCCGAAGCAAATCAGCCCGACCCGCGATACTCGTTTCCGTTGGATGCAATCAGTGATTCGCTGCACCCATTACGTCGCCGGCGCGAGCGAGCAGCACTACATCAACAAGACAGATGATCCCACGGTGAAATTCATGGAGCGCGACGAAATTTCCGACTCTGGCAAAGCCTATACGGAGGCGTAATGGAATCGGCGCCACTCAAAATTGGGATTGCATGTTTTCCGTTGATTGGCGGAAGTGGGATTCTGGCGACCGCTCTTGGGTCGGAACTGGCGCGCCGCGGCCATGAAATTTACTTCTTCAGTTATGCTCAACCCGTTCGACTGGACCTGCCGCAGGAGGGTCTTCATTTCCATCGAGTTGAAGTCGCGCACAACGCTTTGTTTCCGTGTCCCGACTACACTCTGCCCCTCGCAGTGAAAATGGCGGAAGTGGCGCGTTCCCATCAACTCGATCTTTTTCATGCTCATTATGCGGTTCCACACGCACTGGCCGCGTGTTTGGCCTCGCAGATAGTAGGACCGTTAGCTCCGCGCATCGTCACAACTTTGCACGGAAGCGATACCACCCTGCTGGGACAGGATCCCGATTACCGCACCGCCATCGAGCATGCCCTTGTGCATTCCGATGCGGTGACGGCAGTTTCAGAAAGTCTTCGGAATCAAACCCAGGAAATCTTTTGCCTGAAACGACCGATTGAAATAATTCCGAATTTCTTCACCCCGAACAAACCGAAGAGAAGCCGCGAGGAAGTTCGGCGCGATTTCGGCGTAACCGACGAATTTCTTGTGCTGCACATGTCGAATTTGCGACCAGTCAAACGCATCGACCTTCTATTGCGCACGATTGCCATGGCGAAGAACCGGGCGCGCCTTCGATTGTTCATTTTAGCGGGCGGCCCTTTTGATCCTTACGAATCCCTGCTCGATGAATTGGGACTTCGCGATCGGGTCATTGTTCGCCAAAACACCGCTGTGGTGGACGAGTATCTGGAGGCCGCGGACGCGGGACTCTATACATCCGAATACGAAAGCTTCGGTCTGGGCATCCTTGAGACGTTATTTTACGGCAAACCGGTGGTCGCTTTCCGCGTCGGCGGCATACCGGAAGTCGTTGGAGACTCTTCTCTGCTGTATACTTTTGGTGATCTGACCGCAATGGCCGCTGCCATATACGCGTTGGTTAAATCCCCCGGTTTGGCACGAGAATTAGGCGAACGGGGTCGCGATCACGCGATCGAGAGATTCTCAGCCGCTCGCATCATCCCTCAATACGAAGCGCTCTACCGCCGCATAGTTGCCGGCCGACAGGCGCGACTTTATTGAGGGATCTGCGAGAACTTAAATAACTTCATTTTTGTTGCTTTGGTTGAGCAGAGCGTACCTAACACGACAGCGACACATCACCTGCTTTATCGGGCGTGCGGCGCGTAAGCCTGTCGTATATATATTCTGCGGGAATGTCTGCGAGAGCGCGTCCACTCAAATCATACCGTCGTAAGTCCGGAAAGCGAAGCGAGAGTGTCACCCGCGACAACCGACCACATCTAATCGCAAACGATCCCGTCCGCGTTGTGCATCGAATGGACATGAGTAATTTGCGACCTTTCATAGGCCACGGATAACAGAACGATACAATTTATGTTACCGAATTTGCTACCGATTTTGCCCGCGCGAAAGTACACGCTTGTGTAACATTAGCCTGGGAAACAGCGATTCGCACCGTTAGCTCAATTGGCAGAGCAAGTGACTCTTAATCACTGGGTTGCAGGTTCGATTCCTGCACGGTGCAAACCGCTCAATTCGAATCGACATATTTTTGCGCGATCGGCATCCGACGGCCAACGCCGAACGCGCGGCTTGTCACTTTCAGTCCGGGCGCGGCCTGCTCCCTTTTGTACTCGTTTAGATCGACACGTCGCTGCACCCAGCGGACCGTCTTTTCGTCAAATCCATGGGTGATAATGTCGCGCGCGCTCAAATTTTCCTCCACATAAAGCCGTAGGATCTCATCGAGAATCTCGTAGGGCGGAAGGACGTCTTGATCGGTTTGATTCGGCTTCAACTCCGCGCTTGGCGCTTTTTCGATGATCGATCTTGGGATGATTTCGCGCCCGCGACCTGATCGCGACGAATGATCGGAATTGATCCAGCGTGCCAGCTCGTAAACCATGGTTTTCGGCACATCGCTGATCACCGCGAGTCCACCGGCCATGTCGCCGTACATTGTGCAATAACCGACGGCGAGTTCGCTTTTGTTTCCAGTGGTGAGCAGCAGATGGCCAAACTTGTTTGACAGCGCCATCAGCGTCATCGCGCGGAGGCGAGGCTGCATGTTTTCTTCAGTCTCGTTTTCAGGGAGTCCCTTGAAAACTTCCGCAAACTGCGACTTAAAAGCAGTGAAGGCATTTGTGATCGGAATTTCGAGACATTTGATCCCAAGATTGCGCGCAAGCACGAGCGCATCGTCAATACTGCCGCGCGAGGAATACGGGCTCGGCATGGAAACTCCGATCACATTCTCCGCTCCGAGGGCGTTCACTGCGATCACCGCGACCACTGCAGAGTCTACCCCGCCGCTCAAACCCAATACGGCGGATTTAAAGTTGCACTTTCGCAAATAATCGTGCAGGCCTAACGACAACGCCGCAAAAAGTTCCTCCGGCGTTTTGCCTTCCCGAAATTCAATCGCGGAAGCGGCATTTGTGTCGATGATTGCCTCTTCTTCCTGGAAGCTCGCCAGTTGCGCGATCAATTCGCCGGATGCATTCACCGCGATCGAATTTCCATCAAAGACTAGTTGATCGTTGCCGCCGACCGCGTTGCAATAGCAAATCGGGTGCTGATAAGCGCGGGCAAGCGCGCCGACCATTTCGCGGCGGATCGCCGGCTTATGCAAAGTAAACGGCGACGCACTTAAGTTGACGATGATCTCCGCGCCTTGCTCGATCAGGCTGCGCACCGGCTCGACATCATAAAGTGGTCGCGGGAGATAGTGTTCCGTCCAAATATCTTCACAAAGCGTCACGCCAAGTTTTTTGCCCAGCAGATCAAACGGTTCGACGCGGCTGGCCGGCTCGAAATAACGATCTTCATCGAAGACATCATAAGTGGGTAAGAGCGATTTGTGCGCCTTACGAATCGGTTTGCCCGCTTCGAGTAAGGCGGCTGCGTTATGAAACGGCTTGCCCTTTCCTGCATTCCGGTCAACGAAACCGACCAGCAATGCCGCGCTTCCCACGCGTGAATGAAGCTGCTCGAGAACGGCAAGGTTCTCTGGAACGAACCGCGATTTGAAGACCAAATCCTGCGGCGGATACCCGGTAATCGCCAGCTCAGGTGTCAAAACCAATTCTGCGCCGGCAGCCGCGAGACGCTCATAAGCGCGCACGATCCTCTCAAAATTGCCGCTCAAATCCCCGACCGTCGGATTAATTTGAGCAAAGCCAATCTTCATGCTGCGCTACGGCAGGTTATGCGCAACACAGCCAGCAGCAATCCTCTTTTCCCCGCTCTGTCTGTTTCGCTCCGCGCGATGACGTCGGGCTAGTTTATTCCGTAAGTTACTCGCCAGATGGTGCCGTTTCCGTCTTCGCTGAAGAGCAGGCTGCCATCTTTGGCAAGGGTGATTCCGACCGGTCGGCCCCAGACATTCCCTTCTGGTGTGACAAAGCCGGTCACGAAATCTTCGTACTCGCCTCGTGCTTTCCCGCTTGAGCGATCAAACGGGACTCGCACTATTTTGTAACCAGTGCGTTTCTTCCGGTTCCATGAACCGTGAAAGGCAGCGAAGATGTCGCCTTTGTATTCGGCCGGAAATTGGTCGCCAGTGTAAAAGCACAAATTGAGCGTTGCTGAATGTGCCTGCACAAGCACGTCCGGCACGATCACTTTATCGGCCAGCTCGGCATGTTGTCCCTTGTGGCGCGGATCGATATGGTTGCCGATATAAAACAAAGGCCAGCCATAAAAGCCGCCCGGTTTCACGCTGCTGATGTAATCGGGCGGCAGATCGTCGCCGAGTTCGTCCCGCTCGTTTGTGCTCATCCAGAGTTCGTCGCTGCCCGGACGAAATGCGATCCCGACAGCGTTTCGAATTCCCCATGCATAAACTTTTTGTCCGCTGCCATCGGGATTGAATTCGAAAATACGCGCCCGATCCGCTTCCGCGGCATTATCGGAGTCGTTCGAACGCGAGCCAATTGAGACATACATTTTCTTGCCATCGGGCGAAAAGACGATATCGCGGGTCCAATGTCCGCCACTGCGGAGAAAGGCTGCGCCGCCGGAAAGCTTCACGCTCAATTTTTCGGCCGGGCCGCGCGCTTTGAGGTCGCCATTCCGGTAAGGAAAACGAATGACGCCGCCGGTATTTGCCACGTATAAAAATTGGGGATCGTTACCAGGCGGATAAAACGCGATCCCGAATGGTTTGTTCAGATCGCGCTCCGCAAATACTTCCGTGACGTCCGGTTTGCCGACGTTCTTTGCGTCCCGCAGCACTTTGATTTGATTGGCGCGGCTCTCAGTGACGAAGATGTCTCCATTCGGCGCGGTGAGCAGAAATCGGGGATCGCGAAACCCGCCGGCGTACAGGTCGATCTTAAATCCCGGCGGCACGCGAAGCTGCGCGTCCGCTGGACGACCGACGACGCGGGGCATGTTTATTGCCAGAACATTTGAACTGGGCGCGGGCAAATCCGCGACTGTGATTTTGCGCCTCACTGCGGGCGCATCGCTGGTCCAATCGCCCATCGCCGCTTTGCCGATTAGAAGCTTGGCGTCGGCTTCCTCTGCCTTTACGGGAGGCGTGTGCGCCAAAAATGCCGAACACAGCCCGATCAAACTCGTGTGACGCAGGACGAAAGTTAGCCAACAATTCTTCATCCGTCCGTCAGACAGCTCAGCTCGCGAAGATTAACGCGCAATCGTCCCGCCACCGCCCTTCGGCGCTTCGGCCAATTTCTCACCTTTTTTTTTGCGATCGTTAATTACGAAGGTGTTATTTTCTCCGTGGGTCGACCACGGTCCGCGTGGCACTTCCCTAAAGGCGACAAACTTCCAGTCGGTCACGTCCGTTTGTTTCAGTGTGAGATAGTCGCGGACGGCTGGCGAGACATCAAGGCCCGCGCCTTTATTGAGATTAAGTCTCGGACGTTCATTGCCAAAAACGTACTGCCAGTGATCGGTACGGAAAGGTCCTGCGTCCTCCCATTGCGCGTAAGCCGTGCGATTGCCTTTGCGGATGGCGATCCATCGGTCTTTGCACGTAGAGATGGCAGGGCCCTGATACGCTTCTTTAAACCACGGTACAACGCGTGGCGCTTCGAGCCGATGACCTGTGCGTGCCTTATCGTTGTACGGAAGCGCACAATAAAATGGGTTTTGTCGCGGCGTGAATTTTACCGGGATGTAGTTGCTTCGGTGGGCAGGATTCGGGTCGTCAAAACCGCCGTAATTTTTCGCCCATTGTTTGTCCCACGCGCTTGTGCGATTTGGGACGGGATTATTTCCGCTCGGCTGTTCGCCGATCCAAAAGACAGTTGTTACGATACTTTTTTTCCAGGGATACCGCAGTGCAGACCCAGAAGGCTCCGATAGCTTCCTGGCGGTGAGCCCGATTGAAGTAACCCGGAGCAAACGATGTTGTGGTGATTTCGCGCTGACGGGCGTGCTGTTCTTGCTACCCTCACTGCGCACCTCGATCTGGGCAGCAATGGTGGGATCAGATGCAATGAAGAGCGCGCAAGAAAAAAGACGGAGCGGCCAGCGATTCTTCATCACTTTTCGAATCGCTTACGATTGAGAGATCGCGTGGATCGCTCCGCGCTCAACGCGCAATGATGCCGCCACCGGGCTTCGGCGCCTCTGCCAATTTCTCACCTTTTTTGCGCTCGTTAATCACGAAAGTATTGTTTTCTCCGTGGGTCGACCACGGTCCGTGCGGTACTTCGCTAAAATCCACGAACTTCCAATCGGTCACGTCCGTTTCGTTTATTCCCAGGTAATCGCGCACGGCCGGCGAAACATCGAGCCCGGCGCCTTTGTTGAGATTCGGCTTTGGACGCTCATTGCCAAAAACGTACTGCCAATGATCGGTGCGAAAAGGTCCGGCGTCTTCCCACTGCGCATAGACCGTTCGATTGCCTTTGCGGATCGCGACCCATCGATCTTTGCAGGTGGAAACAGCGGGACCCTGGTACGCCTCCTTGAACCACGGTACAACGCGCGGTGCTTCCGGACGATGGCCGGTCGTTGCCTTGTCGCTGTAAGGAAGGGCGCAGTAAAATGGATTCTGCCGGGGGGTGAATTTTACGGGAATGTAATTGCTTCGGCGCGCAGGATTTGGGTCGTCAAACCCGCCATAGTTTTTCGTCCAATTTTTATCCCACGAACTTACCCGGTTCGGTACCGGATTATTTCCGCTCGGTTGCTCGCCGATCCAAAAGACAGTTGTCACGATACTTTTTTTCCATGGAAACCGCTCTCCCGGATCAGGCGGAGCCGCCGATACACGCCCCGGAGAAAAGGAGATGGGATCGACCTTGAGCGAAAGGTCTTCGGACAATTTGTTTGATTTCTTGCTGAACTTTACTTTGGTCGGTTCTGCTTTTGAAGGCGTCGCGTGCGCAAAAAGCGACGAGATCGACGAGAGCAGGACCGCGATGGCGTGTGTAAATCTTCCGGGTTTCATTTCGTATCACCGCAGCGCGACGCGGAAAAGAAGACATCATGTCTTCTTTCTTGTTCGTTCACGATGACGCGGATGCGCGCCGATCGCGGCGAGTTTTCAGATGCGCCGTAAAAGAACCGGCCAACCTCAATGCATGGCGAGACTAGTCAACAAATTTTCCCGGATTCAGAATCCCATGTGGATCAAGCGCATGCTTGAGCTTCTGATGCACGCCGCGCACAACATCGCTTGTCGCCTCCGGCCACCAGCGCTTTTTCGCCAAACCGATTCCGTGCTCGCCCGTGATCACTCCGCCCCACGCCAGCACCTGCGCAAAAAGATCGTCGAGCGCGCGGTCCACTTTTTGTCGTATCTCCGGATTATCATAATCCTTTGCCATGATGTTGACATGAATGTTCCCGTCCCCGGCGTGGCCAAAGCAAGCGATGGGAAATCCGTGTTTTGCCTGTAGCGTCCCAGCAAATTCCATCAAATCGACAAGGCGGCTGCGGGGCACAACGATATCCTGGTTTAATTTGGTTAGACCGGTTGCGCGCAGTGAGTTACTGAACTCGCGCCGCAACGCCCATAACTTCTCGCAATCTGCTTCGCCCGTCGCCGTCTCGAGCGCATTCGGTTTTTTCTTTTCAAGCAATTCACGAATGGCTGCCGCTTCACTGCGCACGCTCTGTTCCTGGCCGTCAAGATCGACGAGCAGGTGTGCGCTACCCGGCGGCACAATCATCTTGCCAAGATCACGACGTGCCGCTTCCAACGTGAAATGGTCGGCAACCTCAACTGAGGAAGGCAGGAATCCTGCTGCGAAAATTTCCTGGACAGCTTCAGCGGCTTGAGCTGCGCTCGCAAATGCAGCCGACAAAGTAGCGCGCGCCGGAGGAAGTGGCAGTAAACGCAGCGTGATGTCT
>WNFQ01004347.1_pt1 | contig 19322 bp, 25 predicted proteins | sample 5400171 | NCBI WGS metagenome assembly WNFQ01 (sample SAMN13153356, study PRJNA577476) | soil metagenome | isolation source: 20 cm soil under Madrone tree | place: USA:California | collected 2016-06-14 | reverse complement strand
CATGTATTGCCTGTGGGGAAAAGTTACCCAGAAGGAGAGCGCAAAGATGGGTGTCACACCCAGTAACGGAGGTACCACCCCACGATATAACCCAGTGGGGCCATCTCTCGCCAATGTCTTCTTCACAACATCCAAGCCTCCTGCATACGTCCCAGGAGCAGCGGTCTGTAGTCGCGTCTTAGTCAAGTCAAACGGATGACCTAGTAGACGGAAACCCCGAGGGAATGTGCATGATCAGACACGCGAGAATCGTGACGATAGATCGCATCGAGCCCACGAACCGACCAAGACTGCGTACACGCCCCCAACTCCTCCGGCGATAAAAGCTTTCACGTTCTCAGCTGCGGCCGACGTGGCCGAGACTGGCGCCTTCGCCATGGTCTCGCTTTCGGCCGCTCGCTCGGACAAGTCTCGGCTCTGCAGTGGGTCCCAATTCTCAGAGTGACGAGATCTGGAGAGAAGTGCCAAGCGACTCACCATATTCCCTGGCAGTTGGGTTGTTGAACGAGAAAGCGAAGCGCCGAGTACTGGCCCGGAGGGTGTGATGTAGAATCACAAGCTTAAGAAAATCATTATCGGCATGTTCAGCCAAGCCCGATCTAACGTTACCACCAGCACGGTGCCCCACTCATCTCAATTTTATCTGTGGTGATATCTCGCGACAGTGGTTACCGGCACCAACAATCAGGTGCTAGCACTTGCTCGTGTTTCTTTGCGTAGCACGGGCCATATACTGTAGTACGCTAACGGCGATGTGGAAAGGCTTATCTACATCCTATTCGGCTCAGCTATCCCTGACTTCTTCAAGAACCGGGAGAAGAATGGTTGCAGCTGGCCGGTCTGGTTGGCTCCCTGACCTTTTAGGGTGGGAGAGTTTGGTGATGTCTGGAAGGGTGATCAAGGCAGAAGGGTTGATGGTACGGAGCTTTTACGAAGTGAAGTCAGTAAGAGGATGCATTCCTACCTGCAGCCTGAGAGTACTTCCCACGTCATTACCACATTCACAGGAATATCGATGGAACCGTAAGACAGGTGCAGGGCGGGGCTTGTCGGATATTTGACTCAAGCTGTCGACAAACGCTTTTCCATCTAATCATAAAGTTGGATACTACAGTAGTAAATCATACAGTGTGCATGGATATACGGTAATGTAAGTCTATGAAATAACTATTAGGACTCATCGTCGTCTTCTCTACCAAAACCGCCAACAGGTTCGTACGTCGCCTCAGTCCTATCCATTCTCCAAATCTTCCGCACACCCATGAAGAATAGGCCGATCGCGAGGATGCCAAAGATCCCCACAACTACCGGCGGACCATATTCCATCCACATCGGTGGCTCATAGGGAACCAGTAGTCCGTCAATCTGAATAACGCCGCCCGTACCACCACCCGTCGTGGCACGCCCCCAGGCTGTGACTTTAGCCCAGTCCTTCTTGCCGCGAGTGCCAGGTACGTTCTTGATGCGCACAAAAACCTCGCCGCCTTCCGCCTCACGAAATACAACGTCACGGTAGTTTGATTGGGGAGAGATGAGCGTCTTGTGTACGTCTGAATCATGGAAGGGCATGGGCTGATTATTGGTCGGTGGCCCAGAGAGCTCCGCTGAGTTCGGCGTGTGGAGTAGGTGTTGCCCTACAACGAGCTGCATCGCTGCCTTGTCCGAGTAGAGCCGCGTCAGGTTGACTTGCTTGAACGCGTCATCCGAAGGACAAAGTAATGTCCATCCTGTACCTGGTATACCACTCTGACCCCAAGGCGAATCCGCTGGTGGGGTCGTCCCATTCAGTATCCATTCCATGCCAGCTTTAACGATTAGATTTGTCATTGTATTACCCTTTGCGGCCTTCGCTAGTTTCCCCACCGTAAGGTGAACCGAGCGCGGAATAAAAATATCTGAGAGCTCGTGCACAGCACCAGTCTCGGATAATAGATTCATTGGAGTGAGCTCAGAGATCAAGCCAGGCCATCCGCCGCTGGGAGTCAAAGAAATGGAGCCGACTTTCTTGTGTTCGACATGTAGGTCCGATCCTTCCAGCGTCGGGTATGTCCTAGCTGTCGACTTCTGCAGATCTCGGGCGTATTCAATATCATCGATGACATGATGCAAAACAACGTTCTCGAGGTCTGCAGTAGCTGACGTCGATAAGAGATGTGCACTGACAAGTAAGCCAAGACGTTTAAAAGCGTCATTATTGGGCACAAGTAGCGTGGTACGAGGGCTGGTTTTGATGGTGTCTGCGAGATCAACTGAGAAAATTGCAGCTAGGAAGGAAGAGAAGTTGAGATTTGGTAAAGCAACTTGTAGCGAATTCCCAGGAGGGAACAGAGGTCGAGAGATAAAGTAGATGACGGTGTTATTGATCTCAACTACATTTTCGAGTGGTCAGTATAATGACTTGGGTTGGCAACAGGGGGACTTAACTGGGATCTCCAATAGTAGAAGCTCCGCCGAAGCTGATAGAGGGCGCAGACTGAACATCTCTCTTGTCATCGTGGTTGATCGAGGCTTCCAATACCTGAGCTTTTCCAGCTAAACCAGGCTCATCCAATTTCGTCTCTATAAGCAAACCGTCCTTGAGAGACTTTGGGGTCCAACGGCCGGGCAGGAAGTGGTACTTCAGAAGTCGCTTGAGATCCTCGCTGCCCTTCTCAGGAAGATTATCATCGCCATATGCCGACAGAACATCATCTTGAGGAGCAAGGATTGTATATTCCGAATCGGCGTCCTTGACGAAGTCAGTCAAATTGACCGAGTGGATCATGGAGATGAAGTTGGTGCAGTTCAACGTGAGTAGATATTTCTCTGGCGTTAGTCGTAGGGCACCTTCGGGGATGAGGAGTGATGAGACAGTGTGCATAACCCCATTGGACGCATATATGTCAGGCTGAACAAGCTCAGCATCTGATATTAGGACCTTATCAGACGCAGTAACAACATTAAGTTGCCTCCCGTTAATAGTAGTCACTACATTGGGTTAGTTCAAAGAAGCGAAGGGTCGAAGGGAGGACTAACAATTGATGGCAGGATTGAATGATTCTGACCATTTCACGCCATGTTGCACGACAGCGTGCAATTCGAAGATAGAGATCAAATCATCGGTAGCAAATTCACTCTCAAGGTAAAGCTTCTCGATCGGGTGAAGAGCGTTCCAGGCAGAGTCCACGGGGACAAAAATCGTGAGCTCCGCAGTCTCATTAAGGCGATTGATCACCGCAGGGGTTAATATCTTGCGAAAGTAGGATGTGGACGGGTGCGTGGAGACAACGCCCGCTAAGCAGAACAAGTCAACACATGCATGGGATAAAGAAGAAGGATAAGCACCTAAGCTGGGGGGGAGAGGCAAGATGCCGTCGATGCCGACGAGGAGTCCATTACCTGCATCAACGGGATCTTTGACGACTTTAGCACCACCTTTGCCAAATGCATCGACACCGACATGGAATTGATCTTTTCGGGCAGCTACTCGGAGCCGTTGGGGTTCAACCCCAAGAGATCCACCAGGGACAGGCAGCCATGGGGGAGCAGGAGGAGGGTCCCGGGATGGGGGTTCGGGGGAGTCGCGCGGGAAGTGGAGGGTCTTGGTGACGAGGATATCATTCTGTTCAGGAAGGACGACGGTGTAGTTGAGCAGATGGTAGAATAATTCTTGGCGAAGCTGTTCATTCACATTGTCGCCCGTGAGTGAACTAAGCCGGGAAAGGGATGAGTGGCGTTGGATTGCGTCGTTGGTGGGGGCAAAAAGGGTACTGCCATTGAGCCTGTTGAGGGTGGGAATGAGCCTCGCGCGTTGCAGGAGACGAAGAAGAGCCGTGTAATCTGGGTCCTCCGAAAGCTTGTCAACGAGGGTGGTTGAGAGTGTGTCTGGGGGAAAGTGAAATGCGAACTGTGGGTGGGGAGTTGCAAAAGAGTAAGGCAGGAGAGGAAGGAAGGAGAGGCGAATGAGAGGCGAGAGTCGCATTTGTGTGTGGACGGGAGAGAGGCGCGAAATTGGTGATGGTCGACTCGGCGGGCATGACGCGTGTGTGGCTTGCCCCTGACGGCCATGCTCAACCTCGTGCGCGCCTTCACTGGTGCACCAGCGTCAACATTTCTCTCTCTGTCTCTCCCCACAGAGACCCTTCTCGTCAGTCCTGTTTCTTCCTCTTGTCTATCCTCACGCGTACAATTTTCCTAGCTTTACCCATCTGCCGATACAGTGGTCATCCTCGACGCCATCTCCCTCCGCCTCGTCCGCACGCTAGCATTTTCTCAAGTCTTTCCTGGCCGAGACCACGCAAGCACGCGTATCACGTCCCTCGCCGTTGACCCCGCGTTAAAGCTCGTACGTACTTTCACCCTATCACAACGTAACTTTTACACTCTATCTCACTCGGTAGGTGGTCACCGCATCCGGCCCGAGGCTTGCCGTCTGGTCACTCTCGGGGGTCGCTGCCCACACTTGGCTCGTTCACTCATCACTCCTTCTTCCTGATGACAAGTATGTCACAGCTCTGGACTGTAGCTCAGGTGCGCTTCTCCTGCTGCACTGGCTTTTCCGCCGTTGCTTACTCATTTTAGGTCTCTTGGCCGTCGCGACACAATCAACGCTGTCCGTATATACTTTGATTATGGAGAATGATCTTCCAACATGGTCCTGCAAGTGGACTCGAAGGTGCTCCATTCTTTAATTATTCATATGCAACCCCTCATCTATGAAATAGTTCTCCGACGTTGTATTCCGTCTACTTTTCTCCTTCCTTGGTGTATCTTGCAACTACTGTAGAGGTATGGGTATGCAGTGACATGCGCTACTTCCCAATTGACCAACGTCTAGCAAGCCAATGTAGTTGGCATAGTCCTGACGACATCTGGTCGGCGGATACAGGCAATCGCACATCCAAGACCTGTCACAAACGTCATGTGGCGTTCTGCGCAGACTTCGAGTCGGTGAGCAACGTCGACGCTCGAACGCTCATACGCCATTAAGCCCGTCTATTAGCGATAGTCCTGTTCTCTATACCGTCACTTGTGATGCAACTCTTCGCATATTCATTCCCATTTTAGACTCTCCGCAGAACATGCAACTGCATGCTACTCTAGATTTATCTCCATCAGTACCTTCATCTCCACCCTCGCGAAACATAGGCAACGATTCCCCAAATATTTTTTCCCTTGGTAGGGAAGTCCTTAGAGGCGCGTTGACGACAGTCCTGGCGGACTGTCCAAATGCCAATGATACGAAATTACGAAGACTCCATGAAATATGTGACGGTGGATGGGATTTGTTTATGCAACTTTATCCTGATGGTTCTCTAACGATTCGAGCCGTTGCGGTAAGTACATTACCTGTCATTTGCCAATGTGAGTCTCATCGCACTCCAGAGTGTAGATCGGCGACCTCCGACTCTCCTCAAGCAGTTCACCCTTCTTCAAAATATTGCTGTTTCTCTTCCTCGTGTACCTTCGTCCCTCCATATCGTTCCTGGTCCTACAAAACACTCGCTCGCACTAGTCTCATCGCCTCCTTTGTCTGTGCATGTACTCGAGCCTTTGAACTTCTTTGATTCGCGTTCCGATGGTCTCACACTACGAGACCGCATTCACGAATACGTGTCTGAAGAGGAGTCATATATTAAGCAGTTCGTGCGTACTCCTGATGGCGCTGGCTTGGCAGTTGCGCGAGAGTCAGTGGTTGAGGCATGTATTGTGCGTGGTCACGGCACTGTATTACAGCGTGCTGGTCGATGGACAGCAGCGGACTATGTCGTAGTGCTAGATGGAGGCGAGTCCACTTGGAATTAAACCGCCCGCCAAAATCCTGACGTAACTTTGCAGGGCGGTCAATTGCAACTTTTTCGACTGCTATTGGCGTTCTGACACTACATGCTACGCCAGAGCTCATCCTCCCACTCCCTCCCATATCATCCTTGTTTTCGCTCCCTCCCCGAAGCTCTGCACCATATGAATGCATATACGCTATCACTACCGGTCCGATCCCCTCCATATGTCACATCCATGCAGTGAGTGGGGACACACCCTCGCTCTCTTTGATATCCCAGACAGCATTACCTCTATCATTGCCAGCTGCATTCATCATTCCTGTCGATCCTATGGGATGGATTTCGAGCCTTCGTTCGGCGGTGATGGAACACGATGTCCTGTTAAGCGTCGGCAGCGACGGCGAACTGATGTTTTGGGTGCCTGAAGGGCAGAGAGTTGGCTGGCGTTGCACGGGAAAAGTGCGCACCGGTCGAACAAACATACGCATGGTTCGGTGTAGCTCTGCAAAGAAGACCGTTCTCAGTGCGTTTTCTTCTCCCTCTAACCCTCTAAAATTTTCAAGAAATACAATTGTCCCTATACAGTCGTTCCCGGCGCCAATGGGGAAGAACTCACGATTTGGGATTCAAAGGAGTCTGAATTCTCATCGGGGTTGGAGTATGTGACGACTTTGAGCTTATCTGACCAGGTGCATGACCTTGACTGGAGCTCAACACCCGACGGTCAATCCATACTTGCGGTCGGCTTTGCTTATCGTGTCGAGATTCTATGTCAGCAGCGGATGACATACTTTGACGATGGTCCCAGCTGGGGTGTCATCAAGAGAATTGAAATCGAAAGGCGAGTTGATGCATCTGTTTTGCCAGGGAGGCACACTAAATCATATATGAGCGATTCAGTCAACTCTCACACCCAATCAGCGATTCTATCTGGCTAGCATATGGCACACTGCTTATTGGCTCCGGTCATCAAATGTGCTTGTATGGGCTACCTTGCCGATCTGAACGTGAAGAATCTGAAGAGGGTCTCTTTGAGCATGTTGCAAGACTAAACGGGCCACTCGCAGACTATCATCCTCAGATGTTGCTACAATGTCTCTTGTGGGGTAAATTTTATACGTCTCTTCCCATCCCGTGGTCCTCACTCGTGCGACGTAGATAAGCTCGATGTTGTCAAAGCGATTCTCGTTAACCTATCTCATGACGTGGAACGGTGGCATGAACTGAATACCGATACCTTCGAGTCGAGCGCCCTTCCCATCAACCATTATTTAGGGAAGAGTCCTATTTCAGAACCGGTAGGTTTGGGGCGTTCTTATGGATCAGATCCTCTCTCCTTACGACTGGGAAGGTCACAAACTCTCACCCCCGAAGGTACTCATCATTGTTTATGGGCACAGAGGGTGCCGACGAGTGAGCTTCTTATACGCATTAAAAGATCCCCGCTAATCCACAACAGGCCAGATGATCCAGGCTTCTCGCGATCACTAATTGAACGTCTTGTCAGTCGTCTAGAAGCATTCCCGCTGCCACATATAACCCCCATTGAACACGCTCACCTTCTTGTACTCATACAAGCTATGCTCGAGGTTCGCACCTACGTGCTTGATGTTGTTAAGTCTTGCCCACGTCTTCCCTTTAGGTTGACGATTCGCGACGGGCCCTCGATGCCAATGGGTTCCGCTATCTCATTTCGATGCGCTCTTTCTACATTCTCAATAAACGGGCCTCGGAGACAGGCAGCGCGGAGTTGAGAGAAGCTATTAGTCGCCGAACGGGCTGGCGCGCGAGATTGCGATATCGTGATATCATTTGGGCATTTCATAGCGAAACGCAAGGGTTGCTACTGTCGGCATCGTTGGCGGCGTGTCAAGGAAAAATGACGTGGAACGACGCTCGTGCACTGGGCGTATTTCTCTGGCTCAATTCCATCGAATCGATGGTACGTAAGGCTGCCAGTCTTGTATCAAGTTCCCTATTCACTTGGGCTCCTCCAGAGATCACACATGGAAGTCATCGCCCGGACGGAATATATGGCTGGAGATTCCCGCGATCCAGTTGCCAGTTCTCTGTTCTATTTCGCTCTAGGAAAGCACAAATTGGTTCAGGGTCTCTGGCGGCAGGCCGCATGGCACAAGGAACAGGCAGTCATGTTACAATTCTTGTCTAATGATTTTACGCAACCGCGATGGCAAACTGCAGCCCTAAAAAATGCGTATGCTTTGCTGGGTAAACGCCGTTTTGGTAAGTGGTGTTACTTGACTTTTCTGCGCCAAACTTACGGAGAAGACGCTAGAATACGCGGCTGCATTTTTCATCCTTGGCGGTAGCCTGAAAGATGCTGTGAATGTCTGCCTTCGTCATTTGGATGACTTCCAACTTGCTGTCGCTCTGGCGCGCGTCATTGAGGGACAAGATGACGGCCCTGTCTTGCGTAATATTCTCTATGAGAATATTATACCTCTGGCTTTCAAAAAGGGGAACAGGTGGCTCGGGAGCTGGGCCTTCTGGCTGCTGCACCGTCGCGACCTCGCAGTAAGAATACTTGTCGTAAGTGACTCCACCCTTGTTCCCTTGATGTATGGTTTTCTGACAAGCATCGTGCTAGACGCCTTTACAAGATGTTGCTAGCGCATTGGACATCCTTATCACTGAACTTGGAGAACCACATTACGATGATCCGAGCTTGGCTCTCCTCTTCTCACAATTGAAATCCAAGACCCTTCAAACTGCAAAGGGCACGAGCGAAATTTCGGGCCGTACAGAATTCAACTTTGTTCTTCAAATAGCGCGCGTTTTCACTCGGATGGGTGAGCCGTCCTCCTCACAGCCTCCCACGGCATGGTTCATCGACTTTATCCTTATCCTAGGATGCCATGCCCTTGCATTGGACCTTGTCAGGTCCTGGTCATTCGACCGACCGTCGCATGTATCTCACGACCCCGTACAGCGGATCTCTCCGCCGAGTCCAACAACAATGCGTAGAATGCTTGCACTAGAACCGGCCATGCGGCGGAGGTCCTCAATTATGATCGACATGGACCTGTTCACAGCTCCTCCCACACGCCGACCGTCGCCCGAACCCAAAGAAGTGGGTGGCCCTCCACCACCCATAAACGAGACCATCAATGAGGAAGGCGATTTGACTGCACGGAAAGCTGGATTAGGCAGTCTTATGAAGACCGCAAAGCAGGACGTACAAGTGCCGGAGTTTGATATAGAATCATTCGTCTAATCTCTGCAAGTTGGCAATCGCACTCGGCGAATGGGAGTGATAATCCCGTACATCAGACGAATGTTACAAAATCTGTGTTGTTGCAGCTAAATCCTGAAACGAAGAGCGAGGATGAAAGATAGGGAAAGCGAATTGGGTGCTGATTAGAGACGTGTATGCGGCCTTGTACAAATCACTGCTGGACCTCGACCTCGCGCTTCTTCAAAACCAGATCTTTACCGATGACCCTCTTCCAGACATCATGTACATCCTCCACGACAGTCTCAAAGTGGCTTGTTGCATCGTACGAACGAGTGATGAAGATGTTGTCCACTTTACCATCAGCGATCGGTGTATAGATGGATGAGACCGAGACGAATCTGGGAGAAAAACGTAAGTTGCAAAACTCCGGCGGGATTGGCCTCGTACTTCTCATGGATGGGACCGAGGAGCTGGAGACCAGGGACAATTTCTCGCTCGGGGACATCGGTCTCGACAATTGTGCTGACGATGGCCACATATACGTCCTTCGCACAGACATTATGCGTTGAGGAGACCGTAGCGATATAAATGTCTGAAGCAATACAGAATAAGCCTAGAACGCTGTTCGAGAACTATGACTCTAACCATGCTTTCTTTGGACCTGATTCTGAGGAATGATAATCTGGACACTGTCGGCTTCCTCTGTACCCGGAATAGGGTGTTTGAGGATACAGATCGCGCGTATGACCTTGCCGTCCTCTACGACGCGGAGCTTCCCGCTCTCGCTGCTGGAGCCGAAATAACTCGGGTCTCCAATGACTTGTTTGGCCTTGACAGTTTCGGACCCGCTGCGTACACCGACAAATTTACCATCGCTATCGGTAACGATCTCATCAATCGGTTTGTCGAGCATATAGGTGCCGCCATAAATGGCGGAGAGGCGCGCAAATGCCTGAGGTAGCTCGCCGAGGCCGTAAAGGGGATATATGTAAGGCGACTTGCCATAACGCGCCATGGAAGATGTATATAGCACAATGCGCTCACCGTGTCCGGTTTACACAGAAGATGTGCGCACTCGTCATCTAAGTAGAGAGCCATGGCGTGGCCAATAAAGTCTTGAGTACCGGGCTCCAGCCCAAACTTCTCGTATACAGCCCTCATCGTATCGACATCAAGATTGATGCCTATGTCGTAATTATTGATAATCAGTATCTACAGTTTTGGAGACAAAGGGGACGGGGGAAAGAAAAATACCTTGATGGGTGGCAGGATCCTCGTCATTCCAATTCTGCAGGAACTCGAAGAATTTCTTTGCACGACGCTTTTCAAAAAGACCCATCAATGGGCTTTTGACCGCCTCCATTTCCGTGCTGGGAACCTTTGAGATCCTGCCGTCGCGATAAACGAAACTGCCCGCGATCTGCTTGAACTCGAGGTAGCGAGTGACATCGGTGTGCACGAGGATTTTCGTGAGTTCTCCGGACGCGATGATGAACTTTGGGATGAGATCGACTGCGTAATCCCTATCACGACCGAGCTCGGTGGGAGGCGCCTGATCTCCGCGAAACTTTCGGTAGAGCTGTCGAGAGAGACTGAATCAGAAATCGTCAGTACATACATCGTGTCGGCTACAGACCTGGGTAAGATTCAGACTTGCACTGTCCCCACCGTAGTAGTCATTCCTGTCCATATGGAGGACCTTCTTGCCCTCAACCGATAGTAATCCGGATAAGACGCACTCCGTCAAACCGGTGCCGAGAACGATAACCTGGGGGATGTAAGCGAGAGGTGAGGGGGAATATGAAAGACCATACGTCGTATTCTTCATCCATTGTGATGATGCCTAGTCGTGGTCAAGGTGGGATGGTAATAATGATCGATATGCACGTGCCAAAAGAGTGTCATTGCAATTTAAGCTCACAAGGGTCCATTTACTTCCCAGGAAACGCGGCTCAACACGTTTCCGTGTCTACATCATTTCTACACTACACACATAATACGACACGCTATTTCGACCCTGCTCCAGACTCGCTTGCAAGGTAAATTATGGACTGGCCAACGGCTTACGTCCACTAGCGTTAGCCCAAGACGGCGTCCCGCGTTGTTGCTGTAATGCGCGCCTTCGGTATCCTTCAGCAAGCTTCAGGAATTCTGAAAAGGATGTCTCAATTTCGTACCAACAATACCCCACAGTGCACATACCCTGCTCCTTGCTACGATATTTCATAGTATATGAATTTTCAGAACGACGAGGATGCTGAACAAAAAGCTTCAAGTTAGCGAATGCCTTTATATGGTCACCCGAGAGGGTTACCTCTAGGTAGAAGGGTAACCATCTTTGTTTGCCGGTCATCATGGCCCAGTCGTCTGGGTTATACCTCGCGATATACTTAGCCATCGTCCTCACTTCTGCCGCACTAAAAAAGTGGCCACGATCACTCGTTGCTTCATTCTCATCTGAATCATGTGAGCTTTCTTCCTCCGCCGTCTCTTGATCATCCTCGACATCGACCTCTTCTTTTTCGCCGCTCCTGGCTCTGGTCGCTCCTTCCCGGGCAACCGCCAGAAGCCTGTCGGCTAACGGATCCCGAGCCCAATAACTACTCCAAGAGTTGGCCGTATGGTGGGGCACCTGTGAAAAGCGCAAGCTGAATCCCAACTCAGGCTTCAGAATTAGTTTACGCACATTCTCTGCAAGCTTTTCGACGAGCTCGCCCTTTGTGAGCGAAGGATCGTTTTGCAACGCCCAAGATATGTATTTTGAAAAGTATTTCTTATCCTCAATAGTGTAGCGATTACCCTTAGGGGCTGTCACAACCTTCGTAGGAGGTGTCGGTTCGACTTTGGGAGGAGGAGGGATCGGTAAATCCGAGTGTCGAGATGAACCACGGTCCTTGCGCCTCTCAGGTGTTGGTGGACTTTCACGAGCGCGAGGAATGCTCTTGCGTCGAGGTGACCCAGCTTCCGTGTGAAGAAGTGAACTCTTCATGTTTGTTAAACGCCTCCACTTGTTGGGCAGCTCGGGCTTGATCCTTGAAGGTGAAGGCAACGCTTTTGGTCCCATATCAACCTGTGCGGTCTTGGTTGTCTGGACTCGGTTGACCATCTCGTCTATATGAGACTTGCGTTCGAGGTAATAATCCTTCCATAAATTGGCGGCATGATTGTTGACCTACTCGCCGAATTGAGAAAGAGACGGAAGACATGCGGTCAATGACTTACGCCGTGGAGTCTTTCTATTGCTCTTCTATGATCCAACCCCTGACTTAAACCCGATTGAAGAGCCATGACAAGAAGTTGCTCATCATTGGGCGATTGGCCCACAGGCGCAATCATTCTGAGAGCATCGGAAAAAAGTTGAGAGGCAACAATGGAAGCACTAAGTGCTTGGGGCGTTTGTTGTTGCAGGGGTCCAGTGACGCCAACCCGCTGTGGCGAACTAGGATCGATGGCTTGAATAGACTGTTGCTGTTGCTCCAATGCACCAACGGAAGGTGTGTGTGAAGGCGGAGGAGGGCTGGACGTGGGTTGTGATTGCTGAAGTAGTTGCAGTAATGCGTTCATGGTTTGAGGAGAAAGGCTGGATTCCATGTCAATGGACAAGACGCCACCAGGACCAGACGGGCCGTTTAAATGACCATGCTGAGAGCGCGTCTAATTGTCGCCCTTCGCTATGTGTCAAGGGAATGCATACGCCCCCTCCCAGCCATTTTTTCGTTACCTACACAGCACTGGCACCACGTAAACCATACTGCCTCCGGATGTCAAATAAAATAGCTCTAGCCGACGTCTTTGTCGTTATGTGTACATGTTGCGCTATATAAATGCAGCTACTTTTAAATGGCAAAGTAATACTCCGAGCCGACCGGCGTGTCACCGTTCGTTATGCTTTATTGTTCTCGCATCCCTACATGCGCCATACGCGTGCAATCTTATGCTACAGTGGCCGTGCAGCCCCCTCTTCGCGGCCTCAACTCAGTTGTACGTGCGAAAGCCGAGAAACTTTCTAGGGACTGGAAAGGTACAAGTTCCTCCGGAGAGAGCACCAAGAATTTCATAGGCGGGGAGTTTGTGCAGAGTAGGGCAACCCAGTGGATTGACGTCGTGGACCCAGTGCGCTGCATTTACCACTCTTCCTCATTTATTATGAACTGAGATCCCGTCATAACAGTCCACTCAAACACTCCTCACCCGTGTTCCGGAGACAACCAACGAGGAGTTCGAACAGGCGGTGGCAGCGGCCTCCGACGCTTTCAAAACGTGGAGCAACACAACAGTATTGACCCGGCAGAGGTTTATCTTCGAGTCCGTTATCATAACTAATGTAATCGGTTGTTCGACACTGACTTAAGTCTCTTCAGGTTGCAGCGCCTTATTCGAGAGAACGCCGATTCGCTGGCCACTAGCATTGTCTTGGAACAAGGAAAAACACTTGAGGGTCAGTTTAACCATCGCATTGATGCTTCATACGTCTCTGGAACTCCTATATAGATGCGCATGGTGACATCACGCGGGGTCTCCAAGTAGTGGAACATGCTGCAAGTGCACCCTCACTCTTATTGGGTGAGAAAGTCGAAGGTTCGATTCTCCCCTTCTGTTACTTCACGTCGGCGCTCTTATATAGTTTGACATAGTCAGCCGAGATATGGATACCGAAGTACGCAAGGTGCCCTTGGGTGTGACTTCTGCGTAGGATCTGAACATGTCCCATTGCTGCGCTGGCTGACTCTCTCTTACTTAGCATTGCTCCGTTCAATTTTCCTGCGTATGTCTCTTTGCTGCCGATAAGATATACTTCTCACAAACAATGGCAACAGCATGATTCCCCTTTGGTCAATCCCTATGGCTGCAGTAACCGGAAACAGCCTCATCCTGAAGCCCTCTGAACGAGATCCGGGTGCGGCAATGATTATTGCTGAACTTTGTCAAAGGGCAGGACTTCCCCCAGGCGTCATTAACGTCGTTCATGGGACTGTCCCAACGGTAAATGCCATCTGTGATCACCCTAGCATCAAGGCGATCAGCTTTGTTGGAGGTGACCGTGCCGGAAGGCACATCTACGAACGGCATGTCTTTTGTTCGAGCATTATTGTACATGCCCTTGTTGACACACACATTTAGCGGGACGAAAAATGGGAAACGCGTCCAATCAAACATGGGCGCGAAGAATCATGCGATACTTATGCCAGATGGTATGTGCTGGATGACGCATTGTCAAACAGCCAATTTATATGCATACCCAGCTAACAAGAATCATGCTCTCAACTCCATCATTGGCGCGGCTTTTGGTGGTAAGCTTACAAGCTCTTTGTGGACCCAGTATGCCCATGAAATACCTCTTAAAGCTGCTGGGCAACGTTGCATGGCAATCTCTGTAGCGCTATTGATCGGCGATGCTCAAGCATGGCTACCCGACCTTGTAAATCTTGCAAAGAACCTGAGGGTGGGTGGAGGGTTTGAAAAGGGTGTTGACCTGTGAGTTGTCTGTCCCTTGGTCTATGTGCGCCATTCTCATCTCATGTATAGTGGGCCGGTCATCTCACCGGCTGCTAAAGATCGCATTCTTGGCTTGATTGCATCCGCCGAGCAGGAGGGTGGAAAGATTCACCTCGACGGACGTAATATAACGGTTTCCGGATATGAACATGGCAACTTTGTAGGACCGACGATTATTGAGGCAGACACTTCAATGAAATGCTATGAGTACGTGATTTCTTCTCTTCGTCGGACGTACTGTATCACGAAGCATGGCATTGTTAGTCAAGAGATTTTCGGGCCCGTCCTCGTCGTTCTGAAGGCTGACACACTAGACGAAGGGATCCAGATCATCAACCAGAACCGGTATGGCAATGGCACGGCGATCTTTACCCAGTCAGGCGCAACTGCACGTAAATTCGAACATGATGTGAATGTCGGTCAGATCGGGATCAACATTCCTATCCCGGTACCACTTCCAATGTTTTCTTGGAGTGGAAACAAGGTAACGCGTTCATTTGTCCCCGGTCTGCGTAGAATTTACTTTTTCATCGCAGGCGAGTGCCTTGGGTGACCTCGGTTTTTACGGAAAGAGGTATTGATCGATCGATCCGTTGTTCCATCGATCCGCTAATAGCAACTCGCAGCGCCATCGAATTCTACACACAAAAGAAGGTAACGTCCAGCATCTTTCTGCCTTATTCCCCCGATAACTTATCACTCAATAGACGACGACAAGCCTTTGGAAGTCGGCTGATGCTCTTACTAGCCGAGCATCCGTGCACATGCCTACCCATCACTAATTCGTTTAAGCAGCGACCATAATGTACGGTAGAAGTCCGGGCTGTGTGCAACACCCAGGCCCACAAGTACGGTGGACACAGCCTCATCACCACCTTCACACATTTGGCATACCGCTTGTTGCGATTCTCAATGTTTCTTCTCATCACCAAATTACTTGACTGTCTAACACTGGCTTGTAAACATCGTTTCCGCAATCCGCATGAAATATAAACGTTCTCTGCGACTCCAAGCGCCCCCCAGCATCATGAAAACGTCGCATTTGTCAGTACTGACCCAACCCCCTCGCCTTACAGCCATCTCCACTCTCTATCTACTTGGGACAGCATCTATAACCTCCAAGAAAAACCGACATTGTCGCGACAGCCTATGCATCATAGCAATCCAGATAAATGACGTCAAGAAGTTAATATCCTCTATGTTGTGCAATCATCTCTTCCTTAGATGTCTTTGCACACAGATGTCTAAGCAAATGTCGCTAGGCAGCAGAGGTTGTCCCCGTCAAGGTGTCCAAGAAAGCATTGGATAATTTAACGCATTGTTGGTAGGTATCTTCGAATCCTTTCTGATTCAGAAATTGGTGTTAGAATTTGTATTTGCTACATGAACGCAATGTCAACGTACGGCACCTCCGTAATAAGGGTCGGCTATTGGTTCTCCATCATGGTAAGATCCCCACAGCTTGACTTCCGCGGTAGAGTCTCCAGGCTTTATCCGAAGTAAGTTGTTCAGATTCGATCCGTCGGAGGCAAGTATATGTGTGAAATTGTAGAAATCCTTCTGGCTCGCTTGACGAGCTTCATGGGAAATGGGGACTCCGTACTGTGTGTGTGTATCATTAATGCCATACTTTGATAAAGATAAAATCAAATGGTGCATACCTTCTTACACACGGCGATAGTACTGTGGTATTATCGACAGTGCGTCGGGTCTGTCAATGGCGGGCAAAACCCGAGGTAGAGGATAGACTGACCGGTCGTCGGGCTCTTCGCCAAGGTGATACGCAGCGGTGCCAGCACTATCGACGGTGAGATCGATGTTGCGCTCTTTGGCAATGTGCCTGAGCACAGCCTCGCCCATTGGCGAGCGACAGATATTGCCTAGGCAAACGATGAGAACTTTGGGTGACATGTTGGGTCTAGTGGTGAAGAGATCGATCAGACGATACAGTACCTTAGGTGTGAGAAGACACTCTCCCACACGCTAACATAACAACCATGGTCTCTCCTCCCATTCAGGTCTTTCTGACGACTATAGCGTCGCAGCCGGCTCTGCGGCAGCGTCAAGGTATGTTCACATACGCTACCCCGCCTTGCAGTATCAACTCGCTGATCACTAATAGTGTAGAATACATCCTACGCGTCTTGCAAGCGAAGGATATTAAATTCAGCTCGTATGATTTGGCTTCTGATGAGGACGCAAAGAGACTTTGGAGGAGGAAAGCTCCCCCGGGTGAGCGCTACACTCAGCGTACGCCCATCATCTGAGCCCGACCGAACTTTCGTGTACTAGACAAACAACAATTGCCTGGAATACTGGTTGGCGGGACGTGTCCTGGGGTATGTATCAATAAACTAATGGTGTTAGCCGTGAGAACCGCACGCTAACCCTCCTCGCAGTCCTTCTCCGACTTGTAAGTATTACTGTAACCAAGCATGACTGATGCGAGTCCTCTCGCTCACTATCGATCAAATCCATCTGTAGCGAAGAAGCGGTAGAATATGGCGAACTCGAACCCTTTCTTCGATTGAAGGATACCTGGGACGAGACCATCGAGGAAACACGCCCGGTGCTCCCCGCGAAACCAATCGGCGTTCCTGGTGCATCCTCGCCATCTCAAATGGCCAACCCGGCACACAGGGCACTCTTCAACGCCAGTCCTGGCGGCAACCCCTCGTCGCCACTGCGCGGAGGGACCGGAGCCGCGCCGTCGCCGTCGTCGTCGGCCTCCTCCCCAGGCCCTGTCGAGACCAAAGCATCTCTGCGCAAACGCAGAGATGCAGAATATGACGTGAGCGAGGAGTTGACAGGGTATGGCTTGCAAGGCGTTAAGGTGACCGATGACGATTTGCTCGCGCTCGTGGAGGAGCTTGGGCTTGGCGGTGAAGAAGCGGGCGACCTCGTGAAGGGCTTGAGCGACCCCACGGACAAGGCTGATAAAGTTAAAGAAGTTGAGGCAACCGAGGCGCAGCAAGATGGTGGTGGTGGTGGCTCTGGACAGCCCGAAGCTGAGAGCACGGCCGATGCAAAGCCCGTAGCTCGTGACGAGACGGAGGCTGCAGAGGGCGATGGTTTGGAGAAAGCCGCCGCCGACTCGGAGACCGAGGTCGCGGACACGGACGCGGCCGCGCCAACCACCTAATTAATTACTCGGCCTTCCCGCCTCGAAATGGCCCTGTATGTTTCTACTAGTGGACTTGATTGATATTTATTTATCTAGTGGGCATGTCTCTGCTGAAGGCGACATGTTTTCGCAAACTCAGAGGAAGTCTGGCCTGCGATGATTGCTAGAATTCACGTGTCGAGGGTGGTAAGGAGCATGATCAGAGATTATGATACCAGTACTAGTTTCTATTAGATTACATGCCCAGTAGGCCTATACTATTAACAAGTACTTGGATTTCTAAGAGACAGCCTAGGTAAACATGTCAGGGTTAAAACCTCGGATTGTCGTACCATAATGCAGGGGGCATCATAACGCAGGGCGACAAGAAATGCCACGGAAATACCGAAAATAACGATACTGCAGTTATCAAACGCAAACAAAGACGCGCTCATGCCAGAAGCGTCTGAGTCACTCACCGTCGGAAATTGATTCCGACATCCTAAAACGCCGGCGACGCAAGGCAGCCGACGCCGATTCTGCAGAGGGTAACGTGGTGATATTGCCTTCATAATCCTAGTACGAATCACAGGGGTTCAATGAGGACGGAAAATGATGCATACGAATCAAAACCATACCTCTCGCTTCACGGACCCGATACTCCCACTTCGCCTCAATGATCGCCTCCGGGCTCGCCTCTCACCCAGCGCATCTGGTGGGGCTCGCAAACGTGCACTCGGTCCGGCCTTGGCACTGGCTAGACCTTTGCTACCATATCGCCACCACAGGGAGGGGATAAGGCAGATCGCTAAGACCGTGAATGATACAGCAAGGAAAACACCAGAGGCCACCACGCCGGACAACAATGGAAACCTTGAGATGATTCCCCTACAGGAAAGTGATGAACACATCATCGTGCGAAGCGAGAAGGAGAAACTAACCGTATGCCTTGAGGACGAACGCTGCCCTTGATGAAAGCAGTCAGCACGCTAAGCTCCTTCCCCTCTCCGGATCCGATAGACTTCCAACCGTCCTGTCTGCCTAATTCAATCCTGGCAACAACGCGGTTTACGCCAGATACATAGCGCGACAGAAGGGGTATTGTCAAAATCGTCGTGCTGGGATTCAGCCAACGAAAAGAAGACGGTGGGAGGATGATCGCCTATCGACGATGTTACAAGAATGTGGAGGTAGAGTCCAGCAGTGGACTCACTGGCTTGCGGATGGTAGTGAGAATCCTGCTTGAAGGGTCGGACAATATTAGAGTCGCCATGAAGTTCCCGAGGCCATAGTTAGACTGTGTAGCCGGAACGACGAGGTGGAGAAAAATGTCGTAGGGCTGCACAGGGTTAAAAGAAGCGAGTTGTGTCTCGGCGTATGGTGCAAGTCCGTCGCTTTGGGGCGTATTAGAAAAGAAAGTTGGGTTTATGTTAGTTAACACGCACCCATATTGGAAGAAAAGTGGGGATTGCCAGCTGACTGCACGAGTGTACCATACATACACACCTGATACAATGGCAGGGATGACCAGTAAGGGGACCAGGAGGGAGAATACAGCAAGTGGGACGAGCTGCGGCGCGATGGGACGCAAAAGTAAGGAGATGAGGGAGAGGAGAAGTTCTCCTGGCCAGACGAAAATGGCATGTGCTAGACGAGAAGAGAAAGGCGGTTTTGCCTGTCTGACGAGATACTTGTCGAGTGGGTCTGCCATCGACGATGGTGATGGGAGGGTGCCGAGTTGGTTGTATGCGCACTGACATGTGAA
>WNFQ01013325.1_pt1 | contig 19325 bp, 14 predicted proteins | sample 5400171 | NCBI WGS metagenome assembly WNFQ01 (sample SAMN13153356, study PRJNA577476) | soil metagenome | isolation source: 20 cm soil under Madrone tree | place: USA:California | collected 2016-06-14 | reverse complement strand
AACCACACGCTCACGAAGATCAACAGAATAAGGCTTTGCCATCCATGCTGGCCTCCAATCCCCAGCCAGCATGTTGAATCAGATTCGCCCGACAAGGGGAATCCCTAATCGAATCGGATTAATGTCATCCCGCTCTAGGCCCGGCCGTAATTGTCCTCAAGGCGGACGATGTCGTCCTCGCCCAGGTAGTCGCCCGATTGCACTTCGATGAGGTGCAGGATCTCGGTTCCGGGATTCTCCAGGCGGTGCACGGCGCCCAGCGGAATATATGTCGATTGATTGGCGCTAAGGTCGTAGATGTCGCGGTCGCGGGTGACGCGTGCAGTGCCGCGCACCACCACCCAATGCTCCGCCCGGTGCGCATGTTTCTGCAGCGAGAGCTTTGCCCCGGGATTGACCACCAGGCGCTTCACCTGGAATCCCCGGTCGATGTCCACGGTCTCATAGCTGCCCCAGGGCCGATAGACGCGCCGATGGGCCAGCCGCTCGCCGCGGTCCGCCGCATTCAGCCGATCGATGATGAGCCGAATATCCTGAGCCCGGTCGCGGGCCACCGCCACGACCGCATCCACCGTCTCCACCAACACGATGTTGTCGAGACCCACGGCGGTCACCAGCCGGCTTTCGCTGCGGATATAGCTATTGGTGACATCGGCGGCGATGACGTCGCCGATCAGGGCATTGCCGTTGTTGTCTTTCTTTGCCACGTCCCAAAGCGCCGCCCAGGAGCCGACATCGGTCCAACCCATGTCTGCGGGAACCACGGCGGCATCCGCTGTCTTCTCCATGACGGCGTAGTCGATGGATTTGGATGTTGCCGCCGAGAAACTGTCCGTCGCCAGCCGAATGAAATCCAGATCGCGTACCGCGCCGGCAACCGCTTGCTTGACCGACGCCAGCATGGCGGGCTCGAACTTCGAGAGCTCTGCCAAATAGCGGTCGGCGCGAAACAGGAACATCCCCGAGTTCCACACATACTCACCTGAGGTGAGATATTTGGCGGCGGTAGCGGCATCGGGTTTTTCGACGAAGGCGGCCACGCGAAAACCGCCGGCGGTCTTGGCCAAAGCCTCGCCCCGGCGGATATAGCCATAGCCGGTCTCGGGTGAGGTCGGCGTGATGCCGAAGGTCACCAGCGCGCCGCGCTCGGCTGCCTTGGCAGCGACCGTGACCGCGGCGCGGAACTTATCGGCATCGACGATGTAATGATCCGAGGGCAGGATCAGCAGCAGATCTTCCGGTTTCGCCATCAGCGCGGCGGCCGCAACCGCCGGCCCGGTATTGCGCCCGACGGGCTCCAGCACAATGGCCTCGGCTTTGCATTTCAGGGCGCGAAGCTGTTCGGCTACCAGGAAGCGATGCTCGTTGTTGCAGATCAGAATCGGCGGGGCGAACACAGCGGGGTCGGCGACGCGCTCGAGGGTTTCCTGCAGCAGGCTGCGCTCGCTGACCAGCGGCATGAGCTGCTTGGGATATGCGGCGCGCGACAACGGCCATAGCCGTGTGCCGGAGCCGCCGGACAGGACAACGGGATGGATCGTCATGGGAATTCTTTCCAGAAACCGTCCGGGCGCACCTTAGGTTGCCCAGGCTGATGTATCGACAGGTTTATCATGGCATCGGCGCATCGCGGCAATGGCAATATCATGACCGGAGACCCTATTCGGCAGTTTTGCCGCCATGTGACTTCGACCAGCCTTCCGGATCGTCGAGGAAGGCGCGCACCGCGGCGACTCCCGCTGAATCCAGCCGCTTGCTCTCTTCAGCCGCCGCCAGCACATCCCACCATGTGGCCAGCCCGTGCAGGCGCACGCCGGCGGCCGCCAGATTCGAGATGCTCTGGGGAAAGATGCCGTAGTGGAAGACCACCATGGCATCGCTCACCATGCCCTCGGCCTTGCGGATCGCCTCGATGAAATTCAGCTTGCTGCCGCCGTCGGTCGCCAGATCCTCCACCAGCAGGCAGCGGCAACCCGGTGCCATTTCGCCCTCGATCTGGGCGCCGCGACCGAACCCCTTCGGCTTTTTGCGGATATAAAGCATGGGTAGCGCGAAGCGTTCGGCCAGCCAGGCGGCATAGGGGATCCCGGCGGTCTCGCCACCCGCCACCGCATCGATGGATTCGAAGCCGATTTCCTGCTCCGCCATCTCGCCCATCATCTCGATGATCTTGCGCCGGGCGCGCGGGAAGGAAATTACCTTGCGGCAATCAATATAGACCGGGCTCGCCCGGCCCGATGTCAGAATGAATGGGTCATGGGGCCGGAAATGTACGGCGGCGATCTCCATCAGGATATTCGCGGTGGTTCGGCCGAAGGCGAGGGTCATCGACGAAGGCTCCGCTTCTCGTTGAATTGGCGGCACTCTGGCGTGGCCCTCGGCGTTAGGCAATAGGCGGCCATGCTTGGCAAGACCGTCCGCACGCCCCATGCTGTGGGCCGCTCCACGACCGATTGAAGTTCCATATGTCCGATCCCGTACTCGTCGCCCAATCCGGCGATATCGCCACCGTCACCCTCAATCGGCCGGAGCGCCTGAACGCGCTGGACCTTGCCATGTGGCAGGCAATGGCCGAAGCCATGGAGAAGCTCGCTGCCAGCGACGACGGCTTACGCTGCGTTCTTCTGCGCGGGGCCGGGGACAAGGCATTTGCCGCCGGCGCCGACCTGGCGGAGTTTGCAAGCGCCCGGGCCACCCCTTCCGATGCCGAGCGCTACGGCAAGATCATGGACCGCGCGCTGAGGTCCATTTGCGATTGTCCGCTGCCCACCATTGCCATGATCCAGGGCGCCTGCATCGGCGGAGGGCTCCAGATCGCCATAGCCTGCGATTTGAGAATCTGCGGGGCGACCAGCCGTTTCAGCGCTCCGCTTCAGAAGATCGGCGTCGTCATGCCTTTTCCCGAGATCGCCTATCTGGTGGAACTGGTGGGCCATGCCGTGGCCCTGGAGATTCTTCTCGAGGGCCGCGTCTTCGATGCTGCCGAAGCGAAGGAGAAGGGGCTCGTCACGCGCATCGTCGCCGACGAAGCCGTAGAGAAGGAAGCATTGGCGGCGGCCCAGCGCATTTCCGAGGGCGCGCCGCTCTCCCATCGTTATCACAAGAAACTGATCCGCCGCTGCCTCGATCCCCGGCCGCTCTCCCTTGAGGATTACACACAAGGGTTCGCTGTCTGCGACAGCGAGGACTACGCCGAAGGCATTCGCGCGTTCCTCGAAAAGCGCAAGCCGATGTTCAAGGGGCGGTGACTCACGCCGGCACGCCGTTCGGATCTTCGCTGCCTTTGCGGTACTTATAGACCGCCTCGCCGGTGGCGATGAGCTGGCCTTTGCTATCCACTAGATCGCAGCGCGTGAAGAAGATGGTCTTCCCCCCGCCGGTTCGCCTCGCCTTGGCTGTGAGGGTGTCGCCGGCCACCGCTTGGCCCAGGAAACTGGTTGTCATGCTCAACGTCATGGCGCGGCGCACGCGGCCCGGCACGGCGCAATAGCAGCCGACAAAGCCGCAAGTGGTGTCTATCAATGTGGCGATCACCCCGCCATGGGGCACACCGCTGCGGTTCAGATGCTTGGGCAGGAGGGCGAGTTCGACCTCGGCATAGTCGGGCTCCCACTTCGTCAGCCGATAGCCGACGAGCTGGGCGAAACCGCCGTCGGGTTCACTGCTGTCTTTCATGGGCGCAAACACTGCCGGATCGGGTCGGGCCTGTCCACCGAGAGGCCGGCTTGACTCATGGCCGTTCCATCACTAGAACAAAATAGGAACAAACGGGTTATTCATGCATGTCTTCGGAAGCCAGGATCGCCCGACCCAAGCCTTTGGAAGTCCAGGAGTTGCGCAGCTTTTTGAGCCGCAGCGCGCCGGCGGCAACGGGCCTGCCGTGCCCACTGGGGCTGCCTGCCCTGGATGCGGCGCTGGGCGGCGGCCTGCCCACGGGCTGCCTGCAGGAGGTGATCGGGGGCAGCGACGGGGCCGCGGCCGGGTTTTGCGCCTTTCTGCTGGGGCGGTTGGCGTCTCGGGAGGGGACAGCCCGCAGCGTTTTGTGGGGCTGGATCGGCGAGGGGGATCTTTATCCGCCCGGTCTTGCCGCCTTCGGCCTAGACCCGGCCCGGGTGATCCTGGTGAGCGCACCCGGCCCGGCCGATCTGCGCGGCGGCCGCCGGCGGCGTCACCGGCTTTCTGCTCGCCCGTGGCCGGCGCTCTCCGGCAGCGGTCAGTGCGGCCGCCTTGCGTTGGCGCATCCAGGGGCTGCCGGACGAGCGCTGGCGGGTCGTGCTCGAGCGCCGGCGTGGCGGCCGGCCCGGCGCCTGGATCCTGGAGAGGGAAAATGAAACGGATCGTCTCTTTGTGGCTGCCGAGCTGGCCGACGGATCGCTTGAACCGCCAGCGGCCGTTGCCGGCTGAGACGCCGACCGTCACCGTCGAGGAAATCGGCGGCCGCGCGCTGATCGTGGCCCCCAATGGCGTGGCCGCGGCGGGCGGCATTCTGCCGGGGCTGTCGCTCGCCGATGCGCGTGCGCTGCTGCCCGGTCTTGCCGTCTTTCCCGCCGATCCCGCCGGCGATGCGGCGGCGCTTGCCCGATTGGCGGATTGGTGCAACCGCTATACGCCCTTGGTGGCGGTGGATGGGGCTGATGGACTCTGGCTCGACATCGCAGGATCGGCCCATCTCTTCGGCGGCGAAGCGGATCTTCTCGCCGATCTTCGCCATCGTCTCGGCCGGCTTGGCTATCGCAGCCGCGCGGCAATCGCCGATACGCCGGGTGCAGCCTGGGCCGCGGCGCGTTTTCTCACTGGGGGCGACCGTATCCTGGCCGCGGGCGAGACCCGCGACATGCTGGCCGAACTTCCCGTCGCCTCCTTGCGCCTGCCCCCGGCCATTGCCGGCGAGCTGGCGCGTCTGGGCCTGCGCCGCATCGCCGATCTTTATCCCCTGCCGCGTGCGGCGCTGGCCCGGCGCTTCGGCCTGCTGCCGGGCGAGCGGCTGGATCAGGCGCTCGGCCGCTGCGAAGAACCCATCTCGCCGCGCCTGCCCGCCCCACCCCATATCGTGCGCCAGGTCCTGGCCGAGCCGATCATCGATGCCGACCATCTTGCCACCGTGCTTCAGCGTCTGCTGACGCGGCTGTGCCGCGATCTGGCGGTGGCGGGGCAGGGCGCGCGCCGCCTGGAACTTTTCTGCTATCGCGTCGACGGGCGAGTGGCGAAGCTTGGCGTCGGCACCAGCCGGCCGACGCGCGACGATGGGGCGCTCATTCGTCTTTTCGCCGAGCGGCTGGAGCGCATCGATCCCGGCTTCGGCATCGAGGCGGTGGCGCTGGCCGCCCCGCATGTCGAGCCGCTTGCCGATCTGCAACTTGCTCTGAAGCGCGGGGAGGCGGCGAGCGCGGCGGAACTGGCGCCCCTCATCGATCGGCTGGGCAATCGCCTGGGCTTCGATCGTCTGGCGCGCGCCGTCCCGCGGGAAAGCCATCTGCCGGAGCGGGCCTTGCAGCGTCAGAGCGCCCTGATGACGCCGCCTAGCCCGCCGGCACGCTGGTCCGCCCGGCCGGGTCCCTTGCGCCTGCTGGCGCGACCGGAGCGCGTGCAGGCCGCGGGCGATCCACCGCAGGAATTCCTCTGGCAAGCGCGGCGCCATCGCATTCGTCGCGCCGATGGGCCGGCCCGCATTGCCCCCGAATGGTGGCGCGGCGAAACCGGCGGCGCCCGCGACTACTGGCGGTTGGAAGACGAGGAGGGCGGCCGCTTCTGGCTCTACGGACAGTCGGGAGGGTGGTATCTCCATGGCCTCTTCGCCTGACATCCCAGCACCTGCGCCCGCATACGCCGAGTTGCAAGTTACGAGCAATTTCAGTTTCCTGCGCGGCGCCTCCCATCCCCAGGAGCTGGCGACCGCCGCCTCGGCCTTGGGTCTCGCTGCCTTCGCGCTGACCGATCGCAACAGCCTCGCCGGCGTGGTGCGCGCCCATGTGGCGGCAAAGCAGGCCGGCATTCGCTTCGTCGTGGGCAGCCGTCTCGACTTCCGCTGCGGGCGCAGCCTGCTCGCATATCCCATCGATCGCGCCGCCTATGGCCGGCTCTCCCGCTTGATCACGCTCGGCCGCCGGCGCGCGCCGAAGGGCGAATGCCATCTCGATCTGGCCGATCTGGATTCCCATGGCGAGGGGCTAATCCTGATCGTCCTGCCGGAAGACGGTGTCGCCCAGGGCGAGGGGCTCGCTGTCCTGCTGGAGCATCTCGCCGGGCGCTTTCCCGGCCATGTCTATCTCGCGGGCCAGCATCTTTGCCGCGGCGACGATTCCCGGCGCCTGGCCCATCTGGCGCCTCTGGCCGAGCGCTGCGCCACGCCGCTGGTCGCCGTCAACGATGTCCATGCCCATGAGCCCGGCCGCCGGCCCATGCAGGATCTGCTCACCTGCATCCGCGAGCATTGCACCATCGACGAGGCGGGATATCGCCTGTTCGCCAATGCCGAGCGTCATATGAAGCCGGCGGCGGAAATGGCCCGCCTCTTCGCCGATCATCCCGCGGCCCTGGCCCGGACCATCGAGATCGCGCGGCGCTGCCGCTTCTCTCTCGACGAGCTGCGCTATGAATATCCCGACGAGTTGACCGAGGCCGGCCGCACGCCGCAGGAAGAACTCACCCATCTCGCCTGGCAAGGGGCGGCCTTACGCTATCCCGATGGGGTGCCTGACAATGTGAAGGCGGCGCTCGTTCATGAACTCGGCCTGATCGAGCGACTCTCCTATGCGCCCTACTTCCTCACCGTCCACGATGTCGTTCGCTACGCCCGTGCCCAGGGAATTCTTTGCCAGGGCCGCGGCTCGGCGGCCAATTCCGCCGTTTGTTATTGCCTGAGTATCACCGCCATCGATCCCATCAAGATGGATCTGCTGTTCGAGCGTTTCATCAGCGCCGCCCGCAACGAGCCGCCGGATATCGACGTCGATTTCGAACATGAGCGGCGCGAGGAGGTGATCCAGTACGTCTACAAAAAATACGGCCGCGAACGTGCCGGGTTGGCGGCCACCGTCATCTGCTATCGCAGCCGCTCGGCTCTGCGCGAGACCGGCAAGGCCATGGGTCTTTCCCTCGATACGGTGGCGGCCCTGTCCGGCGCCGTCTGGGGTTGGAGCAGCGAGGGGCTGAAAGAATCCCGGGTGGTCGAGCTGGGCCTCGACCCCACGGCCCCGCGTCTGCGCCAGACCATGGAGCTGGCCTCCCAGCTCATCGGCTTTCCCCGCCATCTCTCCCAGCATGTCGGCGGGTTCGTCATGACCCGCGGACCGCTGGAGGAGCTGGTGCCCATCGAGAACGCCGCCATGGCCGATCGCACGGTGGTGGAATGGGATAAGGACGATCTGGATTCCCTCGGCATTCTCAAAGTGGATGTGCTGGCGCTGGGCATGCTGACCTGCCTGGCTAAGGGTTTCGTCCTGCTGCGCCAGCATTACGGACGAAGCCTCGATCTGGCCGGCGTGCCGGCCGACGAACCGGCGGTCTACGAGATGCTGTCGCGGGCGGATTCCGTCGGCGTCTTTCAGGTCGAAAGCCGGGCACAGATGACCATGCTGCCGCGCCTCAAGCCGAAGACGTTCTACGATCTGGTGATCGAGGTCGCCATCGTTCGCCCGGGTCCGATCCAGGGCGACATGGTCCATCCCTATCTGCGCCGGCGCAACGGCGAGGAGGAGGTCAAGTTTCCTTCCGGCGAACTCGAACAGGTGCTGGGCAAGACGCTTGGGGTTCCGCTGTTCCAGGAACAGGCGATGAAGATCGCCATCGTAGCGGCCGATTTCACCCCGGACGAAGCCGACCAGCTGCGCCGGGCCATGGCGACATTCCGCAAGAACGGCACGATCCATCAATTCGAATCCAAGATGATCGAAGGCATGGTGGCGAAGGGATATGAGCGCGATTTCGCCGAACGCTGTTTTCGCCAGATCGAAGGCTTCGGCGATTACGGCTTTCCCGAGAGCCATGCCGCCAGCTTTGCCTTGCTCGCCTATGTCTCGGCCTGGTTCAAATGCCATTACCCGGCGGTCTTCGCCTGCGCCCTGCTGAACAGCCAGCCCATGGGCTTTTACGCCCCTGCCCAGATCGTGCGCGATGCCATCGAGCATGGTGTCGAAGTCCGCCCGGTGGACGTCAATTTCAGCGATTGGGACTGCACCTTGGAAACGGCGATGAACGGCTTTGCCCTTCGCCTGGGCCTGCGCCAGATCAAGGGCCTGGGGGAGGAGGATGCGCAACGCCTGGTGGCCCAGCGCGGCAACGGCTATGCCGACAGCCTGGCGCTCAGCCGGCGCGGCGGCCTGTCACCCCGCGTGCTGGCGACGCTCGCCCGGGCCGATGCCTGCCGTTCTCTGAGCCTCGACCGGCGCCAGGCGCTATGGGCCCTGCAGGGGCAGGGCGCAATGCCGCTGCCCCTCTTCGCCGCGGCAGCGGAAGAGGAGCAAGGGGCGGAGGCGCCCGTGACATTACCGATCATGGCGCTGGGCGAACATGTGGCCGAGGATTATTCGACGCTGCATTTCTCATTGAAGAGCCACCCGCTGGCCCTGTTGCGCCATCGCCTGCCGCCGTCGCTCGACCTGCCCGCCGCCCGCCTCGCCACACTTTCCGACGGCGCCAGGGTGGGGGTGGCGGGATTGGTGCTGGTGCGCCAGCGCCCGGGCACGGCCAGCGGCGTCATCTTCGCCACATTGGAAGACGAGACGGGTGTGGCCAATATCGTCATCTGGCCCCGCGTCTTCGAAAGCCATCGCCGCATCGTGCTGACGGCGCATCTCATGGGCGTCGTCGGCCGGCTTCAACGTGGAGGCCTGGTCATCCATGTCGTCGCCGATCGTCTGGTCGATATGAGCTTCCTGTTGGGCGAACTCGCCGCCGGATCGCCCAGCCCTCCCGCACCTCTCGCCCGGGCCGATGAAGTGGCCCGCCCCGGCCACGATCCGCGCGTGACCGGCTATCGCTCGCGGGATTTTCATTAGGATTTGAACTTACCCATCGGCGTCCAAGTCCGGCCTCAGGGCTTATATACCTCCACCACCTGCATCATGCCCAGTTCCTCATGGTTCATCATGTGGCAATGGAGCATGAAGCGGCCGGTAAAATCGAGAAAGCGCGAGCGGAAGGTGAGGCTCCCGTTTCGCGGCAGCACCACGGTATCGCTCCACACCGGCTCGGCCAAGGCCTCGCCGTTCACCTTGGTGAGTTGAAACGGATTGGTGTGGATGTGGAAGATGTGATCGTGAATATGGAGATTGATGATCGTCCATTCCTCCACGGCCCCGAGGCGAACCCGCTGATCGACCCTGTTCATGTCGAAGTTCCGTCCGTCGATCTGGAACTTGTACTCCTGCCAATGCTCGCTATCGGCCGCCTCAGGTGCCTTCGACGAGAAGGTGAGTCGACGCCGGCCGGTGATCTCCTCGTCGCGAATGGTAGCGAGCGGCGAGGGCGGCAGTTTGTCGGGCAGCTTCATCAAAAGTGGCTCTCCGGCGACAACCACGCGGGCAACGAGCCCGTGGGGCGAGGGATATCCCTGGTCGTAGGGTAGCGCCCGCAATTCATATGTGCCCGGCGCCCCGGCCTGCACCAGAAGATCGATGCGTTGGCCGGGCGCAATCACAATCGCCGTCGGATCGTCTTTGGCATGGTCCGCCGTGCGGATTTCCGTTTGGTCCATCCGCGCCAGCGCGATTCCGTCGCGCGCGATGGGATGAAATCTATGGCCCTGAAGGGCCAGGAAGATATCGTCCTGATAGCCGGCGTGAAGCAGGCGCCAGCGCTGCACCTCGCCCGGCCGCATGGCGATAGTCGGCGCCCGCTGGCCGTTGAGGGTGAGAAAACGGACGGCCGTCTCGGGGAACAGCGTATCCAAGCTCTCGATCGTCCCAAAGCCGTCGAACACGACCTCGCCCAGGATCATCAGACGCTCCCGAGCGGCGGCAATTTCCGGGACGCTGTCGAAATCCCCTTCGATGATGACGGCCCCGGCCATGCCGCTCGCCACCTGAACATCGGCGCCGCCATGATGATGCGGGTGATACCAATAGGTGCCGGCGGTGTGATCGGCGGGGATGGCAATCTCGATATCGGCATGACGTTGTCGGCAATCCCGCTCGGACTCACGTGCGAGCCGTGCAAATGAAGGTTCGTCGTGTTGAGATGATGCGGCTGGTCGATGTTTGCCGGCATCGGATCGCGGTTCGGCGGAAGATCGTTGACGAGGCGGATGCGCAGGATATCCCCGCGGCGCAGGCGCAGCGTCGGCCCGGGAATGGTGCCCTCATAGGTCCGCATGAACAGCCGATAGCCGCCCACGTCCTTGTAGGCATATTGGAGACGCAGCGTCGTCCGCAGTTCTCCCCCGGCCGAACGGCGCACCTCCGGCTCGGCCAGCGGCGCGCCCTCGGTGAACGGCACCGATCGAACGCCGATCGCGTCCGGGGCGTCATGGCCGGACATATCCATGTCCATGTTGTTCTCGCCCGTCGCGGCAGCAGCATTCTTGTCCGGCGCCCCCAACAGGCCAGGGACCGCCAGAACCGTCCCGACCCCCGCACCCGTCGTCAGGAAGCGTCGTCGCGAGAGTGCATTCTTTGCGAGCGGTGTCCCCATCCTGCCCCCCGGATTGTCGCTGCAACGGCTGCAAGGATCGCCGATTGCTGCGCCACGGTATACTGGCGTGTTGCGGCTGCCAACCCGCGCCGGTCCACGCCTGCCGACTCCGCTTGCCGCCGCCCAGCCGAGCCGGTAACAAAGGCCATGAAAACCCCACCCATGATTTTCACCCAACTGCTTCCCCCAGCCGACCCCTTGCGCGCCCGTCTTCGTGCGGCCTATCGGGCCGACGAGAGCGACATCGTCGAGCAGTTGTTAATCGCTGCGGAATTGCCGCCGGCGACCCTCGATCGCATTGCGCAACGCGCCCGCGATCTGGTGCAGAAGGTGCGCAAGGCAAGGCTGGGACAAGGCGGGCTCGATGCCTTCCTGCATGAATACGAGCTCTCGAGCCGCGAGGGCGTCGTGCTCATGTGCCTGGCGGAGGCGTTGCTGCGAATTCCCGATGCGGATACTGCCAATCTACTGATCAAGGACAAGCTCGCCGATGCCGATTGGCGCAAGCATCTTGGCAGCAGCGATTCCCTGTTCGTCAATGCCTCGACCTGGGCCCTCATGTTGACAGGCCGCGTCATCGCGCTCGATCAGGAGGGTGGCGATCTCGCCGGTGTGCTCCGCCGCCTGGTGGCGCGCAGCGGCGAACCGGTGATCCGCCAGGCGGTGACGCAAGCCATGCGAATCTTGGGCCGGCAATTCGTGATGGGCCGCAGCATCGAAGAAGGGCTGGAGCGCGCCAGATCGGCAGAAAGGCGCGGCTATCGCTATTCCTACGACATGCTGGGCGAATCCGCACGCACGTCCGATGACGCCGAACGCTATGACCGCTCCTATCGTGCGGCCATCGCCGCTATCGGCCGCGCCGCGGCGGGGCGCGGGCCTATCGAGGGGCCGGGTATCTCCGTCAAGCTCTCGGCCCTCCACCCTCGCTACGAATTCGCCCAGCACCTGCGCGTCATGGAGGAGTTGGTGCCGCGCCTGACCGCGCTCGCGCGCCTCGCCAAGGAACAGAATATCGGCTTCACCGTGGATGCGGAGGAGGCCGAGCGCCTCGATCTTTCCCTCGACGTCGTCGAGGCGGTCTCGGCCGATGCCTCGCTCACCGGCTGGAATGGATTCGGCCTTGCCATACAGGGTTATCAGAAACGGGCATTGCCTTTGGTCGCGTGGCTTGCCGACATGGCCAAACGCCACCGCCGGCGTCTCATGGTGCGCCTCGTCAAGGGCGCCTATTGGGATAGCGAGATCAAGCAAAGCCAGGAGCGCGGGCTCGAAGGCTACCCGGTCTTCACCCGCAAGGCCTCGACGGATGTCTCTTATATCGCCTGCGCCAAACGTCTGCTGGCGGAGGAAGAGGTGTTCTATCCCCAATTCGCCACCCACAACGCCCATACGGTGAGCACCATTCTCGAACTCGCGGGCAACCGCCGCGAATTCGAGTTCCAGCGCCTGCATGGCATGGGCGAGGCGCTTTACGATCATATCGTCGCATCCGATGCCAGCGGCCACCCCTGCCGCGTTTATGCCCCCGTCGGCAGCCACGAGGATCTGCTCGCCTATCTCGTGCGCCGCCTGCTGGAGAACGGCGCCAATACCTCCTTCGTCAATCGCATCGTCGACGAGAAACTGCCCATCGAGGAAATCGTCGGCGATCCGGTCGGCCGCGTGCGGCGCCTGCCGGTGAAACCGCACCCGCGGATTCCCTTGCCGGTGGACCTCTATGGCAGGGAGCGACGCAATTCCGCGGGCATCGATCTGACCGATACCGACCGCCTGCGATCCTTGGCCGATGCCATGACTCGCGCGGCAACGCAAAGATGGCACGCGACCCCCCTGATCGGCGGTGCGCCGCACCCGGGCAGGAACCGGCCCGTCTTCGATCCCGCGGATCGCCGCCGCCAGGTGGGCGAGGTGTCGGAGGCCGACGCAGCGGCGGTCGATCAGGCACTCGCGCGCGCCGTGCGCGCCCAGGCCGATTGGAGCGCGGGCGGCGCCGAGGCACGCGCCGATTGCCTGACCCGAGCGTCCGACATGATGGAGGAGGATGGCCCTGCGCTGATGGCGCTTGCCGTTCGCGAGGCCGGAAAATCCATTCCCGACGCCTTGGCCGAACTACGCGAAGCCGTGGATTTCCTGCGCTACTACGCCGCGCGTGGGCGCGCCGATTTCGCCCAGCCGCTGGGCCTTCCCGGCCCGACCGGCGAGCGCAATCAGCTTCAACTTGCAGGTCGCGGCGTCTTTGCCTGCATCAGCCCGTGGAATTTCCCTCTGGCGATCTTCAGCGGCCAGGTGAGTGCGGCACTGGCTTCGGGCAACGCCGTCATCGCCAAGCCGGCGGAGCAGACGCCGCTGATCGCCGCGCGCGCGGTGGAGATCCTGCATCGCGCCGGCGTGCCCGGCGATGTGCTGCATCTTCTTCCGGGCGATGGGCCCAGCGTGGGTGGGCCGCTGGTGGCCGATCCCCGGATCGCCGGCGTCGCCTTCACCGGTTCGACGGAAACCGCCCAGGCGATCAATCGGGCCTTGGCTGCCCGCAATGGGCCGTTGGCGACATTGATCGCCGAGACCGGCGGCCAGAACGTGATGATCGTCGATTCATCGGCCCTGCCCGAGCAGGTGGTGCGCGATGTGCTGATCTCCTCCTTTCAGAGCGCAGGCCAGCGCTGCTCGGCCTTGCGCATTCTCTGCGTCCAGGAAGATATCGCCGACAAGCTTCTCGACATGCTGGCCGGCGCCATGGCCGAACTCAAGATCGGCGATCCCGGGTTGCTTTCGACAGATGTGGGGCCGGTGATCGATGGCGATGCCCAGGCGATGCTGGAGGCCCATGCGGCGCGCATGACGCGCGAGGGTAAGTTGATTTACGAATCGCGCCTCGGGCCCGGTTGTGCCGAGGGTTGGTTCGTTCCCCCGCGGGCCTTCGAGATCGATCGCCTCGACCGCCTGGAACGCGAGGTCTTCGGACCCATCCTGCATGTGTTGCGCTTTCGCCAGGACCGTCTGGAACAATTGCTCGACAGCATCGACGGCCTTGGCTATGGCCTGACCCTGGGGATCCATAGCCGCATCGATTCGACGGTGCGCCATATTCATCAGCGGCTGCGAATCGGCAACACCTACGTGAACAGAAATATGATCGGTGCCGTCGTCGGGGTTCAGCCCTTCGGGGGCGAGCGCCTGTCGGGCACCGGGCCAAAAGCCGGGGGTCCTCATTATCTCCCGCGATTTGCCACGGAGCGGACGCTCACCATCGATACCACGGCAGCAGGGGGCAATGCCTCTCTGCTCTCCTTGCAGGAAGAACCTACTTAGAGTCTCGTTTTTGCCTTGTTTCTCGCCTATAACAGCGTCCCATCACAGCAACACGGGGGGGTGTCATGAGTAATTATTGGCGATTCGGTCTGGTTCTGCTCATCGCCGTCGTGGCCTGTTCCGACAAGAAGGCTGAACAGGCGACCGCGCTGAAGACCGAGATCGAAGGTCTGCTCGCCAAGGCGGCGGGCCCGGACAAGAAGAATTTCAGCTATGGCGATGTCGCGGTGACGCCGGGCGACGGCGATGCCTATAACGTGACCATCGACAAGCTGACGATGCCGCTTCCCGACTCCCAGCCGCTCGATCTCGGCAAGGTCGGCTTCAAGCTGACCCCCGACGGCGATGACATGCGCAAGTTCTCGGATCTGACGATCCCCCAATCGCTGAAGGTGAAGGACAGCACCGGCAAGGATCTGGGCGCTGTCAATTTGGTGCTCGACCACGGCAACGGCAGATGGTCGAAGAATCTCGGCGTGCTGCTGGACATCGATCTCTTGATCAAGACGTTGGATGTCACCCAGGACAGCAGCGGCGACAGCGTGAGCGCGCTCAAGGTTGCCTATCAGGTCACCTCGACGGATACCGGGAACGGCGTCTACGACCAGAAAGGCACGTTCGGCGCCAAACAGCTCGTGGCCACCAGCAAGGATGGCACTATGACCGCCAACGACATCACGGCGACATCCGGTATCGACGGGCTCAAACTCGCGGAGTTCATTGCGCTGCAGGCCGAGTGGAAGAAGGCGCTGGAGAGCCAGAAGCCCGATCAAATGTTGCCGGTAGCGGCGAAGCTTGTCTCCCTCATGCGGTCGATCCGTGGCGAATTCTCCGTGGGCCAAATCAGTGCCGCCGATGCCAGCCATCAGCAGCTCTTCTCCCTCGGCGGCTTTGGCTTCCACTTCGGGGCCGAAGGTCTCGATCAACCGAAATCAAAGCTCACCACCGGCCTGCGCTGGGCCGGCCTCGCGGTGCCCGAACTGACGCAGATGGCGGGTCCCGCCGGCGCTGAACTGGTGCCCGCCGACTTCGGCATCAAGTTCAGCATGGACGATGTGCCGGTTCCGGTGGCGATCGATCTTGCCAGCAAGAGCATGGGCGAGACGAACATGAGCGATCAAGGTGGTTCAGGCGGGAACGAAGATCAAGATAACCGACGGCAAGCTGACTGCGCCGGCGGTCACCGGCATGTTCACGGGCGAGGCCTTGGCCGACAAGGCGGCGGCGATGGGAGCGACCGGCAGCCTCGATATCTTGCTCTCCGATCTCGACGCCGTGATCGCCAAGATATCGGCCCATTCCGAAGATCCGTCGGCGCAACAGATTGTCGGCGTTCTGCAGACGATGAAGGGGCTCAGCGATCGGCGAACGGATTCCGCCGGAAAGCCGACGGACCACTTCAAGGTCACTCTGGATGCCCAGGGCACCGCGCTGGTGAACGGCGCGCCCTTCAACCCGGGACCGTAACAGCGAGCGGCAAAGAAAAAAGGGCGGGCGACCGGCCGGTCGCCCGCCCCTTTTACTGTCGCGCGGCGCTATGCCGTCTGCGCGAGCCGGCCCTCGATGCTGGCGACGAACATCTTCTTCATCTCGGCCACGCCGGCGGGTATGGGATTGCTGCCCGTGGAGGGATCGACCGCCGCCATCTCGGACAGTTCGTCGATGCGGTCGCTGCCCACGCCGATGTCCTTCAGCGTGTGGGGAATGCCGATTTCCTTGCGCAGCGCGATCACCCAGCTCATCACCGATTTGAAGGAGGGATTGGGCAAACCCAGCCAGGCGGCCAGCCGAGTCATCTTCTCCTCGATGGCCGCGCGGTTGAATTCCAAGACATAGGGCATGACCACGGCGTTGGTCAGGCCGTGATGGGTGTCATAGATCGCCCCGACCGGGTGGCTCAGCGAATGAATGGCGCCCAGGCCCTTCTGGAAGGCGGTCGCCCCCATGCTGGCCGCCGCCATCATATTGGCGCGGGCCACTAGGTTCTTGCCGTCCTTCACGGCGGTGGGCAGCGATATCTTGACTAGGCGCATGCCCTCGACCGCGATCCCGTCCGCCATGGGATGGAAACCGGGCGCGCAATAGGCCTCCAGGCAATGGGCTAGCGCATCCATGCCCGTCGCCGCGGTTACGTGCGGGGGCAAGCCCACGGTCAGCGCCGGATCGGAGATGACGATGGAGGGCAGCATCCTGGGATGGAAGATGATCTTTTTGGTATGGGTCGCTTCGTTGACGATCACCGAGGCGCGCCCGACTTCCGAGCCCGTGCCCGAGGTCGTCGGCACCGCGATGGTGGCTACGATGCCGGCGGGATCGGCGCGAGACCAGTTGTCGCCCACGTCCTCGAAATCCCACATCGGGCGCGTCTGCCCAGCCATGAAGGCGATGGTCTTTGCCGCATCCAGCGCGCTGCCTCCCCCGAAGGCGATGATCCCGTCATAGCCGCCCTCGCGGAAGACCTTCAGCCCGTCTTCCACATTCTTGGCCACCGGATTGCCCTTGATGTCGGAAAAGAGGCCCGTCGGCAGGCCGGCCGCCTTGTTGTGCGCAATCGCATCCTGGACCATGGGCAGCTTCGCCAGACCCGGATCGGTTACCAGCAACGGCTTCCTGAATCCCAGCTGCTTGCAGGCATCAGGCAGCTCGGCGATCCGGCCAACGCCGAAACGCATGGATGTGGGGTAGTTCCAGTTGCCGCGCAGCGCGGCAGCGTCGATCGCCATGATGTAACCTCGGTGATTTGAATATGCCGTTTAAATAGCAGGAAAGATCGTTTACCGCCAGTTGCGGCAGCGCACGAGGGCGTCGGCGAAACGGGCCCGACCGGCTTTGCTCAACCGCCCCTGGGGCTGCGCCAACCGGCGAGGCGGCGGGACGGGTGGAAGATTTTCGACCGCGGCCAAGCCGGCGCCGATCAGTGTCAATTGAGCAGCGCCGAGGCCGGTCAGGTCGGCGCTCGCTGGTACGCTGACCGGACGATCGAGTGCTTCGGCGAGAAAGTCGCAGAAATACGGATTCTTGGAGAGCCCGCCGTCGATGGAGATCGCCCCGGATAGGGGTGTCACACGATCCATGGCGACAATTAATTCGGACGACAGCAGGGCGATGCCTTCCAGCACGGCCTGCATCAAATCCGCGCGAGAGGTTTCCAGTCCCATGCCCAGCCAGAGACCCGCGGCATTGCGATCCCAATAGGGGGCGGCAAGGCCCGACAAGGCCGGCACGAAAGCCAGGCTTCGCTCGATCGCCGCCGCCCCGGTGAAGCTGTCGATGTCGGAGAATTCGCCAAACAGGCCAAGGCCATGCGCCCAGTTCACTGCGGAGGCCGCATTGTAGATGCCCCCCTCGATGGCATAGGCCATGGGCGCCTCGCCGATCTGCCAGGCGATTGTCCGGTTCATGCCTGTCACCGCCTCGGGCGCGATGTCGCGCTCGGTGACCGCCAGAGCGAAGGCGCCGGTGCCGAAGGTTATCTTGGCCTGGCCTCCCCGCCGGCAGCCATGGCCGAACAAGGCTGCCTGCTGGTCGACGATGTTGGCGCGGATCGGCAGGCGGCCGAAGGTACCGAAATCGCCGACCGTCGGCCGTATCTCCGCCAGGCATTCCAGAGGCAGGCCGAACAGGCGACATAGCTCCGAATCCCATTGGCCGGTCTTCAGATTCATCAGGCTGGTGCGCGAGGCGGTCGTGACGTCCGTCGCATAGATGCCTGACAGGCGATCGAGGAAGAAACTATCGCTGGTGCCCATTCGCAGCTTACCGCGCGCCAGCAGGGATTTTGCCGCCGGCACATGGTCGAGAATCCAGCTGAGCTTGCTGGCGGAAAAATAAGGATCGAGCGGCAGGCCCGCGCGTTCCACCGTCAGGGCTTCTGCACCCTCGGCCTTCAGCCGTTCGATGATGTCCTGGCTGCGCGCGTCCTGCCAGACGATGGCGTTGTAGATCGGCGCGCCGCTTTCGCCGTCCCAGGCGACCACCGTCTCGCCCTGATTGTCGATGCCCAGGGCCTGCGCGTCGCCGGCGCGCGCCGCCAACTGCTTAACATGCCCCAACAACTCGGTGGCGTCATGTTCCACCCAACCGGGTTGGGGAAATATCTGGCGATGCTCGAATCCGCCGAGCAGTTCGAAGGCGCCGGCGGTATCCAGGCGATAGGCCTTGCTGCCGGTGGTCCCCTGATCGATGGCGATGACGGCGGCCATTGCTATTCCTCGATGAAATCGACCGTGATGCGACCCACCTCGCCGCGGGGCAGACTCGAAACCGGAATTGACAGGCGCCGCTCCGGCAGCGCCGCCATGGCGCGGCTCCACAGCTCTCGTCCATCGGCCATAAGCCGGATGCGGCCGCGGAGGATGCGCGCGGCGCGTGCCTTCAGCATAAGCGGCGAGATCGGCCCCAGCGGCAAGGCCAGGCGCTGGGGATAGACGTATTTCAACGGCGCCTCGGCCGACAGCGAAATCATTCGGCCGGGCGCCGGCAGATCGCTGGCCAGGCTGGCAGCGATGGAATCTGCCGCCGCGCGCCCCTCGGCCCAGGCCACCCCGGCGGTTTCCACCGGGCGCAGAAGATTGCCGGCAACGAAGAACGATGGATCGCTCGCCCGCCAATATTGATCGATCATCGGGCCTGCTGTGCCGGGGTCCAACGCCAGATGGCTCTCCGCAAGGATCGCGGTTTCCGGGCGAAACTGCCCGGTGAAAACGACGCCGTCGCAGGCGATGGTCTGGCGCAGTCCGGCCCTCTCGATCTCCACGGCTTCCACCTTGGCGCCGCCATGGATGGCGAGAAGACTGGTATTGGTCAGCACCGGCACGCGGAGCATCAAGCGTGCGACCCAGTCCCCAGGCCGTCGTGCCGTGATGCGCGGGCCCGCTTCGATCATCGCCGCGGCCGTCATGCCGCCATGGCGCAAGGTGAGAAGGGCTGAAAAGGCGACAAGTTCGCTGCCCACGACGACCGCGCGGCGGAAGGGACGGATGCCTGCCAAATAGACGAATTGCTGCAAGGCGCCGGTGGTGGTCACGCCCCAAGGCCTATCGCCGCTCACCAATCGTGTGCTGCGCGGCGTCTCGCGAACGCCGAAGGCCAGCAGCACGGCGCGGCCGGCGGTTCGACCGGGTCCGGATTCCGGATGGATGATATCGACCTCACCGCCCGGCGAAATCGCCGTTACCGTGGTCTTCGTGCGAACGTTGAGACCGGTCACAGTATCGGCCAGGCGCCGCGCATAGGCGGGACCGCTCAGCAGCCGGTGAAATTCGCGAAAGCCGAAGGCGAGATGGCCGCAATGCCGCGGCACGCCGCCGAGTTCGGCCTCGCGCTCGATCAGCGCGATGTCTCGGACTCCGAGTTCGCCCAGACGCTTGGCCGCTGAAAGCCCG
>WNFQ01001058.1_pt1 | contig 19330 bp, 14 predicted proteins | sample 5400171 | NCBI WGS metagenome assembly WNFQ01 (sample SAMN13153356, study PRJNA577476) | soil metagenome | isolation source: 20 cm soil under Madrone tree | place: USA:California | collected 2016-06-14 | reverse complement strand
CGTTTGCAGTAAGTAAAAGGTAAAGAAAGTTCATGACAGCCGTGGACACTATCCTCATTAGCGAGGTGCGGAGATGTGTAAGGAGTGGGAGGGTGATATTGAAGAATATGTTGTCCTCCATCATCGTCTGGTTTGGAGTGGCTTCCTCCATTATTGGACAGAGCGGGGTGAGGATGCTCCTCATCACTTGAGACTTGGCTTGGCTGATGGTGATGTTGGCTGGTGTGGTCTGATCCATGGGTTGTCATGAGTGATATGGAGAGAGGATTGGTTTGTTCTTCATTGGTTGGCATGGGTTTATATGCTAGTTTTTGTGCCAGCGCCTGATTTCCTTTCCAGAAATCTGCAGTAAGTTGTGGGGCATGTACATCATCCGCAGTTTCCCAGGTGTCATGTGCGTTGGAGTATCTGACCCATCTGACTCAATATTGGAGTCGTCTGGACCATCCGAAGTGTCTTGCTCCCGTAATTTGTTCCACTTCCCACTCCAGTTCACCTTCGATGACATCTGAGGGGGGGCTTGTGGTAGTTTGGTCTGTGCTCCTCCATCTCTTTATATGGGGTGAGGAGTGCTGTGTGGAAGACGTCATGGATCTTCCATTGCTGCAGAATGCTCATGTCACTGGACAGGTAGCGGTGTGTCTCGTTTCGATGACAAGCTAATTCGTTCGAGTTTCGGGGATCTCGGAGATGGAATATCTCAAGAGATTCATATCGAGGTTTGGGGATCTTGGAGATGTGATATCTCAAGAGATATAGCTAAGACTTGCACACATCTTAGATTGGTGATAAGAGGGCAAAGGCCAATGACACCAACAGTAACGTCGTGGGTCTGGCAAGTGATTCGCAGGGAGTCTGAGGCAAGATACAATAGACAACTTGTGTCTACAGGAGATCAAGCTTAGGGCTGACCTCTACTGGTACAAGTGTTATATATACAGGGTCAGCAGAAGCTACTGGAATGTTCAGGTCAACTGTAGATGGTAAATGACATCAGATGGAATGGTATGGAACTTGATGGAAGCTTGTAGAAGCTTCTACCCATATGTGGAATCAGATAGAATGTGATGGAAACAGATGGAACACAACAGAAGGAAGGGAAGAAATGGTGACACATTATGGTCACAATGAGTCACAGTCATGACATTACCCCCCTGTTAACGTCTCTAGCCTCGTCCAAAGGTTTTGACATCTGTGCGACAGAGGGTATGGTGATAATTGGGATGGTCGTTGCTGACCTGACCAATATGTCCCATTTTGCAGTGGTGATGAGGGATTTTGCAGTCCATCTTGTTATGTCCCCATGAGCGGCATAGGAAGCACTGCTTTATGTAGTGGCAGTCAAGGGTATTGTGTGTCGTTTTGTGGCACCATTCGCAGTGCTCAAGTCTGGGTACAGACTCCTGATACCAAGGGTCCTCGATGGCCTCGACACCTGCTCGGAGGATGTGTTGGGGAAGATGTCCATCCATGGACAGATTGATGATGGTACAGGGGTGTAGGCGGCTATAGGTGTTGGCAGCAGCAAGATGGTTGGCGCTGTCATGCATGGTCCAACGAGTATCGTTGAACTCGTCCTTCAGAGCTCCTAGTCGCATGGCCAGGTTTTGGGATTTGCAACGTGCGTTTCGATACCACTGTACTTCTGCCACCAGTGTGGAGTCACCTTCAAGATGGATGGCTCGGTCGACCAGGGGTGTGAACAATTCATGGTCTTGGAAGAAGAATTCTTCCTTTCATGTGAATCGGGGGCATGGATAAGGGTTTGGGGTGGCTTGTAGAGCCCTCGTGTGAATGTTGCATCCACGACCTTGGGTTGCCATGAGCTCAGGGTAGTCAGTGTTGCCATCAACTTGTATGAAAGGGGCAACTTCTCTTCCCTCTCCTTCATCGGGGATTAGGAACATATACCGGATTCCTCCAGCATTTTGGTTGCGCTCCCATCCAGGTCCTGGGTGCACCCCTGGTTGAGGGCCTGTTGGGGACAGCATTTGTCGGTTGGCTTCAGTTTGAGCAGCCACCAAGGCTCTGGCCATCATGAGTTCTGTAATATCTTCAATCAATGGAGTGGGGGAGTGAGGGCAGTAGCCTGGTGGTGGTGGTGAGTACACCAGCACTGATACCCGGGGTGTGCCTAAGCCCTGTATCCTGGGTGATGGGTATGGAGTGCCGATGCATGGTGGTACTGGGAGCGGTTCTGGGGAGCTTGGTCCTCTTGCTACGAGGAGTTGAGCTGTTTCCATGATTGGTGCATGTTGCCTGAATTGCTGGAGAATGTGTTCAAGGGGCCAATGGAGGATCGTGGCAAATTGGGCCACCATTGCTGCGTGTGTGCTGGCCATCTGCCAGTTTTCACAGGTTTGAGCATCGCCAACTGGCATCGGTTGAGATTGTCTGGCCAGTTGCAGGGTTGGTGTCCTCTCAGGATATTGGAGGGATGGCCATGGGTAATCGGCCTGTAGTTGTTTGAATAGGGTTGGCAAGGCTGAGCGTGAAGAGTTCTGGGAGGAAGTTTGGGACATAGCTGGTTGGTTTAGAGAGTTGTTGTGGTTGTTGTTGGGGAGAGTGCAGTGAGGGCTGTTGGTTTGAGCAGGAGGTCTTTTATACATTCGTTCATCCAGCCTTAGTGGAGTGTGAGAGATATTCCTGTAGAATTTCTGGGGTGTGTAAGTCCTCACAGTTGACCCATGAATCATCGGATGATGGATAGCCCTTCCAGTGTATGAGATATTGCTTCTTCCGGTTTCTCCCAAATCTTCTATCTGATGTGATGTACTCAATCTCGTACTCCTCTTCCCCATGATTGATCACTGGTGGGGGTCATGTGTAAGGTGTGCCATACTGTTCCGTTTCCTTGTATGGCATGAGAAGGTTGGCATGGAAGACATTATGGATTTTCGTCGATAAGGGGAGTTCTAGTCTATAGGCCACTGGTCTGATTTGTTCCGTGATTGTGAAGGGTCCATACCTTTGTGGGAGCAGTTTGCATGTTCCAGTGACGTGAAGGTTCTTTCCTTCCAGCCAGACCTTGTCACCTGTCTTCATTTCCATTGTCCTCATGTTGTCCCTTTGTGACTGTCGTGCTTCTAGATTTCTCTGGACTTCTTGTCTAGCCTCCTCTAGTTCTTTCAGTCTGACGTCTGCAGCTGGAGTATTCCCATTGATCAGTTGTATATTGACTTGGGGTCTGGTGCTGGTTAGGAGTTCGTGAGGGGAGTGACATGTCGTGTTGTTCTTCCAGGAGTTATGGGCAAATTCTGCAATTGGGAGTAGTTTAGCCCAGTTGTTCTGTTGTCCTGTCATCCACGGTCGGAGGTACTGCTCTATCCAGGCATTCATCCATTCTGTTTGTCCATCTGTTCTGGGGTGGAATGCTGTGGACAGGTTCTGTTGAACTCCCAGTGCTTTACAAATGGCCTTGGAGAAGTTTGATGCGAATTGAGGGTCGCAATCTGATATGATGCATTTGGGAACTCCAAACCATGGGACCAGGTGTTTGAGGTATTCTTGGGCAATGCCTGGTCCATCAATTGTCTTGTTGCAGGGGATGAACTTGGCTGCTTTGAAGCATCCTTGATCAACAATTGTAAGTATGCTGTCAAAACCCTCTGACCTGGGTAGGTCTGTGATAAGGTCCATCAATACGTATTGGAATGGCCCTTCTCCTGCTGGTACATCAAAACGTTGTAGTGGTACTTTTCTTCGTGGAAGGTTCGTCTTGGATTCTTGGCACTTGGCACAGCCCTTGATGTACTGTTCTATGAAATCTCGGAGTCTAGGTCCTTCATAATGTTGTCTGATTAGTTCCTAAGTGTTCTCTATCCTGGGGTGTCCTCCTGCAGGGGAGTTGTGGATTTGTCATAGAATGTTCCTTCTGAGGTTTTTGTCGTCTTCAAGGAAGGTTTTTTGAAGGAATAGGGTATCAGGGAGGAGTATTTGTGGTGAATCGGAATCTACCCCCTTGTTAAGGTCCTTTCGACGGGATAGGAGGTCTGCAATCGTGTTCATTGTACCAGGGATGTGCTTGATGTGGTAGTCAAAGTCTTATAGGAATTCCATCCATCTAGCTTGTTGGCCAGTGATCTTCTGTGGTTCTTTGAAGTATTGAAGATTCTTATGGTCTGTGTAGATGCGTATGGGGTGTTGTGCACCAAGGAAATATTGTCGTCCACATTTGAACCCAAAGATCATGCCTGCTAATTCCTTGTTGTGAGCATCATAATTCTTTTCAGCTGGGAGAAGGCTGTGAGAGTTGAATGATATTGGGTGGACACTGTCATCGAATTCTTGCATGATCACAGCTCCCAGTGCATATCCAGAGGCATTGGTCTTCAAGATGAACTGGCAATTCCAGTCTGGGGTTCACAGCACTGGGTATGAAGCACATATTTGCTTTAGTTTCTGGAAGGCTCATTCTTCAACGTCCGCCCATTCCCACCATTGGTTTTTCTTAGTGAGGTCGTTTAGGGGTCGCACCACATTAGAGAAGTGGGGGATGAAGGTGTGGTAGAAGTTGCAAAAGCCTAAAAAGCTTCTTACATCTCTTACTGTTGTTGGTGTCAGCCAGTTTGTGATCCCTTCGACTTTTACTGGGTCCATTTTCACTGATCCTTGGCCAATAATGATGCCTAGATACTTGACCTCCTTCTGATGGAATCTACATTTCTCGGGCTTCAGGAAGAGGTCGTGTTTCTGCAGTTTGCTCAGGAAGTGGCGGACTTTAACTGCATGTTCCTCGGGATTATCTTCTGTGGCTATGATGGCATCATCCATGTAGATCCTCAGCCAGCCTTGTGCAATTTCTTCCTGGAATATATCATCCATCATGGACTGGAAAGTAGCTGGGGAATTTGTCAGTCCGAAGAACATAACCATTGGTTCAAATAGTCCTTTGTGTCATGAACCGCATTTTTACCTTTTTCTACCCATTTACCTTTTCGATCCGTTTACGAGCATCCGGCACCTGGTAGGTCTAGCCTGTACGACCTGGACCGGGGTAAGTCGAGAACCGGACTATCTCTGAATTCCTTGTACTATAACTATGATGCGTCGCGCTCCACTCTGACGTACCAGTTCCACTATGACAAACCATAGTTCGTCATAGGTAAGAGACCGAGACTCGATACCATACGATGACGTCAGGACTAGCTTGTAGGATATAAGGCGACACTACTAAGGGGAATGTCCTTAGAGTGTTCTTTCTTCGTAGTACTGCAAATCCGATCCGCATTCCCCTCTCTTCTCTATCCTCTTCCTCTTGCCTAAGGATCAGACCCTTAAGCGAGTTACTAAGCGTCCAAGGAAGTCACCTTGCGTTGCTGAACACTTCTCACCCCGAACAAACGACTAAATACTAAGTCCACACGACTTAGTATCATCCCGAGGATCGCACAAGCGCCTCCAGACTCTTGTTAAGCTAGACGACTCTGCAGTGTCGTAACACTTTGCTGGTTTTGAAAGTGGCCTTCCATTCATTGCCTTCTTTGATGTGTACATTGTTATATCCCCATCTGATGTTGAATTTGGAAAACAATCGTTTCCCTGCTAGATCATGGATCAGCTCTGTGATTAGCAGGAGTGGGTATTTGTTGGGGATTGTCCACTTGTTCAGTCGTCGGTAATCTTGGACTGGCCTGAACTTCCTGTCTTTTTTGCGTATGAGGAAGAATCCACTGGCGTAAGGAGAGTTGGAGCGATGGATTCTATTTAGTTGGAGGTTTGTTGCCAGGAATTCTTTTTGTTCCTCCTTTTCTTTGGGGGATAAGGGGTAGACGTGACAGTTGATAGACGTGGGGGCTTCTGGTGTCAAGTCTATCGCATGGTCGTATCATCATTGGTCAGGGAATCGCTCTGAGGTGGTTTCTGAGAAGACTTTCTCAAGGTCATGATATTGTTCTGGTACTAGCTCATCCCAGCTTCTCTTTTTCTTTTCAGTGGCCACTTCTGCTAGTTGCTGTGCCACTGTTGTTTTTCCAAGAAGGGTTTTGATCCATGAGCTGTCCTCGGTCATCCCTTTCATTATTCTGTTGGTCCAGTTGATGTTGGGGTTGGTTCCTTCAAAGAAGGGGTATCCTAGAATAATGTTGTCCTCCCCAATGTCTGCAATTAGGAATTTGTGGTGGGTTTCTTTTCCTTGGTAGTTTATTTTGAAGGTCGTTGTGTGGGTAACTGCCCCTGCCTTGTTTAAGGTTCCATCAACATTTTTGACTTTCCTTGGTTTTGTGAGGTGGTTCTTCTTTAGTTTGAGTTCTTTCATCAGTTTTGGATGAATAAATGATTCAGTGGCTCCACTGTTGAGTAGTGCCTTTTTTGTAGCTCATTCCTTCTGTCACCACCGTGACTTTAGACTTGAAAAGCTAAGTCAAGAGTATTGCCGGCCCTAAAGAGGTCACATGATCCCTCTGTGTATTGAGAAGTTGAGATGAAGCCGGCCCTAAGGTAGTCATGTGGGCACGTGATTCGGTACATCCTAATCGGGATAGATGGGCATCTGTGGCGTTCGGTATTCCCAAATGGGATATATGGGTGCTTGTTTGGATGTGAAGCGTTTCAGAGTTGAGCTAGAAGAGCACCTCTCCTAGAATGCTTATAGAGCAACGGTTACCACCTTGCAGTGCGTCGCAAGACCCATTATGAAGGGAAGAGAAGCAGACAAAGGGAGAGAAGTTGAGAGACGAATAGATTGTGGGTTTTCTGGTAGTTAAGACAGGAGACTCAACTTGCTGTCCTAGAGACAGCAAGGAAGGCTATTTATATCGTACAATACTGGGGTTTTACTAAGCAGTTTTCTGGTAAGTAAGCGATTAGAAACATGCTTGGTAAAGATGACAAGACGATTAGACAGCAAGGCAGTCCGATTTGTAACCTCTCCTTTGTAAGACCTTACTAAAGCTCTTCTTCATCGCTTGAGCTGCCCTCGTTAGTAAGGTCTATGACACCTTCTGAGTATATAGTGAAATGGAGACTTTGATTGCTTTGTTTTGTGCCACATATACTGAGTTGGTACTACATGCCTGGACAAGAGCTATGTTGCTCAGGCATCTTGAAAACCCTCTTCTCCTTCTTTGAAGCCCTGCATAGCTGCAATCAGCTCATCCCTTTCCTCGTCAGTTAGTTTGCTGATTTGAGAGGCTATGCTGGCAGTGGAAGTCTCTTCAGTGGGAGTTTCAGAGGCAACACTGGCGGTTTCAGAGGTGTTGGGGGTTCTGGCAGTACGAGCGTGAGCTTTTTTGCTAGGACAATTTCTGGCAATGTGACCTTGTTTGTCACATTCGAAGCAGCAACCTTCTTTCCTGTATTTTTCTTTGTCTGCTTCAGTAATTGCTTTCTGAGCAGCTGCACTAGTGTCCATGGCATTTGGGTCTCTTGTGGGGAGTTGTTGTCCCATGGATCGTCCAGGGTTTTGAGGCCTCTGGTTCTGTTGTTGTTGTCCCCCACCTTGTCGCCAGAAGAAGGGGTTCCTGGTGGTGTTTTGTACCAGGGGCGGTCTAGGTGTAGTAGATCCGTCTTTGGATCTTTTTAGGCCTTGAATTAGAATATAATTCCTCTGTTGCACTTGGGCTGCCTTTGCCCACTGCTCGAAGCTCTTTGGCTGTTCTAATTTAATGCAGGATTTGGCCAGGCTGAATGGCATTCCCTCGGAGAAGAGTCTAATTGTGGTAGGATCATTGACGTCGATTCCAGCATGTTGGGCCAGGAACTCAAAGTCTGCAATGTATTGATCAATGTTTCCTCCAGACATTTTTAGTTTCCTTAGATCATCGTGGGCTTTCTCGTGGACTGCATAGTCAATAAACAAGTGTCAGAAGTCTTGTTCAAGGGCGTCCCACGCCGTCATACCATGTGGTAGTATGCGGGGGTTGGCTTCGACTTTGTCAAGCCAGGCATATTGTCATTCGCACCATCCTTCAACTTTGGATCCTTTGAATAACACCAGGAAGTAGCAGCACTTGGCAATGGGATCTTTGGTGATGTCGGCCTTTTGATTCATCAACATGAACCTTTTGAACTGGGTTAGGAATCGGATGGTTCAGGCTCAGTCGCCATCAAATGCTTTAGGCGGGTTTCCTTTGAGCCTCCTATGCTTGAAGTCTTTTTCTTCGTCATCATCTAGATCAGCTAGGGTGAAGGGGTCGTCACCGTCTCCTTGTGGCTTCCTCGGTCCTCAGCCCCAGAAGGTTTCAGAGGATCGGATTGGCATCGGTTCATCTTCCTCTGGTTTGGAGGGGGCATCCTTTGTTGGTTCTAGGATGTTTAGTGCCCTTCCTGCCAATGCTAGTTTAGTTGTATCACCTTGGCTTTCTTTTATCAAGGCTAGGAGATTTTCTTTTTCTACTCCTCATAAGGCCCAGAGATCAATTCCTGGTAGGGGGTTGTGGGCAAATGCCATCCCATGGCGTGTAACTCTAGTGGCTTTGAATATGTTGTCTCTTTTCTGGATTTCAAACCAGACTCTGGCAAAGTTCTCAACGGGGATCACTTTGCCTTCATAACAAAGCCAATACCCTGTCCAAGGGACTGGGGTCTTTGTTCCTTCGAAGATTTGTCCATCTACATAGTGCCATGCGTCCCCTTGATAGCCGATAGGGATGGTATCTTTGGTTCGTGGCTCAATAGTGAATGGGCATTTAATTGCTGCAAGTTCAGAAGGGAGGGGGAAGTCCGTATCAAATCCGTACAGCCTCCAGTCTCTTCCTTTGGTAGAGGTGACCAATGCCACTCGACTTGGAGCATGTCCTTTTCTTTTTGAGGTTTCTGCTGCCATGCTTGTTCTATATAGTCAGAAGCTTGATCTAATGTCACCAGACAGGTAGTGGTGTGTCTCATTTTGATGACAAGCTAATTCATTCAAGTTTCGGGGATCTCAGAGATGTGATATCTCAAGAGATATAGCTAAGACTTGCACATGTCTTAGATCGGTGATAAGAGGGCAAAGGCCAATGACACCAACAGTAATGTTGTGGGTCTAGCAAGTGATTCACAGGGAGTCTGAGGCAAGATACAATAGACAACCTGTGTCTACAGGAGATCAAGCTTAGGGCTGACCTCTACTGGTACAAGTGTTATATATACAGGGTCAGTGGAAGCTACTGGAATGTTCAGGTCAACTGTAGATGGTAAATGACATCAGACGGAATGGTACGAAACTTGATGGAAGCTTGTAGAAGCTTCTACCCATATGTGAAATCAGATAGAACGTGACGGAAACAGATGGGACACAACAGAAGGAAGGGAAGAAATGGTGACATGTTATGGTCACAATGAGTCACAGTCATGACAGCTCAGCTGGTATACCACGTGTGAGAGTTTTTTTGTTATCTTGAACGGTCCATATCTTCTGGGGCTAAGTTTGGCAGTAGGGTGTGTCATTTTTAGGTGGGTCACTTCTAGCCAGACTTTTTGTCCCTCTTCGAAGGGTTTGTATTTGGTTGCCCTGATCGTTATCCGTTGGGCATGCGTTATCACTTGCTGCACCACTTGCCTCATGGTCTTGGTCTGGGCGAGCCTGGAATCGACTGTGGGTGCTAGAGAGTGGGTTTTTCCCACATGTGTGTATGGTACATGTCCCATGATTAGTTCAAATGGGGACTTGCCCATTGTCACGCTCAGCCATGCATTATGGGTGTATTGGGCCAGTGGTAGCCATTTGGCCCAGTCTGTTTGTGCACCGTTTCTAAATATTCAGAGGTATTGTTCCAGCCACTGGTTGGTCCTCTTGGACTGACCATCTGTCTGGGGGTGGTATGCAGTACTGATGTTCTGTTTGATGTTTAGGTTTTTGCAGAGTTCCTGCATTGCAGTGGTGGTGAATCAGGGATCTTGGTCAGATATGACTTTCTGGGGAAGGCTGTAGTGTGGGAAGACATGTTTGCCATAGAGTTTGGCAACTCCTATGGTGTCGATTGTTTCCTTGCATGGGATGAATATGGATCCTTTCAAGCAGTCATGGTCAGTTATTGTTAGTATCAAGTCGTATCCCTTGGATGGTGGTAGTTTGGTGATAAAGTCTAGGGCTATGCATTCGAACGGTTGTGCTTCCAGGTTCGTTGTAATGGGGAATTGTGGCGGTTTGGGGTGCATGGTGATGTTTTTGTGTGATTGGCAAAGGGCGCATCCCTTGATGTACTGGGTAGCAAAGTTTTTCATTCCAGGCCACCAGTAGTTTCTGTTTAGTAAGGTGAGGGTTTTGGCGATTCCTGGGTGTCCTGCAGTATCTGAGGCGTGAATGAGATGTGTTACCCCCTTCCTTAGAATGTTGTCTTCCACAACAATGAGTCTGTGGTCTTTGTACCATCCTTCTGGTGTTTTGATCAGGTGGTGTTTCCATTCCCATGCATTTAAGGTGGTTTCATGGTCTCATTGGGATTGGCAGACGTCTTCTTGTAACATTGCTAAGTTTATGACATTAGCAAATAGGTGGTTTGGGAGGGTGGTGACGTCCGAGTTGTCTTCCGTCCCCTGGTCATAGTCCAGTTGGTGGGAGAGGTGATCGGCTCTGTTGGTTGTTCCTGGTTGGTGTTTTAGTTGGATGTCATAATCTGCTAGGCATAGCAGGTAGTGGGCTATCTGTCTGTTGATCTGTTGGGGGTGTCACCAGTACTGTAGGTTGTTGTGGTCCATGAGGACTATCACCGGATGGGGGCTTCCCACTAGTAGGTGTCTCCAGTTTTCAAGGCCGTGGATGATGGTGAGAAATTCTTGGTCGTAGATGTCATAGTTTCATTCTGCAGGGTTGAACGTTTGGGAGTGGTATCCTACCAGTTGTTTCCGTCTTGTTCCTTTGTGCTCTTGGTATAGGATTGCCCTGGTGGCGAAAGCCAAGGTGTCGACTTCCAGGGTGAACTGTTTCAGGGGGTTGGGTCGGTAGAGGATGGGGTTGCTGAGTGTGATGTCGATTAATTTTTTGACAGCTTGGCTATGCATGTCTGTCCATAGGAAGTTTGTTCCTTTCTTTAGGAGGTTGGTGAGGGGTTGTGCGATGTGTGCAAACCCCGGGATGAATGGTCTTTGGTAGCCAAGTATCCCTAGCATCGATCATACCTGTTTTAAGGTACTGAGTTTTTGTGGCCATTTTCTCAGACCTTCAACCTTGATGGGGTCTATGTGAATTCGTTCTCTGCTGATGATGACTCCTAAGTAGTCAACCTTGTCCTTTTCAAACTCACACTTGGCAAGTCGGAGGAAGTAGGACTCTTCCTCTAATTTGTCCAGGACTTTGTGGACAATTTGTTGGTGGTGTGTTTGGTTGTCATTGGTGGCGATGAGGATGTCATCCATGTAAACAAATAGTTTGGTTGGGTAGTGCATCTTCATTTCTCTAAACATGTGATTCATGGTTCGTTGGAAGGTCATGGGGGAGTTGGTTAGTCCAAAGAACATTACTCGGGGTTCAAACAGCCCTTTTGGTGTTTTGAATGCAGCTTTCCATTCATCTCCTTCCTTGATTCGGATGTTGTTATACCCCCATCATATGTCAAACTTGGTAAAAAGGGATCATCCTTGAAGTTGTTCCAGGATCGTTTTTATTAGTGGTAGGGGGTAGTTGTCATGGACAGTTTGTTCGTTCAGTTTTTGGTAATCTTGGATGGGTCAGAGTTTTCCGTCTTTCTTTTTTATGAAGAAGAATGGTGAAGCGTATGGGGAGCTCAATTCCTGAATATATCCTTTGCGGAGGTGTTCCACTAGGAATTCATCCAGTTTTTTATCCTGATTGTGGGATAGCGGGTAGATCTTGCAATCCAAGACCACTGGGGCATCATCTTTTAACTTGATTGTGTGATCTTCTTCTTGCTTTGGTGGGAATCTGTTGGCTTCCTGTTCGTCGAATACCTTGGCATGTCTGAGGTATTCCAATGGTATTTCTTCAGCTGTGGTGATGGTGGTGGCTTTTTGCCACACCCATGCTTTCAGCCAAGGCATTGTGACTTGTCCCTTTTTCCAGTCCACTTGGGGATTGAAGGTTCATAGCCATGGGTAGCCAAATATTATTCGATCTTCTCCTAGGCTCATTTTGTAGAAGCGCATGGTGTGCCTCTAGTGTCTGCTTTGGATGGTCATTTCGCAGTACCATTTGATTCATCCTGCTTCGTTGGTTGTTCCATCAATGTTAGTGAGTCGGATTGGTTGTTTCAGGGGTTCTGTGTGAATTCCCAGGTGTTTGGTGGTTCAGTGGTCAATGAAATTATCCATCACACCACTGTCTAATAGGGCTTTTTTGACTGTGGACCATCTTGCACATACAGTGAAGGGGATGTTTATTTTCTGTATGTTATGGTACAAGCAATTCGGTTCCTTTGCTCTCCTCCAGGTTGTCGAAGTTGAGCAATTTAAAAATCCTCTGGTCCAGTGAAGGCTCCATTCAGGACTTTGTCTTGGACATTGTCATTGAGTCCCTTAAGTTCTGCTATGAGTCAGTTGACCTTTTCCTCGTCTGTCTTGGTCTTGGCTGCTGCCACTTCTACGTTAGAGGTGGTGGCGGTTGGTTGGATTGTCGCCATTTGCGCTTTGGAATAGGGGGGGGGGCTGTTGGCCTTTTTTGGGCATTCTTTAGACATGTGCCCTTGGGCTTCACAGTGGAAGCATCGTCCTTCCTTCTTTAGTTTTTCCTGGTGTTCAGTGAGTGGTCATCTGATGGTTTGGGCGGTGTCTACTTCCATTGGGATGGAGTTGTCCTTTGATTTGTTTTTAAGGGCCACTTTCCATTGTTGTTTCCTTTCTTTTCCATCTCTGGGGGACCTGGCGAGTCCCAGGTTTTTCTTGATTGCATATCGCTTATTTTCTTTGTGGGCTGCCACTTGCCATTGGTGGATGGTTTCAGGCCATTTTGATCAGTTCATGCAGGCTTGTGCTAGCCCATATGGTAGGCCCTGTCAGAAGAGGGGGATAAGTCCTCTTGTTTCGTCGTTTCTTTCAGCCAGGTTGGCTAGCCAGTTAAATTTGGCCACGTATTGGTCCAAGTTTCCTTCCTTCATATGGAGGGTCTGGAGTTTGTTATCCGCATCCTCTCTCTCTGAAGTATCGGTGTAAGCATCCCTGAAGGCATCTTTAAAGTAGTCCCAATGGTACTTGTTGGTTTCTAGCATTGGGTTCAGGGTGCTCTCCAGTCTTTCCTCCATAATTTTCATCACTTTGTGAGCCCAGTCTTGGATGTGTTCCCCTTTTATGAAGGTAAGGGCCAGCGCTACGTGGTTGGCTGGTATTTTCATGGTTTCATTTTTCTGGTTCAGGAATTTGTAGGTTTTGAAGTCGTTTAAGAATTTCTTCGCCATTTTCCTATCTCTGTCAAACTTGGTGGGCGGGCTTCCTTTTAGGCTCCCCTTTGTCGTTCTGTTTTCTTCTTCGTCCTCTGCTGGGGTTTCCTGGGCTTCTGCCATGTTTAATTGGATGGGGGGTGGTGGGTTTGGTGGCATCACGGTGAAGTATTGAAGGGGTTCATCATCGTCCATCAGTTGGTTTTGGGTAGGTATTGCTGCCATCCCCTGGATTATGGACTCCAGTCCTTCGGGTGTTGGGGAGGTTTGTGCTGTCTGAAGTATGGTAGGTATTTCAGACAGAGTGTCTTCTTCTGATAGAGGTTCTGGTTCATTCCTCCAGAGGTATATGTTTGGCATCTTGCCTCCTTTCCTTTTTAGACCGTACTTTCCTTTAGTGATCTTCAATCCTATGGTTGCAAAGGGGATGTTTTTTACATAGTGGAGGCCAAACCAAGCGTCCTCCATCTTGATGTATTTGATGTGGGCGATGACCTGTTTGTTGTTTTTGTCTGCCCTCCAGATAATGTATCTGGGTTCTGGCTGCCTTTCGTCTTCCAGCCAGACAGCATTCCCTATCAAATTGCAGGGAATGTTATCTTGTTTTCATCTTTGGACCTGTTGGTATTCTTTAGGGTCCGTGTTCTGTGCGGGCATCATGTGTGCCATGTTGCCAGGTAACTTGCTTCAGGTTACTTCAATAGGGGTCAACATTCTTTTCCAAGGTTCTGTTTTGTTTTTAGGGAGAGTGTTCTTGTGTTACAACACTACAGGGTTGTCTGATGACAAGTCTCTGGAGGTGCTTAGCGGCTCTCGGGGATGACACTAAGTCATATGGACTTGGTGTTGTCTGGTCGGGTGAGAAGTGTTTGGCAACTATCTCAAGGACCTCTAGTTGCTATGGCAGTTTGCCTTTAAGGGTCTGATCCTTAGGCAAGAAGTAGAGGATAGAGATGAGAAGAAAGATGATTCAGATTGTAGTACAATGAACAAAGAACACTCTGGAGACATCCCCTTGCAGAGGTGAGCCCTTATATCCTACTGAGGCAAGGTGCGACATCATAGTAAAGTAACCGAGTCATGGTGGAGTGGAATGGGTCATAGTGGAGCAGAACGAGTCATAGTGGAGCAAGACAGGTCATAGTGGAGCAGAGTGAGTCATAGTAGGTCAAGAAAGGCCAGTTCTGGAACTTACCCTAGTACAGGTCATACAAGCTAGACCTCTTAGGTGCCAGTTATGTCATATCATATTGTACAGTGAGAAAGAAGTTCATAACACATGATTGGCAGACAGCACAAAGCAAGATGGAGAGGACAGGGAATGCAGGCACAACCAAGGACCTACTTGCACATTTACTCACTGGGGATCGCCAGGCCACCACCAACACTTTACTGCATGTGCTATCAGATAGCAATGATGAAGATGGCAATGATGGCTGTGGTGATGACAACGACGATGGGTTACATGTTGACAATGTGGAAGATGATGACAATGTGGAAGACAATGACAATGTGGAAAACGATGACGATGATGAAGAATAAGCTTGTCATGTTCATCAGATCATTGCTACTCATGTTGTTTGTTGTTGTTCATGTACTTGGTTTGCTCATGTCACCCACGCTTGGGAATTCAATCAAACATGTTACAACACTGCAGGGTCGTCTGATTTAACAAGAGTCTGGAGGCGCTTGTGCGATCCTCGGGATGACACTAAGTCGTATGGACTTAGTGTTGGGTCGTTTATCTTTGTGAGAAGTGTTCGGCAACGCAAGGTGACTTCCTTGGTTACTTAGTGACTCGCTTAAGGGTCTGATCCTTAGGCAAGAGGTAGAGGATAGAGAAGAGAGGGGAATGCGGATCGGATTGCAGAACTATGAATCAAGAACACTCTGAGGACATTCCCCTCAGGAGCGTCGCCTTATATCTTACAAGTTAGTCCTGACATCACTGTACAGTACTGGGTCTCGAGCCCTTTAACTATGACGAGTCGCAACGCGTCATGGTGGGGTAAGTACATCAGTGTGGGGCGCGACGCGTCATAAGTAAGGTAAGAGTCATCATAATGGGCCGGTTCTCGAACTTACCCCGGTCCAGGTCATACAAGCTAGACCTACCAGGTGCTGGCCGTTCGTGTTAGTCAGAAAAAGTAAAAAGGGTTCGTAACAAAACAAGTCCATTCAGATTGCACTGGTGTTCCTTGCACTTCTGTAAAGACCCAAAAGGAATATAGTGGCAGGAATCTGAGTTTGAGTCTGAGTTTAAACCCATTTGTGATTCTTGTTGATTCCCCCTCCCCTCAATACCCCACTAATTTTTTATTCAACCTTTAGTCTAATGCCTAGACAACATGTAGCAAATGGTGCCCAAACTGTAGCCTCAGATATTGTACAAGTAGGTGGTAGGTATTGAATGGGAAAGCTACTTGGTGCTGGGACTTTCAATATGTCAATCTGAAGGCCATCTGGGCCATCATACCTACCTCATTCTGTTTAGGAATGGTTTATCTGGGAAGAGACATCAAGAAGGGGCAAGATGTAGCTGTGAAACTTGAGGTTGCCCTGGAATGGGGCTCAAAGCTCAATCGCAAATACAACGTCTATTGGGCAACTTCAGGAATCTGTGGAATTCCCAAGATGCTTTGGTATGGGGTGGAAGGGCGATATAATGCCATGGTGCTCAGCCACCTTGGGTCCACATTTGAGAAGATGGCACAACTGAGTGTGCTCAATCCCAACACCATATTCACTTATGCAAAACAGATGGTATTTTCTCCCTGTGCTCAAAGTACGCTTTCATTTACATCTCATTCTCAGCTTTCGGTTCTCAAGTCACTGCATGATCGCCATTACATTCATCTCGATGTTAAACCAGACAATTTCATGATAGGTACCAGTGACATGTCAAGCCAAGCCTTCCTTATCAACTTCAGACTCACTCAGCTCTTCCACAACCCAGTCACTCATAAACACATCATGCAAGTTAAGGGATTGAACATCATTGGCACTATCCATTATTCGTTGATCAACAATCATCTCAGACTAACACAATTGCAACATGATGATTTGGAGTCGTTGGCATATGTTATTGTTTATCTAGTGAAGGGATGGCTACCCTGGCAAGGCATCACTGCTCATCCCAGTCAAGTCCATCATGACAAAGTTTTGAAGTTAAAGCAAATGACAATGGCCAAGACCCTTTGTAAGGGTCTGCCACAGCCGTTTATCAATTTTATCCAGCACATACGGTCCCTCAGCTTTGAAGAGAAACCAGACTATTGGTATCTGCACTCCCTCCTCACGCAGTGCATACTGTCACTCAATCAGATGCCACCGACAACATGGACCGAGCCCTTACTCATCACTGGCCAATAGGGTTGTCATTCATAGAAAGGCAGTTGCAGGTATGTGACCTCTAATAATCCATTGAAAGCAAACTCAAAGGTACTATAGTTGCCATTCACCTCTTGCACAATCTTAATATATCAATCCCATTGATGCACTGTAACTGCGAGCCTACTGTGGCCTTGTTGTAGTACTATGCTGTTTGTGTGTGCCCATATTGTAATAGAAAACATATCTGAAAAAACTGTATGATGATATGCTATGTGGTCTGATGTTATCACCAGCCATAAGCTTGGACCACTCAGAGCTCAAAGCTGAGCTGAGCCACAGCTGAGCTGGTTGGAGCCAAGCTCAGCTCAAGAAAAATTGGCTAGGAACCGGCTCAGCTCTCAGCTAGCTCTGGCTCCAGAGCTGCCACAACACTAGTCTCCTGTCTATACACCCAGAAAACCCACAATCTACTTGTCTCTCAACTTCTCTTTCTCTGTCCACTTCCCTTCTCTTCATAGTGGGTCTTGCAATGTATTGCAAGGCAGTAACTGCTGTTCTATAAGCACTCTAGGAGAGGTGCTCTCTTAGCTCATCTGTAAACACTCAAACACATACCTTCTCAGTCAGATGCCCATATACTTCCACATTGGGTGTACCAAATCATGTGACCACGTGACCACTTTAGGGCCGGTGTCAACTCAACTTCACATCTCACTCACAAATCACGTGACTACATTAGGGCCAGCACAACTTCAACTTAGCTTTTCAAGTCTAAAGTCATGGTGGTGACAGCTGGGGGGAGCAGGTGGAGTATGCAGAGGGCTGGAGAAAATAACTGGACCAGCAAAAGGGTTGAAGACAGTGGCCAGAACATGTAAAGGGCTGGAGACTGGGGTTAAATCACCATTATTGACATCAGTAGAATGTGCCCCTAAATCTTGATGATTCACTGGAGTTTGGGATTGAGCTAGAGGTTTGAAGTGTCAGTCAAATGAAGGGTAACACTGTACAAGAATCAAACACACCATGGAAATACTGTATTGCTGGGTGAAACCTATGTAGGTGTCAGGAAAGTGAAGCAGTCGTCTTCAATGTTTGAGGGCAATTTTTTGCTGGGCAGTCATACATACCAGCCAGCTGAGTTGGGCAGCTCATGGTTGTCAACAGCAATATGTCAAGTGACAATAAAGAGTTTCAAGACTTGACAAGTCTGTCAAACCACCCAAAAAGGGAAGTGCCATGTGGTGTTTGCAACTTTTTGTATGTATAAGGTGCCCTGACAGAATGGCAACAAGTTCAACTTACACTTCTCACCTCACTGCTCACCCCAAGTCATGACACCTGAAAAAACGAGACCACAAAAGTCCAAGAGAGCCTCTGCAGTCACCTGGAAAGAGGGAGACACTCAAGCCTTGTTTCGAGCACCTGGTCACCGTGCTCCTGAAGAGATTGCCACTGCTAAAATGGAGGCCACTGAAGAGTGGAAATCAAAGGAGCAAGCCATGAAAGCAAAGGCAAAGAAGACTGCTCTTGACATTCAGCATGCTGCTCAACTCGAAGATGCTCTTGTCAAAGAGAGAGAGGAAGCAGAAGATGCCTTCCCTTGTTGCCATAGTGGTATGTTGAACTGATTACTTAACATTGAATGTAAAATGTTTACAAATGTGGCAATTAGATGTCAACACAGAAGATGATTCAGAGCCTGACAAAGAAAGCCCCACCCAGAAGGCTTCAATACAGACTGCAGGGCCTTTCAAACAAACAGATGCTCACCATTGGGCTCAACCTAACCACAGGCTACCTGGGATCGAGATCATAGCATCTGCAAAATCTGTTCAAGGCCCTACTAGTAGTAAGTATCCCTTTTATGTGACTTTTACTAATGTTTCTGACTCACTGGTTTAGCTCAAAGAAGACCACTAAAACACTCCTATGTGGTCACAGATCTGGATGCCAAAAGTGCAGAGCCACAACAGAAGTCTAAGAAGAAGCACAATTTGGGTACATTTTCAATCCTGTTAGATTAGTAGACCCTTAACATTCTGCTCAGCCAACAATAAAGGTAAAGAGAGAGGCGCTGACATACCCCAGGTGGCCTCAAAGCCAAAACCACAAGCCATGCTAAAGAGAAAGGACACCAAAGAAGACCTAGAGATAAGCAATGAAGAGCTCGAAGATGCCAATCCTTTTGGTATGTTATATGCCAAATAGTTGTCTGAGGTATCATACAGGGCTATTGTTTCTCATATAGATCTGTGGCACTGTAAGAGAGTGTCAAAAATTGTTCCTTTCCTGAATGAGCCTTGGCAGGGTGAAAATGACTTACCTTTTAATTCAGAAGATGAAGAATTGACGATGCCTTGGCCAAAACGCACTGCAGCCAAGATACAAGTCATCAATGACAATGACAGTACCTCAGAGCTTGCTAACACAGACAATCCCAACTGGGCAGTGAGTCTAGATGACAATGACAAGGGCAAATCCAACACCATAGACATGGGTACCACAGAGGGTGATACTCATGGTGCTGACACCCCTGATTCAGATCCAGTAGAGAGCCCACAGAACAAAAGAAGCTCATCAAAGTCATCTGAGCAAAAGAAAGCCAACAAGGGGAAAGGGAAGGGTGGGCTGAGGGCTGCCATTTCACAGGGGTGGGATAGGAAACAGTCAAAGGTGAGGCCATGAGGCATTCACAAGGCTGAGAAGACTGTTGGTTGCTGACATAACTGATACTGATAGGCTGA
>WNFQ01003446.1_pt1 | contig 19332 bp, 20 predicted proteins | sample 5400171 | NCBI WGS metagenome assembly WNFQ01 (sample SAMN13153356, study PRJNA577476) | soil metagenome | isolation source: 20 cm soil under Madrone tree | place: USA:California | collected 2016-06-14 | reverse complement strand
GACCCTGCCTCCGACGCTCGCGCTCGGTGATAAAGATCGCGACAAGTATCTGGCGATCGGCGAGTCGGATCGGATGACACTGAGATTCGTGAAGCCCGGCAGGTAAGCTGACCACGGGACGGACCGCTGCCGTGAAGAGTGTAACGAGGCATGCTTGTGGAAATCTCGTTTCGCGGCAGAGTCACCCAACTGGCTTATTGGGACCACTCAAGTGCCGTCAATTGACTTAGCTGGCGCGCAATGCGGTAGGGACCGGCAGCCGCGCGGCACGGAGCGCCGGCAGCGAACCGCCGTACCGAAGGCTTTGCGATCGATGCGAGCGTAGTCAAAGCTGATGCCGCCCGTGCGAGTGGGATGCCAGGTGCGGCGATCGACAAAGTGGCCTACGGTCCTGCGCAAGCCAGCCGCGCGGTGCGCGAGTACCTGGAGGGAATCGACGCAGCCGATCGGGCAGAGACCGCCCGTAAGAACATCTCAGTGACGGATCCGGGTGCGGAGTGGACCTGCGCTCCGGGCGGCCCGGCGTTCTTCGCGTACTCGACCAACTACCTGGTCGATGTGCGCGCGGATGTCATTGTCGATGTCGAGGCCACAAGCGCGCATCGAACTCAAGAAGTGAACGCCACACGAATCATGGTCAATCGAGTCGAAGAGCGCTTCGGGATCAAGCCCGATCGGTTGATCGGGGATATGGCTTACGGCTCCGCGGAAATGCTGGGCCGGATCGTCAAAGAGAAAGACATTGAGCCGCACGTGCCCGTGTGGGACAAGACTGAACGCGCCGATGAGACCTTCTCACGCAGCGAGTTCCGTTGGAACGAACAAGCTGACGAGTATCGCTGCGCGCAGGGTCGGCCACTGCGGCGTGAGTGGCGTCGCATGAAGCGCCCGCGCACTCACATCACCAAGAGCGACACCATCATCTACAGAGCCAGCCAGCATGACTGTGCAGGCTGTCCACTGAAGCACCGATGCTGTCCCAACACGCCCATGCGCAAGATCGCTCGCAGTATCCACGAACAAGCCCGCGATGTGGCGCGTGCGGTGGCCAAACGCAGCAGCTACCAGCAATCCCGCCGGGACTGGAAGAAGGTCGAGATGCTGTTCGCGCACCTCAAGCGAATAATGAAGATGGATCGGCTACGCCTGCGCGGGATCAACGGTGCTCGCGACGAGTTCTTGCTCGCGGCCATCGCACAAAACCTGCGGCGCCTGGCCAAGCGCTTGTGTCCGACCGTGCTGAAGCTGGCGTTGGGGTGCACGTAGAGCTTGCAACGACGGAAAGCGATCACCGCCCAAGCTGGCACGGGCCTCGATCGTGACGCAAAGACCCGGCGAAGCACGGCTCCAATAGGCAATTAAAGCCCGATCAGTTTCGCAAACGTCGAGTTTTTCAACGGAATAGGCCAGAACCGGTCAATCACCTCGAACGCCTGGGTTTCCACAAAGCAGACACTGGAACGATCTCGACCCACGGACGCGCTCCCGTCGAAATCGCCCTTGCCACTCAGTCCGGAAATTTCAATTCCCGCTCAATCGCCTGGAAGCGCGGCTCTTTGCGCAAGGGATCCATGAGCGGGTCGGTCTTCAGGAGCTCGAGCCCCGGGTCACGTAAGCGCAACGCCGTGTCGAGCCACTCGAGCGCCTTGGCGCGATCGCCCCACTGCCCGTAGATCGTGGCGTACTGATAGGCTGAGGCATCGCCCTGCGCGGCCTTTATTTTTGCGAGTTCACTTTCCGCATCGGCGTGGCGTCCGAGCTTGTCGTACACCACCGCCAGACACTGCTGACTCAACCAGTCATCTCGCTTCGTCTCGCACGAGATGCGCGCTCTCTCGAGGTCCCCGAGCGCGTAGAAGGCGAGCCCTCGCTCCCCGTAACCCGACGCGAAGTCTGGATTAACGCGGATTGCTTCCGCGTGGGCCGTTACCGCCTCCCCATATCGCCGAGCTGCATACAGTGCACGACCGAGGATCGAATGGCTGCGGCGATCGAGCGGGTCCAGCACGACTGCGCGGCGCGCAGAGGCGATCGCCGCATCAAAGTGCCCCATCGAGATGGCAAACTCTCCGCTCGCGAGTAGCACCTGCGCATTCCCTGGCCCGAGCGTTATGGCGCGGTCGTATGCTTCACGCGCCCGTGCAAAGTCAAGGAATCCGATCGCCAAGACATACCCAAGCGCCAGGTGCGCCTCGGCCAGTTCTGGGGCGACAGTGATCGCCCGCCGTGCATCGGCTTCGGCCTTCTCAAAGCCTTCCCGACCAGCATCAGCCGGCTGTTCCCCGGCGTAGGTTGTGAGAGCGAACGATCGGTATGCGAACGCGAGCGCATAGTTCGGGTCCAGGTGCATCGCCTCGGTGTACGCCGCGATTGCGACCGAAATATCCTTTGTATCGCGTCTTGTAAGAAACGCCTTTGACGCGCGCAGATACGCATCGAAGGCGGCAGGATTGCGCGTGCCGCCAAGCTCGATCTTGGCGGCGACATCCCCGAGGAGTGTGACCTTGAGAGCCCCTGCGACCGCGGTGGCGATCTCGGTCTGAAGCTTCAGCACATCCCCTAAGTCCCGGTCATAGGTCTTCGACCACAGGTGAAAGCCCGTCACCGCATTGATGAGCTGGGCGCTGACACGGACGGTGTGCTCCGAGCGGCGCACGCTCCCTTCGAGCACCGAGGCGACATTGAGCTTGTGCGCCACGGTGACGATGTCCGGGTGCTCCTTGAAGGAGAAGGAAGAGGTGCGGGCCGCCACCTGCAGCCCCTCGATGGCGGCGAGGGAATTCAAGAGTTCCTCAGTGAGCCCGTCGGAGAAGTACTCCTGCTCCTTGTCGCCGCTTAAGTTCACGAACGGCAGCACCGCGATCGAGTGGGCGGGTGGGGCGAAGGCCACCGACTTGGCGACCCAGGGTTTCTCGACGAGGAGATAGGCAGCCAGCGCCACGATCACGACGGTGACCGCAAGCCACGCGGGCTTTAACCGCGAGGGTCTCCCTAAGGCCGCAGCCGCAGGCCCCCGAGCCACTGTCGGTGAGGAACTGACCTCACCCGAGAGGAGCTGCCCAATGCGCCTGACGAACTCGGGAGGTGTCTCGCCTGCAGGCAAGCGGGTCCACTGTACCCGCTGAAACGACTCCGGAACATCCGCACCCGCATCAGGGGTTGCATCGAGACACACGGGGACGATGAACGCTCGGTTGCGCGCCAACATGTGCGTGCGCTGATCCGCAAGGTCCCACTCCAGCCTGAAGTAACCCTCGTGGCGCGACGTCGTGTTGGCCGAAATGACTGGAATAAAGAGCGCGCAGTCGTGGATCTCGCGCCGGATCTTCTGATCCCAGGCGTCCCCGCCCCGGAGCTCGCTCTGGTCGAAAAAGACTTCGATGCCGGCCGCACGCAGGGCCTCGCAAATCTTTTGGGCCGCCTCCGCATCCTGCGAGGCGTAGCTCAGAAATACCGGGTGCGAGGGCTCGGTCACCGGCGGGATCACCCCTGACAGGCCGTCGGAGGTCTTCTCATCGCTTCCGTGGGCAGCAGCTTAGCGTAAGTGGCTAAGTTTGGCCGAGCCGGGTCACCGGCTGAGGGGGCAGCCGGTGACGACCGCATGACCACGCGTTCAATGTCCGCTCTATCATTCTTGAACGGCAGCTAACGGGCGAGCCATCGGACCGCTCCGGGTCAGTTTTCGACCCCCGGGAGAGAGAAAGCCATTAGGAGAGCGCGCGTATGCCCTTGCGTTGTATGACGTCCAGCAATTTCAGCGACGGACCGCTTGGCCGCTTCTCCCCAATCTCCCACTTCTGAACGGTCGAGACGCTGGTGTTTAGCATGGCTGCGAACACCGCCTGACTGACCCGATTCCGGGTCCGGAGCGCACGAATCTGCTTCGCCGTAAGTTCCTTCACCGGAGGCAGCGTCAAAACGTCGAACTCGCGCATGGTGTGCTTGTTGAGCACCCCAATGCGCTCGAGCCCGCGCGCGGTTTCGTGCATCTCATTGAGCAGGCGACTTTTCTTCACGGCATATCTCCTCAAGCTCGACGCCAATGTCGGCCTTGCGGCTCCAGCGCTTGAAGGTCCTGGTCTTGAACACACGCCGCACGATCATAGTATATCACTAAGTGATATAGACAAGAAGAGGCACACACTTCCGGGGTTACGCCATTCGGGAGAGGTGTCATGGATCAAGATCTCAAAGTCGTCCCTGCGCGCGAACCCTGGAGTAAGGGCAAACTGGTCGGACAAGAGTCTCCCCTGCGTCTCAAGGACATCTGGGCCACCCGTACCCGCCTGCAGCTGGCGCAGCGAACCCGCGAGCTTGCGCTGTTCAACCTCGCCGACAGCAAGCTCAGGTCCTGTGATCTGGTGAGGCTGCGCGTCCGAGACGTCACACACGGGGAGCGCCTGAGCAGTCGCGCCATAGTCATGCAGCAGAAAACTCATCGACCGGTACAGTTCGAGATTACTGACCAAACCCGCGAGGCCGTGACTGCGTGGATCACCCACTCACATCTGTGGTCCGAGGACTTCTTGTTTCCCAGTAGGGTGCGTTCATCGCCGCACCTTTCGACCCGGCAATACGCGAGAATCGTCCAGAGTTGGGTGAGGGAAATCGGACTTGATCCCGCGGCGTACAGCACCCACACGCTGCGTCGCACCAAGGCATCTCTGATCTATCGTCGAACCAAGAACCTTCGAGCCGTACAGCTGCTACTCGGGCATACCAAGCTAGAGAGCACTGTCCGGTATCTCGGCATCGAGGTCGACGACGCGTTAGAGATGGCCGAGCAAACCGAAGTCTAGGAGCGTGGGCCGGTCAGCGGCTGCCGCGGTCGCTGACCGGCCAGAACCGGACATATAAGGGTTCCGAACGGCCACCTGATACCCGCCATTCGCGAAACGTGTGACGAATCGAAGACCGACCGTCGTTGTGCATTGCAACGCGGAACGCCCGATTCGCCCAGCGATTTCCGTGTCGTTTGCGCAGATATTGACTTCTCGAGTCGCCGCGCGCATACCGCCGTCCGCAACGTTTTGTCGTCCAACAGACTTCTGCCCGGCGCATTCTGGGTCGAGCGCGAGTTGAACGGCCAGCGCAGGGAGGATCCGTAACCAACAATCGACGGCCAAGGCTGGCATGTCCATCGCGCTATCCCCGGTCATCGCCAGAGCGGCTCTGCGCTTCCTGAGTTAACAACAAAGTCTTAGCTTAGAGGAGGTCAGTATGCGTTTCATCAAACCGGTTATCGCTGCAGTTTCGTTCATCTGCTTTGGAGCGAGCGCTTTCGGCGCGTGTGTTCATGTGGGAGGTGGGGCTATCACAAACGTCGGGGTCATTACTGCCGATCGGACCTTGGGTGTTACGACGGGAGACATCAAAGGCGCAGTCGGCGTGCAGATCGTAGGACAATCTCCAGGGATGAACGGAACCACCGTTCTCTCTGTCCATCATTACTGGGTTACTGATGCGGGTGACACGATTTTTGTGGCGCCGGCTCAATTGACCGCGCTTCAGGTAGCTCCCGGGCTGTTCGCCATCGTTAACTACCCGGTATCGATAACTGGTGGTACGGGAAGATTCCAAGGCGCCACCGGCACCGTCAATCTTATTGGGGAAGCGGACTTTAACGCCGGACAAATCGCGCTCAGGTACAGCGGACGAATTTGCTTCGCCTCAGAGGAGTGAATCGGGCTGCCTGACGGTTCGCCGCGTCATTTCCAGCTCGATGAGTTAGCGCCAGAGGCGGAGCCTTCGAGGACTAGGAGCTTGGGATTGAGTTCACGGAAGACCCAGTCCCGAGGAGGCTACGCCGTTGAAGCGATTCCTCGTGGGAGCTCCGTCTGTCCGCTTTTGCCGATTTGAGTGATCGGTCTTGGAATCGCCGAATGGCCGCTGAGGGTCACAGCGGTCATCTGCTGGTTTACTTCTTCCGAAGCCGCGAGGAACGGGCCCTGCGCATGGCTTGCGGGCGGTTGCGCCTCGGGATTGACAGCCGCGCCCGCGGGCGCCGCCCCGTGCAGGCCCTTGCGTCGCAGGACCAGGTAGCCGCCGGGCCATGCTTGTGGCTTTCCGCCCGGCGGCTACGCACGGCCTCATACGCTGGTTTGCTCTATACCTGCTTTATTGCACCATCACCTGGATGGCGCCGGATGGAATTCCGTTTACGACGACCTCCAGGCGGCTGGCGCCGCGCTCCTGAGTGCGTGGCACGTCGAAATGAGTGGACACCAGGCGGTTCGAAGCCACGGCCATGCTGCTGTGATCGTGGGTCCGGCTATAGAAGACATGGCCGGTTCTGCTGTTGGTGATGCGCACCAGCGGATAGTTGGTCGCCCCCTGGAAGTCATCGCCGTAAGCGGCAGCCTGCGACATACCGTTGAATCGGTACCCCGAGATGACGTAGGAACGCCCGGCCCTGACCACGTCAGGAGCAGAACTGATGACCGGGGCCCACCCCAGGTTGTAGGTGCCGCCGGGGTTGTAGGCCGAGACAAAGAAGAAGTCGGTGAACAGGATCTGGCCGGTAGGCAATACCAGAAAATTCCCGTAGAACGAGGAATCATTCGCGGCGTTGGGTGCCGCGGGCGCCTGCTTCAGGCTTGCCCCGTCCCACTCCAGGAACGTCGCCGGTGTGTTGAAGATGAGTGGGCTGGCCATCATCAGCACATTGCCGTTGGGTTCCAGCGCTGCCGGACCATCGGCGATGTCGAGTGTTCCCGGAAAATTCGGGCCCGCACTCCAGGTGCCGCTGCCGGAGTCGTAGATTGCGGTGTGGCCCGCTCCGCAACGGTTGGCCCCCGTATAGAAGACGGTGCCGTCGGGGCGCAGGACGGCAGGCCCGACCTCGAAGGAAGCATGCTTCTGGCCGCCGCAACCGTGAGCGGAGTCCCATAGCTGCAGAATGGTGCTGCCGGCGCTCGACCACGTGCCGTTGGCGGGATCATAGATTTCTGAGTTGGTACCCGTCGGCATGTACGGGATACCGATTGGGACGTATGCGTCTACCGTGAGTACCATGCCGTTGGGCAACAGCGTCCAGCCCTCCTCGTCGTTCACGTCGAATTTGCTCGCACCGGTGGGCGTCCAGGTCATGCTGGCAAAGTTGAGAAGCGCAGCCTGAGTCGTACAGCAATTGGCCTGCATGTAGGTCCCATCTGAGAGGACCACACTCTGCGCGTCTCCAATCGTCGACCAGCCCGCAGGAGGACTTACCATCGTCCAGGTGTTCGCTTGTGGATTGTAGATTGCACCTTTGTTGGTCCAGACCGCGTGCAAGAAGTTGTACTCTCCGCCTTCGATGATTACCCGTCCGTCAGGGAGCACCGCGGAGCTGTGATAGAGCGGGCTGTAACCGGACGGCAGCGAGGCGAGCTGGGTCCATGTTCCATTCAGGTAACTGCCGAACTGGTCTGGCGTGAGTTTCCACCAATCCTGACATCCCTTGTCGGCCAACATGACCGTGCCATCGGTAAGCAGTAGCGGGGTGCCGGGGCCGCAATCGGCGTAATCAAGAACAGGGGGCTGGTTCGTCAGCAACTGCCAGGGCGATGCGCTTGGGGCCTGTTGAAGTGCGGCGGCGGATGTGACGTTTTTGTGTGGCGGCAGAGGCTTTGGCGGTGGGAACTGTGCATTGCACAACGCCGGAAAAACCAACAAGGCCAATAGGGTCGCCGGCATCCTTCTCCAACTGTTTTGACGTTTCATGGCTACTCCCTTTCCGTTAGATGATGCGCCTAAGTTACAAGGCGCTGTGGTAATGCTGACGTCGCTCCGCTCGTCCGGCGACCTCGCGAGGCTTCACATTGTTGCGCTCGGTAGCTGATGACCGGCGGCGACTTCTTTGTTGGTCATTCTCCTTGACTGCACCGGTCGAAGACTGACGCGTAGCATGCCCCTCGGCCTTGCCGGGCTCAAGCGCGGTTCATCGCTGCGGCCGCCAGGATCATTCGCATTGAACGCCGCAACAATGAACCATTGCCGTCTCGGAAATCCTAAGCTTCGGTTGACGCTTCAACCTCCAGGTTCATTGATGCGGATGAGTCAACACGACAAGTTGCAGGTAGGGGAAACACTACTGTCCCATGGGGGAACGGGCACAAGACGTGGATGATCCGAGACCGCTCGTTCATGGCAGCTCGTGTAGCGTCGTGTTGAAAAGATACGGATCCGTGAACTCAGTCCGATCCCCAGGCCTCTTGCCCTTGACCGGCTGCAGCCGTGCCGATAGCGGCTTGTGCCACTTCCACGCGAGTGAGGCGACATCACCGAACAGGCGTGCCAGCTGTTCCTCGCTGACGTCGCCTGGCAGCGGGATCGTATCGAGACCGGTGCCACAGACGGCAGAATAGGCAAGAAGCGAATCGGTGTTGTAGCTGCCCTCCGCCCAGCGGCGCGCGAGCAGCTTGTCTTCCATCACAGGGACCATGAGTCCCGAATAGCCGATCTGCCTGACCGGAACTGCCTTGACCGCGCTGGTGATGATGAGCGCAGCCGTCATCGTGCCGCTGGAGCCGAATCTCGCGGCAGTATAGGACTCAATCGCAGCGCCAATAGCGACATCGGCGAGCGGCGCGGGTGTGGGATCGACGCCCATGAAGCTCCAGCCGCTGCCGGCGGCGATCTTGTCGCCGACGGACTCGGCGATCTTCGCGTGAACAGTGAGCTGCGTCGTGAGCTCGGCAACCGCGGCGGTAAAGTCACCGTGCGTGCGGGCGAATACTTCCTGCACGACGTTCGCGCCCTCGAGCCCGATCGAGAACTGCTTGCCCGCGCCGGTGTGGTAGGCACCCGGATAGAAGGGCCCATAAGGCCCGAGCATGGCGGTGGCCGTGAAGTTGAAGTTCCCCTGGCTGTGTGGGCTGTGATCCGTCACGTAGCGTACCAGGACGGCACTCTCGTGGATGACCTTCCAGTGAATCCCGTCGCCGTCGGCGAGGATGGCACTGCCTTCAATGTTGGGGAGAGTCGACAGCGCCTGTTCTAAAAGACGCATTGCGTGCGGATCGTCGGCGTCACGCAGCATCGCTGGGCCGACATTGGGGATGAAAGTCTCCTTTACCGACAAATCGTCGAGGGCTTTGAGGAAGGCAAGCGCCTCGGCATCGGTCTGACCGGCAAGCAGCTCAGGGAGCGGCTGGGTCACGATGCGGAGCGTCTCGACCTCGTAGCCTTGATGCTGGAACTCCTGCTTGGCAGCGCGCAGAATCTTCAAAGCTTCAGCAACCTGCGGGGCATAACTCGCGCGCTCGAGGCGGACGAACGCGGTAATGGCACGCACCTTCGGCCTGGTGTAGTTCGGCGTCTGGGCGGTGACGGCGCAGGCAACAGCCAGCAGAAGGACGCACCACAGCGAATCGCGAAGGCGGCGGATCATAGCTCTCTACCCCGTTGTCTGGAGCCGGACGTACTGAAGCACGCTTGCTGATCGGCGGCAACTCTGTGTTGTTCAGCCGGACCTCAATTGGTGAATTCGGTGAGGCGAATCGAGTGGCACTCGTTGTTTTTCTGAGAGGGGTCAACGTCGGGGGCCACAGGAGCTTCTACGGCTTCACGATCGTGCTGGCCACGGACATCATTGAGGTACCTGCGATCGCGGCAAGCTCCGCTGGATCCCTCCTGGTGTGGCTGCAGACCCCGCAGTCCACCACCACAACGCAGTTGCAGCTGATGGGGCTGCGCATCTACCCGAGCAGCCCGTAGCCGCGTGCAGAGGTCATGACCGGACGACGGTGTCCGCCAAAGTCACTCGCGCCATTCTCGTCCTGCGCGGGTCACAAGCTGTAGACAGCAAGCTCCCAGTTAGAATTGCGCGTCCCATGTAATGGCGCCAGCTTTATTTACGAGGGCTACCCGAACCGCGTCTTGTGGCTGGAATTGAAAATCCGGCAGCAGATTGGCGGTCGCAGTCTCCATGACGCTAAAGGCTACGCCAGCTTCTTTGCGTTTCCATAGGTCTCGCGTATTGATGGTCTGTTCGACGAAAGCCTTCAACGGGCAAATAGCGAAGACATTAATCAGTTCATTCTGTCGTCGCATTGAGAAGGCTAAGGGCCCTTTCTCGCCCTCCACTCGCGTAATCGAGGAGCCCGCCGCTGCATCGACTTCGGTGCGTAGCGCTGCAAGTTCGTTATACAGGTAAAGCATTTTGAAGCCGCTGCGCTCCAACACGCCTTGACGTACGTCCATTACGCGCAGAAGTCTTGCAAGGACCGATCTCTGGTTCGGCTTTTCTTCGAAATCAGAATTGAGCGGCAATATGAAGATCAAGTCGCAGGCCTCTAGCGCGGGAAACGTTATGGGCAGGTTGTCAATCACACCGCCGTCCTCGAACAACCTGTTGTTGCGTGAGACATACGGAAAGAACGGTGGCAAATCCATCGACGCGAATACGCCTGCCTTGACGCCTTCCAGAAAGGCGGCTGGATCGGCATTCGGATTCAGATACTCGTATGTCACACGCGGGATTTGTGGAGCGTTAGCGTTGTTTGTCGCACAGTCCAGCTGCCCGGAACGGACATCGGAACGTGTGAAGTAGAAATGGATCGGCGAAGTCAACAACTGACGTTTGACATCTTCGCGTTTAAAAAGGCGGTCAAAGCTTTGTTGCCAGGGGAGGGACGAGAGAAAAGCGTTACGCAGAAACGGGACGTACCATGACGGAGCTGTAAGCGACTTAGCGCTGATCGAGCGCCACCAGCGCTCGTGAATGCTCTGTCCATCCCAATCAGATTCGGGCTTGATCAGATTGCCAAGCCAAAACAGGGCATTCCAGGAGCCTATGGAAGTGCTCGCTATGACGCGAACTCTTCCCAGGGCGTCGTGACGCGCCAGGAAGCGATAGATCGCCTTCATGGCGCCAGCCTGGTACGCGCCCTTTGCACCGCCCCCAGCAAGCACCAGGCCTATACGTCTTATATTCCGGAGCGGATCATGTGGATTCGGCGCTTCCTTTGGAATCTGCGGGGGTCCGGCCGTATATGGGACAGGTTTAAACCGCGATATCACCAGTCCCCAGTTAAGGAATGCCGAGAGGTTGTAGGCCACTACGAAGCCGAGTGCGAACAGTACGATGATCACCGCGGCATGAATAAAAGCCTCGAGACCGCTAACCAGCGAGAGACCGATGGGTGTTGGCAATAGTGATTCGAGAATAGAGCCAACAGCCGCGGTGACCGGCGCAGCGAAGTGATCGTTCGCCAGACGGAAACCACCGAATACCCACCACAGCGACATGGCGGTGAAGGGAATTGAAAAGCCGAGGGGTAGCCGCAGGAAGAGCCATGAAAAGAAGTTCAATCCACCGGAAAGCGGGTTCATGAACACCTCCCAGCATCGCTTGTGACGATAATTTGCACGTGGCCGTTTCCCGGGCGCACAATCAAGCCGCCCCCGATCCTATTGGAGGGCTCACCATGCGGTATCTCTTGACGATGATAATCGCAGTGGCGGTGGTCGGGTGTGCTACGCAACCCCCGACAAAAGAGGCAGCGGCGCGCAGACATGCTGCCAATATCGCGGCGGCAGAAAACGCGGGCTACAAGGTCATCAGCAAGAATGACCGGACGATGTTCTGCCCCACAGCAGCGCCAATGGGTTCGCATATCGCAGTCTGCTTGACGGAGACCCAATGGGAATACGAGCAGATGAGCGCCTGGAACTGGAAAGTCCTCAATGCGCCTGCATCCTACAGCGTGACTTATCGAGGTCTATAAGACCGGCGCCGTCTGTCCCTTTGGTTTGTCAAGGGGACAATGGCCAAACCCAATTTGAGAGGAATTAGCGGCCTGACAAACGGACCGAGTACTGCGCCGAGCTCACCTGCCCGAGGTGCTTTGCGCCCTAGCGCGTCACCTCGAGAATCTTGGCAATTCTGGTTTCCGCGTCCGTCCGGATCTTGAACTCCACACGCCGCGAGCGCGCCGCGTCCTCCTGTCCGGATGCATCAAGAATCAGCCTCGACGAGGACAATCCGTTCGCGGTCACCAGGCGACGGAGCCAGTCGACGTCGCCGCGAACCTGGGGGAGCATCAGCACATAGAGCAGGGTTGATCTGGTCCGTGCCTGCGAGAGCTCCATGTTGTGCAAATAGGCGTCGTCGGGCGACGCAGCACCGATCCAATGCAACGACGTATGTCCCTCAATACGGACCTCGCTGATCGCATGCAGATACTTCGGCGACCTCAGAATTCTCACGTAGCGGGGAAAGAAGTCGTCCAGAATGTTCTTGAAAGCCGGCTTCAACTCACTGCTGCCCTGGGCAAACAGAATGTCCGGTTCCGAGATCCGGAGTGTCAGATCCGCCTTGATGAGCTGGGCGTGCCATCTGGGCAGATCCGCGGAGAACTCCTTGCGCAGGTCCTCATAGAGGGCGTCACGGGTCTCACTGTACGCAACGGCCACCGTCTTTATCCTGCCGGCGTCCGCCTCGACCCGTATCATGTAGCACACTGCGATCAGCAGAAACATGACCATGAGCCCGGTCATCAAATCGCTCAAGGGAATCCAATGAGCTTCCGATGCGGCGGTCCGATCCGCGGACAAAACGTCGTTCACCGCTGCGCCCTCGTGGCCTGAACGGATTCAGCCGGATGTCGCGGCACTGCGCCGAGCGTCTCCTGATTGGGCCGAACGCCCTGCCCGCTCCGACCAATCAGCTGACTGATTCTCTGCTCTATGATCGGCAACCCCTCTGATACCTCGGTTATAAGCGCAGAAAGAACCATGAGCACCCGGGAGAGCTGCTCACTCTGGTTATTCACCGTTCCCACGATGTTCTGCAGCGATCCGGCCACTTCAGCAAACTCCGACGCCGTGTTCACCATATCAGTGAAGCGCGATGCCGCTTCCCTCATGCTCTCCCGGGTCGCGGTCTCCTGCTCTATCAAGGCGTCCAGTTGCTTCTCGTATTGAGCCTGCCAGGAAACCAGCCTCTCGACCGCGGAGTTCAACTGCCTGAAGTTGTCGCCGAATTGCACATTGATCTTCGCGTTGAAGTCCCGGATCACTTCCGCCAGGGTCTTCACGAGCGCCTTCGAGTTCGTCTCTGCAATATTCTCCGCGTATCTGTCGAATGCTTCGGTCAGCCTGTCGATGCGACCGTTGCTGTCCGCACGCAAGAGCTTGACCTGGCTCAACAGACCGGAATCATCGCTGCCCGCAATCGAGCGGTTGAGCTGCACCAGCAAACGGGCGAGGTCATCCACGCTGGACCCTTCCTGCGCACCGGACGCCGGTACGGCTGCGTCGCCAAACAGCGCGACCCGGATCTTGAGTGTGAGTGCCCAGAAAATCCCAGCCACGGATGACCAGAACGCCGTGCGGATTCCCCCGAACAGGTGCGGGACACTGCTGCGAACGTCGTTCGGGTCGAAATCCAGCAGCCCCCAGGCAATGCCCGCGAAGCAGAAGAATATGCCGAGTGTCGTCAGGATCGTGGGGCCGAGTGCCGTGGCGCGGCGTGACCACCTGATGTGGAACAGCAGCCCAATCAACGATATCAGTACGGTGGAGAATTGCGTGAAGGCGTTGAGAGATCCAAAGATACGTTCCATCGCTTATCCCTCGATGCGAGACACGCGCGGCCAGGACCCAGCCGCTCGCGAACGTCCGCGCTGGGCCGCCGAGGAATTTACAAGCCTTCGTCAGAAGCCTGGTGGTAGTGGCGCGGGCAGGACGGCCGGCATTCCCCGGGCAGTAGCGTATGCAACGTCCATGTAACCTTTAGAAAACGACTGTACCCCGTTCGGACTATTGAGTCTCGGAATGCCGAGCTTTGGGAATCAAGAAGTGTTTGGCGAGAAGAATGAGCAAATCCACCGGTGCTACAAGCCAAGTAGAAGCTGAAGTTCGCCGTCCCCCCGGCGATGCGAAGTGATCCAGCGGCAGTTCAGATCTCGTAGATGCTATGGCTCGGGCTTTACCAGAGCCGTATCGGGGCGATGAGAGCGAAATCGCGATCTCACCCGATGCTACATACGCTTCGTAGACATCGGCCGCAGCCGGCCCGTTGCGGTCAGTAACCCGTGCGTGCCGAGCGCTCCGGAGCCGCCATTCAATGCATCGGTGCGTGTCCTGCTGCACACTCGTCGTTCGAACTTCTTCAATTGCATGGAGATCGCTCTTGCGACAATGGCGTAGGTTGATGATGTTCCTGGCGGTGGCATACGCGCACGCAGCAGGTGCCGCGAATGACTACGGTTCGCTCCTAAAACTCGCGCAGGACTGGCGAGCTTTCGAGCAACCAGTCATGAGTCACTGCACTCCAGACTACGGCGTCCCAGCCATGGCGGCCAAGGGTGCGACGTTGCCGACATACCGCGCGCGGCTGCATGAGCTGGATACGCGAGGATGGCCGGCCGCACAGATAGTCGACTATCGGTTGATCGAGGCGGAAATGAACGGGCTGGATTTCGATCTGACGGTTCGGCAGCCGTGGGCGCGCGACCCTTCATTTTATGCCACCGTATTTGACGAGCGCAGCGACGTTCCGCAGCACGAAGGTGTGACAGCTGCGCCGGCCATCGACCTGTTCGCCTTCCAGTTTCCGCTATCGCGCGCCGATCAGCGCAATTTAACGTGTCTGTTGGGTGCCGTCCCTGCGTTGCTGGAACAGGCCAGAGTCAACCTGCGAACGAGCAACGCCCGCGACTTATGGGTCTATGGCGCAGGAACGCTACGCAATCAGAGCGAGGTGCTGGGCAGGTTGCAAGCCGGGACGCTCGACATGCGCACTTTGGAAGGATCGAAGCACGCAAACCTCGCTGGTGCCGACCAGGCTTTGCTGATGGCGCTGGAACGCGCACACAAGGCAACCGATGCGTTTATCTCCTGGATCGAGTCGGAGGCGCCAAAGAAGACCGGGCCCTCCGGCGTAGGCAAGGACAATTACAACTGGTATCTGCAGAAGGTGCACCTGGTGCCCTACGATTGGGACCAGCAGGTCACGCTGCTGCGCCGGGAGTTGGAGCGCGCCCGGGCATCCCTGGCCCTCGAGGAATTCCGGAATCGGAATCTGCCGGCGCTCGAGCCCGCGAACACTCCCGAAGCCTGGCGCGCGTTGGGGGAGATGCGTATGCGCAAGCTCACTGATTTCCTCATGCACTCCGGCATCGTCCCGGATCGAGACTATTTTCGCGACGCGATGGCGCAGCGGGTGGAGAAATTTGCGCCACCCGAGCGGAGGAATTTCTTCCAGCAGACGATTGCCCGCGAACCACTGGGCCTGTTCTCCCACGACTACCACTGGATCGAGCTGGCGCGGATGAAGGAGGAGCCAAACCGCAGTGCGATTCGCCGTCTGCCGGCGTTGTACAACATGTTTGACAGCCGCTCAGAAGGCCTGGCGACAGCGATGGAGGAAACACTGATGCAGGCCGGACTGTATGACGACAACCCAAGGGGTCGGGAAATCGTCTGGATCATGCTGGCTAACCGCGCCGCACGTGGTCTGGCGTCGCTCTACGTGCAAGCGAATCAAATGAGCCTGCAGCAGGCCGGGCGATTCCATGCGCAATGGACGCCGCGCGGATGGTCCGACCCGGCAAGCGATCTGGTGGCGTTCGAGCAGCTTCTCTACCTGCGGCAACCGGGTTATGGCACGAGTTACATCACCGGGAAGCTGCAGTTCGAGCGGCTGATGAGCGACTATGCGCAGCAGCAGCAAAGCGCCGGTAAGCCATTCAGCCTCGGCGAGTTCTTCGCCCGCATCAACGATGCCGGGACGATACCGTTTGCACTCGTCGAGACCGAGACGGTGACTTCGGCGGCCGACCGGGGCACACCCGTGCCCGATGGCCCATACGAGATCAACTCAGCGCAGTGAGCGCTGAGCGGTGACGGCACCCGCCGCCAGCGCGACGGCGGGTGTTGTCCGGGCGATCTGCTCCTCACTTAGCGCTCGCCTGCCAGTGCGCCCGAAGCTCCCGGTTAAAGTCCGCCCAGCGCTCTTCCGGAAAGAAGATCCTGCCGCCCTCGAACTCTACGCGCTTGCGAGTTCCTGGAATCGTGTCAGCGAGCCAGTGCGACCATTTCACGTCGAAGTAGATATCGTCCGTTCCCCAGACGATCAAGGTGGGTGCCTGCAATTTTTTCAGGCGCCCTTCGACTTTCACCGTGTGCGCGTTGTCGAAAGCTGCGAGGAAACGCTGGAAGTTGCACGTGCGCTGCTCGGTGCGCACCAGCGGACGCAGATATGTTTCGATGCTGGCGTCGGACACCCGTTCCGGCTGCTCATACGCCGGGCCAAGTGCCTGCAGCGAGCGGTAGACCTTCTTGTCTGCCAACATCGCATCGAGCGCTCCACGCAGGCCACCGGCGGCTGCCATGGCGAGAAATGGCTTGAACGCATCGGGGGGCCAATTGTCATGCGCATCGCAGTTGGTGAGCGTCAGGCTGCGCACGCGTTGCGGATGCAGCGCAGCGAAAATCTGCGCGATGCCGCCGCCGCTGTCGTTGCCGACCAGGTCCACCCGCTCGATAGTCAACGCGTCGAGAAATTCCCTGAGCATGTTCGCATTGGCCGTGACCGAAACGTCCTGATCCGGCGCGATCTCGGTGCCACCGTGCGCAAGCAGGTCCACGGCGATGCAGCGGCGTACGTCGGACAAGTGCGTCACTTGATGGCGCCATAGATGGCCGTTCAGCAGCACGCCGTGCACGAAGAGCGCCACCGGCCCTGCGCCCTGCTCGGTGTAGTGGATGTGCCCCGAGGCGGTCTGGACGCTGCGCTGGGCCGGCAACGGTGGGTTAGCGTCCATGACTCACCCATTCCCCGGTGCCGCCGCGGACGCGTGCGCTTCCTGCAGCTTCCGCGCACACTCGTCGCAACACACTTCGACGATCTTGCCGCCGAGCTTGACCTTGATGGAATTTTCATCCAGCTCGCAATCGCAAGCCGCGCAGGTTTTCTGTTCCATGACATCGCTCTCCAGTGACACCCCGGTCGGGATGCGCGCAGTAGGCCACGCCACGGCAGAGCAGCGCTGTCAGAATCTTTAGTGACTTGCGGCGTCTGCCTTAGCGGTGCAGCGCCGACTGGCGGAACTCAGAGGGCGAGCGCCCATAGGTCTGCTGGAACGCGGCGCTGAAGTGACTGTGGCTGGAGAACCCCAGCTCAAAGCTCAGCGCGCTCAAGTCATCGTACTGCCCCAGCAGGTCCAGTGCGCGAGCCAGTCGCAAGCGCAGCTGGTAGCGATAGAGCGGCACCCCTTCCACCTGCTGGAACACCTGGGTCAGATAGACCGCCGAGCAACCGACCTCGGCGGCGATGTCACTGAGCGCCCAGCGTCTCGAGAGGTCACTTGCCACCACCAGCTTGACGCGGTCCACGAGGCGCTGCCGCCCGACACTGGCCCCGGGTGCATGCGTGGTGCGGGGCCCCAGCGCCCGCTGCACGAGCGTCAGGGCGAGGCTCTCCGCTTCCAGCGGTTCCGCAGTGCCCTGATGCAGGCTGTGCCTGAGCAGAGCGGCCAGTACCTGTGCCCGCGGATCAATTCGCAGGCGCTGTTCGCGAAACGCCAGGGCTGCGCCACCCTTAAGCAATGTCTTCGGAGCGAGCTCACGCAGGAGCGCCTCATTCACGAGCAAGTCCAGCGTGGCGTCGCCGCCTGCTATCGGATGGCTGACGCGGTAGCCTTCGAGGGCGTTGAAGAACAGTACCTGACTCGCCTCAGCCACGGCCTCGTTGCGCCCCACATGGCGCACGTAGGCACCACGATAGGGGAAAACCATATGGATAGCGCTTGCGCACTCCTCCGCGCTTTTGTGCCGGCAGCGGCCCTGGCAGTACACATCCCGGACCGTGACCGACGGGGTCTTCAGCAGAGAGTGGACGGTAAATTCAGACATGCGCGTTCGAGCCTGCGGCCGCACACGCTAGCACAGTTCCAGCGCTCGTTGCGCCCGTACTCCCCCCGCGGACGCGTCGCGAAATGGCATAACGGCCAGACCGGGCGAAGCGTGCATTTGAAAAGAGCCTCAAATGCGTCAGATCGGCACTTAGGAGCGGCCAGGGGCCATATGACGCCCGGCATCAAGCTTCAGGATCAGCACACTGAGCGAGAGCAGGATCTCTCCGCATGCGCGAGCTTCCGATGTGGCGGAATCTGGTCGGTCGTTCCTGTCGCCGAGCTGCTCCCCCAGAAAGGCAGTGAGCGTCTGAAGCTGTGCAACCGAAGTGTCCAGCAGCTCCGCAGGTGAGATCATCATCGCAGAGTCCTGTTCTCCGCGGACTGCATTTACGTCGGCTTGTTTGTCAGTGTTTAGCATTGGCGTTCGCTCCCCGTTCGAGTGCCAAGAGCAAGTCAGCAGAGGGGAATCTTTCTTTCATGACGTTCATCAGGCCATCCGGATCTCCTGCTTTTTTGAGTTCTTCTTCAAAAACCAATAAATATCTCTCCGTGAAATCTACGGCGGTATTCGCGTCCAGAGGAGCGCCAACCTTGCTATGTCCAGGAATAACAACCGAAGCTTTTAGTGCTCTGATCTTCCCCAATGAGTTCAACCATTTCTCTCTGGCTTCACTGTCCGTTTCTGCGGTGTAAACGTGCATGTCATTGAACACGACATCGCCCGCAATGAGAATTCTCTGTCCAGGAATCCAGAGCATCGTGTTTTCATCGGTGTCGCCTCGGAGGTGTTTGAAGACCTGTATTTTTGAGTTGTCAAACTCAATAGCGTCGGCATCGAAGTTGCTGATGCCAACGACGTGAGAGGTCGCACCCGAGCCCAAGATGCCCTTCCATTTATCTATTTTCTCCTGATAGACCTTGTTGATTCGATCCGCTACCGCAGAATTCGCAATAATTCTCGCCCTCGGATAGGCCTCCTTGAAAACCTCCAGACCAAGAAAATGGTCGGCGTGCTCATGAGTGATGTAGATAATCGATAGCGGCTTCCTGGTCGCTTTGATTTCCTGCAATACCCTTTCGGCATTGGTTTTTGTCAACTGCGCATCAACCAACATCACTTCGTGGGTGCCCTCAATGATAATGGAATTAGTCCAGAACTGATCGTCGGAGGACGTAACCACCTTGATTGAAAATGCCTGCGGGCTCTTTGCAAGAGACGCTTGCATGAGAGCCAATGCTACGGCGCTATAGAAAAATAAAAATTTGAATGAAGGGTGCATGTCAGTCTCCGGGAACAGGAGCGAGTCGGATTCCCATCTCTATCTCCCGGCCCATTGATCGGTGAACACCACTGGCGCCCAGATATAGCCATTCCCCTCCTTGCGCAGGCGCCCCAGGGGAGGAAATAGCGACGAATGCGGACCCGCAATCAAAACATCCCCGCCCGCGAGCTTAGGCAGCAATTGATTCCGGGTCGCCGCAGCCGCGG
>WNFQ01001056.1_pt1 | contig 19338 bp, 15 predicted proteins | sample 5400171 | NCBI WGS metagenome assembly WNFQ01 (sample SAMN13153356, study PRJNA577476) | soil metagenome | isolation source: 20 cm soil under Madrone tree | place: USA:California | collected 2016-06-14 | reverse complement strand
ACACGCACCACCTCATCCCAGTCGTCCTCCTCCATTTTCAACAGCGACTTGTCGCGCAGGATGCCCGCATTGTTGACCAGGATGTCCACGCGGCCGAAGGCATCGAGCGCTGCCTTCAAAATCGCGATGCCGCCGGCGACGCGGCCCACATCCGCCACCGCGGCGACCGCGCGCCCTCCCTGTCCGCGAATTTCCTCGACCGTGGATTGTGCGGCCGCCGAGGCGAAGTCGTTCACGACCACGGCGGCACCCTGCTGCGACAACAAGCGCGCGTAACTTCGGCCGAGGCCGGTCCCGGCACCGGTGATCACCGCAATTTTTCCATCCAACAATGGCATTGCTGAATTCCTTCCGTAACGCAGGGGCGGAGGTCAGCGCCCCGTGGGTAGATCCTTGAAGGCGACGCCCTTGTCCACGCGGATGTCGCCCGGAAGACCGAGCACGCGCTCAGCGATGATGTTCTTCAGTATCTCGTCGGTGCCGCCGGCGATTCTCAAACCCGGGGCGTACAGATAATCGTAGTGAAGACTCCCGCCCAGGGCCGCATGCGCTGCGTCGTCGATGAGGCCAAATTGATCCTGGCATTCGATTAATTCGTTGGTGAGATCCTGCAGACGGTTGGCCGCCACCAGCTTGCCGATGGACGATTCCGGTCCGGGGGTCTGCCCCCGGGACAGGGCCGTCAAGGTTCGCAGCCGCGTGAAGCGCAACCCTTCCGCTTGCACATACCACATCGCCAGCTTTTGCCGGAAAGCCGGATCGTCGAACACGCTGGCGGTGCCCCGCGGTATCGACCGGGCAAGCGCCAGGATTTGCGCGGTCGTCGGCCCGCGGTCCTTGCCGCCTTCCACCCGTTCGTTCATCAGTGTGACCAGTGACACCTTCCAACCGGCGCCGACGTCGCCCAGCCGCTGACTGTCCGGCACGCGCGCATCGGTCAGATAGACTTCGTTGAAATCCGATCCACCGGACATCTGGTGAATCGGCCGTACCTCCACACCCGGCGTCTTCATGTCGATCCAGAACATCGTCAGACCGGTGTGCTTGGGTACATTGACGTCGGTGCGTGCCAGCAATAAGCCGTAGTCCGAATAATGCGCGCCTGTCGTCCACACCTTCTGGCCATTGACCAGCCAGGATTCGTCTTGCCAAACGGCCCGGGTGCGCAAGGCGGCGAGATCGGATCCGGCGCCGGTCTCGGAAAACAATTGACACCAGATCTGCTCACCGCGCAGCGCCGGCCCTGCGAAGCGCTGCTGTGTCGCGGTGCCGGCGAATCTCATCAACGTGGGGATACACATGCCAAGCCCGATGCCGAAGAACCCCGATGGAACGTCGTAGCGTGCTTCTTCTTCGGTGAAAATCACCTGCTGAATTGCCGTACCGCCGGTACCGCCCCATTCGCGCGGCCAGCTGACGCGCGCATAGCCGGCGGCCGCCTTGCACGCCTGCCAGCTGCGTGCAATCGCCAGCCGCTCCGCCTCGGGGGCTCTTCTGGACACCATGTATCGCGGTGCATTGACCGCCAGCCACTCCCGTACTGCGGCTCGGTAAATGCAATCCTGGGGCGAGTCGTGAAAATTCATGCCCCAACCTCGACCACTGACGACGCTGGACCGCTCGAGAGCGCCGCTACCAATTGCTCGCCCCAGACCGCAGGCGCGCCGGCAACCAGGCTCAATTGCCGGGCACGCCGCAAAAACAGATGGGGGTCGGCCTCCCAGGTAAATCCGGCGCCGCCGTGAATCTGGATATTCTCCTTGGCGGCAAAGCCGAAGGCATCGCTTGCTGCGAGGCGTGCCGAAGCTGCGGCAATTGGCAGCTCATCTGCATCGGTGTCCAGCGCCCAGGCGGCGTAGTAAGCATTGGAACGCGCCAGTTCATTCCTGACGTACATATCCGCGAGCCGATGTTTGACGGCTTGAAAGCTGCCGATCGGCCGGCCAAACACATAGCGCTGCAGGGCATAGTCACGCGCCATTTGCAGGCAGCGGTCGGCGCCGCCGATCTGCTCAAAGGCCAGCAAAACAGCCGCGCGCTGAAATACCCGATCGACCAGGTTCAAACCCGCGTCCGTCCGGCCCAGCGGCTCGGCGTGCGCGCCGTAAAAACTCAGACTCGCAACGCCACGCGAACCATCCAGAGCACTGAGCCGCACACGCTGCACGGCGGTCTGCCCCAACCGGACGAGATAGAGCCCCGCCGCTCCCGCTGCCGCCGCGAGGACGATGGCCACATCGGCAATCCCCCCGTCCGTCACCGGAATCTTGGTGCCGGTGATCCGGCCCGCTTCCACCACCGTAGCCGGTATGCCGCTCGGCCGACCCGGCCCTTCAGCGGTGGCGAAACACCCAATCAATTCGCCGCGGGCAATTTTTGGCAACCACTGTGCCTGCTGCGCCGGCGAACCGGCCAGCAGCAGAGCCTCCGCGAAAAAATACAACGTGGAAGCGAAGGGCACGGGTGCAACTGCGCGCCCCAGTTCCTCGGCGATGGCGCAAAGTTCCACATATCCCAGCCCCAAGCCGCCGTGCACCTCGGGAATCACCGTCCCCAGCCAGCCAAGCTGCGCCATGCCGGCCCACAGACCTCGATCAAATGAAAGATCGGGGTTCTCCAGCACAGCGCGAACGGCGGAAGGTGGACAGCGATCTTCGAGGAAGCGACGTGCCTCCTGCTGCAACTGCTTCTGTACCTCGGAATAGTCAAACTCCATGGTCGTGACGGCTGCGGTATCAATGCTTCCAATACAACGGCAGCGTCTTGACGCCGTTGATTCGACCCGACTTCACGATGACTCCAGCCACATCGGCATGGAACTCCGGAATCCGCGGCAGCCATTCCTGCAACAGAACGCGCAATTCCACTCGAGCGAGCTGGGCGCCCAGGCATCGATGAATGCCGGTCCCAAATCCCATGTGATGTTTGACGGGCCGGCGGAAATCCACCGTCATCGGGTCCGTAAATTTCCGCTCGTCGAGGTTGTACAAGGCGGCCGGCAGGAGCACGAGATCGCCCTCCCGCATCGGCAGCCCCTTGAACTCGAAATTCCGCGCAATCGTGCGGCCGAAATTGGAAATGCCGTGGCGGCGCAGCAGCTCTTCCACCGCATCGGGAATGAGGCTGGGCTCATCAACGAGCTGCCGGCAGTGAGCCGCATGACGGCCGAGAAAATTCATGAAAAATCCCATCGACGACACGACGGTGTCCAACCCGCCGAACATCACATTCGCCGTCAAACTCAATACCTCGTGCCGAGTCACCGCCCGGCCATCGATATGCGCGGTCAATAACCGGCCGATGAAGTCCCCGCCCGGATTGGTCTCACGTTCGGCGATGCGCTGCTGCAGATAGCCCATCATCGCGTGCATGGCGCGCAGGAAGGATTCAGGATCGGCATCGCGCGTCAACCAATCGGCCGCCGGCAGTAATGCGGCGGCGTCCTCGAGAGGCAATTCCATCATGGTGAGAAAGATGTAAATCGGCATCTTGCGGGCCACATCGGCTTGAAACTCGCAACTGCCACGGTCGATGAGTCCTTCTATCAGCGTGCGCGTCAGCGTGCGCATCCTGTCCTCCAGCGCGTGCACCGCCTTCTGTGAAAAGAACGCCTGCAACAGGGCGCGGTACTGCGTGTGCTGCGGCGGATCCGCCTCGCCCGGAAACAGCGCCATCGCGCGCTCTTCGCGCGACATCGCGACGCCCTTGTTGGAGAAGCGGTCGTGATCCATCCAGGCGGCGCCGATCTCCTCGGCGCGGGTGAACACCCAATGACCGCCATTGCGCGGCGTATAGAAGATCTCGGGACCCTGGTGCAGGCGCTTCCAGCCTTGATGCAAATCGCCATCGATGGCTTCCACGCCAAAAAAATCAAAGTCGACCAGCAGGTCGGCGGCGATTTCGGGCAGGTCGGGCGGCTTATTCATTGCGTCGGTTCCTGAGACCGGATCAACCGGCTTGTATTTCGATCAGTTTGAGCTGGGTGAACTCGTTCAGTCCCTCCTCGCCCAGCTCTCGGCCGTAACCCGAGCGCTTGACGCCACCGAAGGGGCCTGACGAGAGCTGCGTCCCGGCGCCGCCGTTCAGCGTGATGCCGCCGCTGCGGATGCGCAGCGCCATCTCATAGGCACGGCCCACATCGGCGCTGATGATGCCGCCGCGCAGGCCGAAGAGAGATCGATTCGCCAACTCGACGGCCTCGTCGTCGCTGTCGTATCCGATGACGACGCCCACGGGCCCAAAGATCTCCTCCTGCGCGATCACCGAACCCGGGTCCTCGTCTTCGAACAAGGTGGCTTCGTAGTAGAAACCCCGCGGTAAATGGGCCGGCCGCCGGCCGCCGGCTCGCAGCGTGGCGCCGCCGCGCAGGCCCGCCGCCACGTAACCTTCGACGCGGTCGCGGGCGGCGCTGCGAATCAGCGGCCCCATCTCGGTTCCGGGATCGACGGGATTGCCCACCTTCACTGATTGAGCGGCGGCGGCCAATTGCTCGACAAACGAGCGGCGAATCGAGTTGTGCACCAGCACTCGCGTGTTCATTGCGCACCCCTGACCCGCATGACTGGTAAAGCCCCGTAAAGACTGCGCGAGCGCCATTTTCATGCTGGCATCCGCACGCACGATGAGCGCCGACTTTCCGCCCAACTCGAGAACCAGCCGCTTCAGGGTGGGCGCACTCTGCGCCGCAATCGCGCTGCCGACCGCATCCGAGCCGGTGAACGTGATCAAATCGACACGTTTATCCCGGGTGAGCCATTCGCCCACCGCGCTGCCGCCGGTGATGAGGTTGAAAACCCCTTTGGGCAGCCCGGCTTCATGTGCGGCGACAGCCAGCACGATGGCTTCGAAGGGGGTGTACGGCGAGGGCTTGAGCACCACGGTGTTGCCCGTCAGCAGCGCCGGCACCACTTTCGCCAAATTCAAAAAATACGGGTAATTGTAGGGTGTGATTGCGGCCACCACACCCACCGCTTCGCGCACGACGAACGCCGTGCCCACAGTCGTCGTGCCGCCCGGTCCCGGCGTCAATTCCGGCCCAAGCGCACGCACGTCGTCATGCCCGACTCCGTCGAGATAATAGCGGAAGTGCTTCATCGGAATGTCGAATTGACGTGCGCGTGCATTGAACTTCACGGCACCCGCCTCCGCCACGATGAGGTCGCAGATGCGCTCGGCATTCGCCATCAATGCGCCAAACACCTTCTCCAACATCGCGGCACGATCGCGGGTGCGCAGATGGGGCCAGGGCCCCTGATCGAAGGCGCTGCGCGCAGCCTGAATCGCGGCCTGCACGTCTTCGAGGTCACCGACCGGCGCGACGCCGATGGACTCTTCGGTCGCCGGATTGATGATGGCCTCGCAGCCACCCGCCGCGGGACGGGTGAAACCCCCGCCGATGTACAGTGCGCTCGGCAGCGACTTTCCAGAGGCCAACTGCATTACTCTACGTCTCCCGGCGCGGCAACCCGCACCGCCCATTCATACGTGTGACAAGATCCGCTTGATGTCCGCCGACGTCACCGGCCGTATCGTACCGGCGCTGGGATTCAGACCGCCGCGGGACATCGGGCGCGTGTCCACGTGTTTGGCGCTCGCGCGCAAGGCGCCGACAGTGCAACTCTCGCGGCCGAACACGGCGATCGGATCGTAGCTGAAGGCGCGCATCGCATTCAGATGTGTGATCTTATCGATATCTCCGGATGGCAGCGAGCGAATGCCCTGCCACAATTGTTCCGGTGACTTGGGCCAGGTAGCGTCCGAGTGGGGATAGTCGGCTTCCCAGCAGATGATATCGATGCCGATATCCTGACGATTGCGCAAGCCGAACTCATCGTCGATGAAGCAGGTCACCACGTGACGGCGAAAAATGTCGCTGGGCTTCTCCTTGCCGAAATTCGTATGCGTCCAGGCACTGTGCTGTCCATACGTGAAGTCGGCCCGCTCGAGAAAATAGGGAATCCAACCGATACCGCCTTCGGACAGGGCCATGCGCAGGCGGGGATATTTTTTCCAGAAGCTCGCGAACAGCCAATCTGCCGCAGCATTGGCAATCGAGATCGGCATCGACGTGATCCAGGCGTCGATCGGGGACTCGTCGGACGGGTATGGCGCATTGCCTGCGGAACCGATGTGGCAACAAATGACGACGGCGTTCTCCTCGCACGTGGCCCACAGCGGATCCCAACCCTCATTGTGCAGGCTGGGCAGACCGATTAGCGACGGGTTGTCCGGAAATGTGATGGCATGACACCCCAATTTACACATGCGCTCGAGTTCCGCGACCGCCAAGCGCACGTCCCAGAGCGGCAGCATGGCCAGCGGAATGAACCGCCCCGGATACGCACCGCACCAATCGTGAAAATGCCAGTCGTTGTACGCCTGAATGGTGGCCAGCGCGAGTTCCTTGTCCTGCATTTTTTGGAATCGCGCCCCGGCGAAGCCGGGGAATGACCCAAAGCAGATCGATCCCAACACGCCATTCGCATTCATATCCTCGATGCGCGCATTGATGTCATAACACCCCGCGCGCACATGTTCATAGGACACCGGTTCGAATCCATATTCCTCTTTCGGGCGGCCCGCCACGGCATTGAGCCCCAATCCCGGGGCCTTCTGCCCTTCGATCTGCCAATGGTGAGCGCCGCCATTGCCCCGTTTGACCACAGGCGCCCGGTCCCTGAACCGCGGCGCAATATGCTTGGCGAACATATCTTCGGGCTCGATCAGGTGGTCGTCCACGCTGACGAGAATCATGTCTTCCAATTCCATGCTCACCCCTTCGTCGAACCTTCGTCAAAAAGCCCATCTAAAAAATGACACAATATCATTTTATAGGGGTGTTGCTCGGGTGTCCATAGGTTATCGGTCAGGCAGTAGCAATTTTCTCTGGACAAAAAGCTGACGATTCGTCCATTATAGGTGGGCGAGATGGGCGTGGCGTGAGGCGCCTGCAATCGAGGGGAAAGGAAAACGCAAATGATGTCTCATGAAGTATGGTCGCGGGCGCAAAAGGATACCGTGACTGCTGCACTGGCGCGATCGGTCGCCGCTCATGGATCTCGTGTGTTTCTGGATTTCAGCGGCGATCACTACAGCTATGCCGACATCGACCGTGAATCGACCCGCCTGGCGCGGGGGCTGATCGATCTGGGCATTGGCCGGGGCGATGCGGTGGCGAGCATTCTCGACAATAATCTGCATGCGGTGCTCAGTTGGTTTGCCATCAACAAGGCCGGCGCCATCAGTGTTCCGGTAAATACCGCCTACAAAGGTGAATTTCTGCGCCATCAACTCAACGACTGCGGCGCAACGATGGTCATAGCCGAGGCCGACTACGCACTGCGAGTCGTCGAGGTGCAGGACGGTTTGTCGTCCGTCAAGACCTTGATTCAACGCGAGGGGAAGATGGTTCAAACCTCGCGACTGAGGGTATTGGCGTTGGATGACATGTTTGCATCATCCAGTGAGCCGCTGGCGGATCCGAACCTGCCTACGGACTTGGCCATGCTCATTTACACAGCCGGCACTACAGGACCATCGAAGGGCTGCATGATCAGTCACAATTATGTCTGCAACCTCGGGCGACAGGTCGTGCTCACGGAGGATCGGCATCAAGATGACTGCAACTGGACGGCGCTGCCTCTTTTCCATATGAACGCCACCGGCGGATCGATTTTGTCGTGCATGTTCGTGGGTGCGCGCGTGGCCATATTCCCGCGTTTCTCGGTGTCGCGCTTTTGGCCCGACATCCGGCGTAGCGGCGCCACGGTGGCGAGCCTGCTGGGTTCCATGATTACCTTTCTCGCCGAGGCCGAAGATACCGAAGATTCCCGCGCCTGCTTTGGGCAATTGCACACGGTGCGCGGCTCGCCGTTTCCGGCGGCTCTGCAGGAAAAATGGAAGAAGCGTTTCGGCGTGCGCCGTGCGGGTTCGAACAGTTATGGCCTTACGGAAGCTGCGCGCGTGACCGGTTCACGGCACGACGAGGATGCCCCGCCCGGGTCCTCCGGCCGCCCCAATGCCGACTTCGATGTGCGCATCTTCGACGATGACGACAATGAATTGCCTCCTGGCGATGCGGGCGAGATCGTCGTACGGCCGCGCCGCCCGCACGTCATGTTCGACGGCTATTGGAATCGTCCGGCCGACACGCTGCGGATCATGCGCAATATGTGGCTGCATTCGGGAGACATTGGAAAATTCGACCAGGATGGGTTCCTATACTTCGTCGATCGAAAGAAGGATTATCTGCGCCGGCGCGGGGAGAATATATCCACTTTTGAGGTGGAGACGGGGCTTCGCGGCCATCCGGAGGTTGCGGACGTGGCCGTACACGCCGTGTTCTCCGAATCGGGGGAAGACGATGTAAAGGCGACGATCGTGCTGAAGAGCGCCGGCGCCGTCACGGAGGAAATGCTGTGTCGTTGGGCGATCGAGCGGCTGCCCTATTTCACGATCCCGCGCTATTTCGAATTCCGCCCTGATCTGCCACGCAATCCGCTCGGGCGGGTGCTCAAATATCAGCTTCGCGAGGAGGGTTGCACACCGGCCACCTGGGACCGGGAAAAGGCCGGCTTACAGGTGCCGAAACGCTAGATTCCGCTCATACACCTTGCTGTTTCGAATTCAATTGAATTTCAACTTGGACGAGGTCCATGCCAAAAATCGTGTTTATCGAGCATAACGGTACCGAGCATGTCGTCGAAGCCGTGGTGGGCCGCTCCGTGATGCAGGCCGCGGTCGAGAATTTCGTTCCTGGTATCGTCGCAGACTGTGGCGGCAGCTGTGCCTGCGCGACCTGCCATGGTTTTCTCGATGACCGCTGGCGCGCCGCCGTTCCAGCGGTTCAGGCCGATGAGCAATCCCTGCTCGAAGGACTGCTCGAAACGCAGACCAACAGCCGCTTGACCTGCCAGGTTATAGTCACCCCCGGTCTCGACGGACTGGTGGTTCGCCTGCCGCGGTCGCAATTCTAGGTCACTTGCCGGGCCACCAGGATCCGTACGATGAAGATCATCGCCGACAAAACCCGCTGTGCCGGCCATGCTCGCTGCGCTGCCGTGGCCGATCAGCTATTCGAACTCGACAGCAACGGCTATATCGCTTTTCAGGAAAAGTTCGTTCCCGTGGGCGCGGAGGAATTGGCCAAGCGCGGTGTGCGCGCGTGCCCCGAGCGCGCTTTGAAAATCGCGACAAATGACGGCGGGTCGCAATAGCCGCGGACGTTTCACCGCTCGATGAATTAACTGATGGTATATCAGTCTTTGTACAATATCGTATAATCGCGGCGTTAGCGCTCAGTGAAGGTCATTCAATGGATAGCTCCAAATCGGACGCGGCATCGGAGTCGCCGAGCAAGGACAAGGTCAAACGACCGCGCAAGCGGCCTCAGAATCTGTACGGACAGGCCATGGGCCGCAAGGGCACCCAGACCCGGGAGCGCCTGATCCGGGCGACGGCGGATTTGCTCGAAAAGCGCTCGCTTCGCGATGTGAGCGTCTCCGACATCGCCACGCTCGCCGGCACCTCATCCTCCAGCTTTTATATCTACTTCGCCGACGTGACTTCGGCGGCTCTTGCCGCCGCCGACGGCATCGAACAGATAACGCCGGAAATCGAGGCCATCTTGGCGCAGCCTTGGTCGCGCGGCGAGGCGCAGAACATGGCCATCGCGCTGCTCGAGTCCTACGTGAATTTCTCGAGCCAGCACCATGCAATTCTGCGCATTCGCAATCTGTCGGCGGATGAAGGCGACAAACGCTTCGAAGAAGTCCGGCATCGTGCCGTATCGCGCATCCACGAGCTGCTCGAGTCGCGGATTGCCGCCCTCGAGAATGGGCTGGACCCTTCCGCGGGCGCTTCGGCGGTACTGGCCTTGATGGAGCGTATCGCCGCGATCGCGCGCCTTCCGCTGCGGCGCCATCACTCGCGCAAAAGCCTGATCGTTGCCGCCGCCTTCTTGATCGCCAACGCAATGACCTCGCCCTAAATCCATATGAGCGCCGGCAGCTTTGGCGGTCGTGCCGTCATCTCCGGAGTCGGACTGGCGCTCGCCGGCCGCTGCTCCGAACGCAGTGCGCTGAATCTGACTCTGGATGCCATTCTCGAAGCGCTCACGGACGCCGGCCTGCGAGACAGCGAGATCGACGGCTTGAGTTCATGGCCCGGAGTGTCGGTCACTCCGGGCATGGCGCCGGTCAGCTTGCGCGAAGTCAAAGAGTCATTGAATCTGAAGCTAAACTGGTTTGCGGCTTCCCCGGAAGCTCCGGGGCAACTCAGCGCGGTGATGAATGCGGCCATGGCGGTTGCCTCGGGTCAGGCCCGACATGTTCTCTGCTTCCGCACGCTCAGCCAGTACTCCGAACAAGTCAAGTCGCGTTTACGACTTACAGGAGGCGCCGGCATGCCGACCCGAGCGGCGCGGTCCGGCGGACTCATGTCGTGGATTCGCCCCTTCAATGGTCTGTCCGCGGCGCATCCCCTGGCCTTGGTGGCCAAGCGCCATATGCACGAATACGGCACCACGCGCGAACAACTGGGGGCCATCGCCGTCAATGCGCGCGCCAACGCCCTGCTCAATCCTCGCGCGCTGTATCGCGAGCCCCTGACAATGACCGACTATCTGTCGGCTCGTATGGTCACAGAGCCGCTGTGCCTGTACGATTGCGATGCACCCATCGACGGATCCACCGTCGTCATCGTATCCGCCCACGACGCCGCACGCGGCTTGCGCAAGCCGCCGCTGCGCATCGAGGCCATGAGCGGCGCATTTTACGGCCGTAATTCCTGGGATCAATTCGAAGACCTGACTGGAATGGCGGCCAGCGATGCCGGACGCCATCTCTGGGAACTCACCGATCTGAAACCCGCCGATGTGGATGTCGCCAATTTGTATGACGGCTTCAGCATCCTCACCCTGATCTGGCTGGAATCGCTGGGATTTTGCGCCAAAGGTGAGAGCGGCGCCTTCGTCGAAGGCGGCGCGCACATCGCGCGCGACGGCCTGTTGCCGCTGAATACCGGAGGCGGTCAACTCTCCGCTGGTCGTCTGCACGGTTTCGGCCTGCTGTGGGAAACATGCGTTCAGCTTTGGGGCGAAGGCGGCGAGCGGCAGGTGCCGGGCAATCCAAAAGTGGGCATCGCAGCGGCCGGCGGCGGCCCGTTGGCCGGGTGCCTGTTGCTGACCCGACAATAGCCTGATACCAACTTTAGCGAAATGGTTGCAACACGCCGGCCGCCGCCGCACGTGTCCAACGTGCCGGGCGAGTATCGATCGCACGTGCCTCCCCGGCCGGTAGCGCTTCGACCAACAGAAGCCGTCCCGTCAACGGATCGAGATAGCTGCGGATCAACAAGCGCTCGCCCCGCTCCTCAACCATCGGACAGCCATCGGTCCAGTGATCCGGGGACACGGCAAGTGTCGCGCCGCTCAAGGTCGAATACGCGATGCTTCCATGTTGCTCTACACCGGGATACAAAGGCAGCCCCTGCCCCCGCTGCGACGCCATGACGGGCTGGTCTTGTTGCCTCGGCTTATCCGCCGGCTTCGCCCGTCGCAACCGGTCGCGCAGCAATTCGGCTCTACACATCGGCGTCGCGGCAGGGTCAACCACCCCCGCCGCGTCGATGACCACACCGTACACTGACGCCGCCTCCTGAACCGTGATGCGTCCCTGCCGCACATCGCGCGCTACCTCTGCAGCGTCGCGATCGACCGGATCGCCGAAGCCGCCCCCGGAGCCCAGCCGGAACTCGAAGGCCTCGTCGGCATTGACGATCACACCACTGGCATGGCCGGAGACGATATCGCGCCGCCCATCGGCACGACGAATGGCGAAGTCGGTATTCGCGCCGGGCATGCCGCCCGCGAATCCAGCCAGAGGCAGCCATTCGCGCATGCCCAGCATCACGCCGGCAAGACCGGCAACACCATAGGGCTTGTAGGTCATCTGGCTGCCGGCGCCGGAACGGTAGCGTCCGGCGCCGGCCACACCAGGCCGTGGCCGCTTTTCCAATACCAAGGCCGGATAGCGCGACTCGAACAGCTCCACGTCGACGGCTTCGATGATGGCCTTGCGCGCCACCATGAAACTGAAAAGGTCATAGCCGTCGCGATCATGTCCCGCGGAACCTCCGGACATGGCGCCATCCAACATCAACCAGCCGTCCGGCGTCCCGGCCTGGGTCTGGTACGACCAGGTGTGAAGCCCCATGGACGACGGCGCCACCGGGCCTGACAGCAAGTGCCGGCCGGGCGCATCTTTGCCGGACGCCGCGATTGCCATCATGACGCATTGCTGCGCAGCCATGCTGGCGTTCAGCGCCACGTCGAAATGCGCAGAGGCCGTCGGCGCCGGCGGCCGTGAATTGACCACGGTGCCTTCCGGGCAATTGAGGCTGATTGGCGCGAACAAGCCGGCCGACAAAGGTAGATCATGAGCCAGCACGTCGGTGATATCGCTCACGACGATGGCGCGGATGATGTGGGTCTTGGAATTGAAGAAATGATTGGTTTGCGGCGCGGCACCCTCGAAATCGAAGTGCATGCGGTCGCCGGCGATGATCAAACGACACGGAACCTTGTACAGCTCCTTCTCCCACTCGGTCCAGGTGCTCATCGAGTATTCCCCGTCTTCCAGCAGCGCAATACGACGGCGCATCTCGCCTTCGGTGCGCTGGCGCAGCAGCCGCACGGCTTCAATGAAGCGCTGTGCACCCATCGTGGCGGCCATCTGCGCCATCTTGTCGTGAGCCACTTGGCTGCCCGCCACCAGGCTGCGAATGTCCATCTCCACCAGATGCGAGACGCGAATATTGTTGCGCACGATCGCCCAGATATCCCGCTGCTCGACCCCGGCCTTGAACAGTCGCACCGGCGGCAATCGCAAGGCCTCCTGGTAACACTCGGTGGCCGCCGGCGCCCAGGAACCGAAGGCCATGCCGCCCATGTCCATCATGTGGCCGGAATTGACCGCCCAGCCGATGATCCTGCCGTCCACGAATACCGGGCGTTGCACGACCACATCCTGGTAGTGCAACCCGCCGCCGTTGTGCGGATCGTTGGCGATGAACACATCGCCGGGCGCGATCGATTCCCCGTGCACCGCGATGGTGGACTGCACCGCGTGGTCGCACACGCCGAAGTGATGCGCGACCGCGCCGCCGCCGATCAGCAGCTGCGCGTCGGAGTCCAGTAACGTGCAGGAACAATCGCGTGACTCGGCGATGACCGGATTGCAGGCGGTGCGTTCGATGGTCAGCGCGCCTTCTTCGGCGATGGCCGCGAGACGTGTGCGCAGGACCTCGAGCGCGATCGCATCGATTTCGGTCGCGGCCGCGACTACGGACGGATTGGCGATGGCATTCAAGGCAGCACCTGCATATCGATGGTTCGATGCTCATCGACCCGTGCGCGCACTCGCGGCGGAATCCAGATCGTCGTGTCCGATCCGTCCAGCAGCGCCGGCCCCGCAATTTCATGACCGGGCAGCAAGATGGTGGTGGAAATCACATCGACATCGAGCGGCCCTACGCCGGCGCCGGTGCCGACCCAAATGCGGCGCTTGGCATCCGGCGCTGCCTGACGCGGCGCCACCGCACTGGCTCGAGCCAACTCGGCATGCACGGTTCGCCCGCTCCCGATCGCGCGCAGCGAGACCAGTTCCACCGGCGCCCCGAGCACGAGCGCGCCCTGTCCATATCGCCGCTGGTATTCCTCGGTGAAGGCGTGGCTCAACGCGCGCTGCGCAGCGATGTCGAAGCCATCATTGCACGGGATCGACAGCTCGAATTGTTGCCGCATGAAGCGCAGGTCGGCCTCGAAGGCTACCGAGCGCGCCGACTCGGCAATGCCGTCAGCCGCGAGATCCTCGGTCACCAATTGCCGCAGTTCCGCCGCAACTGGGGCCAGTTGCTCGTCGGTACACGGCAGAACGAGGCCGACACCGCGGCTGCGCTCGCGGCGAACATCGGCATTGGCAGCGCCGAACGCCGACAACACGGAGGTCAACTCCGGCACCAGCACCCGGCGCACCCCGAGCTCTTGCGCGATCAGCGCATTGAACAAGCCGCCGCAGCCGCCCATGCTGACGATGGTAAACTCGCGCGGATCCAGGCCCTTTTGCGCGAATTGCGCACGCAGCGCGCGTACCATCCCCACCTTGGCGATTTCCCAGATTCCCCAGGCTGCCTGCACCTCGTTTGAACCGAGCTTCGCGCCGAGGGTTGCGCAAGACGCGTGCGCTTGACCGGCGTCCAAGCGCATGTCACCGCCGAGGAAGCGGCCGGCGTCGATGTACCCCAGCACCACCAGGGCATCGGTGACCGTCGGTTGCGTGCCGCCGCGGCCATAACAGGCGGGCCCCGGTCGAGCACCGGCGGACACTGGCCCGACGCGAAGGAAACCCATCGAATCCACCCAGCCGATGGAGCCGCCGCCGGCTGTCACCGACTCGATGTCCACCATCGGCAAGGCGGTCCAGATGCCCATCAAGTCGCCGCGAGTGCGCCGCAAAGCCTCCGCATTGTGAATGATGGACATATCGAATGAGGTGCCACCCATGTCGCAGGCCACCGCATCCCTGACGCCCGCGGCACGGCTCACGGCCAACGCGCCGACGACACCGGCAGCCGGCCCGGATTCGGCCAATGTTGCGGGCGCGCGCCTGCCCTCGGCAACGGAAATTGAGCCGCCTCCGGAATGAACCAGCAGTGGTGAGCGGGGCAGTCCCAATTGTTTCAGTTCATCGACCAAGGTTTCCACGCCGTTCAAAGACCCGGACGTGTAGGCATTCAACAGCGCGAAGGTGGTACGCTCATATTCGCGCACCACCGGATGCAAGGCGGCGCCCGACACGACGGAGAAACCGGGGAACACGGCGCGAATAGCCCGTACGGCCTCAAGCTCGTGAACGGGATTGACGCAGGACCACAGGAACGACACGGCAATGGCTTCGACGCGATGCTCTTCGATGAGCCGGCGAGCGGCAGTCACGGCATCGTCGGTCGCCAAGGCCTGAAGAATCTTTCCATCGCGATCGATGCGCTCGGCGATGCCTGCGATCCAATCGCGGTCAATCAACCCGTCCGGCGGCACCAGCCAACCGTCGCGTGGCACGCGGCGAACGCGGGCAATGGGCACCAAATCCTCAAAGCCGCGCGTGGTGACCAAGCCGACGCGGCGGCCGGTGCGCGCCGCGATCACATTGGTGACCGCCGTCGTTCCCAAGCCGAAGCGGGCCACTTTCGGCAACAGCGCTTCGAGCGTCGTGCCCGCGCGATGCGCCGCGAGACGGCAGCCCGCGATCACTCCCTCGCCGAGTGACGCGGTACTCGACGGCGCCTTTGCGCGCCATACTTGCGCCCCATCAGAGAGCACTACATCGGTGAACGTGCCGCCGACGTCGACACCGATGCAATACGAAGCCGCGGGAGGCCGCGATGCCCCGGACTTTGCTGACGAATCCATTTGCGGCTCCTGCATTGCAATCAGCTGGTAAGGCTGTTCGCGCTCAAGTCAGGCAATGCCTTTTCTATGAGGAACGACAGCACCGGCATGGGCGTGCAGGTTTCTTCGGCAAGCGCCTGCGCGAGATGGAGATCCTTGCTCGCCATGGCCACCATGCCCGCCTTTCCCGTGGTGTAAGTGGCCTCTTGCGTACGAATTCGCTGCCAGTTATTGCTCACCCAACTGGAACCCACGCCGCCGGTGTTGACGATTTCCAGTATCGTTTCCTCTGGAATGCCGAAACCACGCGCCAGCCGCAAGGCTTCGCGCACCACGATGGTATTGGATATCGCGAGAAAGTTGCTCATGATTTTCGCTGCAGCTCCGGCACCAAGCGCACCGACGTGAAACAGATTTTGGGTCATGGCCTCAAAGGCGGGCTTGCAGCGCTCGAAAACCGCCGCATCGCCGCCGACGAAAAACGTCAGCTTGCCCTCGCGCGCCGCGACTTCACCACCGCCCGTCATTGGGGCGTCGACGACGTGAATCCCGCGCTGCGACGCCGCCCCCGTCAGTTCGCGGCTCAAACTGGTCGGCACGGTGCTGTGAATCGCGATGATTCCGCCGGGTGGCAATCCGGCGATCAGACCGGCGTCGCCGCCACACGGCAGGCAGGTCTGGCGCACCTGTTCATCGGTGAACACGGCGATGCAGACAAGGTCCGACGCCTGCCCGACATCGAAATTGCTATCGGCGCAGCGGGCGCCCAGTGCGCCGAGACGCGCAACGGGTTCGGCGCGTAGATCGCGCACGGTCAATGGGAAACCCGCGCGCGCGAGATTCTGCGCCATCCCCTCGCCCATGTTGCCCAAGCCGATGAAGCCGAGTTTCAACATAACCGCCCCCCGCCGAAGCCATTCGTTGCATGCGTCAGCCGGACGCACTTGCAGAACTGACGCTATATCATTTATTATAAAAACTCAATCTAATTGAGTCGTGCATTGAACGTTCCGAACGAAAGGGAAGCCGATGGACAGTCTGAATCCGCACGCCACGGCGCTGGTGCTCGTCGACCTGCAGAAAGGCATTCTGGGCTTTCCCCTGGCGCCGCACTCCGGTGCGGCGGTACTGCAAAGCGCCGCGCAGCTTGCGAAGCGATTTCGAGCGGCGGGAGCCGCCGTCGTGCTCACCCGCGTCACCTGGTCGAGAAATTTCGCTGACGCCCTGCAACAACCCGTCGATCGGCCGCTGCCGGGGCCCGCGGAACTCCCGTCCGAATGGGGCGACTTCCCGGCGGCACTCGAGGAGAACGCCGGCGACATCATCATTACCAAGCGCCAATGGGGCGCGTTCCACGGCACCGAATTGGATTTGCAATTGCGCCGCCGCGGCATCAAGACCATCGTCCTCGGCGGCATCGCCACCAACATGGGCGTCGAGTCGACGGCGCGCCAAGCCTGGGAGCACGGATATGAAATCGTGTTCGCGGACGATGCGATCAGCAGCATCAATTCCGACCTGCATAGCTTCGCAATGCAGAGCATATTTCCCATGATCGGCCGCGTCCGCCGCAGCGCGGACATCATGGCAGGCGTCAAGTCGGTGGTGAGGAACACAGCGGGTCTCGCCGCCGCGGAAGCGCCCGGTGATAAGCGCTTCAAGGGCAAAGTGGCGTTGGTCACGGGCGCGGCCGGCGGCATGGGCGCCGCCACCGCGCACGAATTGGCCCGACTGGGCGCCGCGGTGATGGTTGTCGACATCAACGGCGACGGCGCGGAAGCCACGGCGCGCAGCATTCGCGAAGGCGGCAGGGCCGCGCTCTCCTATGCCGGCGACGTCGGCAACGTAGACACTCAGGAACACATCATCGCGACGCTGCTGCATGAATATGGCGCCCTGCACTACGCCGTCAACAATGCCGGCATCAGTGGCCTGTTCGGCGCCCTCCCCGACATCACCGTCGATGACTGGCGCCGCGTGGTCAACGTCAATCTGGATGCGATTTTCTACGGGATGAAATTTCAACTACCGGCCATCGAAGCGGCCGGCGGCGGCGCGGTGGTCAACATCGCCTCGATTTACGCGCATCTCGGTCTGCCGCGCCTGGACGCCTATACGGCAAGCAAGCACGCGGTGCGCGGCCTGACGCGTTCGGTGGCGATCGAGTATGCGACGCGTGGTGTACGCATCAATGCGGTGTCACCTGGGCCGATTCTGACGCCGTTGGTGGAAGCCAACCCGGAGCAAAGCGCGCGCATCGCCGCGAAGGTGCCGATGAAGCGCATGGGCAAGCCCATCGAGATCGCGAAAGCCGTGGCATTCCTGTTGTCGGAGGATGCCTCGTTCATCACCGGCGCAGAGATCGTCGTCGACGGGGGACGAATGCTCGAATAGAACTCTTCGCGGCGCGCAACCTCTCGCGCAACCTCTCAAGAATAATAACCCGGTGCCCGCCGATACATCGGCCACGTATCCGGATCATGCGAATAGAACAGTTCTGCATCATGCTGCTCGGCCAATGCCTTCAGGCGCTCCAAGGACTGCAGCGCCTGCGCCGGGTCGTGGTTGCCCGCCTGAATGCACATCATGTCGAGATTCTTCTTCGCATAGCAGGCATCCGCGGTAAACAGCATCGGCTGCCGATGCGCCAGCTTGACCATCAGGCTGTAATGTCCCGGTGTATGCCCGGCGGTTTCGAACAAGAACACGCCCTTGGCGATCTCCTGATCGCCGGACAGCGTCTCGAAGCGGGGGGTATAGATATCGGGGGCGGCGCCGGTTTCGACGGCTGGAGCGCGGATATTCGGCGCGAAGCTGATCTCGGAGTATGCGAGTTGCTCCTTGGGCGGCGGGTCTTTCAGAATGTCCAGTTCACATTGATGACAAATCGTCGTCGCGTGAGTGCAATGCTTGTTGCCGCCGCAATGATCGAGGTGATAGTGGGAATTAATCACATGCGTGATCTCACTCGGGCGCCTGCCGATGAGGTCCAGTTGCGCCGGAATGCCCTGTAGCTGCGACTGCTGCGGGAGCGTGAATGCCGCCACCCCATTGACGTGACCGGCATCAAACCCGGTGTCAAATATGAACCTGCCGTCGGCGTGATCAATCAGCACCCCATAGACGGGAAAGCGGCGCATGCCGGTGAGTCCGGCATCCAGGAACATGTACGACTGGTCCAACGCCATCGTGCCGCAATCCAGCAAATAGATTTTCGTTTCTTGCATCGAGAATTCCCCCCAACAGTAGCCTTGTCGACGTCAATAGTTGATAGTTTGTCACTTTTGTAATAATATTTCCAATCATGCAATCCCCATCGGCAGAGGAACGCCAATCGAGCCACCCCGCCGTGCCCGAGCACGTACCCGTGGAACTGGTGCGCCAATTCGATTTCCGCACCGGTCTGGGCAGCTACCCGCATACCACGGTGGCCGCACTGCATGACGGTCCACGCGTTTTCTTTTCCCCGGTGCATCACAATGCAATTCCGGGACCCGGCACCTGGGTGTTGACCCGTGCCGAGGACATTCGTGCGGCGCTTCAGGACGCGGCGACCTTTTCGAGCAACATCATGCGATCCAATTCGGGTCTGAGCCTGATTCCTCTCGAACTGGATCCCCCGCAGCATGCGAAATTTCGCTCCATCATGAATCCTATTTTTTCTCCCGCGCGCATGAAGCAACTTGAGACCAAGGTGCGGGAATTGGCACGGGAACTCGCCGCCGAATGCGCCGCCGCGGGCGAATGCGACTTTGTCGAGAGCTTTGCCAAGCCGTTCCCGGTGAGCATATTCCTCGATCTCATGGGGTTGCCAAAGGAAAGCATGGGCCAATTCCTCGAGTGGGAGGCGTTGATCATGCGGAACAAGCAGACGCGCGCGGCTGCGATGCAGC
>WNFQ01001054.1_pt1 | contig 19346 bp, 13 predicted proteins | sample 5400171 | NCBI WGS metagenome assembly WNFQ01 (sample SAMN13153356, study PRJNA577476) | soil metagenome | isolation source: 20 cm soil under Madrone tree | place: USA:California | collected 2016-06-14 | reverse complement strand
TCGGCCACGCGGCGTTAAGTGCTTTGCCAAGTCGTCGAGGAAGAATTCCCACTCTGGCACCTGCCAGAGACCAGGCATTTTGTGATTGTTAAAGCAAATCATGAAGGCAGTAATGAGATTGAATTTTTGTCCAAGGTCGGGGAGAGGACGGAAAGCGTCGATTCGTTGGACTACGCGGTGAACACTCAGGAGTCGCGTAACTTCCCGGAACATAGACACGCGATCGATATCAAGGCCAAGTCCGGAATGACCGAGCAGTTGCGCAATGTAGAGGAAGTATCCTGCGCCGCAGCCAAGATCAAGAATGCGCCTGGGGCGCGACAAATCGAGCTCGAGCGCGCGAATCCGGCGGATGTTAATTCCGATCCAGCGCTCAAGATCGAGATATTTCGGCCAGTCCGCGCCGGGATTTGCGATCGCGTATCGCCGACGAATCTGCTCGAACGCAGCTGGATCGATTGTTTCGATCACCCGTTTTGTCTCAAGCGAGAAGCGATTAGTTCGCAGCAACCTGAGCGTATGTTTTCTCGCACTGGCGAGGCTACGGCCATCTACAAGCTTTCGTATTTTGTGGCGAAACTGCACAACTCACACCTTGTAGCGAAGCGCAACAATTTCAATTAAACTGCAAACAAGATGAGCGTTTGGAAAAAGCTGCTCTGGTTTGGCGTGGCTGCGGTGGGAACATGGTCGGTAGCCATGCTGGCGCTATCTCGCGGAGAACAGATCAGCGCACTTTGGATCGTCATCGCAGGATTCTGCGCTTTATCGATCAGCTATCGCTTCTACAGCAAGTGGCTGGCGACAAAGGTGCTTGTGTTGAATGAAGAGCGCGCCACGCCGGCAATCCTGCAAAACGACAACAAGGATTATGTGCCAACGAATCGATGGATGGTTTTCGGACATCATTTTGCGGCGATTGCTGGTCCCGGACCTTTGGTTGGGCCAGTGCTAGCGGCGCAGTTCGGTTTTCTTCCTGGCACTCTCTGGATCCTGATCGGCGCAACTTTGGGCGGTGGTGTGCACGACATGATTGTTTTGTTCGCCTCGATTCGCCGCGGCGGAAAAACACTTGGGCAAATGGTAAAGGAAGAAATCGGGCCTGGTGTGGGTCTGCTCGCTCTCATTAGCGTCCTTGCGATCATGATTATCCTGCTGGCGGTGTTGGCCCTGGTGGTGGTTCAAGCCCTCGCGCAGAGTCCCTGGGGAGTTTTCACCATCGCTGTGACCATTCCTCTGGCGCTGATCATGGGAATTGCGCTGCGCACAGGGAAAGTGAGCGTCGTCGCAGTTACGATTTTCGGATTACTCGGCCTGGCATTTGCCGTGTGGGGCGGACAATTTCTCGCGCACTTTCCCGCGATTGAAGGCTGGTTCCGCCATGATCAGAGATGGCTGGCGTGGGCCATCATGCTCTATGGGCTGGCCGCATCGGTTCTGCCTGTGTGGATGTTGCTCACGCCACGCGATTATCTCAGCACATTTTTGAAGCTTGGCACCGTGGCCATGCTCGCGGCTGCCGTGATGCTGATCAATCCGACATTGCAAATGCCCGCGATTACAAAATTCATAGACGGCAGCGGCCTTGTCTTTGCGGGTCCAGTGTTCCCGTTTGTCTGCATCACCATCGCCTGCGGGGCAGTCTCAGGATTTCACTCTCTGATTGCCTCCGGCACCACGCCGAAAATGATAAGACGTGAGTCACGAATCCGAAGCATTGGTTACGGTGCAATGGTGACCGAAATGATGGTCGCTTTGATGGCAATGATCGCCGCGTGCGTGCTGCAACCGGGAGAATATTTTGCTATTAATACAAAAGGCGCGCCCACGGAAGTCGTTGCAACAGTTTCCGCTGCGGGTTTTCCAGTAACCGAGGCAGAAATGCAGAAGCTCGCCACGGACCTTGGGGAATCAACCATGTTCAACCGCGCAGGTGGTGCACCGACTTTCGCTGTCGGCATGGCGCATATGTTTGCGCGGATCTCCGCCAAGCCGACAGCGCTGGCGCTGTGGTATCACTTCGCCATCATGTTTGAGGCGTTGTTCATTCTCACGACCATCGACGCTGGCACGCGCGTAGGGCGTTTTCTGCTACAGGATTTCCTCGGCAACGTCTGGCGTCCTCTTGGCAATACACGTTCATGGAGCGCGAATTTTTTCTCGAGCGTGTTGCTGGTCGCAGCATGGGGTTGGTTCTTATATGCGGGCGTGATTGATCCGCTTGGTGGCATCAACTCACTTTGGCCACTCTTTGGACTTGCCAATCAGTTGCTGTCGGTCGTGGCGCTTTGCCTCGGCACAACGCTTCTGATCAAGATGCATAAAGGTAAATATCTATTCGTGACGCTCGTGCCGCTTTGCTTCATGTGCGCCGTCACTTTTTCCGCTGGCTATCTCAAAGTGTTTTCACCTGATCCGAGGCTTGGTTTTTTGAGCGGTGCGAGGTCGCTCTTGCGTGAGGCGTCGGGAATGGCCGATCCAGCCAAGGCTGCGGAGCTGGCGCGCCAGGCAAGCGTCTGGCGATTCGATGCGGTGGTTGCTGTCTTCTTTCTCGTGCTCGTGCTCGCCATCGTAATCGGCTCCGCGCGACAATGGTGGCAGTTAATTCGTGGAACGCGACATGTCGTTTTACACGAAAGCGAATTTGTACCCGTCAGTGCGTCGTCGTGACGTTACTGATATAAATCCGGTCGGCGGTGAGCAAAGGACTCTACCCGGCTCCGGACTGAGATTACAAGGTCTTCGGATAAATCGGCCTGAATGAGTTCTTCGCGGTCTGCCGATGCGGCTGCAATCACAACTCCGCGGGGATCGATGATCGCAGAGCTACCACAAAACCACAGGTCATCGTCTTTACCAACGCGGTTTGATGCAACGACGTAACTCTGGTTTTCAATCGCGCGCGCCATGGCAAGTATTCGAAAATGTTCGAGACGTGGAAACGGCCACGCGGAAGAGACAATAAAAGCGCCGACCTTCTGCCCGGTCGCCAGTTTTCGGTACATCTCAGGAAAACGAAGGTCGTAGCAGATGCTGAAACCGAAGCGCAGATTGCCGAGCGCAAAGGTCGTGAAGGTATCGCCCGGAGCAAAGCACGTTTGCTCTTCGACAGGCGCGACCGCATACAGATGAGTCTTGCGATATTTCGCAGCGATGTTGCCATGTGAATCAATAAAAACCTGGGAATTGTAAATTGATGAACCAACTCGCTCCGAAACACCGCAGACGATCGCAATTGAAAGCTCCCTGGCGGTTTTTTGAAGGCCGGGAACAAATCCACCCGTCCAAGACGCGGCATGAATTTGGACTACCGGCATCGAGTAACCGGTATCGATCATCTCCGGGAAAACGATTAGCTCAGCGCCGGCCTCTTTGGCCCGGCGCGAAAAATCACGAACCTTCAGAAGATTGGCCTCAGGATTGCCGAGCGAACATGAAATCTGGGCGACCGCAATTTTCATTCGTATATCAAAGGGCAGTATTCGCTGCCCAGGATTGTCTTACAAATGACGTTGTCATCTTGAGCGAAGCGCCTGCCAAGCCATAGCTTTATGCGACGGCTGGAAACATCTTCTCTATCCTATGGAAGATTGAATCCAGAAATGATCAGAGATTCTTCACTTCGCTCAGAATGACATTTGGGAGGCGTCGCCTATGCTGCAATCGGTCTGCGGTAACCGAAAAATTCTCCGTTTTTAATGATGTGCACCACTTCCGGTGGAACCATTCGTTCCCAGCTGCTGTCTCCGGACTGCAATTTGGCCAATACGTCGTGCGGATGAATTCGCAAGTACTCGGGATGATAGTCGGTAATCTCCTGCAGGTATTGATTGTCAATCAAATATTGAAATAGCGAGCGAAGATTGGGTGCAACCTTGATTTGCGTCGCGGTGATGATCTTGCCACTCGCCTCATCAATCATTGGATAAACGTAAAGCTTTAGTGCACCCTTAAACATCCTGCCAAGTGCTTCCAGGATTCCCCCTTCCAAGTTCGCGTAGTAGTTCTCGTTGAAAATCTCGACTAAACTGGGCACCCCCATAACAAGGCCGATCCCCTTGTTCGTGTAGCGAAAGAGATATCCCGCGAGCCGATAATATTCGCGGAACTTCGAGATTAATACGGTTCGTCCCAGTGCACGGAGAATATCCACGCGGGCGAGAAAATCCGCGTGATCAACCTTGCCGCCGGCGAACAAATTTTCGAGTGTCATCTCCATGAGAACGACAACCTCGTCTTCCGAGCAATCGCAATGCGTCAGAAAGACCCGGCGTGCCCCGTCCAGCATGTCGTTGGTGGCGTACGTAACAGGTCGAAAACTGCCGCGCTCAACCAGGATCGCCTTTTTGTAGAAGACTTCGGCAGGTTGAGCGGTTTCGCCGTCCGCCTTGAACATCACCGCATTCGTCAGACCCTGGCTGACCAACTGCAAGCTCATCAATCGGTTATCCACGTTTTGAAAGAGAGGTCCGGAAAATTTGATCATGTCCACTTCAAGTCGTCCGGCAGGCAGATTTTCTTGAAGTGATGAAATCAATTTCTCCGGCTGGCGATGATAAAACGCGCCATGAAGGAGATTCACCCCAATGACCCCGAGGGCTTCCTGCTGTTCGACGTTTGCCTCGTCGAGCAATCGAACGTGAATGATAATCTGGCTTGGTTGCGCGCGCGGCTGGGATTGAAATCGCACCCCTAGCCAGCCATGCGATTCGTTGCGTTCTTTGAAGCTGCGCGCCGCAACCGTGTCGGCGAAGACAAAAAATGTTTTCTCGGCCCCGAATTTTCTGTCGAGTCGCTCGATCAGAAGATCATATTCGTGATCTAACATTTTCTGGAGACGAACACGGCTGACGTAACGGTGCCCCGGTCCATAAATCGCATCGCTGAAAGTCATGTCGTAGGCGGACATGGTTTTGGCGATCGTGCCGGCTGCGCCGCCGATCCGAAAGAATCGGCGTGCTACCTCCTGGCCGGCGCCAATTTCAGCGAAGGTCCCATACTTGGTTGGGTCGAGATTGATCCGGAGGGCCTTCTCGTCGGTGCCGATCTCCATCTCCGGATCCATACAATTTCTCTTACGGCGATTTTTGATCGCCGCAAATAGCCAGCGAATGGGTTAGTGTAGGGTGTCTGTGTCAGAGCCAGTGTTCAGCGCTGCCGCGTTGAGGCTCTACGAAATCCTGGGGCGGTTGTCTCAGGCTCAAAATGAGTCCTGCGCCTTTGGCGCTAAAACGCATCAGCCGCGTGACTGCAGTTCAGAGTCGCACTCGCTCGGCGTTTTTCGCTGGAATCCAACCGCGCAAATTGTTGGGCAGCGCTGCGTAGATCCAATCACCGCGCGTGCTCAGGATCTTGATTTCACTGCCGACAGGCAGCGCCAAGACGCTGTTCGCTGTGTCCGCGGTCGCCAGACGCGCTTGCACATCCTTGCCTGTTACAACTGCCAGTGCCTGGCCTTTGCTACCGCGCTCGAGTGTGAAAATTGCATACACCGCAACGGCCAACACCAGTAAACAGCAGATCGAGACAGCGATCGCCCTGGCTGATCGGCGCCGTTTGAAAATCAATGCGAACATGGCAAAAATCGCGAGCCAAAAAGCTGTGGCCGCGGCGATGCTGTACTGGTTGACGCTCGCAAATTGCAAATAGCGTTCGGGACCGCTCGGCGGAATCTCCAGCGCGTGCGCTTCATCGCGCGCAATTTGCAAATTCGCTGTCGCTTCGGGGTGATGCCGCTCCAACGCGAGCGCACGCTCGTAATTCAAAATCGCGTGCCCAAAGTCGCCCGTGCGGAAGTAAGCGTTGCCGAGATCGTAAAATGCGTTTGCGCTCCATTGTCCGGCGCGAATCAGGGCTTCGTAGCCCGAGATCGCTTCCTTGAAATGGCCTTGAGCGAATTCCTGGTTTGCTTTCGCAAATTCGGCGTCGGCTTGCGCCAATAACGACGGAGTCGCGAGCGCGCAAAAAAGAAACGCAATCAGTGAGGCGCGTATCTTCATTTTAGATTTTTAATTAACTCCAGCACCTCGCGGCGGCTTTCCGGCGAGATTGTTGCCGGCCCGTTATGTGCTCCGCTGTATTGCCACTCATCACTTTGCTCGAACAAACGGCGCAGTTGGTCGCGCGAATCGGTGTCTAATTTGAAAGTGTCCGCCGCAGTCTCCGCATCCACCACATTCGGATCGATCCCTCCGCTACCAGATGCGAGCGCGGTTTTGAGCCGAACGACCCGCGAGGCTTCCGCATAATATTCTTGTGGTGATCCGGCGCTACGACGCAATTTGTGCATGAGTTCAGACGTTTCATGCTGCAACGCAGCGAAGCGCCTCGCCTCGCGATTGTCGATTTTAGCTCTTCGAATTTTCCAGCCCGCAAATCCAATCAGTCCGAGGAGGGGGACCAACTGCACAGTCCAAAAAACGGGACGCGTGTAGAGCGGCGCAAATGTTTCCGCCATAGCGGGTCGGTCGGTCAGTTGATACAAAATGTCCTGCGGTTTCTCTGTCCTTGGGGGAGCGACAGCTTTCGCCGGGCTGGCTGATGCGGGTTGGCTATCCGCGACGTTTTGCGTCGCGGGGGCTCCACCCTGAACAGTGATCGCAATCGACTCGCTGCGCAGTGTCACATATTGCTCCTTCGCTGGATCGAAATACGAAAATGCGAGCACTGGCAGAGCCTGCTTTTTCTCGTTCGGCGAAAGCACCGTCTCGAAAGCTTTTGTGCCACTGATACCGACCTCATCATCCTGCTTGAACTTCGAGGACGGCGGATATTTGTGCCACCCTCGTTCGTCTTCAATCGCTGGCGCATTGACGCGGTCAAAATTGCCGCGGCCCGAGATTGTACTTGTGACGGTAATAGGGTCTCCCACCTGCACACTCTTGGGCTTTGCATCAGTCGTCATCGCAAAATTCCCAATGGCGCCCGAAAAACTCGGCGGCGCATTTGGCGGCAATGGTTTCACTTCGAGCGCTACAGGCTGGCTATTGATATCTACCTCGCGTCGCTCGCCCATTTGGGCGAACGGATTACTAAAGAATGGATCAGAGAACGGGTCATCCAGATCGAACAGGTCGAACGGCGAGCGCCCACGAGATCGCGGCGCACTTCGTGCTCGTGGAACTATGACTTGCGCCTTCGCCTTGACCGGTCCCACTTCGAATTTTCCGGCGCGCGCGGCAGCGATTGCAGTTTTGTATGCGACGACGTCGTAAGGCCTGCCATTGATGGTTTCTGAAGTCTGTCCAGATTCCTGTAACTTCTGGGCGGTGAATCCTTGTCCGGTGATTTCAGGTGGTTCGATGAGTCTTGGGCGAACGCGTGGGTCAAATCCCATCCGGATCTGAACAGGAACAATCTCGCCGACGTAGGCAACCTTCTTCGGCACAATCAATTCGGCGAAAAGCAGATCGCCGGCGCTGACTGACTGGCTCTGCCGGCCACGACTCTGTCGCGTCCCAGCTGAGCTGCCAGGCGCGTCCGCGACATTTAATATCAGCTCCGGAGTTCGCAGCAACTTACCGCCCGCCCGAACTGTTTGCGGAGGAATCGTGAATCGACCCGGCCTAAGCGGCAGGATCGTGTAATTGTATGTGACGCTCGAATTAGTCGAGAAATTGTGTATTTCGAACTGTCGCGATTGTCCGGTCGCGTGAATTTCCAAACCGTCGACTGAAATTTCTTCCGGTGGCTGCGCATCTCCAGGGCCGGTCACCTTGATTTGCAGCTCAAGCGTTGCACCGACAACAGTCTGCGAATTGCTCAGCACTGCTGTGACGCTGGGCGGATCGGCGCGCGCAAACTGCGCAGCTGCGACCACGGCGAAAACCGTGATGAAGATTCGTTGCAACATATTCAAGGCAACTTCGCAGCGTTGTTCCGAGCGGAGTCGAGGCTGCAACGCAGCGGACGAAGTCCGCGAGGCCAGGCTTTCAAACCCGCGGCACAAACCACGGGTAAATTCACGGGATGTCTCGACTTCGCTCGACATGACAAACTTAGCTTACCAATCGTTATAGACACGGCGTTTAACTCTGCGTTCATCAAGCTGGACTCGCGCCTCTTCGTCTTTCATCGATTCAAGGAGCGCCAAGGCTTGGCGTTCGCTCATCTGTCCCTCTTTTTCGGATTCGGCTTCGGCAACCTGCGCGTTCTTATCGGGCGGGTTCTGCGATTTGTCTTCTCCTCCCGCACCTTTCACATCGCCAGCAAGTTTTTTCTGCGGGGAAACCGATGGACTTGCAGATGGTGTCGAGTTTTCATCCTCACCTTCTCCCGGCGAGGGCGACGGCGCTTCATTTTCTCCTTCGCCCGGGCTTGGTGATTCTTCAGCTTGCCGTTGCCCAGGCGACGGTGAAGGCCGGTTGGCCTGCTGATTTTCCGCGCCTGGCGACGGAGAAGGGCTCTCGCTGGACTGTTGCTGCGGTTTCTTTTGTTGCTCGTTCTTTGCCTGGGATTGGTCGTTCTTTTCCTGTTGGTCTTTCTGGTTCCCAGACTTGGTTTGGGACTGCTGATCCTGTGATTCCTTTTGATCTTTTTGCTGCTGCTGACCTTGCCCTTGCTGCTGCTGCTGTTGTTGTTGGTCCTGTTGCTGCTGTTGCTGTTGCTGTTGCTGTTGTTGGTCCTGCTGTTTCTGTTGATCTTTTTGCTGCTGTTGGTTCTGATTTTGCTGTTGCTGCCGATCTTGCTTGTCCTGTTGATTCTGCTTGTTCTTTTGCGGCGGGGATGGGGAAGGGGAGGGCTGTTGTTGCGATTTCTTGTTTTTTAACTCCTCGATCTTTCTTTTGACGTAATCGTAGTTGTCTTTGGCGTCCTTATTTTGCGGATCGAGCTTGAGCGTTTGCTCATAATGGTCGAGGGCATTCGTCCAATCGCTGAGCTTCTTTTCGTCGCTTTTCTCTGCTTCGCCGTGCTGATAAAGCGTGTTGCCGAGATTGTAATGGCCCTTGCTCTGTAACCCAGTATCACCCGTGAGCAACGCCTGACTGAACGATTCCAGCGCTTTATTGTAATCTTTTAATTTGTAAGCGGCCGCGCCCGAATCGAATTGGAGCTTATCGTCAGCGGGCGATTGTGGGTGCGATTTCAAGGTCTGCTGAAATTGGCTGTACGCGTCTTCGAATTTCCCCTCATGATACGCGTCAATCCCCGGAGCAGCCGCAAACGCAAATGATGAAAGCAAAATTAGCAGAACGACAGTCGCGCCCACAGTCCTGACAGCACCGCCTCCAACGCCATGCGCAGCAGTGCGGGCAGGCGCAGGAACGGAGCGTCGTTCGCGCGCGCGTTTCCGCTCAGGAATAAGGATCGACAACGCAAGAGCAATCAATGCCGCGCTCAGCGGCCATTCGTAGCGCTCAATCGGCTGGCGCGACAAACGCACGTCCATTTCAGCCGCCTTCATTTTTGCTAATCCTTCACTCTGGAGTTGCTGCATCGTGCGAAGCCCACTTTCCAAATGAACATAAAACCCGCCTGTCGCCTGGGCGATTTCGCGCAAACGTTTGTCGTCCAGCTTTGATTTGACGACTTGACCGGCTGAATCCTTCACAAAGGCCGTCTGCCCATCGTCACCAGTTACGGGAATAAGCGAGCCCTGCGGTGTTCCGACGCCCACCGTAAAGATCCGCACGCCCGCGTCGGCCGCTTCTTTTGCAGTTTTTACGGCATCACCGCTTAATTCCTCGCCGTCGGTAAAGATGATCAGCGCTCGATTTCCCGTTGCGCTTTTACCGAAGCTCTGCGTGGCAAGAGCGATGGCGCTGGAGATATCGGTTCCCCCTTCAGGAATCGTCTTCGTGTCCAGATCATTAATTGCCTCAACCACGGCATCGTAATCAATGGTAAGGGGAGCTTGCAAAAAAGCACGGCCCGCAAAAGCAATTAGACCGACACGGTCGCCTTGGAGTTCGTTGAGCAAATCCTGGACCGCAAGCTTGACGCGATCGAGCCGGTTCGGCTGGACGTCATTGGAAAGCATGCTGCGCGATGTGTCCACGGCGATTAGCAAATCGAGTCCTTTACGCTTTACGTCCTGAAAGGTATAGCCCCAGCGCGGCTGTGCGAGACTGACAAGCACCAGGGAAAATCCGAGCAACTGCAGTGCAAATCGCGTTATGCGCCGCGGCCGATTTACCGTTCCCGCAAGCTGCGGCAGCAAACGCGCCGAAACGAACTCCTGCAGCCGCCGATGACCAAGACGCTCCGCATGGACAAAAAGAGCAACCAACAGGGGGATCAGCAGTAATCCCCAAAGCCATTCTGGTACACCAAAACTCATACGTTCGGGAGGTTGAAGCGTCGAAGAGTTAAAGCGGCAGTGAACATCATTGTCATTCTGATCCCGCAGTCGCGGGAGAAGAATCTCTGATTATTCTCCCGGCAGCGCGCCAAAATGGTAATCAGAGATGTTTGAAAGCCTGGCCTCATGCTTCGCATTTCGTTGCAGCGCTTCGCTCAACATGACAGGGTGAACGCTTCAACCTTTTTTTCATGGCAACTTCTTCCAGATTGTTTGGGATAACAAAATCTGCGCCAGCAACAGCCCGCAGCCGCTCATAAGACACAATGGGAATAGGTCGCGGTATTGCTGATACTTCTTTACGCTTACCGTGGATTTCTCCAGCTGGTCTATGTCGCCATAAATTTGTTCGAGCGATTTCGTGTCAGTCGCCCGAAAGAATTTACCGTCCGCAATTTTCGCAACCTCCCTGAGTCCGCTTTCGTTAAACTCTACACGCTGATTTTCGTAGAGGATGTTGCCCAATGCATCGGTAAGTGGCCCTCGAGTAGTAAAGATCGGAGCCGGTGCAATGCCGTTGATGCCAGCTCCAATGGCATAGAAGTGAATCTTTAAAGCTTTCACTGCCTCGGCGGCAGTGTTTGGTGGAATTTTGCCGGCATTATTTTCGCCGTCGGTCAAGAGGACGAGCACCCGACTTTTTGAATGTTTATCATTTAGCCGATTGGCGGCCGCTGCCATGGCCGATCCAATCGCAGTACCGTCTTCGACGAGTCCTATCCGCACTCGATCGAGATTTTGTAAAAGCCAATCGTGGTCCAGCGTCATCGGGCTTACGACATACGGACGACCGGCAAATGCAATGATGCCGATCCGATCGTTCGGCCGTTGTTCGATAAATTTACGTGTCACTTCGCGGATCGCGTCTACCCGGGTCGCTTCTTGTCCGCCGATCGTAAAATCTTTCGTCAGCATCGACCCGGAGACATCGAGCACGAGCATGATGTCGATCCCGCTGGCTTCGATTTGGGTAAGGCTCTTGCCGAGCTGCGGACGTGCGAGCCCCACGACGAAGATCGCAAGCGAAGCCAGGAGCAGTGTTCGCAGAATTTTTCCTGCGCGCGCGGCGCTTTGCTTTCCGATTGCCCGAAGACTCGCTGTGGATGAATAAGTCAGCGCGGCCGCCGGCCCGCGTTTTCCACGCAAATACGCCAGCAATGGAACCGCCAGGAGCAACAAAAGGAGCCACGGACGGGCGAACGTCAACGCGCTATTTGCCGGCCACCAATCAAACAGTTGCAAGTTGACCTCCTTTCACAAAGCGGATCGCTTCCTGGAGTAATAATTCGCTGTCGGAGGTTGTCGCTTCGTATCTCGCGAACTTGATCAGATCGCAGCGATTCAAAAAATCTTCCAGCAACGATTTTTCGTCGGTGGAGAACGAGGACGTTTTTGCCAACGCCGTCAGAAACTCAATCGAAGTCTGTCGCGTTGCCGGCACCCCGTATTGCTGCGTCACGTATTTTCGCAAAATGTTGGACACACGAATGCTGAATTGATACGGGCTCGTGTTTTCAATTTCGCGACTAATTTGTTCGAGCTCTTCGAGCGCGATCTCGCGCGGCAACCTCGGCGGCATCGGTGGTTTGCGGCGCTTTGCGAACAACCACACCACGAGGCCGAGAAGCGAAAGCGCAACAAATGCGATGACAAAAACCAGCCAGGGCGGAATCAGTGAATAATCTACCGGGGGCGCAATGTCGTGGAATTCCTCGGCGAGAAAGATCGACATGTTCATTGTTTGTTCCGCTTCAACGCTTCAACGGTTCAACGCTTTAACGATCCAATTCATCGAACACCAAGGCGGCGCCCGCGTTGTTTAAAGAACGAGCGGAGCGACGGCAAATAATCCTTCCCGGTTTGTAGTGTGATCGCATCAATATTATTCCGCCGAAGGGTGCGGGAAAGTTCCGCTTCGTGCCCGTCGACAACGCCCGTAAACAGAGCCCGCGTTCTACGATCGGCTGTGTTGATCTCGATCTGTTCCCCGGTCTCGGCGTCCTCCAGTGTGATGATACCAATGTTCGGCAACACTTTCTCGCGTTCGTCGTGAATTTGAATGGCTACGAAATCGTGTCGCCGTCCGCTCACTGCGAGCGCTCGTGAAAAATCAGGCGCCTGAAAATCGGAGATGAAGAAAACTACCGCGCGTCGCGTCACGATCTTGTTCAGGTAATCAAGGGCCAGGGCAGGTTCCGTGCCGCGTCCCTGCGGTTGGAAAAACAGAATCTCGCGAATGAGTCGCAGCGTATGAGACCGGCCTTTTTTTGGTGGAATAAAAAGCTCGACGCGATCCGTGAAAAGGATGAGCCCAACCTTATCGTTGTTCCTGATCGCACTGAAAGCGAGCAGGCAGGCGACTTCCGCGGCCAGCTCGCGTTTGGATTGTGTTGTGCTCCCAAAATTCCCCGAAGCACTGACATCCACGACCAGCATCACTGTTAGCTCTCGCTCCTCGGTGAATTTTTTCACGAACGCCGTGCCCATTCGGGCTGTCACGTTCCAGTCGATTGAGCGAATTTCGTCACCCGGTTGATATTCGCGCACGTCTTCAAAATTCATGCCGCGGCCTTTGAAGACGCTGTGGTAATCCCCTGCGAAGGCAGCCTCAACCAGACCGCGGGTTTTGATTTCGAGAGTTCGAATCTTTTTTAGAATTTCGGTTGTGGTCTTTGCGCGCTCGTCATCCCGAGCGGAGTGAAGCGAAGTCGAGGGAGCCCGTTCCATTACCGAGAAGCCCTGACTGGGCGCAAGGCGTACATTTCCGTAAACAGGTCGCGCCATTCAGGATTGCTTCTAGCAATGAGCGCCTCCTTTTTCGCGCGGCTCCAAAAGACGGTGTGGCGATCAGCATTCGTCAACATGTAAACGAAGTAATTTTGATATCGCATTTGTAAGTCTTGCGTCGCGCTGCGGGATTCCTCGACTTCGCTCGGAATGGCACAAAATCACGGCACCGGCAGCCCGGCAAAAATCCGCTCGACAATGGTCTCGCTGGTGACTGCTTCCGCCTCGGCTTCGTAACTGACAATGATGCGATGCCTCAATACGTCGGGACCGATGCTCTTGACGTCCTGCGGTGTGACGTAACCGCGGCCGTTTAAGAACGCGTGTGCCCGCGCGCCGAGAGCAAGATAAATAGTCGCACGCGGCGAAGCGCCGTAACGAACAAGACCTTCCAGGCGCAGGTTGTACGCGGCCGGCTCTCGCGTCGCCCAGACAACGTCGACGATGTAGTCCTTGACGCGGTCATCGATATAGATGGTGTTAACGACTTCGCGTGCCGCGATGATTTGCTTGGGGTCGATCACTGGATTCACCCGCAAATCCGGCGCGGAGGTGGCCATCAAATCGAGAATATTTCGCTCCTCGGATTTTTGCGGATAGCCAATATTCAATTTGAACATGAAGCGATCGAGCTGCGCCTCGGGCAATTGGTAAGTCCCTTCCTGTTCAATGGGGTTTTGCGTCGCCAGAACAAGGAACGGATCCGATAGAGGGTAGGTTTGTTCGCCAATTGTGACCTGGCGTTCCTGCATCGCTTCCAGCAGTGCGCTTTGAACCTTTGCCGGCGCGCGATTGATTTCGTCGGCCAGAATCAGATTGGAAAAAATCGGGCCGAGTTTGGTCGTAAATTCGCCGGTGCGCGGATTGTAAATGAGTGTGCCGATCAAATCCGCCGGCAAAAGATCGGGCGTGAACTGCAATCGTTGAAACCCGGTCTGGATACATGCGGCCATTGTTTTGACCGTGAGCGTTTTGGCCAAACCAGGAACGCCTTCGAGCAGGAGATGACCGTTGGCGAGCAGTCCAAGCAGAAGCCGATCCACTAAATACTTTTGACCCACTACAACATGAGCGACTTGATGACGGATCGCCGGAATCCATTGGCCCAGCTCCCGCACTTCCTGCGTAATTTCCTGCGTAGATTTCATACGGTTTTTGTCAGACACGCACGGTAAGGATAATGTTCGATCAAAGCTCCTAAGTTCCTGTGACCCGCGAGAAACATGCTAAAAGTTGGGTCGACAATGTCAGTTTTCAAGCAGTGGCACCGCGTGGTTTTGATCGTCGCATTGAGCGGCATCACGATGTCGATACTCGGGTGGATTGCATGGCATGATCCTGCAATCAATTTTTTGCCACGTGATCGAAGCGCGGAGTGGATCATTTTTCCTGCGGCGGTGGATGCCCCTGCGCATTGGTTGTTTGGCAGCCTCGATGCAAACTTCCGGCGCGGGTTTGTTTTGGTAAATCGGCCATCGATGGCGCGTTTGCGTGTTCGCGCAATGCGGCGCACCGAAGTAAAGATCAACGGCACCCCGGTTCCCGTTCCACGGAATCGCAATTGGAAGGCGATTACGAGTATCGACGTTGCCGAGCAATTACACGCCGGCGCAAACGTCGTCGAAGCACGCGTCTTTAACCACACTGGTCCCCCAGCGCTCTGGCTGACTTTAACTACGGATCAACTAAAACTGCGCAGCGACGAATCTTGGGAAGCGTCGTTTGCCGGTTCGCCTTGGCGCAATGCCGCACTTGCCGCGGCGGCGAAGACTCCCGGACCCGGTAATTCAATTGCTGGCGGTGAACGCACGTTTAACGCAGTGAAAAGACTTTGGCCGTTCTGGATTGTTCTTATCGTCGTCGCTTGTGTAGCGAGCCTTCTCTGGAAGGTCAGCTTTAAAAAGTTCTCAGGGCGATCGCTGGAACAAATACTCTTGCTCGCCGTTGTCGGCCTATGGCTGTTGTTGTTCTGGAACAACGCACGGCTGTTGCCATTCCACGCTGGGTTCGATTCGGAGGCCCATCTCCAATACATCAGCTATGTCCGGCAACGATGGACCCTGCCGTTGCCAAATGAAGGCTGGGAAATGTATCAGCCGCCGCTGTACTATTTGGTCGCCGCCGCAAGCCTTGCGGTGGGCAAACTCTCAACCAACGATCCCGGGTCGATCGTCGTTCTGCGTTTCCTCGGAGCATTATGCGGCATCGCTCAATTTGTCTTTGCTTTTTTGAGTTTGCGGCTCCTGGTATGCGCGCGAGCCGCATTAGTCGGACTTTTGTTGGCAGCCTTTCTGCCCATGCATTTGTATCTCGCGCATTATGTGACAAACGAAATTTTGGCCGCGACTCTGGCGACGGTGACGCTTTATCTCTGCTTGCGTCTGCTGAGGAGCGACAAACCGAGCGCATCGCAATTTGCCTGGATCGGACTGGCGCTTGGCGCGGCGATGCTGGCAAAGGCGACCGGAATTTTGCTGCTGCCAATCGTAATTGCTGCAATCGCGGGTAAGCTCGGTTACGCGCGAGCTCCAATCGCAAGCTCGTTACGCAACCTCGGGGTTCTGGTCGCGATTTGTTTTGCTGTGTGCGGCTGGCATTACGCGCGCATCTGGATGAGGTTTGGCACCCCGCTTGTTATCAACGGGGGCTTACTCAGCGGGTTTACGTGGTGGCAAGACCCCGGTTATCACACCACGCCAGATTACCTCCGTTTCGGTCGATCGTTAATGAATCCGCTCTTCAGCGGTTTCGCAGGATTTGCCGACGGGATCTATTCTACGCTTTGGGGCGACGGTTTGTGCGGGGGTTTTTCGAGCTTGACCTTTGCTTGGAACCAACAGCCAATGATGGCCGGCTATTTGTCGGCGCTAATTCCTATGGCGCTCATTCTCACCGGTGCCGTCGTCGCAATCATTCGATTCATTCGGAAACCATCGAGCGAATTGTTCCTGTTACTTGGCTTCTGTGCTGTCATTGTCCTCGGCCTGATTTTCATGACGCTAAAAGTTCCCTCTTACGCGCTACTGAAAGCGTTCTACGGATTATCAGCCCTTACGCCGCTTTGTTTCTTTGGGGCCCTCGGTTGGGAAACGCTGACTCACGGACGCGCGCGTTTGCGATCTGTTCTTGGTGCATTCTTGCTCATTTGGGCGATGAACAGTTTCGCCACTTACTGGATTGTTCCTTCGGCGCTGCAACATTTGTACGCAGTAAAAGCCTTAGGTGCCCAGGGAAATATCAACCGCGCCGCTGCGGAGGCTGCCAAGGCAGTTGAAGCCGATCCCTCGAACGCGACCGCACGAGGGTTTCACGCGTTGAGCTTGAGTGAGCTAGGAGAAGACGAGGAAGCCATCAAGGAAGCCGAGCGCGCGGTTGAACTGAATCCCACCAATTCTGTTGCCCACCTGGATCTGGCTGTTTCAGCAAGACGCCATGATCCGGAGCGCGCAATCGCGGAAGCTCGCCGTGCAATAGAGCTCGGTCCGGAAAATTCTTCGGCTTACCAATTCCTGACGAATTGTCTTCTCGAATTGAGCCGCTACAACGAGGTGATCGATCTCGGGCGCGAATGGCTGGCGGTGTCGCCATATGATAGAACTGCTCATGCAGTTCTGGGCACGGCTATGGCGGAAAATGGTGATCTTGCAGAGTCGGCAAAGCATCTCGGTTACGTGATGATGTCAGGGCCGGGAGCTGAACAAGCGCATGCGCGGCTGCGGCAAATCCTGCTGTCTCTGGCCAGGGAGCCGGATGGGTTGCAGCGACTCCGGGAAATTGCTGTAAATGCACCGGATTCACCACGAATGCTGGACGAGTTGGCGTGGTTACTCGCAACGTATCCCGATTCCAAATCACGCGACGGGACTGAGGCAGTTCAGCTTGCCGAGCGCGCTTGCGCTCTGACTGACCGCCGAATCCCGGCTCTTCTCGACACGCTGGCTGCCGCTTATGCTGAGGCAGGAGACTTTTCGCGTGCAATCAGCACCATCGAAGAAGCGCTCAACCGCGCGCGCCCCTCCGGTGACAGTGACGCCATTAAGCTTAGCGAAAGGATTCTTGCATCACTTCGTCAAAATCTTGCTTACCGCGAGGAGCCGCAATAATCGATCAGCTATTTCGCCGACAAGCGCGGCATGCGTGACGTCGCGCGCCGCACATTTCCGGTGCGCGGGCGCAGCGTCAAAATGATTGGCAGGCCGGGATAGGGTTCCGTTTTGCGAACCCGAGCTTCCAGATAGCGGCGATATGTTTCAGCCATCAAACTCGGATCATTAACGAAAAGAACGAACTCCGGAGGCTGAAGCGGCAAGCTCCCGCGAGTCCGTTCCGACGTTGCGGTTGGCCTCGAGAATTGAGACGTTGCTGGAGCTCCGCCCTCCAGTACGTGACCTTGTTTCCGGCTAGTTTGAGTAGCGTAAAACAGTTTGAGGCGCCGCCCTTTTACCATTGGCGGCGGATTTGCTTCAAACGCCTGGCGCAGTAATCGATTAAGGACACCGGTGCCGATGCGCTGCCGCGCTGCAAGTTGGATTGTCTCAATCAATGAAAACAACTTCTCAATATTTTCTCCGGTCAGCGCAGATGTGATCAGCGCCGGTGCATATTCAAGGAAGAAAATTATTTCGCGTGCTTCCTCGACAAGTTGCCGTGCCGCATCTTTTTCTCTGCGTCTCGGCTTAACCAAGTCCCATTTGTTCAAGACAACAATTGCTGGTTTCCGGCCCTTTTGAATCAATCCCGCGATCCGTTTGTCCTGGGCGGTTATGCCCATCGTGAGATCGACAATGAGAACACACAGATCGGCGCGGCGAATGCTGCGCTCTGCGCGCATCACGCTGAACACCTCCACCGAACTAGAATGTTTGCTGCGCCGGCGGATTCCCGCGGTATCGATGAAAACGAACTTTCGCCCGTCGCGCTCGTAAAGAATGTCAACGGCATCGCGGGTCGTTCCGGACAACTCGCTCACGATCGCGCGCTCTCCGCGCACAATGGAATTGATGAGCGAGGATTTACCGACGTTTGGCCGGCCGACGATCGCCACTGCAAGTGGCTGGTAACTCGTGACTCGCGAATCGTGAGGAGGCGAGGGGAGGCGTCGTTCGATTTCTCCTAATAAGTCGGAAATCCCGCGATCATGTTCTGCGCTGATCGAAAAGCTCGGTTCGAAACCTAATGCATCGAATTCTGCTGCCAGTGGCTCGCGTTTCTCATTGTCGATTTTGTTAATCACAAGCAGGATCGGTTTTTGCAATTTGCGCAGTGCCCGCGCGAGCTCTTCGTCGACAGGTGACAAGCCTTCTTTTGCGTCGACAACCAAGAGCAGAATATCGCTTTCGCCGAGTGCTTGTTCCGCGGCGCGGTGTACTTGCACGCTCAATTCATCCCGCGACTGCGGGACCGCCATTCCGCCTGTGTCCCATACGGTGAACGGGCGCGCACCGCGATTGCAAATCGCCGAAATCCGGTCGCGTGTGATTCCGGGCTGATCATGAACGATGGCAATCTTTCGGCCGACAAGGCGATTGAATAGCGCAGACTTGCCTACGTTTGGCCGCCCGACAATCGCTACATTTGGTATGGCGGCGGGTTCACTCATACTCACTGAAGCACAAGATGTATGTGAATCCGCCTCTCCCCTTGATCAAGGGGAGAGGATTGAGGTGAGGGTTCACATTTATTTTAACGACGCGAACGCTCACCCTGACCTCTCCCTTGCGAAAGGAGAGGCGAACAGTTGTCGGCATGCACTGCCATCCGGCTAGATCTAGGATTTCGCCGGATTCGCATGGCCTGCAGCCTGCAATTGCCGAACGCCGTCTGTCACATAGACGATTCCGGAAACTCCAGTGAAAAAGCCGGCTGCGATTACAACGTAGATCAGGGGAAGCAGGCGCAGCTGCAGCATGACCCACCCGATGGCGACCATTTGTAAAACGGTCGCCACTTTTCCGGTCCAGTTAGGTTTCACGTGCACTTTCCCAATGAGGAAATACAAGATGCCTGCGCCAACGAAAAGAATGGCATCACGCGAAATCACAAGCACGGGGAACCAGGTCGGAAAACTGCCATAACTAGGGTCGAGCTCACTCCAATTGCTAATGCTCAAGGTGATGATGCCGCTAAGCAGCAACCCTTTATCGGCAATTGGATCGAGAACGACTCCCAGCGAACTGCGCTGATGGTAGTGACGCGCGACGTATCCGTCCAAGCCGTCACTCAATGAGGCAATCAGGAAAATAGCGATGGCAGTGAAACG
>WNFQ01001051.1_pt1 | contig 19353 bp, 19 predicted proteins | sample 5400171 | NCBI WGS metagenome assembly WNFQ01 (sample SAMN13153356, study PRJNA577476) | soil metagenome | isolation source: 20 cm soil under Madrone tree | place: USA:California | collected 2016-06-14 | reverse complement strand
TCCGGCCTTGAATTTTTCGCTGCTGAACGGACCTTAGGTTAAGAGCGATGAATGCAAAGATGTTTTTTGCGCTAGCGCTAAGTACGCCTCTGTTCGTTTCGTCCGCTGAAGCGATTGTTTATACAGTACGGACTGATTCGGGGCCGGTGACTTACAGCCTGGAGGTTCCTCCTGGCACTCCGGTCGGAGATAGAATAAAGCCGCATCCGCAAGTTGGCTATTCTGCCAATTTCCCGATGACAGCCGGCTCGGCCGAAGTCGCTGCGGTCCGTTGGGCGGCCGGATTGAAAGACAAGGATAAATCTGATAACTATCCGAATTCGTTGACAATTCTCGGCGGGAAAATTCCGGGCGGTTTTTACAACGCTACCCTTACCAAGCCCACCTCGGTTCAACGGATAAACGGCCCGGTTCCTTATTATCTGGTCCAAATGCGCGGGAACGTCGCCGGCAGCACGCAGACTTTTTATGCCGCGGTGCTCGACGACGGGAACCTCGTTCGCCCAGTACCAGTGAGTCGATACGCCTACCACGCAGTTCACCGTTCTCGGGAAAAGTGGGGTGGCTCTGGAGAGAAAAAGAAACGGGAATCGGGTGGTCGAGTTCTCGGAGAGGCCGCAGGCGGCCGAGGGATGGGCGGCGCTGAATTGAAGGAAAAATGGGAAGGTTCCGAAGAGAAACCTTCGAATTAGCTTAAACAGAGCCACTTCGGCAGGATCCGAAGTAAGGTAGCGAAGACGGCTTGCTAAAGTTTTCTGCGCCACGGCATCACTACTCCTGACTTGGCGCAAAACCTGGGCCCGCTGGTCGGTAGCACGGCTAGCGGGGTTCTTTGTTTTCTGGGTAATGGCAAAATTACTGAACCACTAAACCCAGCTCAAAAACAGCCGAATACAAGAACCATAATGGTTAAAAATCTTCTATGGATTTTAGTAACCGTCGTGTCGGTTCGCTAGAATCCAAAACCACCAAACCAAATGACAATCGTAGTTATTGCAATCCTCTGCTATCTATTGGCTTCCGCTTTTTTCCTTCTTTGCGTAATGCTAACAGCTCGGGGGAAGGAATACGGAAGCCGAGTTACCGCCCCGTCCAAGCATTCCGGCGCGCTAAGTTCTTGCGCCACTATGCCCCCAACCTTCATGCGGAGAAAACTGGGCGACCTGATTCCCGTTGTGTTTGTGCCGGAGCAAGCCGTAAGCTCTCGGCATGTTTCCCCTGATTGGTTACGTCACGCGCTACGAACAGCAAGGCGATCGTTTTTCGGCTTCGGTCGACGTCGAAGTGCCTGAAGATATTTCACACGTCCAATTAGATACGGAAGTGTTTGGTAGTGCCGCTCATGCTGTGCCTCACCTAAATCCCAGGAATGCAGAGTTGGCTAACATCTCAGTGCATGGTCCAGGGCGGTTGAAGATTCAAGTTGGGGATGAAACGCACGTGATGTGCTTTAAAACAGGCGAGCTACCGGACTGCATCGCCAGTGTGAACCGTCGTGGAGCCGGCTTCCCACGCTTCCCGGATCGTCAAGAGAGGTGATGGCTTTGGTTCCGAACACCATACAACGAAGGCTTACGGCATTGCTCTACAGCGTTAGGCGTAGGCTTGTGGAGTGAGGATCAGAGCGCGAGCTAGCGCTTTTCGGGATTGGAGAAGGTACGGTTCATGAAACAGTCCCTCGCTGCCGAAAAAGAAACTCACCTCGTTTGCGGAATAGCCGGGAGGCGAGTTGTGTTTGAGATCTGCCTGTGCCGCTCGAAGCGCGTTCTGCAACGAAAGACCTAGTTCCACGTACAACTGGGTCAACATCTCGTGAATGTCTTGGCTAGTCATATGTCCGTAAATGAAGCCGGTCTCTCCTCCGCAACTAATGATTCCAACCAAGCGCGGAAAAAGGCCGATGAATGACGAGAACAAAAGCTGAACGCGGAGTTCAGTGGTGGGGTCGGCTGGCGATCGGTTGAGGCGAGCCCCGGCCCTACCGTCGCCAACCGACCCTGCAGGCCCGCGGATTCAACGCCCCCAGAACCAATTCTTAACTCGCTCGGAGCAGAACCGCAATTTGGCCCTTGCTACCCCGCTTTGTTTTCTTCCCTTAAGAACGCCAAAATTTTGGCCGCTTGTTCGCTCGTTGGTTCTCCGTTGCCCTCAGTCCATCCCGTAAGCGTTTCGGGCGAAACTCCTATAGCCTCGGCGACTTTCGAGGCGTGTTGGATGATGATGTCCCGATAGTTTCCTAGAGCGGTGAGTTGTTCTTCGGTCGGTTCCATGCTCCAACGATACCAGAAATTCGTAACCATGGGCCCAAACATGATCGTGGCGTCGCTGAAGACCTACGACCATTTGCCTCGCCTAGGAGAGTCATTAGGGAAAGGGAATGTGCCATCCCTTTTGAACCCGCCGGCATGCCGTCAGATAGTATTCAAATTGTGGGCACCGTGCCGCCGTCGATGAAGTAATCACTGCCGTGAATCGAGGCTGCCGACGCAGTTGACCAGGATATCGACGCCACCCCAATCCTTGAGAAGTCGGTCGACTTGAACGCCATCTGCCATACCTATATCCCGCTGGACGAACAGCGCTGGCTGCTGACTCTTAGGTAGAGGCGAACGCGCGGTGGTCGCCGCCCATTGTCAACCTGCGGACGATGGCTTCTCCCATTCCTTTGGTGCCGCCGGTCACTAAGACCCGCTTGCCCTGGAACTCGTTTCCATCAAACAGAAACCGGGTGCTTAGCAGCCATCATTGAATCTCCAGTGAGATGATCTTGTCGTTGGCGAGCGTGAACGTGTAGTCGAGCTCGATCGGGCTACCGGGGAAGCCGCCGGTCAACCGGGCGCGGCGTGTCACAATGTTCTCACTCACCGAAGCATCGAGAGACTCCATAACAGATCGGTACTTCGCCTCGGCCTCCCGCTGCCAGGACCTTATGGCATCGAGCCCGCGATAGTCGCGGTCTCACGGCATGGGGTCAGGCGCTGTGTCCGGCGCTGGACGCTATCCTGAAGTGGGCCGATCTACGGCCGCAGCAGAGCAGGGAACACAGCATCAATCGCACGCCGCTCACGCCTATTGAGGAATGAGGATCACCTTACCGACCGTCGGTCGGCCTTAGTCACCTCGTTAGAGAAATTAATCCTTCGCTTTTCCATTCGTGTTCTGCCGTCCGTTCATCGGTCCCATTATTAGTTTGGGACGCATCCGCATATTGAGCAGCTCGATAAACACGGCAAAAGCCATGGCAAAGTAAATATAGCCTTTGGGAACATGTTGATGAAGTCCCTCGGCAATGAGCATCACTCCAACTAGGAGCAGAAAGCCCAGGGCCAACATCTTGAAGGTAGGATGACGTTCGACAAACGAACTGATGGCCGCGGCAAATACTATCATGATGATCGTAGCGAGGATGACCGCGGCGACCATAATCGTGATTTGGTCGACCATGCCTACGGCAGTGATGACGGAGTCTAAAGAGAATACAATATCGAGTAGGAGAATCTGTATGATTACACCGGCGAAGGAGGTCGCGATCTGGCCCGAGCCGCCGTTCGCTTTTCCCGCTTCGAGTTTATGGTGGATTTCAAGGGTGCTCTTACCCAAAAGAAACAACCCGCCCGTGAGCAGCAGAAGGTCGCGGCCGCTAACCGCGTGATCTAACAAGGAGAATAATGGCGCCGTGAGGTGAATGATCCAAGACATTGAGAAGAGCAAGGCAATGCGTGTTCCCATAGCGAGCGCTAACCCCAGGGTACGAGCCCTCTGTTGTTGCTTCGAAGGCAACTTATCCGCGACGATAGAGATGAAGACTACATTGTCCACGCCGAGGACGATTTCGATGGCCAGGAGTGTGGCGAAGGCAACCCACGATTCCGGTTCTGTGGTCCAATCCAACCAACCGAAAGGAGTTGCCGCTAACATGAGACGATACCGTCGGACGAGACCGGAAGACCAGGGTCACGCCTGATTCAGGAGATGACTCAGCTGTTGCCTCACCGCTGGCCACTCTGCCGTCACGATCGAATAGCGCGCCGAGTCCCGAGCCCCGTAATCAGCGGCCATCCGATGGGCTCGGAGAATCCCTTCGAACTTTCCACCGATGCGTTCGAGCGCGGTGCGTGAACGCTGGTTGCGCGCGTCGGTGTGAAAGCAGACACGGAGCACCTGCCACGTTTCGAAGGCATGCGTCAGCATAAGCAGCTTGGCCTCAGTGTTAACTGCAGTGCGGGTTGCCGAGCGGGTCAGCCAAGTATAGCCGATCTCACACGCGTCAAGGACGTGGTGGGTTTGCCGCGGGTGACCCTGTGGCCACGACCATCGCTCCAGGTTCCAGAACCGGGTAGACCCAATAACTCGGCCGTCATCCACCTGAACAATCGCGAATGGCACCGCGCTGCCAGCGTCCCGCCAAGCCAGGGCGGTTTCGACGTAATCGCTGAATTCGACCTTGCCCTGCGGGACTGAACTCCACCGGTAGAGAGAGGGGTCAGCGGCTGCGGCGGCTGCCAAGCCATCGATGTGGTGACGGTCAAGCGGTTCGAGACGAACGTGCATGCCCGGCAGTACAAGACCTTGTGTTCCCATAGAAAGCTAGCGCGCTAATCAACCTCTGAGATACTTGTCGAGAAAATCGAGGGTACGTTGCCAGGCCAACTTGGCGGCGGCCTCATCGTAACGAGGCGTTGTGTCATTATGGAAACCATGATTGGCCCCTTCATAAATGTACGCGGCGTAAGTCACATGATTCGCCTTAAGCGCTTCCTCGTAGATTGGCCATCCTCCGGTGATACGCGTATCCAGAGATGCGTAGTGAAGCAAAAGGGGCGCCTTGATCTTGGCAGCATCTGCGGGCGATGGTTGCCGGCCGTAGAATGGAACCGCCGCCCCTAGATCAGGGAGCCGCACCGCCAGCTTGTTGGCCACGGTTCCACCAAAGCAGAAACCCACGACACCGATTTTTCCCGTGCATTCCGGACGCAATTTCAGCCATCCGACGGAGGCTACAAAGTCTTCGAACATTTTGTTCTCGTCCACCTTGGCAAAAAGTTCCGCTCCTTTCTCATCATCGCCGGGGTATCCCCCAACCGAAGTAAGACCATCAGGCGCAAACGCAAGGAAGTTTGCGGTTCCCAAACGTCGTGCGACGTCTTCGATATAAGGATTTAGGCCACGATTTTCGTGTATGACGAGCACGCCGGGCAACTTTCCGTTCGTGTTCGCGGGACGAACGGAATATCCACGGATGCTACCGTTGCCTTGTGGCGAAGGAACAGTTGCGTATTCGGTTTGGAGTCGCTTGTCGTCTTTAGGGACTTGTTCCGCCAGAGCGTAGTTCGGCCTGAGGCTGTCCCAAATTGCGGTGGCCGTTAAGCCGCCGACCGCATACTTGGCCGCACCATCCAGGAATTGGCGACGACTGATCTCGCCGTGAACGTAATGGTCAAATAGGTTCAGCAATCCCTGAGGGAAGTCGCTTGCTTTTCTTCGTTCCATTAGAGTGGGGTCCTTTGTCGTTGATCGCAATTCTGGCGGATGCTTGGCAGAATTCTACATCTAAAATCAGGCCGCGTCGTAGATCAGCAAAATCCTAGTTCCCCGCGTACATTATTTCGCGTTTTCGGTAGCGGTGACCAGCTTGTCCGACATAGTCTGAGATAACAGGGTTGGCTCGCCTCATCGGGAAACTACGCTGTACCGATTAACCGGAGCCGAGCGGAGTGACAGAAAGCATCCCCAAAATAGAAAACATATAAAAATGATGTTGCTTAATTCCGCGGATATGCTACCAACGATCATGGCTTGGCGCATCGAAGAGAGTGTTATTCGCGGTGAGATTGATAACCGTACGCCTGGACAGGTCCGCGGCAACGTCTGGCTCGTTGGTGGCGACGAACCACTGGTTTTAGAGTTAGCCGGCAACTGTCACAAGGATCTGGCCGGCTGCAGACTCACCTTCATTAATCCAGCACCGAAATCGGATGGCAGGATAACGCTCGCCGCGAATCAGAGCGGCGCAGTGGGAGATATGACTGCCGCCCGCAAGATTCGGGTAATCGAAAACTTCGATTATCTCGCCATGAAGAGAGGCAAGAAATTCCCGGAACATCTGGCGAACTGTCTTTATCTCGAATGGTTCAGTGAAACCAATGGACGAGTTGTCATCGAATCCACCGCATACGAGATCAGCGTCAGCGAGCCGGTTTGGAAGCTCGCTCCCGATGAAGAAATCCGGCAGCAGGAAGCCAACGCGGATGCGATGCGGTCATTCATGGAGCGCGCAGCGGGAGCGCTCGATCCGCGAGAGGAAGCTGCTTACGATGGAACACCCAAGGACGAATTCGAATGGGAACTCTTCCTTCGCGCATCTGATCGGCGTACGACCAAGCTGGGTGAGTTGATGGAAAAATATCACGATCATCCGGACCGTGATCGCGTGATAGCGCGGGAAATGGGCTGGACGGCGATCGAGGAAATGTTGGATGCCGAAGCAGAGTTCAGTGCGGAAGAAGAGCCGGATAACACCGATGACGCCGGCTTTGAGGAATCCGAACCGGAGGAAATGGACGAAGACCCGATTCGACATCCCCTCGTGGCGCGTTTGATCAATCGATCTGCGACTCTGATGAAACTCGCGGGAGACAGACGGGACAACGATCTTGAGGAGATGGTCGGAGGTTTTATTGCGGTCGGACCGAAGATAGCTGGCGCACTCGGGATCGTGCGGCCAGGCGGGCGGCGGGACAACGAGTTTAACGGATTGGTAGTTGCAAAGCTGAAGCGCGCAATCAGCGAGCTGTCCCGCGCCGTCAATGCTGCGAGTCGCCTTAAAGAAAGAAAAGCTGAGCTGCCATTTTCAATCGACGAATGGGTTACTGAAATGCTCGAGACCCGCCAAGAGATTTTGGTGCTCATGAATGAATTCAGGCGCTGAATGGGGAGATCTTCGAAAATTCGGAACTGCCGAATTCTCATTTCAATGACCATCCGTTTTGACCGGAATACCGAACCGGTGAGTAAAGAACAGCAAGCTGGCGATGAACGCGTAGGCGACGGCAAACGGCCAAGCCGGCACGAGATTTTCCCACCCTCCAGCGACTGGCTCCCCGGCGAGCCAATCGAGCAGCGGGATATTCAAGGCAGTATCGCCATTGGCAAACTTCCATGCGTGCATCATACCGACCAGGCTCAGCATCGAAGCCAATGCTGACCAGATTGCCGCAAGCCGAAAACGTCGTTCCACGATATAGTAGACCATGGCTGACCAGATGGTTGCGGTATAAATGAAGCCTTGCTCGAGAGAGAATGCACCGTCCAGGAACAGATTCTGATGGTGAAACAATTCGATCAGCGCGGGTTGTAAAAGAGATTGGTCGTGTCCGACGGCTCTAATAATATTCTTTGCCAGCTGGGATACCCAGGCCCCCAGCGCCGGCAAGAGTCCGACAACGATCGTAATGAAATGTCGAGGTGGCACGGTGGTAAATGGCTGTACCGTGATGATCAGTCCAACCCAGACGACGATTGCGAGCCCGGCATCCTCTGGGATCAGCCAGGAGATGAGCGATATGCCACCGGTCAAGGCAAGAAGTGCGATGAAGATCCCATTGAGAGTGCTGTAGCCGGCTCGCGCACCCAGGGCTTTCCAACCGGGGTGTCCAATGTAAATCGTAAGCGGAAATGGTGATCCGAGTAGAGCGCCACAAATGGTACCCAACCCATTGATTATCAGCGCCGGCCGCGCTGGATAAGGATCGCCGGCAGCTTCCGCAGATTCGATATTCTGCAAAGAACTGAGTCCGCTTAATAGGCTCATGGGTAGGATAACGGAGAGATACGGGCGGATCGTCTGGAAGGAGAACGCTGTCGCGAGATCGCCGACCACAAAATGCGGAAGGTTCAAGCTCGGCGGCTGTGCGGGCGCGGACCCGACTGGGGCGAGCCCAGTTATCCAGGACATCAGTGTGCCGATCAAGATGGCCAGCGGAATGCCGGATAATCCTGCGGGAAAGCGCACCCGGCCGAACGAAGTGCATAGCATCACCGCCAGAGTAGTGATGCCAACGAGCGGGCGGGCGAAGCCTTGCAGCAGAAAGCTCATTGAGAGCAACGCGAATCCAATCCCTGCGAGCGTTGCTAACATTGCCGCCGCCGGTGTCACTCGTTGGATGAACTTTGCTACGAACGCGATGACTAATTCAATCAGGCCTGAAATAAAACAAGCCACCAAACCGATCTGCCAGGCTACGCGTATCGGGTCAGTCGCACCGGTTGCTGCAGCTAGGTTTCGGGCTGGCAGCATCACCAGAAACACGTAGGCGACCATCGTCGGCGTGTTAATTCCGTACGGGATCGCGCACACATCGTCTCTGCCGGTGCGCGTTGCCAGGCGAAGAGCCTCACGAGCATAAAGAGCGTTCCCAACCAGCATCGAGAACGCGATTCCCGGCAGCAACACGCCGTAGACCATGGCGGCGGGAAAGCCGAGCGGGCCCTGACATAAGCCCACCACGATGATGAGCTGAACAACGTTGTCCAGACCGAGGCCAAGGAATCCATCAATATCTCCGCGAACAAACGCCCTCATCGATCAGGTCTAGCTCGGAAGTTGTTTGAGAACGTGGAGGGTGAAGAGAGCGGCTGATCGGGCCGCGATCTGGCCCAGACGCTTATAGTCATTTCCTGGACTCTCCTGCGCCAGATTGCTGCCGCCGCGAATGACTAAGTGGGGCAAATTGAGCTCGTGACAGACTTGCCCGATCACAGCTCCTTCCATCTCAACCAGATCGGCTTTCAGCTTGGCCCGAATGTCCTGTAGTTTGATTTCCGTCATCCCGAACACATCGCCGGAACAGATGATACCTGGTCGGATTTGAGGAATGTAAGAGGTCCCGTTTGCTGTGATTTCCAGTGGCTGGTAGGTCCGCGCTGCAGCCAGGGCTAGCTCAAGCAATTCCTGATCGGGAACATATTGATAGTTGGTGGGTTTTCGGGGTAATGGTCCGATCACCTTTCGATACAGCATGCCATTGGCATGAAGACTGCCGAAGTCATGATGGACGGTTTTCTTTCCCAGAATGATGTCACCGGTTCGTAGTGCATGGTTAACCCGTGCCGCCGTGCCGGTGTAGAGGAGTCGGGTTGGCTTCAACTGACTGATGAACAGGGTACTGATCATCGCTGCATTCGTCTTGCCGACGCCCGTGATTGCGATGAGCACCGACCGCTGCTCGATATGCCCACGCAGAAAAGGAAACCCGAACAAATGCCCCTCCTCGGGTTCTTGAATCTGTAGCTGTAGAGGTTTTACCTCCCAGGGGACAGCTCCCAACACTAAGGTCAACCGTCGTCTCATCGGCGCCCAACCTGAGCAGTTTCTGCACCTAGCCTGCTTTATTCTCCGGCTACGCCGGACAATTCCGCTGCGGTTTTTGCAAAGAAGAGTTTGCCGCAGTCTGTTTCAGTCAACGCTTCGCAAAAAGCCCGTAAATCACCCGGCGGAGCCCCATAAGCGCTAACTTACGTCTTTGGGATGGCTCTCTACCCCAAAAGGGGCAGAAGGACTCAGCCCGGGGTTTTAACCCCGGGTGCGCAACCCATCAAACGATTGGCCCTGAAGGGGCCTAAGGTTTTATTTGATCAATCCCACACATAACGCTCATCGAACGAAATTCCGTGCTTCTTGCAAGAATGCCATTCGGTTTGTGGTGGAGAAGATGATGTGCACCAATACGAGCGCCAGCGATTGAAGCATCACATGAATATTTTTCTGTATTTGTCATGTTAAATCTCGCGCCCCTACAGGGCGGATCGCTGGGGTGTTCGCTTTCCCGGGGTTAAAACCCCGGGCTGAGTCCTTCTGCCCCTTTGGGGTAGAAAGCCATCCTAAAGACGTAAGTTAACGCTTATGGCGGCTGCCAGATGATTCGCAGCAATCTAGCCCGCAATAAACGTGCGGATGCATGCGGCGTGTGAGGTTTGCCGGTTTGGCTGGTCAGGGAAGAAGTTTATCGCTTCCACTCATCGACAGTTGCCAGAACTCAAGAAATGCGGCACTAATCGATACTTCAACCGCGACATGCCGCGGATTAGGGACTATGGCGCACTTTTCTAATCTCAGTGATTTTGTTCAACAACTGCCAAAAACTGAAACTCATCTTCACTTGGAAGGTTCGCTTCCGCTCGAGCTAGCACGCAAGTTGGATCCAGAAAAATTCGCCGAGCCGCCGCCGTACTGGCGCCCAGACTTTCGTTTTCACGACTTTGCCGAGTTTCAAGAGCAGTTCGATCGATATTTCTTCCATTGGTTCGTGTCACCCGAAAATTACTACGACAGTTGCAAGATCGTGTTTGAACGATTGGTCGCGCAGAACTGCGTTTATCTCGAAGCGAGCTTTCATCTGGGTGTAGCCGCGAATCTATCGGTGCCTTTTCGTGAGGTCGCGCGTGCCATCCACGCAGCATCTCCTCCGCAACTGGAACTCAGGCTCTTTTTAGGCATGTTCCGCGACCACTATCAGGGTGCACTAGCCGGACTCCTGGATGAGGCGATCACCTGGGATGAAATTGCTGGCGTAGACCTGCATGGGTTCGAACACCCAGCGTTTCAGCGTTGGTCAGCCGAAGTCTGGTCTCGTGTACGTTCTTTGGGAAAAGTGACAAAAGCGCACGCCGGCGAGTTTTCTTCGGCCGAAGACGTTCGACAGGCAGTCATCGATCTAGGTGTGCGAAGAGTTCAGCACGGTCTGCGAGCGATCGATGATCCGGCAGTAGTCGAAATCCTGAAGACAGAGGGAGTGACGCTGGATATAACTCCGATTAGCAACGTGAAATTGATGGCTGTTCCATCCATGAGAGAACATCCGATCCGCCAGTTCATGCGGGCAGGGATTAATTGCACGATCAGCACCGATGACCCGATGTTGTTTGGTAACAGTTTAAATGACGAGTATATGGCTCTGGCCAACGCTGCAGACTTTACCCGCGGAGACCTGGTGCAATTGGCCCGCAATGGCTTTGCAGTAGCCGATCTCTCGACAGAGAGAAAGCAGGAATTTTTCGCAAGGTTGGATCAGACTCTGGGTGCATAACACCAGAGGGCATGAAGCAGTGAGCTGAAATTCAATGGAGTGGTAGATCGGTCCAATCCGTTGCGCAGACGCAGAAAGTAGAAAAACTCTTTGCTTTATGACAGATTTGTCATCCGGAATAAAGGCGCATGTCATTTCCGGAAACTAATTAACGAGTATCGGCATTTCCGGCGTCTGCCGGTTTGCTCGCGACGTTGAAATTGATTTTCCCTTAGGCTTACTGTTCATGAAAACGCTACTCCCTCGAATTCTCAGCGCGGTTTTTGTTTGTTCGTTTCTCTTCGTAACGCCTGGTCGGACAACCGAAAAGAATCCTCCCGGTGACATTCCGGACGACCAAGTTTTTGTGTCGTATGTGTCCTCCGTCGGCGGCTACAGCCTGAAAGTTCCCGAAGGTTGGGCTCGATCCGAAAAAGGTTCTGATGTCGACTTCGTCGACAAATTTGATGGGGTAGCAGTTTCGGTAGCCACAGCCGCGCCAGCTCCGACCATCAAAGATGTGGTTACCAAACTTGAGAAACCGGGGAAGGCGGTGCGAGTCGTGAGCAGCAAGGAAATCCGATTGCCAGCTGGTCCAGCATTATTGGTTAAGTACGAGTCCGATTCGGAGGCCAATCTGATAACCAACAAACACCTTCGTCTCGAAAATGAGGCCTACGTCTTTTACAAAAATGGTAAGACTGCAACTTTGACTCTTTGGGCGCCGAAGGGTGCCGATAACGCCGATCAGTGGAAACTGATGTCAGAGAGTTTCCACTGGTAACGGCGGTCCGGGACGGACGCGCCCTACCACATTTGATGGCCTGGACCAGATGGCAACGATTCTCGAGGCTCGCGATCTCTATCGATTCTTCCATGCTGATGACGAAGAAACCCTCGCTCTGCGCGGTGTGAGCCTCCGGGTGGAGACCGGCGAGATGGTGGCAATTACTGGTCCATCTGGCAGTGGAAAGTCAACGTTGCTGGCATGCTTAGCCGGCACCGACGAACCGAATGGTGGTGAAGTTCGCATCGGTGGAGAAAGGATTACCCGCCGGCCTGAGCCGTATCGCGCTGCGATTCGTGCTCGAAATCTAGGATTCCTGCTGCAATCGGACAACCTGATTGAGCACCTGAGTGTGGAAGAGAACGTGCTGTTGCCGATGCGCTTGGCGGGTAAAGAAAACAAAACCCGACTCAATGACCTTCTCCGCGCTTTAGGCCTTATCGATCGTCGCCACGCTTATCCGGAACAACTCTCTGGAGGTGAAGCTGCGCGTGCTGGTTTGGCGGTAGCATTGGCTGCTGCACCCAAAATCTTGCTGGCGGACGAACCAACGGGCGAGGTCGATGTGGTGACGGAAGGGTGGATTCTGGATTTGATGGAAAAACACTGTAGGGATGGTGGGGCCGTGATAGTGGCCACTCACAGCACGGCCCTAGCGGATCGAGCGCACCGCATCGTCAGGCTTTTTGATGGAAAGGTGGTCGAAGATGGATGAGATCCTGGTTTCCCTGACCAACGTCAGCCGCCACTATGATCGCAGCCGGAACGAGACAGCGGCACTTACTAATGTGTCTTGTCAGATAGCGGCGAACGATCGCGTGGCAGTCGTAGGTCCTTCTGGAAGCGGAAAATCGACGTTGCTCCACTTGATCGCCGGCCTGGATAAGCCGACGGGCGGCGTTATCAGTTGGCCGGCACTTGGTCCAGTGGCCGAACTGCGGCCCGACCAAATATGCTTGGTGTTGCAAACGCCGAGCTTGCTTCCGACTCTTTCTGTTCTTGAGAACGTCGAACTTTGCTGGTTGCTATCAAAGAGGGATGAGCTGGATGCTGGAGCGGCCGCTCTCCGGATCCTCGAAAAGTTAGATCTATCGACGGTTGTGGATAAGGTGCCGGCCGAACTTTCCGGTGGTCAAATGCAGAGAGTGGCAGCAGCTCGGGCGCTGGTTTGTCAACCGCGTCTGATTCTGGCCGACGAACCCACCGGCCAACTCGACAGCATCACCGCGTCAAAACTGATTGAGGTCCTGCTCGATTCGGCCACTCGTTCCGGCGCTGCGTTGATTGTTGCAACTCACGATCGGGCGGTCGCGAACCGCATGCAGACTCAATGGCGAATGGCGCATGGAAGAATTGAGTAAAGGTTAAGTTCATGTCCTTCCGCAGGCTCATTTTTTCTTGGGCGGCCAGTCTCCTCCGGCGCCGGCCCACCATTCTGGTTGGCACAATGATTGGTGTTGGTCTGGCTCTCGCTCTTTTGGGTTGTCTCGGATCATTCGTCGATTCGAGCGTAAAGACGATGACCAGTCGTGCCGTTGCCGGTCTGCCGATCGAGTGGCAGCTCCTGCTCCACTCGCGCGCCGATGAAGACGCGGTTCAGACCGCAGTCCGCCAGGCTGAGCCCCATGCGGTAATGGATATGGTTGCATATGCCGATGTGCCCAGCCTCGAAGGCAAAACCGGAGAAACAGTGCAAACAACGGGCGCAGCGATCGTGTTGGGGCTTTCCGCCCAATATCAACATGCTTTCCCAGATGAGATCATTCCAATGCTGGGCGCTGAGCAGGGCGTCTTTGCCGCGCAGCAAACAGCCGCCAACCTGCATGTGTCGATCGGCGACCTCGTAACTATTCAGCGCCCGGCGGGATTACCACCGGTCGAGGTGAAAATTAATGGGATCATCAATTTGCCAGACGCAAGCCTTCTTTTTCAGCGGATTCCTGCCGAAGCTAACCCGGCGGCACCGCCTGATAACGTCCTGGTGCTTCCAATCGAGCTCTGGCACTACCTATTTTCTGAGCAGACTACGGTGCGGCCGGGTTCTGTGCATTTTCAGATTCACGCTCGTACGACCCGTACCGATTTACCAGCTACGCCGGAGGCGGCATATGCTTGGGAATTGCAACGAACCCATCACTTGGAATTAAGCACTGCCGGACACGGAGTCCTTGCCGACAACCTGGCCGCACGGCTCACAGGCGTGCGCGGCGATGCGTTGTACGCGAAAATTCTCTTTCTTTTTTTGGGTCTGCCGGGATTAGTCGTGGCGACGTTATTGACGGTAGGGATAGCTGGGTCTGGAGAAGTCCGTCGCCGACAACAGCAAGCTTTGTTACGGACCCGGGGCGCTTCGGTCGGGATGGTGTTGAAGTTGGCGTCGGCCGAAGCAGTATTGGTAGCTTTCGGCGGCGGAGCTATTGGAGCAACGCTTGCTTTCATAGTTAGTAAGGTCTTCAAAATAGCGCTGGGTATTTCGTTAACCGGCCTGGCAGGATGGCTGCTCGTTGCTTTTTGTGCTGGCTTACTCTTGGCCGTGATCGCGGTGCTTCAGCCAGCCTGGTACGAGGCTCGTCGCTCAACCGTTACGGCTGCTCGAATTCTTTGGTTCAACAGCACCAAACCGGTATGGCGTCGCGCTTGGCTTGATGTTGTTCTGCTTACGATTGCTGCGGTCGACCTTTGGTGGATGGCTAGTACCGGTTACCAATTAGTTCTGGCTCCGGAGGGTGGAGCAAGCGTCTCTGTACACTATGAAGCCTTTGCCGGTCCTTTTTGTCTTTGGATTGGGGCGATGCTCGTGACTCTGCGCATATTTGGATTTGTACTAGAACGTGGACTCCCGCTCGCGGCGAAACTTCGTCTCCCGCCTTTTATCGGAAAGCTTTCCCGAATCGTCGCAGCCTCTCTCACCCGTCAGCGGTGGCCTTTGTCAAGGGCGATGGCCTTGGTCGCCCTGGCCGTCTCTTTCGCTGTGTCGACCGCGATTTTTAACGCAACCTATCAGGCGCAATCTCGGGTGGATGCCCAACTCACTAACGGTGGTGACGTTACAGTGAGCGGTATTCCTTCGGCGACGATGGCGTCTGAACTCCTTTCGAAGTTGGAGAAATTACCAAAGGTGGTAGCTGCTCGTCTGATGCAGCACGGCTACGCCTATGTCGGCAACGACCTCCAAGATATCTATGGTATCGACCCGAAAACTATTGGTGAAGCAATTCAATTGGCTGATTCCTACTTCGCGGACGGTAATGCGCAACTGGCGCTCAAAAAGTTGGCTGATGAACCCGAAGGCATACTCGTCTCCGATGAAACGGTTGCTGATTTTCAACTGAACCGTGGGGATGAGTTAAACCTCCGCTTAAAGGGAGCGCATGATGGCGTGCTCGTCCCTTTTCGATTCATTGCCGTCGTGCGCGAGTTTCCCACTGCGCCTAAGGACTCTTTCCTCGTCGTCAATAGCTCATATTTAGCAGCTCATGCCGAGTCGGGTTTGCAATGGGCGATTTTGATTCGTACCAATGGTGATCCTTCTTCGCTTGCCCGAGAGGTCAGTCGAGTAGTCGGTCCGATCGTGGGCGCCAAAGTCAGCGATATCGCATCGGTTCAGAGACAAATCAACTCCAGCCTGTCGGCCATCGATTTGCGCGGGCTGACCCTGCTCGAATTAAGCTTCGCCGTCGTTTTTGTCGTCGGTGCGACCGGATTGGCTCTATTCCTGAGCATGGCTGAGAGAAAGCGTTCGTTTGCTATCCTGACTGCACTGGGAGCGAAGCGGCGACAATTGGCGACATTCATGTGGAGTGAAGCTGTGACGATTCTAGTCGGCGGTGGAGTAGTCGGAATGGGCCTGGGCTGGTTGGTTGCTTTCGTGCTAGTCAAAGTATTGGCCGGGGTGTTTGATCCACCACCTGAGGCTTTGACCGTTCCATGGTTTTATTTGCTGTTGCTGTGCGTTTCGGCGATAACCCTCACGGCTTTAGGAGTCGGGCTTCATCTCAGAAGACTTCTGCGCGAATCGGTTATCAACGACTTGCGTACGGGGGTGTAACAACCGCCGCGTCGTTAACTCTCTGCCTCATCTGTGAGAACTCTCTCTAAAAAAATAGAACGCCGTACCTACTACACCGAGTTATCTCCTTTTCGTTGTAAGCAGGTAACTTCCGCTCTCATGTGATCAAGCGATACGGAAACCTAACAAGGGATTTGCTACGCGTCAGAGCAGGGGATTGAGTTGGCGCTAGCGATTACCACAAAATTCTAGCGATCTTTTGAAATTTCGATCGACACGCAGTACAGGAGGAACAGGATCGAATCATGAGCAATTTTCCCCGAGGAACCTTTGTCACGTCCGATGGGGTCAAGTTAAGCTATATACGGCAAGGAAGTGGTCGGCCGATCGTTCTCCTCCACGGCTCGTCCCAGTGCGCCGAGGAATTCAAATATCAGATCGAGCCACTCAGCGCGCGCTATGACGTCATCGCTTTCGATCAACGGTCTCACGGCGAATCGCAGAAGGTGTCTTACGGGTTGAAGATTTCGCGGTTATCCAAGGATCTGTACGAGTTCTTAAATGAACTGGGTCTGAATGACGTCGCGTTGTTGGGTCATTCGATGGGAGCGTCAGTGATCTGGTGCTATATTGACCTGTTCGGCCCTGAACGCTTGTCGAAGATTATTTTAGTCGATCAATCGCCGTTTCTCACTTCGGATCCGCATTGGACGCAACAGGAATTGGTAGATTCCGGCGCTATTTTTACCGCTCAACAAGTGTTCGATACCGTGGCGGCCTTACGGAGCAAGGAAGCAGAACAGATGACCCGATGGCTCATCGATCGGATGGTGACTGAGCACGCAACGTCAGAGGTGAAAGAGTGGATCGCGCAATGTAATCTGAAGATGCCTCGAGACCTGGCTGCGGCTCTAATTTACAATAATCGGCATACGGATTGGCGAGATCTCATCCCGCGAATCAACCTTCCTACCCTTATCATCAGCGGTCGAGCAAGTGTGATACCGTGGAAATCACAAGAATGGATTCATGGCCAAATTAAAGGTTCGCAGTTCGAAGTTTTCGAAGAAGCAGAGGGCGGTCGGCATTTCATGTTCATCGAAAACCCTGAGAAGTTTAATCGGTTGATCACAGAATATTTGCGCTAGCTAGCAGCATTCAGCGGCGCCAAGTCTGCGGTCAGCCATCTCACGCGCAACGTCGCCGTCTTTCGAGAATTCGGTGAGAATTATGCGCGTGAGTTGTTAGCAGCGGCGAACACAAGAGGTGTACGCGATTTATTTACGATCGGAATATTGGAGCCAGGGGCATGGCAAAGAGCTCTATTTGGCAACGGAAGACCAGATGCGGCGGAGGGGAGCGTTTGAGCCGTTCTTTGGGTCCTCCGGGATCATCTGCGCGCCCGCCGATTTTACGAGGCGCAAGGGTTCACGCTGGATCGATCTCGGCCTGAGCAAAATCACGACGGCGATCCTTCCTTAGTAGAGGTTCGTTATCGGAAGGTTTTGTGAATACCTTATCACGAGCCGAATGATGCCTAGCGGTCGGAGGGCGCGTCGCTTGCGAAGCCCGGAGATAATCCAGCGTGCACCGAGGAATCGAAACTCAAAATAGCGAAGGCGGCTAAGCGGGCCTTGAGTTCCAATCTCGTCCTGGGGCGTTCGCGGGCGTCGCAAGCGACGCACCCTCCGACCGCCGGGTGATGGCGTATTTTTTCGCGAACGAACGCATTTTTCCCTCTTGAATCGTCCGCCTAAATCATTTGATTCATTCATTTGAATGAATAGATTGAGCCGTGACGGACCCTCTCTTGCTCCCAGATCGAGATCGCGATACCCGGCAAAGATTGATTGATGCCGGGCTCGAAATTTTTGGCACTTATAACCTGGAAGGCGCCACTACCCGTCAGCTAGCCGAACTTGCTGGTGTGAACCAGGCAGCCATTCCCTACTACTTCGGAGGAAAGGAAGGTCTTTATTTTGCTGTTATCGAGCATTTGTTTTCGGCCAACTTTGCCGTCATCGGCCCGGTGGTCACCGCTCTCCAAGGAGAGCTAGCTTCGAAAAAACCAACCAGAGACGAAGCATTGGCTCTGCTCAAGAAGCTGCTTAATACAATGCTGGAAAGGATATTGGCGCGAAAAGCGAGCAGTACCTGGGCACGCATCATTATGCGAGAACAGATGCAACCCACTCAGGCATTCAGCCTGATTTACGAGAAAGGGATTCGGCGTGTACACGAGGCGGTTGCAATGCTGCTGGCCATCATCCTGGAAAAAAAACCGACCGATCGCAGGGTAATTCTCCGTTCGCACATGGTAGTTGGCCAGATACTCATTTTTCTGGCCGGCCGGGAAACCATTCGGAGGCGTCTCAATCTGACCGGCTACACCGATGAAGAGGTGAAAGAGATCAAGCAGGCGTTGGATGACCAACTCGAACTTCTTCGATCCGCGACGGAGGCAAGAAAATGAGGCGACGTGTTATCATCGGAGTCATTGCCGTGTTGATATTGGTCGGCGTTGGCTGGCTTCTCTACCAGCAGTTCGTCGGGACTCGGAACGATAAACTGATTCTGCATGGCAATGTCGATATCCGTCAGGTAAACCTTGGTTTCCGAGTTAGCGGCCGTCTGAAAGAGGTGAAATCTGAGGAAGGTGACGTCGTCCAGGCAGGCGATGTGATTGCCGTACTCGACGATGGCCCTTATCAGGATCAGGTGCGTCTCGCTGAAGCTCAAGTCGCCCAAGCTCAAGCCAACTACGCCAAAATGGTGAACGGCTTTCGGAAGGAAGAGATCGAACAGGCGCGCGCGCAACTAGCGCAGGCCAAGGCGAATTACGACAACGCTCTTAGGACTTTCGAGCGGGAAGATAAGCTGCTGCAAACTCACGTGATCTCGCAATCGGATTACGACGCCGCAACTTCTTCCCGAGATTCGCTCAAGGCGATGGTCCAATCAGCGCAGGCCAACCTTAATCTACAGCTCGCCGGTAACCGAAAGGAGGATATCGACAACGCCAAGGCGCAACTCGACAACGCTCAAGCCAACCTGGACAACGCCAAACGTAACCTTACTGATTGCCAGCTACGTGCATCGGTCGACGGGGTAGTGATTACACGAGCAGTGGAGCCCGGCACAATTGTCGCCACCAGCACCATCGTCTACTCGGTTTGTGAGACATCGCCGGTTTGGATCCGAACCTACGTCGACGAACGCGACCTCGGCCGCATCTATCCCGGCATGAAAGCGCTGATCTATAACGATACCTACCCGAACCATCCGTACACGGCTCAAGTTGGGTTTATTTCGCCGGTCGCCGAGTTCACTCCAAAAAATGTGGAAACCCGTGAGCTGCGCGCAGATCTGGTCTACCGCCTTCGCGTGATCTTGCAGAAGCCGGATCGCTACGTTCGTCAAGGTATGCCGGTTACGGTGCAGCTGCTCGAGGAACGCAATGAGTCCGGCCAGGAACGAAAATAAGGTATTGATCG
>WNFQ01001138.1_pt1 | contig 19362 bp, 8 predicted proteins | sample 5400171 | NCBI WGS metagenome assembly WNFQ01 (sample SAMN13153356, study PRJNA577476) | soil metagenome | isolation source: 20 cm soil under Madrone tree | place: USA:California | collected 2016-06-14 | reverse complement strand
TGGCCTCTTCGACAGCGACGGGCACCTGCGGCCGCGCCGCCGCAAGGCGCGGCACGGCATCCAGGGACTGGCGGGCTAGGATCTCCTGCGCCGTCATCCCGGTGAACGGGGGATGCCCCGCCAGCATCTCGTACAGCACACAACCGAGCGAGTAGAGATCGCTTCGGCCGTCGAGCTCCTGGCTCCCTACCGCCTGCTCGGGACTCATATAGGCCGGCGTCCCCACGGCGATCCCCGTCTCGGTGAGGCGCCCGCCCCCCGCCTCCGTGATCGCCCGCGCGATCCCGAAATCCGCCACCACTGCGTGCCCGCTCTCCACGAGAATGTTCTCGGGCTTCACGTCCCGGTGCACCACGTCGTGGCTGTGGGCGTAGCTCAACGCATCCGCCACCTCCAGCCCGATCCGGAGCGCGTCGGCGAGCGGCAGCTGTCTCTCCCGGGCCAGTCGCTCACGCAGCGACTCGCCTTCCACATAGGGCATCGCGTAGTACACGAAGCCACCTGCTTCCCCGGAGTCGAGCAGCGGCAGGATGTGGGGATGGTTGAGTCGGGCGGTGATCCGGACTTCGCGTAGGAAGCGCTCGGGGCCCAGGACGGCGTAGGAAGCGCTCGGGGCCCAGGACGGCAGCGAGCTCAGGACGGAGGACCTTGAGGGCGACGGGGCGATCGTGTTTCAGGTCGTGGGCGAGCCAGACCGTGGCCATCCCTCCATGCCCAAGCTCGCGCTCGACACGGTAACGCTCTGCGAGCGCTGCTTTCAGACGGGCGCGTTGGTCGGTGGCTTCGGGCACGGGGTTCCTGCTCCGGGCTGCCGCCCTCCTAACATGGGGCGTTTTCAGAGCGCCGGCCAGCGGCAGCTCCCTCCCGCCCCTACGGCTCCAGATGCGGTCCTGTGAAGTCCGAACACCAGGGTTTCTGCGAGGGGGTGAAAGGTCATGAACCCGACGCGCACCTGAGATCCCTAGCGCGCGTTGCACGGGCACGTACCTTTGGCGCGCTTCGTGCGCCAGCGCGGCTATCTCGTGTGACGCTCGGGGCCCGGACGGTGCGGGAGGAGTATTTCCAGCTTGTCGTTGTTGCGCGCGACCACGATCAGGCGTTTGCCGTCCGCCTGCCGCACCCAGCCCATGTGGCGCACCTGCCCATCGATCACGAGACCGCTCCGCTCCATATCGACGCTGGAGAAGCGGCCGTCCCCCATACCGGAGAGCAGCAGACCGTAACTGGCGTCGTAGCGCCCGAGGACCGGCGGGACGCCGTAGAGGTTCCCGCCAACCAGGAGATCCGGCCGCCCGTCGCCATCGAAGTCCCCTACCAGCGCCGCGCGGATCGGCGCGAACTGAGCCTCGGCGGGGAGGGGCCGCAGCGTGAAGGTGCCGTCCCCGTTGTTCAGGGCCACGGAGCTCGCGAACACGCGGGCTGCTCGAGCCGTAGCCTGGGCCAGCTCCGATGCTGGGAAGATGTCCTCGACGCGGGTGGCGCCGAAGTCCGCATACGTAGCGTATCGCTTTGCTAACCGGGGGATCAGACCGATCAGCTCGTCGCGACCGGCGAGCGGGTAGCTCACGCCGTGCTTGTAGAACGTGAGGATCTGCTCGAGTGTGCCGTTATGGCCGAAGTCGCCCACGTACATGCGTGCGGGCTCGGTGGGCGACGCCTGGAGGTAGGAGTTGAACCCGAGGTTGCCGAGGACCAGGTCGGGGCGCCCATCACCGTTCAGGTCGGCAACCGTGACGCTGTTCCACCAGCCTTCCGTTCCGGCAAGCCCGGCTTCGGCCGTCCGGTCCACCAGGCGACCGTTTTCCTGGTGGAAGACGCGGATCGGCATCCATTCCCCGACGACGATCAAATCGAGCTTCCCGTCGTGGTCGTAATCGACCCACGCGGCGGACGTCACCATCCCGGCCTCGGCGAGCGCCGGGGCTTTCTCGAGCGTGACGTCACGAAAGTGCCCCCGGCCGTCGTTTTCCAGCAGATAGCTTCGGGGCGTGAGTCCGTAATGACGCGCGACGACCCGCCGCCCGACGAACAGATCGAGATGCCCGTCGCCGTTGAAATCACCCGGCACCACGCAGGACCCGCTCTCAGACAGACGAGGGAGCGCCAGGGAGTCGCGCCGGAACTGCCCGTGGCCGTCGTTCACGTAGAGCCGGTCCTGGAGGGGGGGGTCGTCCTTCTCGAACTCGTTACCGCCGCTCACGACGTAGAGATCGGGATGCCCATCCCCGTTGGCGTCGAAGAACACCGCATCGACGTCCTCGCTCAGACTGTCCACCTGGAACGCGGGCTGCGCGCTGGCGCGGAACGTGCCGTCGGGCCGCTGGACGAAGAGCCGGCCGGCCTGCCACTTGGCGCCCCCGACATAGATGTCGTCGCGGCCATTGCCGTCGACGTCGCCGACGGCCAGGGCGGGCCCTTCGGTCGACAGGAGATGCGGGATCAACGGCTCGCGGTGGAAGTCGTAGAAGCGGTTCTCCCGGTGTGCGAAGTCGATGCCGAGCCGATCGGTCACGTCAGAGAACAGCGGGGCGGGAGCCGGGGCCGCCGCTCCGGCAGCCCAGCGGGCACCCGCCGTCGCGGCGGCCCCGACCCTCGCCCCGCTAGCGTCCTGCTGCGACAGTGTGAGCGTGCGGTCGACCGCGACGTGGGTCAACACCTGTTGGCGCCGATCGGGCCAAATCACCGTCAGTGAGTCGATCTGTTCCGTGGACCCCAGTCCAAAATGCAAGCGCGGATCGACAGAGGACTGGAACCCGCGTGTGGGCATCTGCTCGAGCAGCTGCACCCCGCCGCCCGTGCCGCCCTGCTTGAGAATGACCTTCGCGCCAATCCCCGCCGTGTTGGCGCCAGAGCCTCGCAACACCACCTGGAGATAGTGGTTCTTGGTCAACTCGCGAGCGCGGTTTCTATAGATCGCGGCGGGGGCGTCGATCCGGTTCACGACCAGATCGAGTGCCCCGCTGTTGTTCAAGTCCACGTAGGCCGCGCCGTTCGAGAACCCCGGCTGCTCGAGCCCCCAGGCGCGCGCCTGATTGGTGAAGGTGAGATCTCGGTTGTTGCGATAGGCGTAGTTGGCGATCGGGATCTGTGGCATCTTCCCGACGAGCGTCCGGGCGAGCCCCGCCATCCCGTCGCGCAGCGACGCCTGGACGACCGGCATGCCCACATACGCGAGGTAGTCGAGGTCGTTCGGCCGGTGATAGATGCCGTTGGTGATGAAGAGGTCCTTGTAGCCGTCGTTGTCGAGGTCGGCGAACAAGGGGGCCCAGCTCCAATCGGTGGCGTACACGCCGGCCTGATACCCGATCTCACTGAAACGCCGGCGGCCGCGGTTGAGCTGGAGCGTGTTGCGGGCGTATTGCGGGTGATAGCCCGCCTCGAGCTTCAGATTGTACACGTCGAAGCTCTCGGCATTGGCGGATGTTTTCAGGGTCTTCTCGTGCTCGGGCAGCATGTCGAGGACCATCAGGTCCGGTCGGCCGTCGTTGTTGAAGTCGGCGGCGTCCACGCCCATCGACGCATGGCTCGTGTGTCCCACGGATGTGGCGATCGACTCGGTGAACGTGCCGTTGCAGTTGTTGTAGTAGAGAAAGTCGTCTTCCTGGAAATCGTTGGCGATGTACAGGTCGGGGCAACCGTCCCCGTTCAGGTCGCTCGCCACGACGCCGAGGCCGTAACGCGCCGCGCCGCGGCGGAGGCCAGCGTGGTCGCTCACGTCGACAAAATGGCCTCCGTCGTTCCGGTAGAGGCGGTCACTCACCCCCGCGCGGCTGGTCGCGGCCCGCGCGAGCGGGCCGGGCGTGCGCTCGGGGTGGGGCGAATGGGTCAGCAGGTACATATCGAGGTCGCCGTCGCCGTCATAATCGAAGAACACCGCCTGGGTAGACAAGCCGGCGTAGTCGAGGCCGTACTCCTTCGTTCGGTCGGTGAAGGTGCCGTCTCCGTTGTTGATGTAGAGCACGTTGTGCCCATGCATCGTGAGAAAGTCGACGGCGGAGACGAAGATATCGACGAATCCGTCTCCATTGACGTCGGCCATCGTGACACCGGTCTTCCACCCGTCGGGATCGGCCACGCCCGCTCGCTCGGTGACGTCCTCGAACCGATAATCCCCCTTGTTCAGGTACAGCCGGTTGGATCCGACGTTCGACGTGAAGTAGAGGTCCGGCAGGCCGTCGTTGTTGACGTCACCCACCGCCACGCCACCACCGTCGTAGTAGTACATGTAGTTGAGAATGTTGAACGCGGTGTCGTCGGGCAGCCGGTTGGCGAATGCGATGCCGGTCCGTTGCGGGGGCAGCAGCTCGAAGAGCGGAGCCTCGCGCGGGCCGCAGGCCGCAAGCGCCACGCCGGCGAGGAAGAGCGCCGGAATCGAACGCGGAACGCGGATCGCGGAACGTGGAACAGCGATCCGCAACAGCCTTCCAGTTCCGCGTTCCACCTTCCGCGTGCCCACTTCCCTATCGCGCCGGCCGGATCCTGATCGCTTGCCCGCCCCCGGGAGCGAGCACGATGTGCAGCCGGGACGTGGCATCCACCGTACGCTGGGAGATGGTGACCGGCAACGGGTTCGTGAGCCAATTCGCGCCGGGCCCGTCCGCGTAGATCTCGGCGACGTACTTGCTCCCCGAGGTGAGGAAGGAAAGGGAGACGTCGAACGTCCGCGCTTCCTCATCGGTAATGGCGCCCAGGTACCAGCTCGGACCGTTCCGTTCCCGCCGCGCCACGACGACGTAATCGCCGATCTTCCCCGCGATCACGCGCGTCGTGTCCCAGTCGACCGCGACGTCCCGGATGAACTGGAACGCCGGCTGGTGCTCGTAATTCTCGGGCAGGTCCGCCGCCATCTGGAGCGGCGAGTAGAGCACGACGTACAGCGCCAGCTGCTTCGCGAGCGTCGTCCGGACGCGGGGCTCGTCCGGGCGCCGCGGCCGCCCCGTCCCGCGCTCGATCAGGATGTCGAAGATGCCCGGCGTAAAGTCCATGGGGCCGTCGAGCAGCCGGGTGAAGAACAGGATCGTCTCATGCTCGGGCGGATTGCCCCCTTCGGCGCTCCACGCGTTGTATTCCTGGCCGCGCGCGCCCTCGCGGCTCATCATGTTCGGGTAGGTGCGACGTTCCCCCGTATCGTGGATCGGCTCGTGCACGTCGAGCATGATGCCGTACTGGGCGGCCTTCTCGATCACGCGGCGGTGGTGCCGCACCATGTACTGGCCGTAGTGCGAGTGCCCCTCGCCTACGAAGTCCGTCACGTACCCCGATTTGATCGCGTCCAGCCCGAGCGAGTGGTACAGCGCGAAGGCGCTGTCCATCTGCCGCTCGTAGTTCTCGATGCCCCCCGACGTCTCGTTGTGGACGATCAGCTTGACGCCCTTCGCGTGGGCGTAGCGGGCCAGCTCCGGGAGGTCGTAGTCGGGATAGGGCTTCGTGAACGAGAACGCGTTCCGGTTCTGGATCCAGTCGCCGTCCCAGCCGACGTTCCAGCCTTCAACCAGGACCCCACCCAACCCGTTGGCGGCGGCGAAGTCGATGTAGCGTTTGGTGTTCGCCGTCGTAGCGCCATGCTTGGCCCCGGAGCTCCACGTCATCGTGCCGATGTGCATGCCCCACCAGATGCCCACGTATTTCATCGGCTTGATCCAGCTCGTGTTCGGGATGACGCTCGGCGGATTGAGGTTCAAGCCGAGCACGGACGGCGCCAGATCGGTCGCGCGGTCGGCCAGCTGGATGGTGCGCCACGGCGTCACGAACGGCGTGCGCCCGCGGACCTTGATCCCGTCGGCATAGGGCGCCAGCGCCGCGCGCAGCGTGCGAGACTGCATGCGCGGCCCGGTCAGGAACATCCGCGCGTAATCGACGAGGTTCGCCTCGTGAATCACGATGAACGTACGGCCGTCCCGCGTTTCCATCGTGAGCGGTGTCTGCACGCTGTCGAGCACGCTCACCGGGGAGGACGAGAACAGCATCTCAGAGCGGTCGAGGCGCGGACGGTTCGACGGAATCCACCAGGCGCGGGCGTCGTCGGCCAGCGCGAACTCCGTGAGCTCGTCGGTGATGGCGAACTCGCCGAGCCCGGGCTGCGCCGGAAGCTCGTAGCGGAAGCCGATCCCGTCGTTGAAGACCCGGAACACCACCACGAGCTGTCTGCCCGGCGCCGCGACTTCGGCGACTGAGACCCGCAGCTCGTTATGATGATCGCGCACCCGGGCCACCTCGCCCCAGGGTTGCGTCCACGTCTCGTCTGCCGTGCTGCGGCTGGTATCGACCATCCGCAGGCTGTCGCGCAGCGGCGGGGCCCCCTGGAACGCGAAGCCGAGTCGCGAGGGCAGGAGCACCGCTCGACCATCGCGGTCGACGCTGTAGGAGAGGGCGCCGCCGCGAACCTCGACGGTGACCGCGTTCCGGCCGTCCGGGGATGTCACGCGGGCCCGGTCTTGGGCCGCTCCCAGCCTAGTACTGACGGACAGCGCGAGCAGGAGAGTCGGGTACCGCATCCACTTGGACATGTCGAGTTCACCGATCAAGAGTTAGCCGTGCGCCACGGCACGACGTATATTGGAACGTAGCGTGCCCTGGGAGGACACCAATGACCTCGTTCTCGCTGCGCGCCCTGCTGCCAGTCCTCGTCGGCGTGAGCTCCGCCTGCCACCATCGGAGCGCATCCACCACTGGTGCGCCCCCACCGAGCCAGCCGACCGCGTCTCCCAACGCGGTGGTAACGTCGGAGGACCTCGCTAAGGCGCCCGGGCAGTCGGTCGAGCAGGTGCTGATGGGCCGCTTCCCCGGCGTGGACGTGACGCGGACGTCCGACGGCGGGTTCGCGGTGCGCATCCGTGGCGGCTCGTCCATCCATGGCGGCAACACGCCATTGTACGTGCTCGACGGGGTGGTGATCGATCCGGGCCCCAACGGATACCTTACCGGGGTCAATCTCAACGATATCGAATCGATCGAGGTGCTCAAGGAGCCGGCCGAGACGGCGCTCTACGGCATGCGCGGCTCCAACGGCGTCATCGTCATCAAGACCAAGCGGCCGGATCATCCATGACTCACAGGAGGTCCCCCCATGTGCTCACCTCTCCCCCGGCGTCTCCTCGGGTTGCTGCTCGGCTGCGTGGCCGCTTGCTCGCACCGGAACGCCAACGGCGAGCCTAGAGCCCAAGGTGTCACGCCGGCGACCGCGCCTCCCGGCTCAGTAGTCACGGCGGAAGAGCTGGATCGCGCGCCCGGCCGGCCGATCGAGGAAGTGCTGATGACCCGCTTTCCGGGCGTGATCGTCACTCGGACGAGCGACGGCGGCATCTCCGTTCGCATCCACGGCGTCGGCTCGTTCATGGCGAGCAACGAGCCGCTGTATGTGATCGACGACGTGCCCCTGCCACCCGCCCACGGCGGGGCCCTCAGGGGCGTCAATCCGTACGACATCGAGTCGATCCAGGTGTTGACGCAACCCTCCGAAACGGCGCTGTACGGCGTGCGCGGCGCCAACGGCGTCATCGTCATCAGGACCAAGCGGCCGGGCCGCTAGCGGCGTCCGCGCCCGTAGGGAGCGGAACGCCAGCGGGCGGTCGTTGTTTCGGGTCACGACGTAGAGGTCGCCGCGACGGGTCCGGACCCGCTGGATATCGCGCGCCTGCCCGGGGACGGCAAACCCGCTCAGCGTCGTCCCGAGTGGCGTGAATCTGCCCGTTCCCTCGCCGCGCAGCAACAGGCCGTAGCTCGCGCTCATCCGCCCGATCTCGGGCTGCACGCCATCGAAGTTTCCGGCCAGCAGCAGATCGGTCTTCCCGTCGCCGTCGACGTCGCTCGCCAGGATCCCGTACACCGGGGCAATCTGCGCCTCGCGCGGGAGCGGCACGAGCGTGAACGACCCGTCTCCGTTGTTCCGCGCCAGCGCCGTCGCGAACGTGTGCGCCTGCTTCAGGGTCGCGCCGGCCAGCTCCGCGGGCGAGAAGATGTCGGTGACGGTCTTGCCCGCGTAGTCGGCGTAGCGGGGGAAGCGTGGCTTCAAGAAGGGCAGCGCTGAGAGCAGCCCGTCGCGCAGCGCGATCGGATAGCTTGTCCCGTGATTGTAAACCGACAGGATCTGCTTAGACACGCCGCTCCCGTCGAAGTCCTTCACGTACATCGTCATCGGCTCGGTCTCTGAGGCCTGGAATCGGGTGTTCAGACCGAGGTTGCCGACGATGAAGTCAACGCGCCCGTGACCGGTGAAATCACCCGCCACGATCCGATTCCACCATCCCTCGCTGTGCTCCAACCCCGGCGTCTTCACGCGGACGAGCTTCCCGCCGCCCGCGTTGTGAAAGACGGTGATCGGCATCCACTCGCCCACGACCACCAGATCCAGGCGTCCGTCGCCGTCCACGTCCCGCCACACGGCGTCCGTCACCATGCCGACGTGCTCGAGCTCGGGCGCGAGCCGTTTGGTCACGTCGGTGAAGTGGCCGTGGCCGTCGTTCCGCAACAGCATGCTCCGCGGATCCGCGCCGTAGTGCCACGGCACGACCCGCCCGCCCACGAAGAGATCGATGTCGCCGTCGCCGTCGTAGTCGGCCGCCACGACGCGCGAGCCGCTCACGGCTTCCTCCGGCAGGCTCCCGACCGCCTTGCGGAAGTTGCCCCGCCCGTCGTTCAGGTACAGCCGGTCCTGGAGCGCGGGCGCCATCTCCGAGAACTCGCTGCCGCCGCTCACGACGTACAGGTCGGGGTGCCCATCGCCGTCCGCGTCGAAGAACACGGCGCCAATGTCTTCCGATCCCGCGTCGGCGTCGAATAGCCGCTCGTTGGTGCTCACGAACCTGCCGTCGGGCTGCTGGATCAGCAGCTTCCCGGCCTGACCCTTGGCGCCCCCGATGAACAGGTCGTCCAATCCGTCGCCGTTCACATCGGCCACCGCCATCATCGGTCCTTCGGTCGAGAGCAGTTTCGGGATCAGCGGCTCGCGGTCGAAGTCCACGAACTCGTTCTCGCGGTGCACATACGGGAGTGCGACCTGCTCCGTGACGTCGGTGAGGAGAGGGGTTGGGGGATGGGGGCTGGGGGCTGGGGGCGCCACAGCGTCCGACTCCCGCATGGTGACCCGCTGATTGGTCGCGACCCTCGTGAGCAGGCTCACCCGGCCCTCGCGACCCGGCCACTCCACTTTCACGGAGTCGAGCGTGTCGCGCTGTCCGACCCCGAACGTCAGGACGTAGTCGACGCTCGACTGAAAGCCACGCGTCGGCTCCTCCTCCTGATAGAACTCGCGCCCACCGCTCCAGAGCGTGACCTTCGCCCCGATGGCGAACCGATTCTTCCCCTCCCCCTCGAGCCGCACCTCCAAAAAACGGTTCTGCGTGAGCGTCCGGGCATTGTTGCGGTAGATGAACGCTTCCTGGTTCACGTTGTTGACGACCAGGTCGAGCGCGCCGTCGCCGTCCAGGTCCCCGTAGGCCGCGCCGCTCGAGAAGGTCAACGTGTCCAGACCCCAGGCGGCGCTCTCGTTCAGGAAGGTCAGGTCGCCGCGGTTATGGAAGGCGTAGTTCGGCAGCTTGGTGGAGCTCATCGCATCGACCAGCCGCCGGAAGTCCACGCGGCCACCGCTCGTGGCCTGAACCATGGTCTCCCGGTTCGCGAGAAACGCGATGTAGTCCTGGGAGGTGACGTCCTTGGCGAGGCCGTTGGTGACGTAGATGTCCTTGTAGCCGTCCAGATCGAGATCGGCCAGCAGCACGCTCCAGCTCCAGTCCGTCCGGGCCACGCCGGCCATCTGGCCGATGTCTGAGAACGTGCCGTTGCCGTTGTTGAGGTGGAGCATGTTGCGGGTAAACTGGTAATAAAAGCCGTTCCGCACGTCGGCCTGGAGGCGGTTCCAGCTCTCGAACGAGGCGGTGGTCTTGAGGCGCTGCTCGTCGTCCGGCAGCATGTCCGCCACGTAGATATCGAGCCAGCCGTCGTTGTTCACGTCCGCGATATCGAGGCCCATGGACGACAGACTGATATACGGCAGCTGCTGCTCGAGCCGCTCGGCGAAGGTCCCGTCACCCCTGTTGATGTACAGATAGTCGCGCTCGAAGAAGTCGTTGGCCACGTAGATATCGGGCCAGCCGTCACGATTGACGTCGCTCACGACCACGCCCAAACCCAGCCCGATCTCGCTTCCGAAGATGCCTGCCGCCGCGCTCACATCGGTGAAGTGGCCGCCGTCGTTGCGATACAGCTTCGCGCCGCCGAGCGGGTCCCGCACGTCCCGCGTGTTCTTGAGCGGAAAGCTCGCGACCGGGCGCGGCGAATTATTGATCACGAACAGATCCAAGTCGCCGTCGCGATCGTAATCGAAGAACACCGCCTGGGTCGAGTAGCCCGAGTCGGCGACGCCGTAGGCGGCGGCCTGCTCGACGAAGGTCGGGACACCGTCCGCGTTCAGCCCCTGGTTGATGTACAGCTCGTTGGCCCGCAGCCTGCCATCGCCCAGCCCCGCGTGGCACACGTAGATGTCGAGCCGGCCGTCCCCGTTCACGTCGGCGAGGGTGACGCCGGTCGTCCATCCCTTGCTGTGCAGGCCGGCCTGCTCCGTGACGTCGCGGAACCGGAACTTCCCCTCGTTCAAGTACAGCCGGGTGCCACCCAGATTCGACGTCAGCACGATCTCTGGCAGCCCGTCGCCCGTGAGGTCGCCGATCGCCGTGCCGCCGCCGTTGTAGTAGTTGCGGTAGGTGAAGACGTTCATCTCGCGGGTGTCGGTGAGGCGATTCTCGAACCGCACGCCGGTGTAGCTCGACGGCAGCAGGGTAAACAGCCGGCCGGCGGCGGGCGGCGGCGCGGGATCGGAAGCCGCCGAGCAGCCGGCGAGCAGGCTCAGCAGGGCCGCAAAAAGACGTAGGGGCGCAGCCTGCTGCGCCCCTACACTCCTGCTACGAGCGGTGACAGCCCCCGCCAATCAGTACCCGGGGTTCTGCGTGATCAGCGCATTGGCGTCGATCTGCGTCTGCGGAATCGGCATCAACACGCGGTTGTCCGCCGTCGGCACCGGCTTGAACTCCCAGGCCTGCGTGTACTTGCCGTGCCGGATCAGATCCTGTCGCCGCTTTCCTTCACTGTTGAGCTCGAACAGGCGCTCGCGCAGGATCACGTCGGTGGTGACGGCGCTGAGCGTGTCCACGGTGAACGCGCGAGCCCGCACCAGCCGCAACAGCGCCAGCGGTGTCGAGCTGCCCGTCCCGCCGGCGAGCTCCGCTTCGGCCTTGATCAGATACATCTCGGCCAGACGGAACCAGGCGAAGTCGTTGCCGTTGTTCTGCTGCACGTGCTTCGGGTCGGCGGGCCACTTGTAGATGCGCGCGCCCTCGCCTTCGGTCGCCGACGTCACGTTGGCGATCGTCGTCGTGAACACCAGCGGGTTGCCCTTCCGGTCCGTCGTGGGCTTGCCGCTCTCGACGTTCACTTGTGGTCCCACGAGGAACATCTTGCGACGCTGATCGAGTGGATCGAACGCGTTATACGTCTGCGCCAGGGCGGCAAAGCCGTTCCAAGGCGAGGGGCTGAACTGATTGTAATGCAGGGTCCGCATCACCATGTTGAAGCCCAGGCCATCCGCGTCCGCGAACTTGATCACGAAGATGTTCTCGGGCGAGGTGGCATTGTCAGGGCTGAAGTTATCCGTGAACGCGGGGGCAAGCTGGTACACCCCTGAGTTGATGATGCTGTCGGCGACGTCGATCGCGGCCTGACACGCATCCTTGGGCCCGCTGACCGTCACCCCCCGGCACGTGTTGTAGCCCGTCGCATTGATGCCCGCTCCGGCAGCCTCGTTCTTGTAGACCCGGGCGTTCAGGTACATGTTGGCCAGGAGCGCATTGACGGCGCCCTTCGTGACGCGGCCGACCTTCGTCCCCAGCAACGTCGTGTCCCCCCACTGCTTCGGCAGGTTGGGGCGGATCGCCAGCAGCTCCGACTCGATGAATCGGAACGTCGAGTCGCGCGTCGCGCGCGCGCGTGCCTTGAGCTCTGTCGTCGTGGCGATGGGCACCCCGCCGAACGTGTCCAGCAGCAGATAGTAGTAGAAGGCGCGCAGGAACCTCGCCTCCCCCTCGATCGCGGCTTGATTCGGCACCGCCGTGCTCTGGAGCGCCTCGAGCAGCACGTTGGACCGCGCAATGCCCGCATAAGCCGTGTTCCAGACGTTGTTCACGAAGCTGAGCGTGGCGGGGCTGTTGGCCGACCACGTCTGGCGATGAGTCTCGAGCCAGGTCCCGTTGTCGTACCAGTCCGAGCCGCGGGTGGGCACGACGATCTCGTCGGTGCTGACCTCGGAAACGCCCCAGTACTCGCCCTCACTGGCCGTGTTCCGCAGCCCCGCGTACACGCCGGCGAGCGCGGCGAGCACCTCCCCTTCGGTGTGGAAGAAGTTGCTCGGGGTGATGGAACTGATGGGCGTCTCGCTCAGGTCCGTGCATCCCTGCAGCGGCACGAGAAGGAGCGTGACGAGCCCCAGGGCGCCGATCGACGTCGACACGAAAAGTCGCTTCATGATCAGAGCTCCTTAGAACGCGACACGGAGGCCCCCCGTGATGGTCCGGGGCCGGGGATAGGACAGATAGTCGATGCCGCGCGCCGCCAGCCCCACGTCGGTCGGGTCGGACGCGTTCAAGCTCGACACCTCGGGGTCGAGCCCCGAATAGCCCGTGATCACAAACAGGTTGTCGGCCGAGACGTACAGCCGAGCGCTCCGGGCCGAGCGGGTCAGCAGCGGCAAGTCGAGCGCGTACTCCACCGTGATATTCTGGAGCCGGAGGAACGACGCACTCTCGACCCAGCGGGACGAAAAGATGGCCGGCTCGTGCAGATCGGTGCCGTCGGTCAGGGCGGGCGCCAGGAAGTTCTTGACCTGCAAGGCGTTGCTCTTCGTGGACCAGACGAGGGCGGTGTTGTTGAACACGTCCTGGCCCACCGATGCCCGCAGCAGGAGGCTGATGTCGAACTTGCCCCAGTTCACCTGGTTGTGGAACCCGATGGTGAAGTCCGGGTTGGCGTTGCCGATGATCTGGTAATCGGCGGCGTCCGGCCCGCCCCGGGCCGTCGTACGCCCGTTCACGCAGCCCGCCGTGGCGGCCGTGCAGGCGAATACCTGGAACCCGGTAGTCGGGTCGACGCCGACGAACACCGGCCCGTAGAACGTGCCGAGCGGAGACCCGGGCATGATCCGCTGAGCCCACTGGTCCGACTGGCCCTGCCCGCTGACGACCCCCGACCGGAGAAACTGGTGGGGGCCGAGATCGAGCACCTTGTTGCGCTCGAGCGCGAACACCAGCCCGGACCGCCAGGTGAGGCCCGGCCGCGCCACGAGCAGGGCATCGAGCGTGGCCTCCACGCCGCGGTTGCGCAACTTCCCGACGTTCTCGAGCCGGGTGGACGCGGGCTGCGGTTGGGGCACGGGCACGTCGAGCAGCAGGTCGGAGGTGTTCTTGACGTAATACTCGACGCTCCCCGCGAGCCGGTTGTCCATCAGGCCGAAGTCGATGGCGCCGTTGTACTGCGTTGTTTGCTCCCACTTGAGGTTCGGGTTGCCGACGCTGTTCGGGATGGCACCCGCCTGCAGCACGTCGCTAAATGGATACGCGGCGCCGGTGCCCCCCACCAGGGTGCGCAACGACTGATAGGGCTTGATGCCCGGATTGCCTTGACGCCCCCAGCCGACCCGCAGGCGCAGGTCCGAGAACGGCCCGCCGCGCAGGAACCCCTCCTGGGTCAAATGCCACGACGCCGACAGCCCAGGGAACAGCGCCCACTTGTGCCCCTCGGCGAACTTGGACGATCCGTCGTAGCGCAGCACACCCGTGACGAAGAACTTATCCTTGTAGCCGTAGTTGGCCCTGGAGAGGAAGGAGACGAGCCGACTCTCGTTCCCATCCGAGGAATCCTGCAAGCTTTGGGCGGCGTTCAGGCTGTTGTAGAGGAGAGCATCGGTGACGAACCCGATGCCCTGGCCCATGGCCACGGTCTTGGTGAACTTGCTGTACTCGTACCCGCCCACCACGTCGAGGCTGTGGTTTTCGCCGACCTGCTTCCGGTACGTCAGCAGCGTCTGCACCGTCTTCGTATTGTTGTCCTGACTGTACACCCGCGCGAGCCCGTTCCCCAACGTCCTGCCGAGCGGATTCGCGATGGGGAAGTAGATCTGGCGTCCGCCGGCGGAGTAGTCCAACCCGACCGTCACCTGCCCCGTCAAACCCGGCACGAGGTCGATTTCGGCCGTCCCGTTGGCCAGGGTGCGGGTGGTCTGCCCGTGGTCGGTGATCTGGTTCGCCAGCGCCACCGGGTTGAACAACGAGTTGCCGCCCGGCTCGTAATAGGTCGAATCGTTCGCCATGACCGGCTGCGTCGGATTCAAGTTGGCGGCGTTCTGGAACACGCCGCCCTCGAAGCCCGCCCGGTTCTCGAACAGGATATACCGGTCGTTCACGCGCGACGTCGTCACGTTCACGCCCAGCCGCATCCGGTTATCCAGCGCCTTGTGCGTCGCGGTCAAGCGCCCCTGAATCCGCTCGAGCCCGTTCGCGAGCGACACCCCCTGCTGGTTCATGTAATTGAGGGAAGCGCGATAGCGCGTGTCTTCGCTCCCGCCGGAGAACGACAGGTCGTGATTGTGCGTGACGGAGGTGCGCGTGACGGCGCGGTACCAGTCGGTATTCGCGCTGCCCAGCTGGGCTTGAATTTTCGGATCCAGCCCCCGGGCCGAATTGACGCACGAGGGGTCGACCACGCCGCCCGGGTGTGGGCAGGCGACCGTATCCGCTATGAAAATTGGCACCTGCTGCCCCACGAACTGCCGGTATTGATCCGCGGTCACCAAGTTCAGGTAGCCGGCTGGAGACGCCGCGGCCACGTAGGTGTCGTACGCGATGCTCGGTCCGCCCGCCGCCGCGCCCTTCTTGGTCTCCACCAGGATCACCCCGTTCGCGGCGCGGCTGCCGTAGATCGCCGTGGCCGACGCATCCTTCAGGATCGTGATGGACGCGATGTCCGAGGGATTGAGCAGATTCAGCGGGTTGCGCGGCAGCGGGGGCGTGCCGCGGGCCCCGTAGCCCGGCGGTTCCGCGGGCTGGTTATAGATCGGCACTCCGTCGATCACGTACAACGGTTCATTGCTGTTGCTGATCGAGCTGCCACCGCGGATCAGGATCTGCGTGCCGGCGCCCGGCTCGCCACTATTGCGCGTGACCTCGACACCGGCCGCCCGGGCCTGAATCATCTGGTCCACGTTGGTGACCACGCCGACGTTCGCCGCGGCGGCGCTGACCGTCGAGACCGAGCCGGTGATGGCCTCGCGTCGCTGGGTGCCGTACCCGGTCACGACGACCGGCTCGAGGATCGCGGCCGCCGGCGCGAGGCTGATGTTCGCCGTCGTGGTTCCGCCGGGGGTGACCGTGATTTCCTGGATCTGCGACCCGTACCCGATTCGGCTCGCGCGCAGGCGGTAGCTCCCCGCCGGAACACCATTCAGCGCAAAGCTGCCGTCGCTGCGGCTGAGCTCGCGGTGCGGAGTTCCTGTGATCGCCACTTCGACGTTGCCGAGTGGCTGTTGCGTCGTGGCGTCCAAGACCTTCCCTGTGACGGCGCCTGGAGATTCCTGCGCGCACAGTGGGACCGCCCAGAACAGACCAGCGACCAGCGCGAGAACGAGCCGACGGACCAGTGCCATACGTATGCCCTCTGCATGAGGGTGGGGAGTGGACTACGGCCGCACGAACACGTCCATGAACCGGCTACGGCGCTAGATATGGCCGCCGTTCCGGAACTCGTCAAGAGGCCCCCCCCTTCCCTCCGTGCGTCCGCTCGTACACGTTTTTTCCATCTTCCGCGAGGACGCCCTGTCATGCCCCCGATCAGCTTCACCGTCAACGGCAAGCGCGAAACGGTCAACGTCACCCCCGACACGCCACTCCTCTGGGTGCTGCGTGACACGCTCGGGCTCACCGGTACCAAGTTCGGCTGCGGCATCGCCCAGTGCGGCGCCTGTACCGTTCATCTGGACGGCGTGGCGACGCGCACCTGCGTGCTGCCCGTGTCCGCCGTCGCCGGCAAGCGCGTGACCACCATCGAAGGCCTGTCCAAGAACCGCGCGCACGCGGTGCAAAAGGCGTGGATCGCGGAGGACGTGCCCCAGTGCGGCTACTGCCAGTCGGGGCAGATCATGGCCGCCGCGGCCCTGCTCGCGAAGAACCCGCATCCCACGGACGGCGACATCGACACGGCGATGACCAACATCTGTCGCTGCGGCACCTACCAGCGCATCCGCGCCGCGATCCATCGCGCCGCGCAGGGAGCGTGACATGAGCGCCGCGCAGATCAACCGGCGTGAGTTCCTCGAAGCGGCGGGCGTCGCCGGCGCCGGCCTCGTCATCGGCTTCCACCTCCCCGCCACCGGCCGTGGACGCGCCGCCGCCGCGGCACCCTTCGCCCCGAACGCTTGGTTGCGGATCGGCACTGACGAGAGCGTGCTCGTCGTGGTGGACCGCTCCGAGATGGGCCAGGGCGTGACGACGTCGCTGCCGATGCTGCTCGCGGAAGAGCTCGAAGCCGACTGGTCGAAGATCCGCATCGAGTCCGCCCCGGCGGACAAGGCATACATCAATCCGATGTTCGGCATGCAGGGGACCGGCGGCAGCACGAGCGTGCGCGCGGCGTTCACTCCGCTCCGCAAGGCGGGCGCGGCGGCGCGTGAGATGCTCGTCGGCGCGGCGGCCGACACGTGGGGCGTCGACAAGTCCACGTGTCGCGCGGAACGGGGCGCCGTGATTCACACGCCCAGCAATCGGCGCCTCACCTACGGGACCCTGGCCGCCAAAGCCGCCACCGTCCCCCTGCCCCACGACGTCCCGCTCAAAGACCCGAAGGACTGGAAGATCCTCGGCACCCGGGTAAAGCGGCTCGATTCCCCGTCCAAGGTGGACGGGAGCGCGGTGTTCGGGATCGATGTCAAGGCGCCGGGCCTGCTGGTCGCGGTGGTCGCGCGCTCGCCCGTTTTCGGCGGCAAGGTGAAGAGCTTCGACGCCGCGAAGGCGAAGGCCGTGCCGGGCGTCAAGCACGTCGTGCAAATCTCGTCCGGTGTCGCCGTCGTGGCCGACGGCTACTGGTCGGCCAAGAAGGGTCGGGACGCGCTCACCGTCACGTGGGACGAGGGTCCGACCGCGAGCGTGTCGAGCGCGAGTATCTCGCAGCTGTTCGCGCAGCAGGCCGGGCAGGCCGGCGCCGTCGCGCGGCACGACGGCGACGCCCAAGGCGCACTGCCCGGAGCGGCGGCGAAGCTCGACGCCGTCTACGAGCTGCCGTACCTCGCGCATGCGACCATGGAGCCGATGAACTGCACCGCCCACGTGCGCCCCGATGGTGTCGATATCTGGGCGCCAACGCAGTTCCAGACCGGGGCGCAGGGCGTCGGCGCCGGCATCGGCGGCGTCCCGCCCGAGAAGGTCAAGGTGCACACGACCTATCTGGGCGGCGGCTTCGGCCGGCGGTTCGAGCTCGACTTCATCCAGGAAGCGCTCGAGACGTCCAAGGCCACCGGCGCCCCGGTAAAGGTGATCTGGTCCCGGGAAGACGACATTCGGCACGCGCAGTATCGCCCCGCGTGCTTGCACCGGATGCAGGCCGGCCTCGACGCGAGCGGCCAGCCGGTGGCGTGGACCCACCGGATCGTGGCGCCGTCCATCATGATACGAGTGTTCCCCGACACCGTGAAGAACGGGCTCGACGGGGAAGCCGTGGAGGGCGGTGTGGAAATGCCGTACAGCGTTGCCAACGTCCACGTTGACTACTCGCTCGCGGACACCGGCATCCCGGTCGGCTTCTGGCGCTCGGTGAACAACTCGTACAACGGCTTCGTCGTCGAGACCTTCATCGATGAGCTGGCCAGCGCCGCCAAGAAGGATCCCTACGAATACCGCCGGGACCTGCTCGGCAAAGCGCCGCGTCACCTCGGTGCCCTGAACCTCGCCGCGAGCAAGGCGGGCTGGGGTACGCCGCTCCCCGCGGGCCGCTCCCGCGGGATCGCGGTGTACAAGTCGTTCGACTCCTATGTGGCCGAAGTGGCCGAGGTCTCTCTAGGGTCCGACGGAACGCCGCGGGTGCACCGGGTCGTGTGCGCGGTGGACTGCGGGCCGGTCGTGAACCCCGACATCGTCGAGGCGCAGATGCAGAGCGCCATCGTGTACGGCCTGACGGCGGCACTGTGGGGCGAGATCACGATCGATAAGGGGCGGGTGCAGCAGAGCAACTTCCACGACTACCGGATGCTCCGCCTGGCGGAGATGCCGGTGGTGGAGGTTCACATCGTGCCGAGCAGCGACGCGCAGGGCGGCGTCGGCGAGCCGGGCACGCCGCCGATCGCGCCGGCCGTGTGCAACGCGCTGTTCGCGCTGACCGGCAAGAGGATCAGGAAGCTGCCGATCGGGAAAATCGCGTAGGCCTCACCCCCTGACCCCCTCTCCACGTTGTGGAGAGGGGGAATGGAGGAGATCATGACCTCCGGCATCACTCGTCGCGAGTTCGTCGAGACCACCACGGGCCTGGTCATCGCGTTCGCCCTTCCGTGGCGCGCCGATGCGGCCCTGGTCCCCGCCGCCACTCCTCCCCCGTTCGCGCCCAACGCCTGGCTGCGCGTCGGCACCGACGGAATCGTCACCCTCACGCTCGACCGGTCCGAGATGGGCCAGGGTGCCCAGACCGGGCTCGCCATGATCCTGGCCGAGGAGCTCGAGGCCGACTGGTCCACCATCCGGCTCGGTCCCATGCCGGAGAATCCAGCCGGCTGGTCGCGCATCATGCGCACTGGCGGCAGCAACGCGATCCGCAGCTCATGGGAACCGCTGCGCAAGGCGGGCGCCACCGCACGGGAGATGCTCGTCCTGGCGGCGGCGCAAGCCTGGAAGGTTGACCGCACCACGTGCCGCGCCGAAAAAGGCACGGTGGTCCACGTTCCCAGCGGCCGACGCCTCTCCTACGGGACGCTCGCCGCGCGGGCGGCGGCGCTCCCGGTGCCGACCGACGCGCCTCTCAAGGATCCGAAGGACTTCCGGTTGGTCGGCACGCGCGTGACGCGGCTCGACACGCCGGGCAAGGTGGACGGGAGCGCGCTCTTCGGCATCGACGTGAAGGTGCCGGGAATGTTGATCGCATCCATCGAGCGGTCGCCGGTGCTGGGCGGCCGAGTGAAGCACGTCAACGCCGACCGCGCGAAGGCCATGACGGGCGTGCGTCACGTGGTGACGCTCGAGCCGAGCCCGTGGATAGGCACCAATGGCTGGGCAGCTGGATGCGCGGCAGGCGTGGCGGTCGTGGCGGATACGTACTGGCAGGCACTCCAGGCACGGCGCGCGCTCG
>WNFQ01003869.1_pt1 | contig 19369 bp, 22 predicted proteins | sample 5400171 | NCBI WGS metagenome assembly WNFQ01 (sample SAMN13153356, study PRJNA577476) | soil metagenome | isolation source: 20 cm soil under Madrone tree | place: USA:California | collected 2016-06-14 | reverse complement strand
ATCGGGACACGCTGTGGCCTTCCCTGCGCATCAAGACCAGTTGTGGAGAGCTCGACTTCAACGGTGCGCTTCGACATTACTCGCCCGTCCTCTCGCCCTTGCTCAATCGCTCGCGCATTTCCTGCGGAAGCTCCGCGAACGCGTCAGCGATGGTGAGCTCCTCCATCGAGTAACGCGCCTCCGGATTCTGGGCGAGCGCCTGCCGCAGCTGCTCCGAGCGGCTGAAGCGTCCGCGCAGGGGGAAATCCTTACGCAGCGGAAAACCTTCCTTGTAGGACTCCCACATCAGGATCCGGCGAAGATCAGGATGACCCCGAAAGCGGATCCCGAACATGTCATAGCACTCGCGCTCCAGCCAATCCGCGCTCTTATAGATGTCCCAAACGCTGTCGATCTCGAGCGTTCCCTTGGGCAGCTGCGCTTTGATGCGAACGAAGCGCCGGTAAGGAAGAGACCGCAGCTGCCATACGACCTCGATCGGCACTTCCGCGTCGCGATACTCCACAGCAGTCACATCGCTGAGGAAGTCGTACTGTTGCGACTGATCGTCGTGCAGCCAGCGGATGATTTCGTGCGCCGACGCGGGATCCACGTACACGATCGTTTCGCCCCAGATCACTTCGACGCGCTTGACGCCCGAGGAGAACTTCTCCTGAAGCGCCTTCGCGGATGGATTTGCCTCTCCGCCCCGGTGCTGAACGTTTCGCTGTGTCGCCGGTTGAGCGCCGGATGCGCTCGCTCCGGTCCTTAAGATCTCGAAACGGCTCACAGCCCGGACCTGGTCTGGTTTACGGAGTTTCCGAACGGCTCACCGAGCTCGTCGATCACTGGCGGCGGGATGTAGAGCTGACTCGAAGGATCGGGCTCCATCTCGTCGCGGATTCCCTTGTCGGACGCGCGCTCGTTCTTGACCTTCTCCTGGAGCATGCGAATGCCGTAGATGAGACCCTCGGGGCGCGGCGGGCAACCAGGTACGTACACGTCAACGGGAATGATCGTGTCGATTCCCTGCACCACCGCGTAGTTGTCGAACATTCCGCCAGTCGAGGCGCAGGCGCCCATCGAGATACACCATTTGGGCTGCGGCATCTGCTGCCAGATGCGGCGGATAATCGGGGCGAGCTTGAATGGGACACGACCAGCGCAAATGAGCACGTCCGCCTGTCGCGGGGAGTAGCTCATGCGCTCCATCCCGAAGCGCGCGAGGTCGAAGTCGCTGGCCGCCGTCGCCATGAACTCGATCGCGCAGCACGCCGTCCCAAACGGCATTGGCCACAAGGAATTGGCGCGTCCCCAATTGACCAGGAAGTCGAGGCGAGTCGCGACCCAGCCTTCCTGCGATTCTGGCGCATACGAAACGGTCCGATGCTCTGCCGGAGCGGTCAATCCCATTGCAGTGCTCCCTTCTTCCATACGTAGACGAAGCCAACCAGGAGGATAAGCATGAACACCAGCATCTCGCCCAACCCGAAAAACGAGATGTTTCCGACGGGACACGCATCGTTCACGAGCGGCACGAAGCAGGAAAGCTGCCTGAAGTAGACCGCCCACGGGATCATGAACACGGTCTCGATGTCGAAGATGATGAAGAGGATGGCGACGAGGTAGAAACGCACCGAAAAGCGCTCTCGGGCATCACCGAGCGCAGGAACTCCGGATTCGTAAGCCTGCTGCTTGACCGGCGTTGGCCGCGCACGGATCGTCAGCGCCGAGATCCCGATGATCAGGAGCGCGTTGACCAACACGAAACCAAAGAGCATCAGAACCGGGAAATAAGCGCGAGCCATGGCTTCTCAGACTTCGTGAAAAATTTCACTAGTGCGATTTTTTGGAATTTACCGTTGGCAATCTTGTAATTCAACGGCTCTCGTTCGGTGGCGGTGACAGTGCGAAAATCGTACATTCACGTCGAAAACGCGCGAACCGGCGCGTTGGACGAGGCGGTGACTGATTCAGCGCCGTTGTCCGGTTCCCTCTTCCCGCTTCCCCGCCCCTCAATGTCAATTCAGTCGGATCGCTGGATCACCCAAATGGCGAAGGATCACGGGATGATCGAGCCCTTCGAGAACAGTCAGGTCAGAGCCGGCGTCATCTCGTATGGGGTGAGCTCTTACGGGTACGACATGAGAGTCGCGCCCGAGTTCAAGATATTCACCAACGTCATGAGCTCGATCGTTGATCCGAAGAACTTCGATTCGAATTCGTTCGTTGAGTTTGAGGGACCCATCTGCATCGTTCCGCCCAACTCGTTCGCTCTCGCCCGGTCAGTGGAGTACTTCCGAATACCGCGAAACGTCGTGACGATTACCGTAGGTAAATCCACCTACGCAAGGTGCGGAATCATCACCAACGTCACGCCGTTCGAGCCGGAGTGGGAGGGATTCGTGACGCTCGAGATATCGAACACGACTCCCTTGCCGGCCAAGATCTACGCCAACGAGGGCATTGCTCAGGTGCTCTTCTTCAAGGGCGAAGAGGAACCCATGGTTTCGTACAAGGATAAGAAGGGCAAGTATCAGGGACAGCAGGGGGTGACACTACCGCGGCTGTAGAATGGCCCTCAGCTTGCCGAAGCTATGTCTAAGAACAAACTGTAATCGGGAGGAAGTCAGGCTGATGCAAAATCGTGACGGCGTACAGAAGGGCCCTCAGGATCATGCCGAGGGGCAGCACGGATCAAAAACTCGCAGCAAGATTCTCGAACAACTTCACTCGGGCAACGGCACCAAGCCGGTCCCGCCAGACGCCGCTCCAAACCCTCTCGAACCCACCAAGAGCATAGCGCACCACAACTCTGCGCATCGTCTATTCGAAGAGCGCAAGCAACACGACGAGGCGGAGAAGAACAGCGAGAAGACCCGCTTGCACCGCGAGATCGAGCGCCGACACCTCGACCCGAACCACATCCCCAAGATTTGAGCGTTAAGGCGTGGGCTGATACGCGCCCGCGCTTGAGGCTACCGGCGGGTACCTCTCAAACCCGCCCGAATGAAATCCCGATTCATCCGCGTGATGGCGTCGATGCTGATCTCCTTCGGACACGCTTCCTGACACTCGCCGTGCAGCGTGCAGCTTCCAAAGTTCTCGAGATCCATTTGGTCGACCATCTGTATCGCGCGCCGATACCGCTCCGGCTGACCCTGCGGCAGAAGGCCGAGATGCGTGATCTTTGCGGCGGTGAAGAGCGATGCTGATGCGTTGGGACAGGCAGCCACACATGCGCCGCATCCAATGCACGCGGCGGCGTCCATGGAGCTCTCGACGCTCTCCTTGGGAATGAGAATCGAATTCGCATCCTGGGCGCCGCCGGTGGGTGCAGTGATGAATCCGCCCGCCTGAATGATCCGGTCGAGCGCCGAGCGATCGACGGTCAGGTCCTTGATTACCGGAAATGCCCGGGCTCGCCAGGGCTCGATGTAAATCGTGTCGCCGTCCGCAAAGCTTCGCATGTGAAGCTGGCAGGTCGCCGTTCCCTTCATGGGACCGTGCGCGATTCCGTTGATCATGAGACTGCACATGCCACAGATGCCCTCACGACAGTCGTGGTCGAACGCGATCGGCACCTCGCCATGCAATGTGAGCCTCTCGTTGACGACGTCCAGCATCTCGAGGAAGGACATGTCGGAGCTGATATCGCGCGCCTCGTAGACAACCATTTTGCCCCGCGCGTCGGGACCCGCCTGCCGCCAGACGTGCAGGGTGAAATCCATTACTTGTAGCTCCGCTGCGACAGCTTCACATTCTCGAAGACGAGCGGCTCCTTGTTGAGAATGGGACTCTGCCCTTCGCCCGCGTACTGCCAGGCGGCTACGTAGGCGAAGTTCTCATCGTCGCGGAGTGCTTCGCCTTCGGGTGTCTGGCTCTCCTCCCGGAAATGCGCTCCGCACGATTCGGTTTCTCGAGCGCCTGATTCAACTCGACGTCGCTGCCTGGCACGTTGACGTCCCGCCAGAACTCCTCTCGCAGCTCGGGAATCCTTTTGAGCGCGAGCTTGAGTCCCGCTTCGTTGCGCGACATCCCGCAGTAGTTCCACATGATCTTGCCGAGCTCGCGATGGAACGACGTTACGGTTCGGCTCCCCTTGATCGAAAGAAACCGATTGGTCCTCTCGACCACCTCGGCCTTCGCCGAAACGAAGGAAGCGTGTGATGCTTCGACCTTGTCCAGCTTCTGGCTCGCCAGGTAATTACCGATTGTGTTCGGGATTATGAAGTATCCGTCCGCGAGTCCCTGCATCAGGGCGCTCGCCCCAAGCCTGTTGGCTCCGTGATCGGAGAAGTTCGCCTCACCGGTGACGTGAAGCCCATCGATGGTCCCCATGAGATTGTAATCGACCCAGAGTCCACCCATGGTGTAATGGACCGCCGGATAGATTCGCATCGGCACTTCGTAAGGATTCTCATCGGTGATCCGTTGATACATCTCGAACAGGTTTCCGTACCGCTCCTCGATCACGTCGCGGCCCAGCCGCTTGATTGCGTCGGCAAAATCCAGGTAGACGCCGAGTCCTGATTCGCCGACTCCCCTTCCCTCGTCGCACACTTCTTTTGCGGCGCGCGATGCGATGTCGCGCGGCGCGAGGTTGCCGAAGGCTGGATACTTGCGCTCCAGAAAATAGTCTCTGTCTTCCTCGGGAATCTGACGCGGATCGCGCTTGTCGCCGCGCTTTTTCGGGACCCAGACGCGCCCATCGTTCCTGAGCGATTCACTCATCAGCGTCAGCTTCGACTGATGTTCACCAGTGACCGGGATGCAGGTCGGATGGATCTGGGTGAAGCACGGGTTCGCGAAGGCTGCGCCGCGCTTGTACGCGCGCCAGATTGCTGTGGCGTTCGATCCCTGCGCGTTGGTCGAGAGATAGTAGACGTTGCCGTAACCGCCAGTGGCGAGAACGACGGCTTCACCGGCATGCGATTCGATCGCCCCCGTCACCAGATCGCGCGTGACAATCCCCCGCGCCTTGCCATCGATTACGACGAGATCGAGCATCTCCGTGCGTGGATACATCTTCACGCCGCCGCGCGCGATCTGTCGCTCGAGAGCTTGATACGCGCCAAGAAGCAGTTGTTGTCCGGTCTGGCCGCGCGCGTAGAAAGTACGTGATACCTGCGCTCCCCCAAACGACCGATTGGATAATAGTCCTCCGTACTCGCGCGCGAACGGCACTCCCTGCGCTACGCACTGGTCGATGATGTTGACGCTCAGCTCCGCGAGCCGGTAGACGTTGCCCTCGCGGGACCGGAAATCGCCACCCTTGATCGTGTCGTAAAACAGGCGATGGATGCTGTCGCCATCGTTCTGATAATTCTTGGCGGCGTTTATTCCACCCTGCGCGGCAATGCTGTGCGCGCGCCGAGGTGAATCCTGGAAGCAAAAGCACTTTACGTTGTAGCCCAGCTCGCTCATCGATGCCGCGGCGGCACCGCCAGCTAGTCCGGTGCCGACGACGATTATCGTATTCTTCCGCTTGTTCGCGGGGTTCACGAGCTTCATCTCGAAGCGTTGCCGATTCCATTTTTCCGCCAGCGATCCAGGCGGGATCCGGGCATCGAGTTGAAGAGTCATCGAACGATTCCAGCGAACACCGCAACCGGTACAGCCGTGAACGCGGCCCACACGAGAATGGCAATCGCGAGAGAGATGCGATGATGAAGCGGATGCGGCGAAGGTGGGCTAACGCCAATGCTCCTCACCGAACTCCACGCACCGTGAAAGAGGTGTAGTCCGAGCGCCACCATCGCGAGCACATAAAACAGCGACACCCACCAGATCCTGAAGCTCGTCACGACGTTCGCGTACACGTCCTCGGCGCTGAAAACGCCAGCCGGTCTGATCGTCCCGGTCGTGAAGTGCAGAATGTGCAGCACGATGAACACGAGAAGGAACGCTCCGCCCCACCGCATCGTGCGGGATGCCACCGTGGCGACCTGGTGTTCGTGTTTCATGTACGCGATCGGCCGCGCCGAACGGCTCTGGCGCGTCAGCTGGACCGCGGCGATCACATGAAGAACTACTGCGACGATGAGAATGATGCGGAGAGCCCAGAGCAGCTCGCCCGTGCTCTTGAGAAAATGGGAGTACGAATTGATGGCGGCTGGCCCGCGAAAAACGAGCAGATTGCCGAGGGAATGGATGATGACGAAGCCGATTCCGATAAGACCGCTGACTCCCATGACGACTTTCTTGCCGACCATGGAGGCGTAGAAGCCGCGAAGGCTGCCCATCCGCGTCTTACAGCTTTACCGCGCCCATCGGCTCGCGGACGGCGTCCGCGCTCTTCGCCAGGGCATCGCGCTCCTCTCGGGTAAGCTCTACTTCGATGATCTTCTCCAGGCCGCCACGACCTAGCTTGCATGGGACGCCGAGGAAGAGGCCAGACATCCCGTACTCGCCCTCGAGCCAGGCTGCGCATGGAAGAATGCGCTTCTGGTCGAAAACGATCGACTCACACATCTGGACCGCCGCTGCCGAAGGAGCGTAGTAGGCCGAACCGGTCTTGAGGTGTTTCACGATCTCCGCTCCGCCTCCTCGCGTACGCTCCACGATCGCGTTGAGCTTTGCCTGCGGCATGAGCTGCGTGATCGGAATCCCGCTCACGGACGTGTAGGAAATCAGCGGTACCATCGTGTCTCCGTGGCCGCCCAGAACCATCGCCTGAATATCCCTCACCGAGACATCCAGAGCCTCAGCGATAAAGGCGCGATATCGCGCCGTGTCGAGGACGCCGGCCATTCCGAGAACTCTCTGGCGAGGGAATCCAGTGACCTTCATCGCCACGTACGCCATCACGTCGAGCGGATTGGACACGACGATCAGGATCGCGTTCGGAGAGGTTGCCCTGATCTCTTCGGAGACCTGCTTGACGATTCCGGCGTTCGTGTTGAGCAGATCGTCGCGCGACATGCCCGGCTTTCGGGCGATGCCGGCGGTGATGATGATAATCTCGGAATCGCGGGTCTCGTCGTAGCTGTTGGTACCGACGATGCGGGAGTCGAATCCTTCAATCGGTGCGGACTGCCATTGATCGAGTCCTTTGCCCTGCGGGATTCCCTCTACCACGTCGACCATCACGACGGTGCGGGCGAGCTCCTTCTCCGCTATTCGCTGCGCGGTGGTCGCACCGACATTGCCAGCGCCGACCACCGTAATTTTGTTGACCATTTATTGTTTCGAGGTGTGGAGATTCGGTGCGCGAAAGCTATCCGGGCGGCGCACCGCGAGCAATCGTGGAGAGGCGAGTCGAACACGCGAGCGCCGCAGACCTTTGCTCAGCCTCCGACTTGCGAGAGCGCCCGGAGACCGCCGACGCTCATCTGGAGCAAATGGTGCTCTTCGGGCTTCGACGCGAGTGCGCTTCGGAAAAACGGCTCGAGAGGTAATCCTTCGCGAAGCGGCGTTCTAAGATCCGTCTCCTCGGTCCCGAAAAGACATGTACGAAGCCGGCCATCAGCCGTGAGCCTCACTCGGTTGCAACTGCCGCAGTAGGTATGCGACATGGGCGTGATAACGCCGACAGTGCCCATGGCGCCGTGAAACCGAAAGTAGCGCGCCGGGCCATTCCCTCTTGCTGGACCGATCGCCGGCTGAATGGGTGCAACGGTCTGGACATCGCGCAGAATCTCGTCGCTCGGCACCACATGATCCCATGTGAGCTCGCGCATTTCTCCAACGGGCATCAGCTCGATGAACCGCACATGCCAATCGTGCTCAAAAGTAAGCCGCGCAAAATCGCAGACTTCGTCGTCGTTTATTCCGCGCATGACGACGACGTTGATCTTGATCGGCGACAGCCCTGCGGCTTCCGCGGATATCAGAGCAGCAATTGGATCGAAATCGGTGTTTCTTCTGGAGATTGCCTTGACTCGATCGGGTCGGAGCGAATCGGCGCTCATGTTGACGCGATCGAGCCCGGCCCGGGCGAAAGCCCCGGCGAGGGCCGGTAGCCGCACGCCGTTCGTCGAGAGCGAAATGTCTTCGATCTCCGGTATCGCCCGCAGCATTCCGATGAGCAGCTCGAGATCAGGACGCAGCGTGGGCTCGCCCCCGGTGACGCGGAGCCGCCGCAAGCCTAGCGGAGCCAGCTGGCTCACCACCTCCGCGATTTCTTCGTAGGAGAGGATTCCCGATTTGGGGAGCCAGTCCAGTCCCGACAACGGCATGCAGTAGAGACAACGGAAGTTGCAGCGGTCCGTAACGGAGATGCGCAGATACTCGATGCTCCGTCCGAAGCCGTCTCGCAACGTGGTGCTCACTCCGCGGTTACTCCGCTCGCGCTCGTGGGGTCAACCCACTCGCGCGTTCCATCGATGTAGTGCTCCATCTTCCAAATGGGGACACGCTTCTTGATCTCCTCGATCACGTAGCGGGTGCAATCGAACGCCGGCGCGCGGTGCGCGTGCGCGGCGGCGATCGCGACGCTGGTCTCTCCAAGAGAGAGAACCCCAATTCGATGCTCGACCACCAGCGACGTAACACCAAAGCGGTCCGCTGCCTCGGCGACGATCTGCCTGAGCTCGGCTTCGGCCATGGAGGTGTAAGCGGAGTAATCGATGGCACTTACACCGCGGCCGTCGCTCGTGTCGCGCACCGTTCCCGCAAAGAGCGAGATTGCCCCATAGCCTGTGGACGCGATGCTGGCGATGAGTGCCGCCGGATCGATTGCGCGAGTGACGAGTGCTGCGCGTATCATCCGCTCACCCGCCCGCCACAGGCGGGATCAGCGCGATTTCGTCACCAGCATCAACGAGCTGGTCCACGGACGCAAACCTTCGGTTGACCGCAACGCGGGGAGAGTCCGGAAGGATCGAAGCGCCAGGGAGCAGACGCAGATGGTCGAGGAGATCCGCGACTGTGCTGCCAGTTTTGAGAGGGAGTTGGAGCGTAGGGGCGCCGAAACTTTCGGCGTATGAAGCGAACAGCTGCACCGTCACTGTGGACACGTGCGGTCCCTCTCGACCTCTGTGAAGCTAAGTCCTTATGCTTCCGACATCTGCGACATGTCCACGCCAGCGACGAGGGCTCGCAGTTCCTTTGATGGCTTGAACACGGGAACCGGTCGCGCGGAAACCTCAACAGGAGAGCCGGTGCGAGGGTTGCGCGCCATGCGGGTTTTGCGATTCCGAATCTTGAAGGTGCCGAATCCCCTGACCTCGATGTTCTCCTGGGTCTGGAGCGATTCCTTGATCGCCTCGAGGAAAGCGTCCACGACGCGAGCGCAATCTTTCTTTGAAATCATCGGCCCAGCGGTACGCGAAATCTGGGTCGTGACACGCTCGACGAGGTCGGCCTTAGTCATTGAAAAACTCCGTATGGACGCGCGCCAGAGCGCGTAAGTGCTTTGAAACTATGGCTTTACTAATATGCTGTCAAGGCGATCTTGACGCTACCTGACTGCCCCCCTGAGGGCGCTGAGGAACTCCTGGAACAGGGGTCGAGCGTCGTGCGGTCCCGGTGCGGCCTCAGGATGGTACTGGACTCCAAATATCGGCAGCGTCCGGTGACGAAGCCCTTCGATGGTTCCGTCATTCAGATTGACGTGCGTGACTTCGAGATCCGACGCACCCTTGACCGATGCCTCATCCCCTTCAACCGCAAATCCGTGGTTCTGGGAGGTGATTAGAACGCGGCCACTCTCTACAGCCTTCACTGGGTGATTTCCACCCCGGTGCCCATAGGGCATTTTCACCGTCGAGCCGCCAAAGGTGAGGCCTAACAGCTGATGCCCCAGGCAGATCCCGAAGATCGGCACTCCGTTGGCGGTGAGGGTCCGAATAATCCCGGGAGCATACGCGACTGCATCGGGGTCACCAGGCCCGTTCGACAGAAATATTCCGTCCGGCTCTTCGGACAAAGCTGCCTCGGCCGGCGTGTCGGCCGGAACTACAGTAACCCGGCAATCGTTCTCATCGAAGAGTCGCAGGATGTTGCGCTTGATTCCGTAGTCGTAGGCGACGATATGGTGGCGCGACTGAGGATCTCCCCAGCTGTAACTCTCCCTGGTCGTAACGCGGGAGGCGAGATCCAATCCCTCCATCGAGGGGCACGCCTCGAGCGCCGCCCTGCTCGCCTCGTCTGGTTCGATGCCGGCGCCAATGACTCCACGCATCACTCCCACCGACCTCAAGTGTCGAGTGAGACGCCGAGTGTCAACATCCTGAATGATAGGGACTTGCGATGCAGCCAGCCAAGCTCCTAATCCGCCGGTGGCGCGCCAGTTAGAGTAGGTGTCCGACAGTTCTCGAACCACCACGCCGGCGACCTGCGGTGCGTTGGACTCCGGGTCCTCGGCGTTGACGCCATAGTTGCCGATCTGGGGCGCCGTCATCACGACGATCTGTCCGCGATAGGAGGGATCGGTAAAGACTTCCTGATAGCCTGTCATGTTGGTGGTGAACACCACTTCGGCCACCGCCGGCAGCAGTGCTGTGGCTGGCCCGGCCATCCTGCCACGAAAAAGGGTTCCATCCTCAAGGAGGAGGAACCCCGGCTCGGTGATTCGAATCTCGGCTGACAACTTACCGCTTCGGACTGGTAGCTGGAGGTTTAGCCGTCCTCGTTCCCGAGGGGGCTGTCGGCGTCGGTGCTGGCTCGAGCGGAACCGCCGGAGCTGAAGTCGGAGCGGGTGCCACGTTCCGGGGCTGAGTGGTCAAACCCTTCTCGAGGACGGAGCGCGGAGCCGACGTATGCGTCGACATGATCTGTAAAATGAAGCAAAGGCCGAGGAAAATTCCGCCGCCCCACCAGCTGATCCTGGTGAGAAGATTTCCCGCCTGACGGATTCCGATAAGCGCATCGGGAGAAGAGCTCGCGCCGCCGAAGCTTGCGGCGAGACCGGTGCCCTTCCCGCTCTGCAGCAGAATGGCCAGCATCAGAACGACGCAGTCTATAACGAGGAGTACAAGAAGAAACGTGTAAAGCATTGATGGGATTAAAGTTCAGTCTAGCCGTTGAATATCGGCGGCAACAGGAATTCAGTCAAGTCTCGACGACCTGCTTGTTCAACGACCATTAGAAATGTCACGGCAATTAACTCTGTGCGATTGTCAGCCATGAGGACGCCTCGACGCTCGCGCCTCCGACAAGGAGCCCGTCGACTTCTGGCGCAGCGAGAAGGTTGCCCGCATTCGTCGCATTGACGCTTCCTCCGTAAAGTATCGGAATCTCATCGGCCCGGGTTCCGATCATCTCTCGCAGCTCCGAACGGAGCACCGTATGAATCGCCGAAGCATCGCCGGCAGAAGCAGTGAGGCCAGTTCCGATTGCCCAGACTGGCTCGTAAGCGAGCATGAAATCGGCGGCGATGAGATTCGACGTCTGAGATAGACCATCTCGCAGCTGGCGGGTCACGAGGCGTTCCGTTTCGCCCGCCTCTCTTTGCTGGATGGTTTCGCCAACGCAAAGCATGAAGGCCAGCTTCGCTTTTGATGCGGCAGCGCATTTCTGCGCGCACTGTGCGTCCGTCTCGCCGAAAACGTGTCGCCGCTCCGAGTGGCCCACCAGTACCACTGCCGCGCCGGCGTCTTTGGCCATCGGTGCAGAGATCTCCCCGGTGAAGGCTCCCTTCTCCCCCCAGTGAATGTTCTGGATCCCTGCGAGAATGTCGGTGCGGCTTGACGTGGCGGTTGCGACGGTCGTGAGCGAGACCGCGGGCGGAAAGATGATGACCGTTCTGTCGGTCCGCGGCGGGTAGCTCGCGAGAAATGTGTCCATGAATGTCTTCGCCGCTGTCGGACCGTTGTTCATCTTCCAGTTGGCGGCGAGAACGGGGCGCTTCACTAGTCGGCCTCGTCGAGAATTTCCACTCCGGGGAGTTTCTTGCCCTCCAGGAATTCGAGTGACGCACCCCCGCCGGTGGAGACGTGACTCATCTTCGCTTCGAGTCCTGCTTCAGTCACGGCGGCTGCCGAGTCACCTCCACCAACGATTGTGGTCGCGCCCTTTGCCGTCGCGTTGGCCATGGCTTCCGCGATCGCGGTGGTGCCGGCGTCGAAGGGCGGCGTCTCGAAGACGCCCATCGGACCGTTCCAGATGATCGTCTTGGCCGCCGCGATTGCGCGCGAGTACGACGCCGCTGATTGCGGGCCGATGTCGAACATGGCCTGGTCTTTCGGGATCGCGTTGCGGGGGACTGCTTTTGCTTCCTTTGCTCGTTCGAGCGAAGGCGCGACCATCGCGTCATGCGGTAGAGTGAGACGCATGCCGCCGCGGGCGAGCAGATCCTTCGCCATTCCGACGCGATCTTCCTCGACCAGCGACTTCCCGGTCTCGAGTCCCATCGCGCGGTAGAAAGTGCACGCCATCGCTCCGCCGATCAGCAACCCATCGACTTTCGGAAGGAGCTGTTCGATCACGTCGATCTTCCCCGAGATCTTCGCACCGCCGAGAATCGCGATGAATGGGTGCTTCGGGTTCGCGAGCGCGCCGCCGAGGTAGTCGAGCTCCTTCTGCATCAAGAGTCCGGCGACGGCTGGGCGCAGATGCTCGGCGACACCGACGGTCGAAGCGTGCGCTCGATGCGCGGCGCCGAAGGCATCGTTCACAAAAAAGTCGCCAAGCTCGGCAAGCGCCCTGGCCAGCCGCTGATCGTTTTTCTCCTCGCCGCCGAGGAAGCGGGTGTTCTCGAGGAGAAGAATCTCTCCCGCCTTGAGGTTCTGGCACGCCTGGAGCGCCTCGTCCGAATCAGTCGACTCGACGAAGATCACGGTACAGCCGGCCAGCTCCTGGAGCCGATTCGCCACCGGTTGCAGCGAGTACTTCGGATCGGGTTTGCCTTTGGGCCGTCCCAGATGTGACAGGATTACCGGGCGCGCACCGCGTTCGAGCAGCAGCTGGATCGTCGGAAGCGACGCGCGGATGCGCGTGTCGTCGGTGATGTTGCCATCGTCGTCGAGGGGTACGTTGAAGTCGACGCGAACCAGAGCGCGCTTGCCGCGCACCTGCGCATCGCTGAGATCGCGGACGGTTTTCTTTCTCATTGTGAGGCTCGTTCTAGAGTCGAGACCCCATAAAGCGGAGCATGTCGACGCAGCGTGAGGCATAGCCCCACTCGTTGTCGTACCAGCCCTGCACAGTGACCAGAGAGCCGTCGATGACATTGGTCGTCTTCGAGTCGAGAATGCACGACGCCGGATCGCCGATAAAGTCGCTCGATACGAGCTCCTCATCGGTGTAGCGAAGGATGCCCTGAAGCGGTCCATCGGCCGCGGCCTTCTTGTACGCGGCGTTCACGGACTCCTTCGTTGCCCCGGTCTTCTCGATCTCGACCGTGAGAATCGTGTACGACACGTCGGGAGTAGGAACCCGAATGGAGCTGCCGTCGATCTTTCCCTTCACCTCGGGAATGACGAGCCCGGTTGCCTTTGCCGCTCCGGTGGTGGTCGGGATTATGGACAGGGCAGCCGCTCGCGCGCGGCGCAGATCCTTGTGTGGGAGATCGAGGACTTGCTGGTCGTTGGTGTAACTGTGAATCGTGACCATCGACGCGTGACGAAAGCCGAAGTTGTCGCGAATGACTTTGACCATCGGCACGACACAATTCGTCGTGCACGACGCGTTGGAGACGATAGTGTGCTTCGCCGAATCGTACTTGTCGCTGTTCACGCCCATGACGATGGTGATGTCTTCGTCCTTGGCGGGAGCGGAGATCAGTACCTTCCTGGCACCCGCTTCGATGTGCTTTCTGGCGGCACCGGCGTCCGTGAAGCGACCGGTGGATTCCAGGACGATATCCACGCCGAGCTCTTTCCACGGGAGCAGGGCTGGATCCTTCTGGGACAGAATCTTGATTTCGTCACCATCGATGGTGATCGAATCCTTCCCCGCGGAGACATCGCCCTGATAGGTGCGGTGCACCGAGTCGTACTTGAAGAGATGCGCGAGTGTTTTGGTGTCGGTGAGATCGTTCACCGCGACAAAGTCGAGGTCGGCGACACCTTCATTCTTCGCCGCGCGCACGACCTGGCGGCCAATCCGTCCAAATCCGTTGATGCCTATCCGTGTTGCCATTCCATTAACTCCATTTGGTTAGAGCCGGTCACCACTGGCGTGGGCCCGGCCGAAAGTCACGTAGCTGATGATCCGCGCACCCGATTCGAACAGCACCTTCGCGCACGCGTTGAGCGTCGCGGCGGTGGTCACTACATCATCGACGATCACGACATGCGCGTCGCGCAATCGTTCGAGCTGTCGATCACCGCCTCGAAATGAGCCTGCAACGTTGTCCAGCCTCTGTTCGGGTGTCAATCTTGTCTGAGAGCTGGTCTGGCGCGAGCGCACGACGACGTCCTCCCATACAGGAATGCGCCACCGCAGCCCGAGTCCGCTCGCGATGAGCGCACTCTGATTATAGCCACGCTGGCGCTTTCTCGCTGATGCGAGAGGAATCGGCACGAGGGCGGCCCGCTCATCGACTACGTCCGGAGGCCAGGCGAGCCGACTCATCCGCTCCGCCATTTCAGTTGCGACCGCCCCCCATCCCTCGTACTTCAGCGCGTGAACAATGCTCGATGCTGGCTCGACTGGCATCCAGCACACCGACCTGACGGCGCGAATGAACGGCGGAGGTCACACCATCGACAACTCCCACTGGAAATCGGGTGGCCGCATCGCTCGCACCGCGGAGACGGGAGATACGGCAGGCGTGACCAGCACAAGCCGCAGACAATTCCGGTGTCGAGTCGCGATAACAGCCGCTCACAGGAAACGCAGGCGCGAGGCAGAAGAAGATCGAGGGCACCGGTGAGGTGTTCCCGGATCCCAAGGCGTTGGCCGATATGCGCTAAAGCAGCGACTGCCGCATTACCTCGCGATCCGGCTCGATCCCGAACCAGCGATGGAACGAAAGCGCGCCCTGCTCGAGCAGCATCGGCAGCCCGTCCGCCGCGGGATTGCCTCTCTTTCGTGCCGCCTTTACCCATGGCGTGCCCCCTCCGCGTCCATAAACGAGATCCATCACCGCGGTCGTCTTCGGAATGATTCCAATATCTAGAGGTTGCTCCGCCTCGCGTTGTCCCACAGGCGTGGCATTTACAACCAATGTCGCGTCTGCGACAGCCTGCTCGGCACTCTTTTCGACTCGAGCGACATCCCGAAAGCGTCGGGCCAGTTTTGATGCGTGTTCAAGGTTGCGCGCCACTATCGCGACCCGCGCGTCCACCCATTGCTCCACCGCTGCTATCACTGCGGCGGCGGCGCCACCGCTTCCAAGGACTACAACGCGCGCCCCGGCCGTTTCTCCTGCAAGCAGAGCCCGGGCGGCCGCGTCGAAACCGCCGACATCTGTGTTGTCACCGTTGAGCTGCTCTGATTCGAACCAGAACGTGTTCACCGCACCCACCCGCTCGGCGACATCGGTGAGCTCGTCGCAGCTGGCGTGAACGGCGACTTTGTGCGGAATGGTGACGTTACCCGCAACCCCGACATCCTTCAGCTTTTTGAGCAACGCGCGGAGATCGCGGGGGGCGACATCGACCGCCTCATATAGCAGCGAGATGCCGGCTGCGCGGAGAGCGGCATTCTGAAAGATCGGCGAGAGTGAATGGGCTACCGGATGGCCGAGCAGCACAAGCCTCCCCGGAATTTTGCTCACGGAGCAGTACTCTCAGCTGGCAAGTCGGTCGAACAACTTTTCGAGCTCCCGCTCCAGAACATCGGCTGTGTTCCGGTACGCCTCGAGGTCGCCGCCGTAGGGATCCGCTACTCCCTGGTTCGGAGTGCCCGATGCGTATTCGTCGATTACGTGAACCTTTGCTCCAGATGGCCGGGGGTCATGACGAAAATGAGATCAGCTTCGGAAACGATCGCGGGCGTGAGCTTTCTGGCGCGATGTCCGGTGAGATCGATGTCGCGCTCCATCCCAACCAGAAGCGCCTCGTCGGTCGCCGGGACGTTGTCCCACGCATTCGTCCCCGCGCTCGAGACGTTGAGATCCTCGATGCCGCGGCGCGCCGCGATCTTGCGAGCGAGCGCTTCCGCCATCGGGCTCCGGCAGGTGTTGCCACTACAGACGAAAAGGAGATTCATTCTTTACGCGTCCCCGACCAGGTCGGGGACGCTCTCTCTCAATTGTGCGGCAGGGATCGCGCCGGGCCTAATTACTCGCGGCAATCTGCCCGTACAATCGACAACGGTCGATGGCTGGGACTCCCGAAGCCTCCCACCATCGAGGACGCGCAAACTTCCCCGCATGATTGCGTCACTCCACTGTGCGACGATCTGATCCGCCGCGGTAGCCGGCGGCACACCAGGCCGGTTTGCGCTGGTGGATGTTATCGGTTGACCGTGCGCGAGAATCAGCCGCGCCAGCGAGCGATGGGGCGTCCATCTCACGGCAACACCGCCTTCCGGCCCGCGTACTCGATCGGGTACCCTCTTTTCTCCGCCAGGAAGTACGAGCGTGAGCGGGCCCGGCCAGAACCGAGCTGCAAACGTCGATGCGTAGCCGGTGAGATGAAGTCCGAGACGTGTGATCATCTCGCTGGCGGCGACGAGCAGAAGGAACGGCTTGCCTGGTGGGCGACCTTTGAGATCGACGAGCTGCTGAACTGAGCGCTCATCGAGCGCACCGCCAAATCCGTAGACAGTTTCGGTCGGGTAGGCGAGGACCTTGCCGGCGGCGAGATGAGCGAGCGTTCCATTAATGGCAGCCTCCACCTCCTCAGGCGACCAGAACGGCACGACCATCGGCTGGGACTTCATTCGCGGAAGATACTTAGCGCCTCCGCCAACGCGAAATCACTTTCCTCGGTGATTTTGAGCGCGCGCTCACTTCCGCGCACTACGACTACCGGGAGTCCGATCTGCTCGCACAGCGCGGCGTCATCGGTTGCAACACGATCAGCCTCGCGCGCCTCGCGGTGGGCGCGCTCGATGGCAGTTCGCGGAAAGGCCTGCGGGGTCTGAGCTCTCCACAGCCCGAAACGATCGACGGTTACGACGATCTTACCGCTTGAATCAACACGCTTGAGTGTGTCAGGGACCGGCAGCGCGGCGACGGCGCCATTTCCGTTGCGAGCCTCCTCGATCACGCGCGCGATGGTCTCGATGGAAACGAGCGGACGAGCCGCATCGTGAATAACAACGATTTCGCATTCGGCCGGAAGGTCCTCGAGGCCATTGGCAACCGACTCGCCGCGGTGCCGGCCTCCAACTGACAACAGGAGCCGGTCGGCGTCGCTCTGGAATATCCAGGGAGGCGGATCGCCTACGTATTCCCGCGGGAGGACACAGACTACCATCGCGACATCGGGGCACGCCTGAAAAGTCTGAATGCTGTGGAGTAGCATCGGCTTGCCCGCGACCCAGCGAAACTGCTTCAGCTCCGAGGATCCGGTGCGCGACCCGCTGCCCGCAGCGACGATGATGACACCGACGTCTCGTTTCATGAAGCGGGAAGCGGGAAGCGGGGAGCGGGTGGCGGGAAGGGGGAAGCGGGACGCGGGAAGAGGTAAGCGGGACGCCGGAAGCGCAGTGCCGGGCAGCGTTTCTCGCTTCCCGCTTCCCTCGTCCCGCTTCCCCCCTTAGCCATGGAACAGCTGTCGAAAAAGATCACCAACCGTTCGCACACCGATCACCTCGATGCCACGCGGTCCCCGCTTTGGAATCCCCCGTTCGGCCATGTAGGCAGTCGTCATTCCCATCTTCGCCGCCTCTCCAAGCCGGCGCTCGGCCTGCGAGACCGGTCTGATTTCGCCTCCGAGCCCGACCTCGCCGAGAAAGATCGCAGAGTTCGCGACCGGTCGATCGTATACGCTCGACGCGAGCGCGCTCGCAACAGCAAGATCGCCGGCGGGCTCCTGCATGCGCACTCCGCCAACGACATTCAGGAAGACATCAAGCTGTGAGAAAGACAAGCCTGCCCGCTTGTCCAGCACTGCCAGGAGCAGCGCCAGCCGCCGGCCATCGAAGCCGGTACTCACGCGCTGCGGAGTTCCATAGCCAGCTTTGGCGGCGAGTCCCTGAATCTCGATGAGCACCGGACGAGAGCCCTCCAGCAGGGCAGTCACGGCGCTGCCGGAAGAATTGTTGAGTCGATCGCCGAGGAAAAGCTCGGATGGATTCTCTACGGCGATCAATCCTTCCTCCGTCATCCTGAAAACGCCGATCTCGTCAACGCTTCCAAATCTGTTCTTTGTCGCGCGAAGGATCCGATGCTCCAGCATGCCTTCGCCTTCGAAATAGAGCACCGTATCGACGATGTGCTCGAGCGTCTTGGGGCCAGCAATGCCGCCGCCCTTGGTGACGTGGCCAACCGCGAATACCGTTGTCTCTGTCTCCTTGGCGAAGCGCATTAGGCGCGCGGCGCATTCTCTCACCTGTCCGACGTTGCCGGGCGCGCCCTCGAGATCGCTCGTGAAAACGGTCTGGATGGAATCGACTACGATCGCGTCAAACCGTTGCGAGCCGGCCGTGGCGATGATCGTCTCGAGCAGAGTCTCATTGAGCAGCGCGACGTCCTCGGCGGATCCGTGAAGGCGCTCGGCGCGCAGTTTTACCTGCAGCGCGGATTCCTCGCCCGATACGTAGAGGGTCGAGTGGCCTAGCTCCTGAAGTCGGCCAGCGACCTGAAGAAGCAGCGTCGATTTTCCGATGCCGGGCTCACCGCCGACGAGAACCATCGACCCGGGCACCATCCCGCCTCCGAGCACGAAATCGAATTCCTTGATTCCGGTGTTGAGGCGTCGTCCAGCGGAACTCTTGATATCGCGAAGCCGAGGAGTCGCAGCTACGCTTCCACCCTCGCCCATCGATTTCTGACCGCCGCTGCGACGGCTCGACGCGGTGGCGCTGGAAGTCCTGGTCGCCATCTCTTCGACAAGGGAATTCCATTCGCCGCACACGTCGCAGCGTCCGGCCCATTTGGGATGGTCGGCGCCGGCGATATACGGTTTTTGCTTTTGGGCTCACTGCGGGGACAAGCGGGGCGACAGATTCTCGAAGCGGGTGTAGGTCTTGTTGAAATAGAGATTCACAAAGCCGGTCGGTCCGTTGCGCTGCTTCCCGATGATGATCTCGGAGCGTCCTTCGAGCGAATTGCCGTCCTTGTCGGTCGGCCCGTCGTACATCTCCTGGCGGAAGATGAACATGACCAGGTCGGCATCCTGCTCGATCGCTCCCGACTCGCGGAGGTCGGACAGTTGCGGGCGCTTGTTCTCGGCGGTGCGCTGCTCCGGAGCGCGCGACAGCTGCGAAAGCGCCACGACAGGAATTCTGAGCTCGCGCGCCAGCGCCTTGAGCGAGCGTGAGATGTAGCTGATCTCCTGCTGCCGGCTCTCGGTGTTGGTCGGGCCCTGCATCAGCTGCAGATAATCGACTACGACCATACCGATATTGTGCTCCATTTTTAGACGGCGAGCCTTGGACCGCATCTCCA
>WNFQ01001431.1_pt1 | contig 19374 bp, 19 predicted proteins | sample 5400171 | NCBI WGS metagenome assembly WNFQ01 (sample SAMN13153356, study PRJNA577476) | soil metagenome | isolation source: 20 cm soil under Madrone tree | place: USA:California | collected 2016-06-14 | reverse complement strand
CCGGTCGCTCGGCTGTCGAAAAATCGGAGAGCCGGTAGATTCCACGACGCTCGCGAATCCAGTTTCCGGCGTTCACATGGTACGCATGCACCTTTTCGGCGAACCCCGCCCGGATGGCCTGTTTGGTCGTGAAAAAGCCCTGTTGCGACTGGGCTATTTCGAGCAGTCGTCGAGCGGCTTCCTTGTAAGGACCAGGCATTGCATAATCCCCCAACTTTGTTGGGGTATTATGCATCCAAACGGCTCCGCTGCGCAACTAGACCCTGCAGAGTTCATGTATTTTACTGATTCTAAGCAGGTTAATAAGAAGGCTTTCTGCACTCGCAATTCCCCAACTTTCTTGGGGGATTGTGCAAAACCCCTTTTATTGTCCCAAGCATGCTGCATTTTTCGGACATTTGACTGGAACCGCGGGGGAACAGCAAACGTAGAACGGAAGACCCATGAAGGCGAGAAGCAGGAAACGGGACCACAGGTGAGAGAAGAAAGTTCTCCCAAGCCCTGGGATTCGGCTCAGCTATCCGGGGACGATCTGTCCTCCTACGACCAGACGCTCCCATCCATTTCCTTTCGCAGAAGCATTCGCGCCGCGTAGAGGTCGTCCCGGTAACTTCCATCGCCATTCCTCAGAAGTTCCCGTTTCAGTTGATCGGCGTTCTTGAAACCATCGCGAAAATCCTGGGCTGTATCGCGAAACCTAGCCATCGCTTTCTCAACATCGTCTTATTTTCAAAATTCTCCAATTGCTTGTCGAAGTTCTTGTCGGACGTCCGCCCGACGAGCGGCGTGAGGTTCGCAATACGCGCAGCAGGCCGTTGCTGGAATCGCTGAAACACAATGGTTCGAGGAGACATTAGGGAAACTCTCGAGAAAATCCGATACGGCCATGGCCGTTCGTTACGTACTCGGACGGTGGGAAGCACTGCTGCGCTTCTGTGATGACGGCGGCATCGAAATCGATAATAATGCAGCGGAACGAGCTCTGCGAGTAGTGGCTCTGGGCAGAAAGAATTTTCTTTTTGCGGGTTCCGATGGTGGTGGAGAAAGCGCCGCGGCGATCTACAGTCTGCTGGGCACCGCCAAACTGAACGGAATCGATCCGGAGAGTTATCTACGGAACGTGTTGTCCCGTATTGCGGAACATCCGATCAAGCGCATCGAGGAGTTGCTCCCTTGGAACGTCGCCGCCGTAAGTCTACAGCTCCCCAACCAAGAGGCGGCATAGAAGAAGGTGCCGCCACGAACGTTCCCACAAACAGTCTTCCAGAGCTGCCTTACATCGAAGAGACAATCGAACACGGCGGAATCAGCATCGGAATCATTCCTCCGCTCAGGGAATGTATCGCCGTGGCCCACGAGGGGCGCCACACGCTAGCCATGCTGAAACGTCAGAAAGGTGAATCTCTGGCACAGTTGCTGTCCCGTCTGGATCTCGCCATCGCCAGGGCTCAGACCGACGACATTTTCACGGACGAGATCAACCCACCCGCAGAATCGAAGCGTTCCTAGCAACGTGCATTCCCTTTCGCTGCAAGACAACTCTAAACGAACGCTTATAGTAAGGTTACAGCCAGACGGTGGAAACGGTTATGGGCATGCTAGAAAGCATTCTCCCTGACGACATAACGAGACCAGCCCTCACGCTCGGCAGGGAGCTAGCCTCCCCTCGTACCGAACTAGTGCTTCCGTATGCCCAGGCATTGCAGGCGATTGCGATCGCAACAGAGCATGAGATTGCCATACTGGGTCTGGAAGCCTTCGAGGTGAAGAACGAAGGCTTGTTCACGGTCGGTTTGGCCGACGCATCTGCCTATATCCGCTTCACCGGAGATTGGAAGACATACGTCGCCAGGATGAACACCGAAGCCGACCACTGGCTTGGAGACCACCGACTTGGCGAGAACCACGGCTACGTTCTCACGTCCACATCCGAAAAAGAGTTCAGCTCGCTCGCAAACAGAACGAAGTGAGAGCAAAGGAAAGCCTAGCTAACGGCCGTGCAGCATAGCGAACTACGGTTAGTCAAGACGGCCTTGGATTGACGCTTACACTCGAACCCCAGCATGGGAGGTCGCTATGGCAAGCAACTGGTGGAAGATGTTGGCTACCGGCAAGACCAAATAAAAAGAGTTGGACTCGGTTTCGAGCTTCCACATCGTTATTTGGGCTACAGATTTTGGAGGCAACAGCAGCATAATGAGTAACCCAATGAAAATAAGGGAGAAAGTGGTCGGGGCGAAAGGATTTGAACCTTCGACCTCCTGGTCCCGAATCAACGTACGGAAGTAGAGTAAATCAATCTAAAGCGTTGAATCGGCGTCGGATAGATGAGCACCTTCTCCCTTAATCGGGCTCCTTATTGGGCTACAAATTGTGAGCCCGACTCTCGGGCAAAGAACGGCTGCTTGGCTGGTAGCGCGCCTGCTCGACGCACACTTCCAGCCGCACGATGGGATTGTTGAAGCGGCGGTTTGCTAATTCATCCTGCCCTATTTGTGCTCACCACGTTTCATTTGTTCTGAATCACTTGGGACGTCGTCATTTGCACCGCTTGCGCTCATTTGCAGACTATAGTGCACCGAGAGTGCACCGGAAACGGTAGCCACTCTCACTCAACGATTCAAACGCAAACCGCTACCGCGTCAATGTAACAACGTCAAGCTTTACAATAACTTACAAGATCCCGGGACTGCCAAAATACGCGGAAGTCGTGCAAGAGAGCCAACTCTGCGGGTCGAATTGTGGGTTGGGCATCCGCTAATTAGGGCTGGGTTGTTTAGGTCAACTGCAAAGCTCAAGAAGGCCTCGTGCGGAGTGCGATTTCCGACGCCATGATGAGGCCGGTCGTGATCGTACTCCTCGATCCAACGAGCGATCGAGGCCCGCGCTTCCTCTAAGCTGCGAATTGTTCCAATGCGTGCTTCATCAAAAACCGCCACAAACAAAATAAATCGCACGAGTTCTTTTCCAGCGTAGTAGACCGAGCGCCGCCTTAGCCGGGAGACAATTTCAATTGGCCAATCGTGCGACGGCTAGGAAATGCCCAAGATGGGCTTGGGGATGCTCCCGGGATAATAATAGGCCAGGTTGTCAAAATGCAGAGAGCCGCCATTGGTAACGTCGAAGATCACGGTGGAACTTGTGTCACGCCAGCCGGTCTTCAAACGGCGAAGTTCTTTCGGCTTGATGGTGAAGGTGAGTTCGCGATTTTCCGGAGAATGGATGGTAACGACCGCATCCGTATCCCCATCGTTATACACGTCTATACCGGCGAAGATACGTGGAGCATGAAACTGAAATTCTGAGTGGCGCACATTGGGATCCGCAATGGCAAGCGTGAAGGTGGCAAATTTTCCGATGGGCGTACCGATCCGCCAATCACCATTGCCCCAATCGATTACGCCGGAGGGATATTCTCCGAGCAAAGGCGTCGCCGCCAGGAGGTGCGGATCGTCAAACGTGATGAAGGAAGGTGGGACTAGATTGCTTCTTCCCTGAATATCCACGTCTCTGGAACTGGAGTGACGGATGGTAAGCACGTGAGTAGCGTCATCGAAAGTGTAACCCTGCTGGGCCAGATCCGGGCGGCGACTGAGTGGCCTGCCGCCAACACTGACGATGTCCGGAACGAAATTCAACCGCAAGACATCCGTGGATTCGTCATCGAAGGTTGAATAGGTAACGGAACCGGTGCCATACGCAATTTTTGTGACTACGGAGAGCGAACCCAGTAAATGGGATTCGTCGGCCGGCGCCCATTCCGGGACAGCCCAGAATGCGTCCATCATTCTACGCGGTCCATCGGAATATTCGTCGGTGAACCACCACTGCGTACTGAAAGGCGCGTGCGCGCCACCAGGCAGGCCTTGAAAATAGGTAACCCAATTGTAGGTGCGATAGGCCGCTTCTTTGTAGGCCACGTCTCCGGTTTTTGCGAAGTACAACGCCTCGATGGCGGCAAGCCGCGAGCTGTGGCTATCGCAGCACTGGTTGGGAAGATTGCAGCAGAATTCCTTGCCATTGCCTTGTTCCGTGGTAATGGTCGCGCCATGGACGATGTACTTGGGCCACTTTGGAGTAGTCTTCACCCAGGAGATCAATTTGCGTGAATGCTCGCGCCATTCGGGATCTTTTTCCGGATGCAGAAGAATGTAGCGGGCAAATTCCAGTGGAATCACCTGGTTCATATTTTCCATGCTGGCCTTCACGTCTTCGAAATATCCGACCCACACGTTATTCTGCATCGGGTATTTCATCAGCCACGCCCACGCGCCTTCGCGAACCTTCTTGTAAGAGGCGGTGTCGCCCTGATCCAGGCGGATCAGCTCATCGAGCAGCATAATGGGCTCAACGACATTGGCCGAATACGGGAACATTCCCGTTCCGCCGTCCAGGCGGCCATCGCGTGCGAAACAGCGGTACGGCCACGGAGAATTTTTCTCGTCGCCCGGTTTGAAATTCTTGGCGAGGGCTTCGGCACAGCGAATCGCGGCGCGCAGATACTTCGTGTTTCCGGTCATTTCATAGAGCCGAAGATACGCGTAGCCGTCTTCTCCGACGACGTGAGGTTCCACATAATCCTCTCCGTGCTCGCTCCATCCGGTGTAACGGTGGCTGCCGGGATTCGCGGAAGGATAAGGAACCTGGGCCCACGCGTAGCCCTCGGGTGTTAAACCGTTCTCCAATTCGTAGTCCACAAAATTCTGCAGGAACTCCATGGTGTGAGGATCGCCCGTGTAGGGATAGAGCCGCTCGACAAAACCTTGCATCATGGCGCGCAAATAACCGGTGGAATTGGCCCAGTGCGGGTCCGGCGCCATCTCATAGGTGGTGCGGTCAAAATCAAAACAGCAATAGTAATAAGGAAGACGCTGGCGATTGTACTGATCCCAGACGACGGTCCATTGCGAAAGAAAATAGGCGGAGTAGGAGTAGCCGGTGCTGTCGGGCATTGGCCAAGGCGCAAGCTTGCCTTGCGCGTCGAGAGCAACCGGCCGGCCAGCAATAGAGGTTTCATTGACCGTCGAAGTGACCGCAAAGGGTTGTTGAGCTGCAATCGCGGATGCACACAAAATAAATACGAACAAGGACATAATAAACTTAGTAGCTTGCGTCATATCGCATCACCAGAATCGTTGAGATGAGTACAATTGCAGCGCCAGCCAGGGCCGTGGGGCTCAAGCGCTCACCGAGCAGCGTAGCCGCCAGCACTACACCAAACACCGGAACGAGATAAAGTGAAGTGGAAGCCGTAGTCACATCGAGATGCTGGAGCGCCTTGAAGAACAGCAGCATTGAAGCGCCATACATAAAAAACGCCAGGAATAGGAATGCCACAATGGCCTTGGCGTCGAAGGCGAACAGGCTGTGGAAATGGAACGGCTCCGCCCAGATGAGCAGCGGAATACTAAAAAGGGATGCCGTGACGTAGCTATAAATCAAAATCTCGATTTCCTGAAACTTCTGCATCAGGCCTTTGCAATAGACGTTGTAAAAGGAAGAGCCGAAGCAACCGCCGAAGATGAGCAAATTGCCGGCGAGATACTTCATGGAGCCAAACGACGCCTGCCGAAAATCACTCATCGAAAGGAATGCCACGCCCAGTAGCCCAATTGTTAGTGAAGCCGAACGAAGCACGGTGAGTTTTTCCTTCAGCATGATGGAAGCCAGCACGGCGCTGATAACAGGAATGAGCAGATTCAGGATCGATCCATTTGAAGCCAATGATTTGCTGATGCCCCACGTCATCCCCAACTGTGCTAGCACTTGGCCGCCAACGCCGGCGATGGCGAATTGAATCCAGTCCTTTCTGGAGGGATTGGCCGCACTGGGATTCTTACGGCGCATGCGCAGCAACAACGGTACGAACAATAATGTGGTTACGTAGAACGGCAGAAAGGTAATCGCAATCGGGCCGAGCTGGGGATCAAGAAATTTTACCGCGATGCCTTGTCCCGACCAGATCAGCGAAGCCAATGCCAGCAAAATAAAATACCAGACCGTCTGTGACTTGCTGGAGGGCACCACCGCCGCAGAACTCATGCACCCTCCGGCAACACCTGAATCCCAAATCGATCGGCGCCGATAGAACTTCCCTCAAACACGTAGGGCTTACCGGAATGCAGTTCGGCGTAGTCGTCGACAACTTTTTGGAAGGCCGCAGCTGCGTCTGACGAGCCAAGAACGGCTACCGTGCCGCCCGCGCCACCTCCCGTAATTTTCGCGCCGAAAAGTAAATCATCGCCTCGATGCTTTCGAACAAGATCGACCAGTTGATCGGTTTCGAGGGCTCCCAGCCCGCATTCTGTATACGACCAATGAGATTGCAACATCAATTCTCCCATCTGGCGGAACGCAGCCAGGGATGGTTGCAGCGCCGTTCCCCGCGCCAGTTCAATAAAAAGCTCAATCCGTTGGTTCTCTTCAACCGCGTAGCGCGTACATGCGCGAACGCGGTACTTCACTTCTGGCCTGACAACGGTGAACGGGTCCGGATGAACCCCGCCAACAGCGAGAATTTCTGAACCGGAGATGAGCTCAGGCAAACGCGCTTCGTATTGAGAACGAAATTCCGACGGAACAAGATTGGAAAGGAAACCTCGCCAGCGTGCATCGACAAAGCGTGGAATGCGACCACTCTCATCTTTGCGAATGGGAATTGCTTCCCATTCACAGATCATTCGGTAGCCAACAAATGCCGCCGCTCGGGCAGCCTCGTACTCAATTCCGGCTACGGCATGCTTCACGCCCGAATCAATCGCCCAACAGCGAAGGCCTGGCGGCAACTTGACCAATGGTCGAGCCACACAAGGCTGGCAAAGGAGTGGGAGTACGTGGCCTTCATCGCCGAGCACAGACGCCGCCTGGTCCATGATGCCGCAAGCCGAATCGGCGATTACGTTCTCCACCCACTGGCACGCTTCGGCAAGTTCAATCCCCTGAAGGTGGATGCCGTAACTGGCGGCCGCGGCCTTCATCACCGCCACTTCCACGGCAGCGGATGAACTGACACCTTTGTTGAGCGGCACTTCCGAACAAATGAAAACGGAAAGGCCAGAATTCACTTTCTCCGGATATCGATTGCGAAGGAGATAGAACGCTCCAAGCACATACGACGTCCACCGCACTTCGGGACCGGCATAGACAAGCTCCTTCACCGCTTTTTCGCTCGTGAGCTTTGCCAGTTCGAAGTGAACGTGATCGCGCCAGCCTTCTGCCCTCATCTGGGGGTTCAAAAAAACGATGAGCCCGTCTTTGCGGCTCTGAGCAGCAGCCCACGTCGCTTCACGGATGGTGCTCTCGAACACCAGGCCACCGGTGTAGTCCACGTTGCCACCCATGAGGTCGAGCCGGCCCGGTGCCCTGCTAATGTAAATCGGCAAGTCCGGAGAAAAGAACTGCCCCTCGCCACGAATTTCAAAGACAGCAGCCTCAAACGCGCTCACGACAACTCCCGAATGCTGTCAACCACATACTGAATTACTTCGTCGGTCATTCGAGGATGGATAGGAATGCTGACATATTTCTCAAACAACTTTTCGGCGACGGGGCATTCGCCGGAGTGGTGGCCGAGGTTCCGGTAGGCAGTGGTCAGGTGGATGGGCATGTAATGCGACCAGACTTTGATCCGCTTCTCTGTATACATATCCCACATGAACTGGGCTTTAGTGCGAGCATATGATGCTTCCAGCAGCAGCGGGTAAACGTGGAATACATGTTTATTTTCAGGCGCTACGAACGGAAGCGTTAGCCCCTCGATTCCCTGCAACCCCTCCGTATACTTCCTGGCGATTTCGATCCGCCGCTCGTTCAGGGAATCCAGCTTGCGGAGTTGCACAGTACCAACGGCGGCTTGTGCATCGGTCATGCGATAGTTGAAGCCTACGTCATCGAAGTCAACGTACCAGTATTTCTTGCCCATTGGCTGGATCGTTTCATCGAGCGGAAGATACTTCCCTTTTGGATCGTAAGTGCGGCAGCAGAGCGAGCGGTAAGAGAGCATGCGTTCGTGGAGTGACTTGTCGCTGGTGGTGAGCAATCCACCTTCGCCCAGTGTCACCATGTTCTTTTGCTGGTGAAAGCTGAACACGGCGATATCCCCGAGTGCGCCGGACTTTCGTCCTTTGTATTCCGCGCCTGCCGCGTGCGCGGCGTCTTCCACAACTAAAATCTTGCGCGGGCGAGCCATTTCGTTCAGTGCATCCATGTCACTGCATTGTCCGTAGAGATGTACTGGGAGAATTGCCTTAGTGCGCGGGGTGATCTTTTTTTCCACCGAAGCAGGGTCCAGATTCAATGTGCGCTCGTCGACATCCGCGAACACAACTTTCGCTCCAAGAACGGCGGCGGCGTTTGCCGTCGCAATCCAACTGATGGGAGTGGTGATGACCTCGTCTCCCGCCCCAACACCAGCGGCGACCATGGAGAGGTTGAGGCCCGTGGTCCCGGAAGTGACCGCTAGTCCGTACTTCGCCCCGCAATAGCTCGCAAATCCCTCTTCAAATCGTTTGACCCACGGACCGCAGGAAGGGGCGTTTGCGCGCAGTACTTCCATCAAAACGTCTTGCTCTTCTTTTCCGTAGCAGGAGCCGTGGCCAAATTCCAATTCGTGAACCGCTTGGGGAAGCATCATGAAAAGCACCTTTCGATTACCTGATCACTGGTAGCAGCTACAATGTGACAATCTCTGTGAATTTTATCCGTCAGTAAAAAGTGATCCTCGCCCCGAGGAGCGCGACGCGGCGAAGGGGTTTCCTGCGGATGGACGAGACTTTCGGACACGCCGACGCGAGCCGCCAGCCGTTTTCCCAGTTCATAGCGGGAAATGCTGTCCGCGGAGCCCACATGGTATATGCCGCCGAGTTCGGAATTGGAGAGCATGTCGATCATGATGGTGCTGAGGGATCGGGCGTCGATAGGGTTTCGCATCTCGCGGGTGGGAAAGTTCACTGTTTCCCCTGCTTTCCACTTCTGCAGAAGGTTATCGAGTATGGCGTTCGTACCACTTTTGCGGGCGAATCCCAGAACCAGCCCGAAGCGCAATATGACGGATGCAGGCAGAAGAGATCTCACTACATTCTCCGCCCACACCTTGGTTTTTCCGTAGACGCTTAAGGGACTGACATTGTCTTCTTCCTGGTAGCCGTGTTTTCGGCCGTCAAATACCGCCGCGGTCGAAGTGAAAAGCAACCGCGCATTCGTTTGAGCACAAGCCTTGGCCACGTTCTCCGCACCCTTGGCATTAGTGGCAAACGCCTCTTCCGGCCTAGCCTCGCATGCGTCGATGTCAGACATAGCTGCAAGCAGCAGAACGCAATTGGGTCGTACTTGCGCAAACGCGTTATCTACACTTGCAACATCGCTGATATCAACCCGGATCGTTCCAGTTTCTCCATTGGCGCTCCGCTCGCCACGGGCAACTTCAAATTTTCCCTCGGCGTAACGCACCGCGTGCATACCGAGAAATCCGCCGGCGCCAATCACGAGCAGTCTTTGACCATCCATCGAGACCTGGCCCCCGAAACAGGCTTGTTTCCAAGATTTGCGGCCGCGTCTTACTTCAAGTGAAGCAGGTGCCTGTTAACAGAACTGCCGCGAAAGTGGACTGGAAGGCGGTCCGATTTGAATTGTCGGGCCGCCTTATCCGCTGATTAGAACGAGTATCGAAGCGCGAACTGCACCCGCCGGTTATCCACGGAAGTGGAAAAGACTTGCCCTTCTGCCGAATCTCCCACGATGGCGTCCGGTGCGGCAAAGTTCGGATGATTGAAAGTGTTGAAAAGGTCGGCACGGAATTGTAGTTGATGCCGTTCCGTGATGTGGAATATTTTCGAAATGGACGAATCCAGTTGTTGTTGTCCGTCGGAATGCAGCGGGTTGATTCCGGAAGTACCATAGGTCATCACGGTTTGGTGCAACACGAATGCGCTGGGATCAAACCAATGGTCTACGGTCGGATTGCTCAACTGGCCATTTCCGATACGATCGGGCCGATTGTTCTGGTTGTTGTTCAGTGTAGTTCCGTCATTGCCGACCACGTCAAAACGGGCTCCGCTGCGGATATGCAACAAGCCCGCGTATTGCCAGCCGCCGATAATCGCATCCAAAACGCGGTTGGAGTCGCCGAGAAAACGGCGTCTGTGACCCACTGGAATTTCCAACGTAAACTGCTCATTGAAGATGTGCGCAATGTCCTGTTGCGTGGGGCCGTAGTATTGATTGATGTTGGTCTGATCGAGGTTGTTGCCGTTGGCGAAGTTGCGGCCATGCGCATAGCTCGCGTTGATGGTCACGGATCGGGAGACGATCGCGGTGAACCGCGCGGTCAGCGCGTCGTAGCGGCTGCTGGCGATCGATTGCGAGATGGGAATATCACCCAACTGTGGATATAAAGAGTACAGCGGGCGCGATAAGTTGAAATCCGCTCCGGGCGCAGTAGGCGGCGCCTGGTTGATATTCGTGGAGTGGTTGTTGTTTATCCCGCGAACATTCACGTAGCCAATGTCCAAAACCATCCCAGGACGTAGCTCCCTCTCCACATTCAAGGTTGCCTGATCTACCCGCTGATTCTTCCAGTTGTATTCCGCGCCGCGTATCACGGCGTTGTTCGGAATGATCAGATTGCCGGAGGAGTCGTATTGTGCGTTCGCCAGTGGCAAACCATCATTGGAAAGCTGCAAAGAAGGCGTTAGGTTGTTGGGCGTCAGCAAAGCCTCTTTCGCGTAATTGGGATAAGTCAGTCCAAGAATCGTCAACGGGCCGGACCAGTAGGCCATCCAGTAAGAGATGCCATATCCGCTCCGGATACTTGTCTTTCCGTGATCGGGAGTCCAGGCAAAACCGACGCGCGGTCCCCAATCGTTGTTATCGCGACTCAGCGCCGGACTGCGATTACCGGAAGTTGCGAGAACAAGTTGATTGGTCCGGGTGTCCCAATTGGATTCCCGATTGTGGCGCTCCACTGGACGGCTAAGCAGTTCGTAACGAAGCCCAAGGTTCACCGTCAGCGATGGCAAGACTCTGAAATCGTCTTGCACGTACCACGCGTTCTGCCAATACGACTGGATCGGAGCACCGGCGACGAAATGCGCTCTCGCGCTAGTGGTCATGTTTCCTAGCAAGAAACTCGCATAACCGACCGGTTGTATTGATAGGGCCTTCGTCGGATCGGTACCGCCGTTATAGCCGAATCCGTCGAACGACGTCATCGCCTCGCTGAATGAAACCGTCCCGCGCGGATCATCTCCGCCGATGGTATCCGCGGAAACATCCACAACGTGGTTGAGGTTGGTCCCGAACTTGAACAGGTGCTTCCCCTTGATCCAGGTGAAATTATCGGTGGCGGAGATCGTGTTGCTCACGATATAGCCAACCCAGTCTGGCGTCGCAATGCTGGGTGTACCTGCCATGTTGAACTCCGCCAGACCCTTGGTCGACGCATCATTGCCTAGATTTCCATTGGGGAGCCCAAAGGTGTTGTTCCAATCTGCCGACTGGCTCGCAAGCCCGGTTCGCACGTTTGAGCGGTTAAACGCCAGGCGGATTTCGTTGGTTTTTGTCGCGCCAAAAGTACGCCAATCGGACACCTGCATGTTCTGGTCGAATGTCCAGGAATTTACGTTAGCGTCTTGGAAGAACTGGTTGACATTCGTGGTATAAAGGTTCGTCGCGTCCAACACCGAGTAACGGAAAAATATCCGGTCCGTGGCCGTCCGGTCAAAGTCAATCCGGCCATCCGCCTGGTGCGCCGTCTGGTGATTGTTGCTCAAGTACTGCAGGTTGTTGCTGATGCCAGGCAGATTCGCTACGCCGAATATGTCGGCGGCATTCATGGCCTTGGCCACGGAGTCCCACTGCGTGGAAGGAATGATGTTGCCGGGGAACGGCGACGCGCTGACAACGTTCCCGCTTGCATCGAAGACGCGGGTCTTGGGGTCGTAGATCTGCCCATACGTGTTCCCCGCGTCGTCCACATGCTTCGTCGTATCGTACAACTCTGAAAAGTCGCCGGTCAGCATCTTCGCCGTCGGGGCAGTCGTAAACTTCGTCGTACTGGTATATAGAAGAGTGCCCTGGTAGTCGCCAAAGAAGAACAATTTGTTCTTAAGGATGGGGCCACCCACAGCGCCACCGAACTGGTTCCTGCGGAAAGGCGAATTGGGTACACCGCCGGCGAAAAAATTCCGGGCATCGGTAGCTTCATTTCGAAGGAATTCGAAGGCCGCGCCGTGAAATTCATTGCTGCCGGACTTGGTGGTCACATTGATGACGGCGCTGCCAGAAAAACCAAACTCCGCGTTGTACTTCCCCGTATATACCTGTACTTCTTGTACGCCTTCAATCCCTGGCGTAAGACTGATATACGCGTTCTGCGGTTCCCGGTTTGGCACGCCGTCGATATAAACCGAATTCGCGTTCGCATCCACGCCGCCAATAGAAGCCAGTTGTGGCCGGGTCATTCCGACGGCGGACCCGTTCTCTCCCCCGTTGGTTCCATAATTGCCACTTCCCACGTCGTTGTTTGCGCCAGGTATCAAATTCATCTGATAGAGAGGATTGCGATCGAGGTTCGGTAGCGCGTCCAAATCCCGATGGCTAAAAGTCTGAGAAAGTTCGGAAGTCTCCGTGGCGACATTCACGGCATTCGCTTCTACCGCCACGGTCTGGCCGACATCTCCGACCTGCAGAGTGAAATCAATGCGTGCGATCCCGCCGGCATCAACGATCACCCCTGAGCGAATGTCTTTCTTGAAGCCTTCTTTTTCCACGGTAACGTGGTAAGTTCCCGGAACAAGGAAGGTCAGCAGGAATTCCCCCGAGTCCGTGGTGTCAGTTTTGGTGACCACACCCGTGGCGTCGTTCGTGGCAACTACGGGAACTCCCGAGACAGATCCGCCACTGGAATCAGTGACAAAGCCGGTAATTTTTCCGGTGTTGATTTGACCCAGCACACTGATGGAGCAGATCAGCAGCAAGACTGTACAGAGCGCGTACCTGAATCGCATATACAACAGCCTCCTCACAGATTTGCACGGCCAGCCAATTAACAGCGGCTATTCCGCGATAATGACCTTTATCAACTTGCGGAGCCTTTTGAGATCCGCGCCTTTGACACCTTTATCGGTGATGACTAAATCGCAGTTCTCAATCGGACAAAGGCGGTAGACCGCCTCGGTTCCCACTTTACTGCTGTCAATCACCAAAACTTTTTTCTTCCCGGCCTTCAGGAAAGACTTGGACATTTCCGCGTCATAATTCATCGCTCCCTTGTGAAACGACAGAGCGCCAGCGCCAAAAAATACCCAGTCAGCAAAGATGTTCCCCAGCGCGTCATCCACCGCGTTGCCAAAAAGGTCGTGGCTCGTCCGGCGGTACACCCCACCGGTCAAGCGCGTCTGAATCCCCGTGCTGCCCGCCAAAGCTTCGAGGACGGCGAGTGACGGCGTAACCACAACCAGGTTCCGTTTCGTCGCCAGATGCCGCGCGATGTACCACGTCGTGGTGCCAGAATCGAGAACAACCGTTTCCCCTTCGCCCACCAGCGCCGCCGAAGCCCGGCCCAGTGCATCCTTCGCTTCGGCCATACGCTCCGAACGCTGGAGAAATGTTTTCTCCATTGAACCCGAAGGCGCGACCATTGCTCCACCCGGCGTTCGGATCACCAAGCCCCCATCCGCCAACTTGTACAACACCCGGCGGACGGTCATCCCCGACACCGAGAAGTGCTCCGCAATATCTCCAATCGAAGCGGAACCCTTCTCCTTGATGAACAAAAGAATTTCCCCTTGCCGTTCCTCCGACGGGCGGGGCGTTAATTGTGTGTGTTTTTTTCTCACGTCTTGTGTGAAAATATAACAGACCACAGTTCGCCTGGCAGGTCAAGCTTTTTGTGCGATTTTATGGGCAATACCGCGCCCGACCGGTAAAAAGGGGCCATTTCATGGTTGATGCGGAAAAGTTGTTGGGACGCATTCGATCCATTCATGAGCAGATTCGCGGCGCGGTCACTTCTGCTTGCGAGTCCTCGTCATCGGCCGATCTTTCCCAGGTGCTGGAAGATGGCGAAGGAGACACCATCTACTCCGTTGACCGCGTCAGCGAATCCATGCTGGTGGCGCTTTTCGAGAAGGAGATCGCTTCGCAGGCGCCCATTCTGTTGATCGCGGAAGGATTGTCCGGAGGGAAGATCGCGCTGCCCCGTGGCAGCAAGGAATCGGATGCGGCGTGGAGGATCATCGCCGATCCCATTGATGGCACGCGTTCGCTGATGTACCAGAAACGCAGCGCCTGGATTCTTACCGGCGTCGCGCGCAACCGAGGAGAAGCGACTTCACTCACGGATATTGAGCTGGCCGTTCAGACGGAACTTCCACTGGTGAAACAACACCTTTGCGACACCCTATGGGCCACTCGGGGAAAGGGAGCCCATGGCGAACGGCTCAACCGTTTCTCTGGAGAACGATTCCCGCTACTGCCACAGCCCTCCAAGGCCAAAGACTTAAGCCACGGATTCAGTTCGGTAACACGGTTTTTCTCCGGCGCCCGGGACGTTTTGGCGGCGATCGATGATGAGATCTCCATCGGTGCGCTGGGACCGGAGAGAGAAGGCAAGGCCCAGTCTTTCGAGGATCAGTACTTGTCCACCGGAGGCCAGTTGTACGAACTGATAATGGGCCATGACCGCTTCCAGGCGGACTTGCGTCCACTGCTTCGCTCGATCCTGAAAGCCCGCGGCCTGCAAATTGGCTTGTGTTGTCATCCCTATGATCTATGCACGGAGCTCATTGCTCGAGAGGCGGGGATACTCATTTCGGATGTGGCAGGCCTTCCGCTGCGTGCCGAGCTGAATCTGGCTGCCGATGTGAGTTGGGTGGGCTACGCGAACGGTCACATCCGTTCCTCCGTGGAGCCGCTCTTGCAGAAAGCGCTAATTCGCCACGGTCTGCCTTCTGTCACGCACCGCGCATGAACCAGCGAACGCTAATTAGCAGGCGGCTGAAAAGTCGTGTTGATTGTCATTCCGAGCGACGCGAGCAAGTTGGAACGGCACTGAAGGATTGGCCCGCGACTATTGGCCGACAGCATTGGTCGATCAAGCTCTCCGCGACTGGAAATTGCCAAAATCTTGGGTGATAACATGCACCCCGACGCTGCGGCAATCCTGCGCAACTTCATCGGCGATCGAAAGTGTGGCTTTCTCTTTCAGTCGGCGAACGGAACCTTACTTGATCCACGCAGCATCGGCAGGAACAATCTTGACCTCATTCTCAAGCAAATGGGCCGAGATCAAGTGGGGACGCTGTTCAATGTTTTCCGGCGTTTCCGTGAAGCCGTCCTGCAACGAAGTGAGGTACGGCAAATCCTGATTGATTACTGGATGGGGCACTCCAACCCAAGTATGGGAGACCGCTATGGCAGGCAACTCGTGGAGGACATCGATTACCGGCGGGACCAAATCAAGAAGGTTGGTCTCGGTTTCGCTTCGCGAATCGCTATTTGGGCTACGTGGGCTACAAATTTTGACGCTACGGCAGCAGCGCAATGAGTAACCCGATGAAAACAAGGGAGAAAGTGGTCGGGGCGAAAGGATTTGAACCTTCGACCTCCTGGTCCCGAACCAAGTATCTCAATCCCATAAACGCTTTGTCTGGCGTCGCTTACGGGATGACAATCGTTATTTCCCCCTCTTAGTTGTCCGTAACTTGTCCGTAGACGACGTCTCAAAACCGCAATTCAGAACCTTGGTCGGACGCGAACATGAATTCACCAGTCACAATTTTCACGCGCGCCGCGAACGGAACACGAACAGATGACCGCTCTGCAGGTTCTCTCCGATCACGGTCTTCACCCGCTCCGCTTCTGTTCGGAAATCAGCCTGCGCCACTTCGTCCATGTATTTCCGTTTCGTTTTCGTTGCGTCATCGCGCAACTTTGCTATGCCACGACCAGCTTCCGCAAGATGCGGTTCACGTAGCGCTCACCAAATTGCTAAACAAAATGCGCAGCACAGCAGGGAAACTTTGAAAGGGGGCATGACTTCAAGGAACCTGTATCTGAATTTGTTGCTGATTTTCCCGACCCGCACTCTGCGCGCTAGTCAAGCCCAACGGGTAATGACATCTCTTTTTTCTTTTGAAGGTACTGCCAGCGACGCATGCCCATAAAGAGTCCCCAGAGAAGCGAAGGGCCAAACATTAGAAACGCACCCAGTGCGTAGTCACGCAGCCCAAGTCCCGGCCGGGGCCACTCTAACCGTGCTACCACCCAAGAAGAAAACGCAGCAGAAATATGGCTCATCATTCCCAAAAACACAACCAAAAGACCAGCGACCTTGGACACTACAAAGGCTATTCCTGTAGCCCACAGTACGGCGTAGAGTCTTGTTCTGGGACGGCGTTTCCAAAGGCTGAGACAGCAGAATGTCGTCCAAAAAAGTGCGGGCAACGCAACATCAAGCTGAACGGACGCTGTGCTGTCGGCATTACCCGCAGCAACCGGTAGCCACATCCCCACAAACATTTGCAGAATCGCGAACCAGCCAATGACGCCCTCGATCACAAACCGCAGTTTCTCAGAAAACCAATTCTGGCCCGAGGCTTGATCGCTAGCGGCTGAGATTCTCAAATAGCCGACCACTAGTCCGGCGAACAATGAAGCAAGGACAAAGTACTTCGGGTGTATCGGATAGTTTCTAACTCTTTGATCTGTGGGCGAAACAATTTCTACGATTATTTGCGCGCCCGAACACCCAAAGAGACTACCGAACAGTATTGCTTGTAGTACGCAATCAAAGCTTGTTCTGTACCCAGATAAGTAGACACCACCCCGGAATGATGATGTATCCAGTAAAGCGTAACCACTTGTGGGAGCGGTACGCTGAACCAAGCCCAAAGGAATATGGCCGAAACAAAGAGGCCCAGTTTGCGGCTCTCTGCGTCAGGCTGTTCTATCACGTTACGGTTCCTTCACAATTGTGTCCGGAGTTGAGTAAGGAAAAACTCCTGAGGTAACGGCCCCTGTCACATTGTCGGTCAGTTGCACCGTAATCACGAATGGATACGAGAATCCAAAGGTGAACAGATTCTGAGGAGCCTTGCCTTCACTGCCTGTTCGCAATGGGGTTTTCCGCCACCCTCGAAAAAATAATTCCTGTGACTATGCCGCCTAGCAACGCAGTTATGGCCAAATACCCGAATGTAAAAACAAAAAGGCCAAGAGCGATGCCACCAAACTCAGCGAAAGTACGTCCCGTCACCGCATAGTAGAACTTTGATACAAGAATCCAGCTGAGCAAGATTAACAGAGGCAGAAGTATCCCTGTTAACGCCGCGGTCGCAAATAGTGCGAAGGCACGAGAAAGACGGGATTGGATATGAACTATCCGTTTCTGGGTGCGCGAGACAACCGCTAATACCGTTATGCCCTGGAGCGCTCCCGCGCAAGTTCCTAAGAGCGAGCCGAGAACCCAATTCCTATAATTACTTCGATCAAGCAAGAATGCCTGCATGAGGGCAAGTGCGGAACAGACAACGACCCACGTTATTAGCACAGATCCTGACGCCTGGCGGCTAGTGGTCATGGGATTCCCTTGCGCCAGATACAGCTAATACGCGCTAATATTATATAATTACAGCATATAAGGGTTAATTTGACTACCTGTTAAAAATTCTATATGCTCTAAATTATGGCAACATACAGCGTAAACGATATAATCGTCCAGCTCCGCGACGCGAGAGAGAGCCAAGGACTATCCCAGGTAGAACTGGGCAAACGCCTCGGCGTTACCCAGTCTCAGATTACCCGGATTGAACGCGGTGCCAGCGACATCCGGTTGTCTACCCTTGTCGAAACGGCGCATGCCCTCGGTTTGGAACCCGTGCTCATCCCCAAACCCCTCCTCCCCGCTGTTCGTCATCTCCTCGCGAAGCAAAAGGGCGGAATCGAACCCACTTTGACCACACCGCCCAGGCGGCTCCTCGGAAGTGAACCGGAGGATAGCGATGCCGAAGTCGGATAAGAATAGTCTCACCGTTCTCGAAATCTGGCTTAACCAGACTCGTGTGGGAACACTTACGAATCTTCCCTACGACCAGAATCTGTTCGTTTTCGACGACAACTACATTCGAACAAGTGACCGGCCAGTATTGAGCCTCAGCTTCTACGATGAAAATCGCAACCTCATCGTCGAACCGGAACAGGTGCAAACCAAGGTTCCGCCTTTTTTCTCCAATCTTTTGCCCGAAGGCCGTCTCCGTGAATATCTGGCCGAAACCGCAGGAGTCAAACAGGTCCGCGAATTCTTTCTTCTCTGGCTGCTCGGCACCGACTTGCCTGGCGCGGTTCTCGCTCAAGATTCAGAAGGCGAACCCCTTCCTCCAGAAGATGCCGGCGCCAGGGAAAAGTCAAAGCGACGACAGGAACGCATCCTCCGCTTCTCGCTCGCTGGAGTACAGTTGAAGTTCTCCGCGATCGGCAGCCCCGGCAAGCACCTCACCATTCCCGCAGAGGGCCGTGGCGGAGCTTGGATCATCAAGCTCCCATCGCCTCGATTCGCCCTTGTTCCCGAAAATGAATACTCTATGATGAAACTTGCCGCCGCCGTCGGCATCGATGTCGCTGAAGCCGGACTCATTCCCACCAATCAAATCGAGGGGCTGCCAGAAGAATTTGCCGAAGAAAAAGGCCATTCTCTGTATGTGCGAAGGTTCGACCGCACACCGGAAGGTGGAAAGATTCATATTGAAGACTTCAATCAGATCTACCACCAGTTTCCGCACGACAAATACAAACACTACAGCTACACCAACATGGCACGCGACATCTCCAACTTTCTCGGAGCAGACGCCGTGTCGGAATTTATCCGACGCCTTACTTTTAACGCAGCGATCGGCAACGCAGACATGCATCTGAAAAACTGGTCTGTCACCTACCCGGATACTCGGACACCGCATCTCGCGCCGGGCTACGACTTCGTTTCTACGATCGCCTACATCAAAGACCGCGAAATGGGCTTGTCCATCGCTAAAGAAAAAGACACAGGAAAATTGGATCAGACCCTTCTTGAAAGGTTTGCCGTCAAGGCAGGCCTGCCAAAGCACATGGTCGTCGAAACGGCCTCTGAAACCGCTGAAAAAACTGTGCGTGCATGGTCGGAGTTGGCTCGCGACCTCCCGTTGGACAATCACGCGAGAGAACAAATCGATGAACAATTGAAGCAGGTTCCGCTCACGAGAGAGTTCCTGCGCCCGGCATCGGCCAGAAGCCCCGAGACACCTGCCCCACAAGCAGGAAAAGACAATATCCGAAGGCGCGACCGGAAAACGGGAGGTTGAGACCTCACCTGCAACTGCGTTCAAGCCGCTATCAATGCACTTC
>WNFQ01001617.1_pt1 | contig 19381 bp, 17 predicted proteins | sample 5400171 | NCBI WGS metagenome assembly WNFQ01 (sample SAMN13153356, study PRJNA577476) | soil metagenome | isolation source: 20 cm soil under Madrone tree | place: USA:California | collected 2016-06-14 | reverse complement strand
GTGTGACGAATATCGAAATCGGACGGACCACGCTCCGCTTCGGAATTGACGCTTCTGAACAAGGCGCGCGCGGCTGAGTCCTGAGAGAAGTTGTCCACGGACCTGGCCCAGGTGTAATTAACCGTGGCGCCAAGTCGCCGTGACAGTCTCCGGTGAAACTGGAGTTGCAGTGAACGATAATCAGATGAAGCGCTGTTGTTGGTCAGTCGGATAAATCTGAAATCAGAGTTTGAGTTTAGTAGCGTGCTGGTCAGCAGCAAATGCCTCCCTGCGTTCCCTATGTATGCCGCCGAGATGCTTTGCCCGGACCCGAGCGCGCGTTCTACTGAAACACTCCATTGCAGCGAGTACGGCAACTTTAACCGCGGATCAAAGACCGAGAACGGCACGGTAATCGGTGTGGCCGAATTCGATGAAGACGAAGGAGGCACGAAAGAAAACGGCACGTTAGATTGTGATCGTCCGTTGAGGAATGGATACGAGTCGGCGAACGCATCTCCCGCGGGCCCGTTGCCGACGTCGTACAGAACACCGAAGCCGCCGCGTATAACGAACTCATTTTCTTTGAAAGGTTGATAAGCGAAGCCGACTCTGGGGCCGAAGTTTCCATAAGTAGTCGCCCAAAGGCGCGCCCCAGTTGAAGCCGGACTGAGTTGCGCAGGATCGTTCACGTTGGTTACGGCCAAAGCGTCTCTGCCATTCGATTCGGTCGGCGATGGGCTCACTTCCCAGCGCAAACCATAGGTCAGCGTTACTTTTGAATTGACTCTCCAATCATCCTGTCCATAGACCGAGAGGTCGTTGAACTCGGGCCGCTGCGGTTGCGAGCGGGTGAAGAAGTTGAAACGTGCCGCTTGCCCTGCCAGCGCCTGTGCCACGCCGTCAAACAGAGCGCTTTGCTCGTGCTGACGCAAACCAATAATCGGAAAGACCCTTCGGTAGTCGGCCCCAGCTTTGATCGTGTGCTTGCCTGAGATGGTCGTCACCGAACCCAGTGCATTGAATTGGCGCTGGGTGCTGCTGACACCACTGCCGGTCATTAGCTGCGTGCCTCTGGCGTTCAGATCCGCGCTGAAAGATGCGTGATCAGCAAACAGCGCGGGCTGAGAAAACAAAGAAGTTGGAGGCAGGATGGCCCCCCCGAAAGTGTCGAGCAGGTAAGAACTCTGCGAAGTGAAGTGGCTATAGTTGCCCTTCAATTCGGCTACCACTCTCGGCGATATCGTATAGCTCGCCGTGCCGGTGATGGTTTGAGAGCGGTTGACGATCCGGTTGAGAGTGTTCAGGGAAAAACTTCCCGCGCCGCGTTCGTTCGCACTCGAGTTGGTGATGTTGTAATAGCCTGAGAGCCTCAATTGATTATTGAGAATGCGATCGAGATGTAAGCTGGCGGTGTTGTGGCGGCCGGAGTTGGCAAAGCTGGATGCGAACTCAGCGAAACCATCGGAGCGCTCGGGACGGTTTGGCTGTGGATAGAGATTCAGCAGCGGCTGAATGTTCAAAGGCGCTGCGTGCCTGGCCGTCAGCGATGGCACGTCGGTTAACGCCGTGACGGGCTGACGCAGCCGCAAACCTTCGTAGGAAGCGAAAAAGAAAAATCGGTCGCGTTGAATAGGGCCACCGAGTGCGCCGCCGAATTCATTTGAACCCTGCGATGGCTGCGTGAGCCCAAGGCTGTTTGCAAACCAATCGTTGGCGTTGAAGTGTCTGTTGTTGATGAAATAGAACCCCGAGCCGTGGAATTGATTGGTCCCGCTCTCGGTCACGATGGCGACCTGCGCGCCGGAATTGCGTCCGTATTCGGCAGAGTTGGAATAGGTTCGGATCAAGACTTCCTGAGCGGCGCTGATCGAAGCAAGCGGATTGGTAGCACCGGTAGCGGTTAGCGCTGGCGTATTGCCCGACGCCGAAGCCCCCGGGCTCTGGCCGCCCGGCGAGATCCCAAAGTTGCCGTTGACGCCGTCCACGGTAAATTGATTTGACGTCGGCCGTTGTCCGTTAACGGCGATGTTCACTCGAGCGGCCGAGTTCGAATCAGATGGACCGGAAGAAACACTTCCGGGTGTAAGGATTAGAAATCCCTGAAAGCTTCTTCCGTTCAGTGGCAGGTCCTGAATCGAACGCGCCGTAACGGTATTCGAAAGCTCTGTCGACGTTCCGTTGAGCGTCTCGCCGCCACCCGTGCTCACCATAACGGTTTCGCATAGGCCGGAGGCGAGAGAGTTCGACCCGGCCGGCGCCTCTAGCGGAACGTCGACGCGTCGCGGCTCAACGCCATCGGTTGGTATCGAGTCTTCAACGGCAACGAAAGAGGTGAACTGCGTCATCATGCGGTAGTCGAGACCAAGATCCACGATTTCCGATTTCAAGTTGTCCCGCATCTTGCCGGCCTGAATTCCGCTCATGTCCTGACCCATCAGATCATCGACCTTGCGGCGCGCCCACAAAGTGGCCAGCACATCGTGTTGACTCTCCTGTTCGGGGAGTTCTATGGGAATCTCTCTGACAAATTCGTGTCCTGACATGGTTCCCTTTAGACGAATCACGCCTTTGCCACTCGCGCCGTAGCGGCCCGAAATAATGACTGGCTTAGCACTAAAGAGATCGGGAATCTTTTTGGGGTAGACGTCGGTGACGGACAAGCCGGCCCAGTCGATGGAAACGTCGGTGAGCAGAGGGTTGCGGATGCGTTCGTGAAAGCGTTTGGCGGCGCCGGATGTGTCGCCGTGCTCGTCAACGTATTCCACTTCGCCACGGCCGTACTCCGCAATTTTGTCGAGCAGGAATCGATTCGGCGCGCTGCCGAAACCCATCGCGAAGACGCGCGCATGCGGATGCTTCTGCACTTCTGAGATTATTTCCATGTCGTCACCGACCTGGCCGTCGGTCATGAAGCAGGCGATCCGAATGTGATCCTGCGCATCAGAGGGCGCCAGCGCCGCGCGTATGGCTTTCATCATTTCAGTGCCGCCATCGCCCTTTGCGTTTGCGAGAAGGTTCTTTGCCCTAGTGATGTTCGCCGGAGTCGCCGCCACGGGCTGAGAAAAAAGGATTTTGGTATCGCCGGAAAAGAGAATCACGTTAAAGGTGTCCTGTGGATAGAGACCGTCGAGGGCCAGCATCATCGTCTCTTTGGCTTTCTCGATCGGAAAGCCACCCATCGAACCCGACGTATCGAGGACGAATACCAACTCCTTTGGCATCACGTCCGGGACCGTCACGCGCTGGGGCGGTTGCAGAATGAAAGTAAAGAAACCGCCGCGGCCATCGCGATGGATGAGGAACGCATCCGCGATCTGGCTCCCCGCGACATCGTACTTTAAGACAAAGTCCTTGTTGGGAATTGTCGCTCGATCCTTCAAGCGCACAATCGCCTTGCCGGTGTCCGGTTGTACCGCTTCGATCTCATGAGTCTTTGATTGGAAACTCACCAGGGGGATGCCCGCGTCAATCTTCACCTCGATCGCGATATCATGACCAGCGCGCATCCCACGAGGCATCACCGGCGCCGAAATTTGATCGGCATCGGACCCACGTTCACTTGGTGTGGCATCGGCCGCTGCCGGCTGTTGGGTCGTTGTATCCGCGGAGGGTAAAGCATCGCTATTCGGGTCGGCCATGGGAATATAGCGGGACGCGACCACCATGGGAAAAGTCCACTCGTAAGAGCCCTCTTCGTACTTGAGTGTTTCGACATAGCTGATTGTTACGTTGATATTTTGTCCCGGCAGGATGTTGGCGACCGCCTGAGTAAAAATATTGGGGCGCTGTTGACTGAGCAAGGCCGCGACCTGGCCTTTGGCCCGGGCCGCATCATAGGTGGATTGCGCCTCTTCGCGGCGCATGATCTTTCCTTTCACTGTGCGATCACCGACGACGATCGTCATGTCGTCAACGGCCGCGGCTTCCGGCAAGGGAAACGTGTAGACGGCCTCGATCTTGTCCGCGAAAGGATTATCGAATTGCTGTGTGACAATCACGCGCGCCAGAAATCCGCTGATCTCCGTCTTAACGTCGGTGTGTTTGAGTGGACACGGGCCGGCTGGCTTTCCATTTGAATCAAGAGCCAGGAGTGCGCCTTCGGTGGCGCCCGATTGGGCCATCACCGACTGGTCGCGTGAGATTGCACCAGCGAACAGGCAGACAAACGCCAACAGAGTCGATCCCAGGAGAGGGTTGCGCTTCATAACTTCCTCCGTTACGAGCAGACTACAAACCTGACGCAGTCGAACTCTTTGACTGCACGAGATGAGCTAATTGTTTGCTAAGGGGAGACGAGAGTGATCAGCGGTTCTCGGAGACTTTGGGACCGCAACGCAGGGCCGATAACAAAAACTTGAATCTGCGTACGTCTTTATGGATGCGGGCTGAGTCGCACAGGGTGGCCCAGAGAAATAATATTTTTCGTTACGCGCACTGCTATTCGTCGCGGCAGCCTCACCAGGATCAAGTAGAAACAAGTGTTCACTCAAGCGCAGGTTGACAGATGGACCACTCTGCTAACGCACTCAAAACTGATCTCTTTTTGATCTCTTAAGGCGTCGGAGTACTGAGCAGGTACACGGCAAACGAAGCCAGCCAGTGCTCCCCTTCATAATTGCCGCTGGCTACGTGAGGCAGAGTGACTTTGGCATGCGCGAGAGCGGAAAGGGCCAGGACTTTGCGCGCTGGATCGTTTTGCGGCAAGGCGGCGGCGATGCTGCGCATGCACCAGGCCCGGCTCAAATTCAAGCCGTCGAGGTGAACCAGCTTTGGATCGGTGCGGTCGGTCACGATCGCCGGTTGCAGTAGCACCTTCGGCTCGCCTCTGTTCGTGCCGGGCAGAAAATGATGAAACCAAACAGCGAATTCCATCTGGCTCATGACGCGTCGCATCAGGTCGGCTTCGATCAAACCGGGCGAAAAGAAGTCTTCGCCGCCCGGCTCCCAGGCGGCCGGATAGTTTACGTCATGCGCATAATAAAAGCGGCTGCGTTCGACGATCAGCGCTGCCAATTTCTGGTCGCCTTTGGCGCGCGCGTAATCGAGGGCGAAAGCCAACCCAAACGCCGTGTTGGGATGCACGCCAGTGCGAATCGGGTAAGTTTGCTTAGGCAGAAAGCTCAGATACTTTTCGGCCAAAGCATCCGACAGCGGCTGCAGATCTTGCGACCAGCGACGGCCATCTTCGTCATTCCAACCGTGTAATTCCTCGGCGAGCTTTAGCAGCCAGGCCCAGCCGTAAGTGCGCTCGAATGAAGCGCGATTGGCTTCTTTCAAGTAAGCCACTTCGCCGGCGATATTCTTCGCTTCCAGGTTCGCGTTGAGCGCCGAGCGAATCTTGCCTGCCTCGGGCATGGCCGGAAACAAGCGCAGCAGGTGAACCAACATCCAGTGCCCATGCACCGAAGAGTGCCAATCAAAACAACCATAGAAAGCGCCATGCATCGCGCGCGGGCTGCGCACGTCAGCCGCGTCGTTGTTCACGTGATCGAGCTTGTTTGGATACTCTTTTTGGATGCATTTCAGGGCCAGACTGGCGAAGTGCGAGGCTTCGGATTGAGTCAGCGTGAGTTGATCTGGCCCTAGTGATTGCGCGAGGATTTGAAACTGCGCGCCGAAGAATGAAAAAACGAAGACGATTCCTGCGAGCTTCTTGTGCATGCTTATCAGGTCTAATTTCCAATAGTCTTGATCGAAGCGCTGTCGGTCTTTCGCTGATGTTTGCGCAGCGCTTCGAGCTCCGGCAAGACCAACAAATCCTTGGGTCTTCCACTCGAACGCTTCGCCGCGATTAGCTTGTCGAGTGAGAGCACGTAATGACGAGCACCAAATATTTCTACCTCGTCTGAGTCTCTAAGGCATTCGGCAAAATCGCCTACCCCTTGAACTTCGCCAAAAAAATCGAAATTCCCAATGTTTGTTTCATAAGGGAAGTTCAGGCCCCGCGCCAGAGTTTCTTCGTCCAGGATAAATGGGAGTCTTGTCGCTGCGCCGCGCAGCAATGCGTTGACCGATCGCAAGCCCTCGACAATCTTAATTAGATTCGCTCTGTCGCGAGAGTAACAAACGTCGAGGTCAGGCGTGCGAATGGAAGCGCCGTGAATGAAAGCAGCAAGGTCGCCTACAAATACACACTCAATCTTAAAGTCACTTACCAGCCTGATTTGTTGTTCAACTTCGGTCATGCGTACGCTGGGAAGCTCGCGAGATTACGCGCAAACTGCGACGGAGCGCCTGGATGCTGTCTACGAAACTATCCAGTTGTCTGATTCGCTCTTCAGGAGTCAGGCGCAAATTACTTACCGTCAACGATAGATCAATGCCGAAATCCCGCGCGGCTGCCGCTTTCGTCCCCGGCTTCGGATCAATCAGCCCCATTTCTCTTTCGGTATAGATGACCTTGTCCATTGCTCAAAGTCTAACAGAATTCGTACACTGGGTTAAGGCTCGTACCGGCGTGCTGCAGGGTCGTGAGCAAGTTAGCCGAACGTAATAACCACAATGACTCCTTTGAACGATCTTCGATTCTCAGTAATCATCCCGGCTTACAACGAAGAGCAATATTTGCCGCGGTTGTTGGATTCGATCGACGTGGCGCGATCAAATTATTCCGGCGGGCCGAAAGCAATCGAAGTCATCGTCGCCGATAATGATTCCAGCGATCGCACGGCTGAGATAGCAAGGGCCGGCGGCGCGCGAGTTGTCAAAGTTGCCAAGCGCCGCATCGCCGCCGCGCGCAATGGAGGCGCTCGCGCCGGCTCTGGCGAAATTCTCTGCTTCATCGACGCTGATTCAGCGATTCATCCGCAAACTTTCGACGAAGTTGATCGCGCAATGAAGAACGGCAGGTACGTCTGGGGCGTCACCGGCGCAAAAATGGAGAGGATGTCGGTTCCGTTGTTCATTACATACTGGATGTTCATGCCGATGGTTTTGTTAACCGGCCTGGACATTGGCTTATCGTTTTGCCGTCGCGAAGATTTCGAAGCGGTTGGCGGTTACGACGAGAGTCGCTTGTACGCGGAAGACGTTTTGCTTCCGTTGGCCTTGCGCCGTCTGGGGCGTCAACGCGGACAAAAACTCATACGACTGCCACGGGTGAAAGCGCTCGGTTGCACGCGCAAGTTTGATCAGTTTGGCGACTGGCACTATTTCGGCATGCTGGGCAAAGCGATCAAGAGTTTGATTACCGGGAATTGGCACGACGAAAAACTGGCGGATCGTTACTGGTACAAATCAGGGCGTTAAGTTTAGACCACTACAGATTCCAATCGGCGATCGAAAGGCATTTGATCCCACGTTCTGCCTTCCAGTGTTCTACCAAATTTCTTTTTCCACACTCCGCCCCATTGCTTGAAGAAAAAGGGAACTCCAGCTTCGACGCATTGATTGCGTATTGAGATGACCCATTCTGGATCCATAAAACGAGCGCCAGGACCGGACTCGCCACCAGCGATCACCCAATCGATTCCATCCAGCTTCAAGTTATCTAAAGGGCCAAGAAGGGGCTCGAGTGAGAGAAATTTGATTAACGCACCAGTTTCTCGCAAGTGGTCGATACGATAGGTGTATCCTTCACTCTCTACACTGACTCCCATCCAAATGTTATCAGCCCAAGGTAGTTCCAAGCTCAGCTTCGCCAATCGGTCAGCTCGTTTTGTTAAGACCTGAAAGCGATGCCAGTGTGCTCGCCGCATTACGTTGAATGCTCGGAGAATAAATTCGCGCGGAACTCGGGCATGAAACATGTCGCTCATTGAATTCACAAAGATGGTCTGCGGCTTCTTCCATCGCAGTGGAAGCTCAAGAGCTTCTTCGTGAAGTGTTAGCTGGAAGCCGTTAACATAATTGGATTGACCCATGGCCTTTAGTCGCAGGGCCATTCGTTCCGCATAGCAGTGTTTGCAGCCGGGACTTATCTTGGTGCAGCCGGTGAGGGGGTTCCAGGTTGATTCAGTCCATTCGATGGAAGACTTCATTCCCATAATGGGTTCACCTTCAGAATATCTTGGGCAATCTTGATTGCCGTTGTTGACCCTCTTGGGTTACCGGCTGCGAAGCATAACAAGTAGAGAGGCGAGTTGCGAGAATTTAACAATGGAAGTGGGTTTTGCGCGACACCTGCAAAGACTGAACTCAGTCGCTTCACAAAATACTCGCCAATGAGATTAAAGTCAGCTAGTTTGATGGTCGTCATCTGTTGGCCGCCAAACACGTTCGTAAACTTTCGCGTCCTGTAAAACACTTCATACCAATCAGACGAACCGAACATCCGGTCTAGAGTCTTTCTCCAAGCTGCACTAATTTGTGCGGTTCTTGGTAGCAACCTGTTGACGGCACCAATCGGAAACAAGAGCCAAAGGTCGATTGCTTTCGTGCCTGCTATCGCCGCAATCGTATCCCATGTTACCTGCATTCCAAATGGATCCAAGAAGAGCACTGCGCGGTTCTTGCTCCAGCGACGGTTAAGGCACAAATCCTGAAGATAGGAGTTAGCATCTGCCTGAATCACCACAATATCGTCTCGCAACTCTTTGAATTCAGATTTCAACTCTTGTAGCTCCACGATCCGATCTAAGTCGCGCTCAATAAAGATGTACTTTGTGAAGCGAGGACGAACCTGAAGCGCTATCCGAGCCGAACCATCCAGGAACTGCTGTGAATCCTGCTCGAATATCTCCGGAAAAATCTTTGACAATGCCTTTTGGTGTTGCTCAAGCGTCCGATAACCAGTACCGGCGAAGGCGTCAATATAAGCAAACCGAAAATTCTGTTTATTCATTATGGTCGCATATGCCACCAAATACTTCCGTACCCGTTCCAGCTTTTCTTCTGTCCAGGTACCACCAAAAGTTTGGAATGTTTTCGCCGAATCCACGCTGAAATCCTAACAGAATTTGTTCCGAAAATCATCGAATATCTTCAAAGATATAATTTTTTAAGGCTTCCGCTTTCTGCAAACTCGCTGTAAACTCGCGCTCGCCAATAATCGGCGGGAACGAGGGATGCCGTCAAAGCAAATGAACGGAACCACCTTAGCGCAAATCAAACCGAGCGCCTCGGATCTGTACGAGCGACTTTGCCGCGCGCGCCGCTATATCGACGAATGCTATGACTTGCCGTTGGACCTGACGGAGATCTCGAAGCAAGCCTGCCTGTCGCGCTATCACTTCCTGCGGTTGTTTCGCGACGCCTTCGCCACCACGCCACACCAGTACCTAATCCAAAGACGAATTGAGAAGGCCAAAGAGCTGCTTTGTTCCGAGCGGTTCAGCGTGACGGAGGTGTGTTTCGAGGTAGGTTTTCAGAGTCTCGGATCCTTCAGCGCGCTGTTTCGCCGCTGCGTGGGCGACGCGCCCAATAGTTACCGCGAGCGCCAAAAGCAGTCTCTGCGCAAGGTGCCCGGTTGCTTTATGCTCATGTTTGGGCTGAAACCGGTACAGAACCGCCCGCGGTAGCGAGCGGGTAGGGTTAACGAATGAGACCCGCTTGCTACCGCCAGCAGTTCTGTACCGCATACCGCGGCTTTAGCAATTTTCGAGAAGCCAGTTTCCGGCAAATCTCTTATGCTCCTTCGTAAATCTGAGGGAGGGAATCGAAAATTATGATCACCAAAATGTCGCACGTGCTGATCTGGGTCAAGGATCAGCAGCAGGCGCTGGAGTTTTATCGAGACAAGTTGGGCTTTGAAGTCGACACGGATGCTGCGATGGGCCCGGACTTTCGCTGGCTTACTATGCGCATCAAGGACCAGCCGGGCTTTGAGATTATTCTGGCGGAGCCCAAAGCGGGAATGCTTCTGGATGAAGAATCCGCCGCCCAACTGCGTTCGCTGATCGATAAAGGCGTGCTGGGCGGTGGCGTGTTTGATGCCGACGACATCTACAAAACTTACGAAGACTTAAAAGCCCGCGGAGTCGAATTCAAGGGACCGCCCAGCGTACAGGAATGGGGAACGGCTACGGTTTTGAAAGACAACTCGGGTAATTGGTTTAGTTTGAGCCAGGAGAAGCAGGAACCAGTTTCTTAAGTTGCTGCGGGCCGATGTACCGCAAGCTGCCGGCTTGGGTAGACGGCGGCGCTATAAAAACTTTCAGGACTGGAGGTTTCATTATGGCTAAGACCGGAACCCGAACCGCAAGGAAGTCGATCTATGGCGTCCATCCCGGTGTGTTGTTAACCCAGAAATGGATTGCCGAATTGAAACAGAAGACTGGGAGATCGCTCGACGAATGGTTGCAGGTGATCAAGCAGGAAGGTCCCGCGACTGAAAACGAACGTCGCGATTGGCTGAAGTCTAAATTCAGTTTAGGGACCAACTCCGCTTGGTGGTTGGCGGAACGTTCGCTCGGAAAGGGCGAGGAACTCGGCGATCCCGATCACTACCTCCGCGCCGCTGAGCAATACGTCGAAGAAATGTTTTCCGGTAAGAAGGCCGGGCTTCGGCCGATTTATGAGGCGCTGCTGAAGCTGGGTCTGAGTCAGGGTAAAGAAGCGAAGGCCTGTCCCTGTCAGACGATTGTCCCTCTCTATCGCAAACACGTCTTCGCTCAAATCAAGCCGACAACCCAAACACGCATCGACTTTGGACTGGCGCTGGGCAATCTGAAAACTCCGAAGCGACTCATCGACACCGGCGGCTACGCTAAAAAAGATCGCATCACCCATCGCTTCGAAATCACTTCGCTGAAAGACATCGATGATGACGTGAAACGTTGGTTGAAAGTCGCATACGATCGCGATGCCTAGGTTGAGCGGCTCCGCCGCCTGATGTGCGGAAGGCTTTGCCTTTCCGATAACGGCCATGACTTTTTACTAGCGATACGAAAGCCGGAGGCTTTCCGCACATCGGGCGGCAAAGCCGCTAGTTGAATTCTTTCATGCATTTCGGGCGCAGACAATCATTCTGCTGGGAAGCTAAATCGCCTTACTGCCCAGCTGACGGAACTGAGACGTCTCTTTGCTCTCGATTGTAGGTTGACTCGCAGCCAGAGACCGAGATGACTTTGATCTGTCTCTGGCTTATCTTTGCTTTATGAGAGCAGTCATCTTCGAACAGCACGGCGGTCCGGAAGTTCTTAAATTCACCGAGGTCGCCGATCCGCAAATTAAAGCCAACGAAGTTTTGGTCGAAGTCCGCGCCTGCGCGCTGAATCATCTCGACGTGTGGGTTCGTGGCGGTTTGCCGGGAATCAAGATTCCTCTGCCGCACATTCTCGGCGACGACGTTGCCGGCGTCGTGCGCGAAGTTGGCGCGTTGGTTACCTGGGTAAAGCCCGGCGACGAAGTGATGATCCAGCCTGGGGTCTCGTGTGGTCATTGCGTCGAATGCCTCTCTGGCCGCGACAATATGTGCGACGACTACGACATGATTGGCTATCGCCGCGATGGCGGCTACGCGGAACTACTCGCCGTGCCGGGCACAAACGTAATTCCGAAGCCGAAGAAACTGAGCTGGCCTGAAGCAGCCGCATTGCCGCTCGTGACTCTGACCGCATGGCACATGCTGGTGACCCAGGCGCGCTTACAGCCTGGCGAGGATGTGCTGATTCACGCGGCCGGCAGTGGCGTCGGCTCTTTGGGAATTCAGATCGCAAAACTATTCGGCGCGCGCGTGATTGCGACGGCGAGTTCAGACGAGAAACTCGCAAAGGCGCGCGAGCTTGGCGCCGACGAAACTGTTAACTACACGCGCGACGACTGGCCGAAAGAAGTTAAACGGCTGACCGATCGCCGCGGCGTCGACGTGGTTTTTGAACACACCGGTGAAACGACCTGGCCCGGGTCGCTGGTGTCTTTGAAAAAAGGTGGGCGGTTAGTGACCTGTGGAGCGACCAGCGGCTTTGACGCGCGCACTGATCTGCGTCAGGTGTTCTATCGTCATCTGACTATTCTCGGTTCCATGATGGGATCGAAAGCAGAGTTGCTGGCGGCCATGAAGTTTATCGAGAGCGGTCAGATTCGCGCCGTCGTGGATCGCACGCTGCCGCTCGCCGAAGCGAGAAAAGCTCACGAGCTGATGGAAGATCGCGCCCAGTTTGGGAAACTGGTGCTCGTGCCCTAGAATTCGGATCGCGGACATCCTTGTCCGCCAGCGTGCATAGCACGATCAGCCCTTTTCCGGGCACATCCAAAGGCGGTTTTCGCGCTTCGCGCTCAGGCGGACAGAATGTCCGCGATCCCTTACTTTCCCGAATAGTCCGCAATCTTAAATCGCTTTTGCAGCGCGGCCATCTGCGCTGGTTCGAGATCGAAGTTCGAACCGCCGATTACTCTCTTGGTCGCATCGGTCGTGACCCAATCGACGACTCTTGGCGCGTTTACTCGGAGAGCATCTGAGTCTTCACTGGTAAATTCCTTGTCATCCTTGCGCGAGAATACCCAGACATGCTTGAAGTGACCGTCGCGAATGAATTTCAGGTCGCGCTCGAATTGAGTGGCCGGCGTGGATTCGGGGCGGTAGGTTGAGGTGTCAGGCGTCTCATCAGTGGAAGTGGATTGTCGACAGCCGCCGAATAGGATGCCGATAGCGGCGGCCAGGACAATTGCAGAGCCTAATTGAAATGATCTTTTCATCTTGTTCACCATTCCAGCAGGAACTTTCGATGCCGGCGAAAACTTGAGCGCGCTTCGCACGCTGTGCGGACGCGACGTTCGCGCTCCCAGGATCAAGGCGAGTTATCGTCCTTGGTGTCGTCGCTACTATCGCCGTCGCCCGGTTTCTCCTCGGGCGGCGGCGCCGTCTTCTGATCGCGGATGTGCAAGACGCTGCAATCGCGGTCTTCATAGACGCGGTCGAACCAGCCGCTGCGCAGCGCGTTATCGTAAAAACCATCGTGATCTTTGGAGTTGTCGCTGAAGATCCAGCGCGCGCCAAAGCGATCGCGAATTAACGGTCCGGGATCTTCTTCTTCACCTGTTGTAATCCGGTCATAGAGCTTCGAGAGGTCCGCATTCTTATCCATCAGATAAGTCGGATCGAGTCCCGACGTGTAGACGTGCGTCTGGTCGTAATAGAACAAACGCGGAAAGTCGTCCCAGTCGGTATTGAAAACCCGCTCGCCCGGCGGAACATTCGCGCGCATCCAGGCAGCTCCTTTCGCGTAGTAGTCGCGCGGATCGCTTTCGCTAATGTCTTTGTGCGTCCGGTAGAAGTTCCCGAACAGCGCGATAGCCAGGGCGCCGGCGACCAAACCCAGCTTGATTATTTTCCAGGTCTCTTCGTGCTGGATATCTTTCGCTACGGCCGCGGGTTCATGTCGATCGAGGAAAGGCTGCAGGTCCTGCATCATGTCTTCGGGCAGACGCGTGAACACTACGCGGCCGCGCCAGAAGTTTTCCAGGGTGAACGCGGCAAACAGAATTGCGAACGGCGGAAAGTATTCCGCGAAGCGTTTCCAGCGCATCGTCATCAGCATCAACAGCATGGACAAAATCAGAAAGTACATCGGCCGTTGCGAGCGTTTGCGATCGCTTGTGTCAAACGCCAGATAACCAATCAGCATCGCCGCCAGTGCTACGTAACAATTAATCAGGAACTCGCGTGTGTCGTATGGATACCACTCCTGACCGACCTTGGTCGAAAAATCGGCGGCGGTAATCTTCACACGCGCATGCTCGTAAAAAAGATACAAATTGTGCGGGAAGTACGGATTGATGATTAGCCCCAGAACTGATCCCAGAATGACCCATGCTAACGGACGCCATTCGAAGCGTTCCTCAGTCCAGGCGACCACGACCGTCCAAATGGCCGCGGCCAGGATCAGCAGCACGAACATGTCGTAAGTGAGCGCGAAGACGAAAGCCAGCGGCAGAAGTTGCCAGTGCTTTCTCTCAAACAGAAGGTAAGTGCCGACGGCCAGGAAGATGATCGCGAAGGGCGGCGCCTTCGTCATATTCATCCGATACAAAAACGGAGCCGAGGAAGCGAGCAGCGCCAAAAGCCAGATCAGGCGATAACGGATTTCATAACGTACTACCAGCCAGTAACAGGAAAAGACGGCCAGGCTGCCGAAAAGAAACGCGGCGACCTTCGCGCCCAGTTGCAGGTCACGAAACCAGGTAAAGGGAATCAGGATGATGTGGAATAGCAGGTGATGGTCGACGTACTCGCCGGCACTAAGCGTTGTCAGCGGCAGCCACGGGAACGCCGGCGGACGAAGATGGCCCGCGCGCATGTTCTCCCAAAGCAGGCGGGCCCATCTGATGTGATAATAGCCGTCAAAATCTCCGCAGCAGATTGCCGTGGTCGAATGAAACTGCAGCCACCAGAAAACTACGCCGATGGCGAGCGCGCCCACCAAAAGATCGGCGGCGCGCACGGCTGAGTCGGAGTTGATCCACTTGGCGGCTCGATGTTTCTTGCTGGTTACAGAATCAGCGTCGATTAGGGGTTCGTGGATCTCTTCCATGGCGCGAATGAAGAATGCCGGAAGGACAGAAACAAATCAACTGATTTGGTTGCAGTGTGGGGTTGGCTTCTTCCCCTCCCATTGGGAGAGGTAGAAAAGACTCTCTTAGTCTGTGATTGAGTTTCGGACGACCTTGGATCACAGACTAAAAAGTCTGTGCCACTCGATACACTACTGGAAATTGAGATCTGAGATGACAATTCAGCCCATCAAGTCATTCATCAGCTTGAGCAGCTCTGCCGGGTCGATTGGCTTGGTGAGATGGGCGTTAAATCCGGATTGCAGAGCGCGGCCCCGATCATCGTACTCGGAATAGCCGGTCACGGCGATTATGGGAATGCCGTGATATTCGGCGCGAGTCCGCAGCGACTCGGCAAGTTCGTAACCGTTCATTTCGGGCATGCCGATATCAGAGATGATGACATCGAAGACTTTTTCATTCGCCAGTTTCAGGGCGGCCGGCGCTGAATCGGCAGTTACGACCTCGTAACCGGCGTGCTTGAGGAGAAGCGCGATCATTTCAGTCACGTCAGGCACGTCATCGACGATGAGTACACTCTGCTTAAGTCTGCGGGAATTCTGTTTGGGTTTCTTGTTGGATTTTCGCGGAACAGAGGATTTCATGGGACCGCGGGCAAACGCCTGATTCGGATTCAAAGGCGCGGCCCGACGAGTACCCGCGAGGTCTATCTGATCATTCTGATCCATCAAGCGACGGCGGACGGTGCTGATGGCCGGATCTGCTTCCAACATTTCGTTGACGACTTGCCCGAACGGTTCCAAACGGGGAATGTTAACGTCGAGAGTCGGCCGCGCCATTGACCGGCCTTGCCATCGCGTCTTTAAAGCTGGCTATTCGAGTACTTAAGGGGGCCACTAATCTAACTCAAAAGAGCGATTGTGTCCAGATCTCAGAGTGACATTTCTAAATAGTTCTGACATGTCTCAGAGTGACATTGTCGGAGCGACCTATCTCGGAGCGGCCATGTCTCGGAGCGGTTAACGAGTGGCTCGGAGTGTCCTGAATTTAGAGGCGTTTAGAGTACCAACTTTAGTTGGGTTCTTTCTTACCGAGCAAAAGCCCGGCTAAAGCCGGTACTCTGAACACTGCTTATCAAAGTGGCGCACCGCGATTGGGTTTCTGGGTGTTAACCAAGTCGCGTGTGCCGTGAATCATCCGTGGAAGGCAGAGGCCACCAACAATCCGCGTGATATTCTTACCGCCATGACAGGGCCACTGGACCAGCGCTTCCGGCTAATTGGTTTATTGCCGTTGGCTTTCTTTCTGGCGCAAGCAATCCACTACTGGCGAGTTGGGGGCATCGGTAATTTGCTGTGGATGTGCAACGTCGGCAACCTGCTGCTGGCCCTCGGTCTTTTCCTGAATCATTTCATCCGCGCTCGCGCATGTGGGCGGGATCATTGTGGGGTTGATCGTTTTGCGCCGCGTGCGCATGGACCGCACCGCCTGGTTCTATGCTTTCGTCTGGTATTTGTTTATGCAGGTCGTTTCGCGATTGACCTCCGATCCCAGGTTGAACGTTAACCTCGCGCATCGTATTCAAACCGGCTGGGAGAATGCGTTCAGCAGCTACTGGAAATTCTGGATCGTCATGACGATGTTAGCGGCCTTTTGTTTGTGGGCCATTGGAAGGATGCTTTTGTGGCTCTGGCCGGTGTGGGATGCAGAAAGAAGTGGCACAGACTTCAGTCGGTGATCTCAATTTTGATTTCCAGACTTGCGACTAGCCAAAAAGTTTCACAGACTGAAATCTGTGCCACTCACTTCAGCACCGCCGCTTGCGGACTTAAGAGCAACAAATGCCAGCGTGAAAAAGTTTTGATTAGCTCGCTGCGCACACTTACGTATGCAGTTTCAATGTAAAGTTTGTCAGCCGCCGGCCATTCGAGGCGCACGATCGGATTAAAGGAAACCGGCAGGGCGGCGGGCGTCGCCGGGTTGGATGGTGTGGCGCCTGCTTTGTTTGGCGAGTCGGCAGGCTTGCTTTTTCCGGGCGCGGATTTTTCGTCAAACGCCGCCGAGGCAGTCACCAATCGCTCGCGCAGTTCAATGCGAGCTTGCGTCGGTGCTTTGTTCGCGCCGTCGTAGATCCCGATGTCAACACCGAACGCGGTGGCTACTTTTGAAGAATCGGGTGACCAGACCGGCGGGGTTTCGGCCAGCGCATCATCCAACAGACGCTCAGTCCCATCCAGCGAGATCAGCCGTGGCCGGCCCGCTGGAGTCTTGAATTCTTTCTCCCGAGCTTGCCATTCGGTCTCCCTGCATGCCAGGGCGACCAACGCGTGTGAGTCGGGCGCCCATGAAAGAGCAAAATAAATCAATCCATCCCGGGTCGTCAGCGGCTTGAGATCGTAGCCGTCACGGTTGCATAGATAGACCTGCTCGGTATTGAAAACTGCCAGCGGCGCAAACGCGGGCGCTACCGACGGAGTGGCCACCGGCAAACCAACTGAAGGTTGCGGCAAGGCCGGCGCGATCTGTTCTACGGGGGTCGGGCTCGGCTCGGCCTGCGAACTCTTGCGGCCCACAAAGGCGATGAAGCTGCTGTCAGCCGACCAGGCGACTGAATCCTGGAAGACGACGGCGAGTTCGGGTGGAGTCACGTCCCGCAAAAAATTTCCATCGACTGAGTAAAGATCAATGCGAAAAGTTTGGCTGGGTTCGTCGGTCGTATTGTAAAGAGCCAGGGCCCGTTGATTGTCGGGCGAAGCAACTGTGCCCACCAGAGCATAATCCGGATGGCGCTTGTCAAAGTCCGCTTGAATGGCAGGGATTATTCTCTTTGCTTCATCGGCGACCAGCCCGGCCGGTGGTTGAACATCCGCCTGAAACGTGAAAGCCAACCGGCGCGCGGGAACATCGCGCAACTGTCGCGGCCGCACACCCTGCGATTCGCTCCCGCTGCGGCAAGCGAGAGTGGTCAGGAGCAGAACCACGCTGAGCAGTGAAACAAGCATCGATGATCCGGAAGAAAAAGTGTGAGAAAAAGAGACGCGCCGGCGCAGCGACCGCTGGCGAATTTGCGACGAAGAATTTTTGCCGTTGCTCGAGCCTGCAAACATCCGGTGTGATCTTAGGAACCTCTGGTCAGAGCTGTCAACGCGGCGGTGGTTTAGTTTAGTTTCAAGCTTTAGTTTGCGCCTGTAACGGCAACCTAAAGGTTGAACTCTGTACGATTGATCTATGCTGAGGCTTCACCAGCCAACCTGTCGTACCGTCGGTCAGAACTTCGCCGGCCAGCTCGACGTCAAGCGCGAAAAGCGCGCGAATCGTGCTGCGAGGCGACAGATGATCTTCGTCCGAAGCGTCATCGTCCACGCAGTTGTGTTCGACTGCGCGCGCCAGCCGGCGCGGCAGCGGTTCCCAACTCGGTGTTTCTTTGATGAACTGGCGCGCGGCCAGCATGCCCACCAGATCGCATGAGAGTTCTTCGGCGCGCTGTCCCTGAATCCGCAATCCCGTGCGCCCGGCCGCACGCCGGGCAATCGCGCGAAACAGCGGCCGCAGCGAATCGGCCTGACCACTGGCGATATGTGTCAGCTCGTGGGCCAGCACACTGATCATGGCTTCGTCGGATCGCAAGCCGGCCAGAAAGATTGTGCCGAACTCGATGGTGCGCGGCTCACGCAAAAGGACCGACGCGTTGTCCCGTGAATCAACATCGGGCTTCACGCGACGCACGGCTTCGACCCGCGCGGTGGCCGCATTGACTCTGGATCGCGCGACTGCGGTCCTGTAGAGATCATATTCTTTTGCCAGCTCCACGATAGTGGCTGCAACCAGCCTTCTCGTGGTTGGCAGCACGCGTTCAGCTCGCCGCAATCCCGCCACGGCATCGGGATGGCTGACCGGCAACGATGGCCGGTTCTGCATCTCATCGATTGCCATGCTGCTGAACGGATCGCGAACCCGCTCAGCACAGGTTTGGCCGATAGCGCGTTCGATCATGCGGCGATTCGCCGGAGTAAACGCCTCTCGTTCAGCTGATGAATGCGCTCCAGTTCTTGAAACACGCGGCCGTTGCGCAATCGATAACGGGGTTAGGATCAACTGCGCGAGCAGAACGGTCACCAGCAAAGACGAGTATTGAAGTTTGAGTGTGAATGGGGCAGCGCGGGCGTCCCGCCGGTGAATCCTGCGCAGGATGCGCCTGCCACGATCGCTGGAGTTTTTTTCTCTCACGTTACTTATGATGCCACTCCGGCTTTCGCTTTTCCATAAATGAACTGACACCCTCTTGCGCGTCCTCAGTTTTCATTAGTTCGTGCAAATACAGATTCTCAATTTCAGTCAGGGCCGATCGAAAGCTGTTTTGCCCTCCCAGATCAAGCGCGGTCCGGGTCATCGCCAAAGCGGAGGCGGAGAGATCGCGCACCTTTCCCAGCACGCCCTGTAACTTCGGCTCGAGTTCCGCACTTGGCGCGACATAGTTCACCAGACCCAGGCGCAAGGCCTCAGTCGCGTCGATCATGTCGCCCAGCATAATCAGTTCCCGCGCCCGTTTTTCTCCGATAATGCGTGGCAGCAGGATCACAGCGACCGGCGGAAACACACCGAGCTTGATCTCCGGTTGACCAAAGCGGGCGCGCTCGCTGGCGATTACGATGTCGCACGCGGCCACCAACTCGCAACCACCGCCGAGCGCTGGTCCATCAACCACCGCGACCACGGGCCGCGAAATTTGGGCCAGCAAGCGGAACACGGAATGAAACGCGTCGAGCATTTGATAGACAGTTTCGGGGACATGCTCTTCCACGGCTACGCCGGCGCTAAAAGCCCGAGTTTCCGGCGCCGCGTCGAAAACGATCGCCGCGAGATCTCTTTGCGGCAGGCACTCGTTCAAAGCGTCGCTCATCTCGCGCATCATCGCAATGTCGAAGACGTTGAGCGGTGGCCGCGCGAAAGTGATCCGCGCGACGCGCTCGTCAATCCTGAATTTGATGTGCTGAAATTCTTTCGGCAT
>WNFQ01002327.1_pt1 | contig 19393 bp, 15 predicted proteins | sample 5400171 | NCBI WGS metagenome assembly WNFQ01 (sample SAMN13153356, study PRJNA577476) | soil metagenome | isolation source: 20 cm soil under Madrone tree | place: USA:California | collected 2016-06-14 | reverse complement strand
GGGATGAGTCGGGAGCTCGGCGATGTACGTCGGCAGTCTGTCGGGCGCCACCGGCAACGCCGAGCACCACAGGCCGTGCGGGCTCACTCCCTCATAACTGCCGCCCAGCGAAGGCGCGAGATCGACGTCTACCCTGCCACGGGCGTCTGCGGCGTACTCGCCGACCGCCGTCCAGGTGCGCCCGCGCGCATCGGGGCGCGAGGCGCTGAGCGTGACGCGCACGCCGGGCAACACATTGCGCAGCTCAACGTGGAAGGGCGCATCGATCAACCCGGACTCGGGCGTCACGGTCAACTGCGCGGGGGGTGCCGCACCGAGCGCCCCGCAGGCCATGGCAGTCAGTGCGCCGATACCTAACCTCTGGTTCATGGTTACGTCGTTCGTGAATACAGGTCGATGGACTTTCTCGCCGCAATTGCCCGCAATCCCGGACGGATCAGCAGCGCCACCAACCCCGCCGCCGCGGTCGCAATCCCGAGCAGGAGGAAGTAGCGGCCCTGCCCCAGGTGCTCGGCGAACGTACCGACCTGCCCGGCGAGATAACCACCCAAACCCAAGGTCATGGCATAGAAGGCGCCCATGACTGCGGAGACGATACGCTGCGGCGCGAGTCGATACACGAGTCCATAGGTGACGGTCCAGGCCGCCACCTCTCCCGTGGCCTGGATCCAGATGCCGAGCGCCGGCAGAAACCAACCGGCTTTGGTGGCTGCGGCGTGCGGTGCGGCGGCGATGGCAAAGAGCAGCAGCCCCGCCGCGCCGAGGAACAGCGCCAGGGCGTACTTGACCAGGTTATCGGGCTCGCGCTTGCGGCGCGCCAGAGCTCCCCACAAGGCGGCGAAGACCGGTGCCGCCAGTATCAGCGCTGCCGCTTCGATCGACGTGAACCACTGCGTCGGGATTTCGAAGGCGTTCACGTGGCGGTTCACGCTGCGCTCGAGAAAGAGCGACATCGTTCCCCACAGCTGAAATGAGCCGATGGAGTAGACCAGGAGCAGCAGAGCGAATACCGCGAGGATGAAGAGACGCACTGCGGACCCGGCGGTGTCCGTCGGCGCCGCCGCCGCAGACTTCCCGCTCACACTCGCCGCACGCGGCTTCAGATACCGGTGACCGAAGCTGAGATAGGCCGCGAGCGCGATCCCCATGGCGATCGCGGACACGCCGAACGCCGGTGCCCAGCCATGGGCGGCCGCCACAGAACCGGCGGCCACTCCGGCGACGAGGCCGCCGAGGTTGATACCCGCGTAGTAGTAGGCATACGCGGGTTCCCGACGCGAGTCCTGTCCCGAGAACGTGTCCCCGAGCGCGACCACGAGCGTCGACTTGATCAACGAGTTACCCGCGATGAGTGCGATGATCGAAATCCAGAAGCCCGCCGAAACCGACACGTAGGTGCTGCGCAGGGCGGCAGGCAGACCATCCGGGATGCTCCACTGCCCCATCGGAGCCTGCACCGCACTCACACGCGTCATGAAGACGATCGCCGTCAGGAGCAGGTAGGCACCGAACATGAGCGTGCCTCCTACGGTCAGCGCCCGACGATGGCCGAGGAAGCGGTCGGCAATCCAGCCGCCGACCACCGGCAGCGCGTACATCAAGCCGCTGAAGATTCCCAGGAGTGTCAGCGCCGGCTTGTCCTCCCAGGCGAACCCGCCCGCCGCGCGGCTGGCCGAGAGAAACAGGGCCAGCAACGAGACCATCGAATAGAAGCCGACGCGCTCGCAGAACTCGAATCCGATGACCAGTTGTGCGCCGCGTGGGAAATGCCAGGGGCGCGCACCCGCAGCCGGCCGAGCCTCCTGCAGTCCCGCGGCCACTAGCGAGGTGCGCGGTGCGCGCAAGGTGCGCGAAGAGAGCAGCCGATGATCATGCGAGTACGTCCTGCTCCGGCATCGAGAGCCTGAATGCTGGCACACCTCAAGGCCCGCTGTGAACCGGCGGGGAATTGCAAGCCGCCCCTATTCCATTGAAACTCGACGCCCGGACGGCCGGGCCGAGATCACATTGACCTGGGGCATCGCGCGGTGAAGGCGCACATGACAAACGACAACAGCATGACTCGTCGTCAGTTCGTAGCGCAGACGGCCGCGGCCGTGGCACTTGGCGGAGTCAGTGCATCCGGTGAGGCCCACGCCGCGCCGCCCAAAAAGAGCCTGCTCGCTCTCACGGCGACCCAGGCGGCGCGCGCGCTGAGGAGCGGGGAGATCAGCGCCGAGAGTTATGCGAGTGCGCTGCTGAACCAGTGCAAACGGGGTGCGAGCCTCAACGCGTTCATCACGCTGCGGCCGGAGGCCGTGTTGGAGGCCGCACGCGCCTGTGATCGCAAGCGCAGCGCCGGGGTCAGGCTCGGCCCCCTGCACGGCCTGCCGATCCCCATCAAGGACAGCGTCAATACGAAGGACCTCCCGACGACTGCGGGAACACCGGCGCTGAGGAACTTCCAGCCGAGCGAGGATGCGCCCCTGGTACACGCCTTGCGCGCAGCGGGCGCCATCGTGCTCGGCAAGACCAACCTGCATGAGCTCTCCTACGGCTACACGAGCAACAACCACGCCTTCGGCGCGATCCACAATCCCTACGACCCGGCGTGCATACCTGGAGGCAGCAGCGGCGGCACGGCCGCAGCGATCGCCTACCACATGGCACCGCTCGGTGTTGCCGAGGACACGGAAGGATCGATCCGGGTGCCTGCGGCGCTGTGCGGGCTCGCGGGCTTTCGCCCCACCACCGGCCGGTACCCGACGCACGCCTGTGCGCCGATTTCGCCGCTCTTCGACCAGGTCGGTCCACACGCGCGCTCCGCCGCCGATCTGCTGCTGTTCGACGCCGCGCTCAGCGGTGGTCAAGCCACTGCATCCGCCGGTCTTCTGAAGGGTGTACGCCTCGGAGTCATTCGGTCCTTCTGGTTCTCGGGGCTCGACGCCGAGACCGAGCGGGTGACGAACACCGCCCTCGCGAGACTCGAGGCCGCCGGAGTCGAGCTCGTCGAAGGCGAGCTCCCGGAGCTGCGGCGCCTGATCGGACTCACCACGGACCCGGTGCAGAATCATGACGTCAGGCCGTCATTGACGCGGTACCTCGCGGAGTTCCACAGCGGCGTGACCTTCGAGCAGCTGCTCGCCCAGTCAAGCCCCGACGTGCGCAAGATGATCGAGCCGGCCGTGACGCCCGGCGGCCACGACTTCGTACCCGATCCGCAGTACGAGGAAATAGTGAGGGTTCACCTGCCGGCGCTGCGCACGATGTACCGCGACTACTTCGCTGGCAGCGGCGTCGCCGCGATCGTGTTCCCGGCAACGATGCTGCCCGCCCCGAAAATCGGCGAGGAAGACATGGACGTGGAGGTGCGGGGACGGCGGATGCCGCTCGATGAGGCCATGGCCCGCAACATCGCCCCCGGCAGCACTGCCGGACTCCCCGGCCTCGTGTTGCCAGCCGGACTGACAACGAATGGACTGCCGGTGGCGCTCGAATTCGATGGCCCGTCCGGCGCCGACCGCAGGATGCTCGAACTCGGGCTGGCCCTCGAGGCTGCACTGGGTCAATTGCCGCCGCCGCCGGGCGCACTCACCCCGACAGGAGCGTAAAGGCAGCAACCGGGCAGACAGCGGGGCGAACCCGTGCGGTATCAGAAAGTCTTCTTCATCGTCAGCGCCCACGCGAGCGGCGAGGCCGGCGAGCCGGTGATGGTTCCGGAGCCGGCCCCCGTCAGGTCGAACTTCGAATAGAAGAAGTAGTGGTTGAACACGTTCGTGACTTCGAGCGTCGTTTCCAGGTCGTTCTTCGCATTGCGCCAGGTGAGGCGGGCGTTGGCCGCCGTGAAACCGCCTACATGACCGTAGAGGGCTGACGGCGAGCCTGGTGCGGGCGCGAGATTGCTGCCGTTCTGCGGACCCTGATAGGCGGCGTCGAAGCGCGGCGTCAGTCTGCCGCCCCCGGCCAGAGAAAATTCATACTGGATGCCGGCGTGCCCCTGCTCCTTGATGAATCCGATCGGGGTCCCGGAAAGCTTACCGATCACCGTCGGATCGCTGGTGCAGGCCAGCGACTGGCCGGGGCCCACCACTTCCACCACCTCGGGGTTCACGCAGTCCCAGCTCCAGTCCAGATACGATCCCGAGAGATCGAGCTGCAGGCCGGCGACCGGCGTGGCGAGGAGCTCGACTTCCACGCCTTTGACCTTCGCATTGCCGGCGTTCTGGGGCAGCGCGCAGGGCCCGGGACCGCCGAATTGCGGGCAGCTCAGGAGTACGATCTGCGCGTCCTTGAAGTCGTTGTAGAAAATCGCGGTATTGAACCGCACGCTCTTATCGAACAGGTCGGTCTTCAGTCCCAGCTCGTAGGAAGTGAGCTTCTCCGGGCCGAAGGCGCGCGCCTGCGAGGCGTTGAACGGACGCGGACCCACGCGATAGTAGGTATAGCCCTTGTAGTCCTTCGTGTAGCGCAGACCACCCGTCACGGCAAGCGCGTCGGTGGCGTTCCAGGTCAGCGTGCCGAATGCGGCCTTTGACGTGGTTTTCACCGGGTCATTCCCGATGAACTGCAGGGGAAAGAACGGGCAGATGCCCTGGGTCTCGGGTACGACGCACAGGAAAGGCGGCAGAGGCGCGCCAACGTAGCGGATGTCCTGGAGCGTGTAGTACGTGGTCTTCTCGTCGGAGTAGTAGCCGCCGACGGTGGCATGGGCGACCTTGCTGAAGTCCATGTTCAGGCGCAGCTCCTCACTCCAGAACCAGTGATCCAGGATGTTGTTGCCAAACTGGGTGCGCGCCGGGGACAGATCGCCGTCGATACTGAAATCGTTGGTCCAGTTGTGATAGCCCGTGATCGAGTTCAGCTTCACCGCATCCGTGATGCGGACGTTGACGTTGAGCGCGAAGTCGTAAGCGTCGAGCGTGTTGAACTGTGTGCCGGACGTCGCAGGCATGGGGAGGCCGTTAGCCGGAGGCAGGAAAACGGCGCCGCCGGCGAAGGTTCCGGCTTCGGCGCCGACCGTGGTGTAGTTGCACCAGCGGCCACAGAGGAAGCGCGAATCGAACGGCAGGCCATTCACCGTCGCCGCGTTGGGATTGGGATTGTTGCCGTAGAGCAGTATCTCCGCACCGTTGTTGTGACGGTCGCGGATGTAGTCGGCGCTCAGCAGCGTGTCCAGCCGGTCCGACGGGTTGAAACGCAGAGTGGCCCGCAGAGCGCGGTAGCCGGTGTCACCGAGCGAATACTGCTTGCACTTGATGCCGCCCGTGGGCGCGGGCACGCCGCTGCCCGGAAAGGCGCAGCCGTAACTGTAGACGTCGACATAGCCGTTCTGGTCGGCAAACGTGCCGGCCAGCCGGGCGAACAGGTGATCGGTGAGCTTGAAGTCCGCGCCGGCGCGCGCCTCGAGTCGGTTGCGAGTGCCGTAGGTGGCCGTCAGGTAGCCGCCGCCGTCGCCCGTGGGCTTGCGGGTCACGAAACGGATCGCGCCGCCCTCGGAGTTACGACCCTCGAGTGTGCCCTGCGGTCCGCGCAGAACTTCCACGCGCTCGACGTCCATCAGGTCGAGATTCGCACCGGTCAGGCGCGGGTAGTAGACATCGTCAACGTACAGACCCACGCCGGGCTCGAAGGCGGGATCGAAGTCGGCCTGGCCGAAGCCGCGGATGAAGGCGGCTACCGATTCGCCGAAGGCGGCCGACTGCTGACGGAACGCCACGCTCGGCGCGCTGGTCAAGATGTCCGAGAGCCTGGTGGCGCCCTGCCGCTCGATCATGTCCGAGGTGAGCGCGGTGATCGCGATCGGCGTGTCCTGCAGTTTCTCCTCGCGGTACTGCGCGGTCACGATGACCTCGGCGAGCTGAGTGGAGGGCTCCGGCGGCTGTGCGTTCTGTGCCACAACGAGGCTGCTGCTCAACGCACCAAGCGCCACGAAGCCGCCAAGTCCAAACCACCGCAAGTTGGAAATCAGGCGCGGAAAGGCCTCCATCTCACGTCCCCCTCTAATCGTTGTCGATGGTTGCGAGCGTCTGGCTACCGGAACGTCCTTTTATTTTTTGTAAGTAGAACAAACAATTTTGTCGTTTGCAAGGCATCGCATTTTTTCGGCAGCCGCGTGTGGCCTTGCCCCAACGGCTGGCGCGCACGGCTGCGGACGAAGCCTGAGCCACCCTAACCGCAAGCTCTGCCGCGGCGGGGCGAGAGTCGGCACCGAGGTGCGAGGGTCAGAGCTCGAGGGTACCGCCGTCGACGTTCAGATCGACGCCGTTGATGAAGCTCGCCTCCGAGGAAGCCAGGAACAACACCGCGCGTGCCACTTCTTCGGGCTCACCCATGCGTTTCATCGGTACCGCGCCCCCCAGGCTGGAACGCACCGCTTCGATCTGTGCAGGGCTCGCGCCGCGTTTGAAAATCTCCGTCTCCGTGGGGCCCGGCGAGACCACGTTGACGCGGATGCGTCGCGGCAGCAGCTCCGCAGCCAGAATGCGCGCCACCGCGCGCAACCCGGCCTTGGCGGCCGCATAGACCGCGTTTCCGGGCAGCGCCAGAAGCGCACCGATCGAGCCCGTGATGACGATGCTGCCGCCGTCGCGCAGGTGCGGCAACGCAGCCTGCACCGCGAAGAAGGCGCCTCTGAGATTGACGCCGTGCACGCTGTCCCAGAACTCCTCCGTCACCTCGGGCACGGTGGCAAAGCCCCCGACTCCGGCATTCACGAACAGCACGTCGATGCCGTGCAGCTGCTCGGCGATGCGGACCATCGCAGCCCGGGTGTCGGCCACCGAGCTGATGTCGGAGCGCACCGCCAGCATGCCGCTCGCCGCGGCGAGCTGCGCCAGCGTCTGCTTGTTACGGCCGGTGATCGCCACGCGCGCGCCTTCGGCCTGGAAGGCCCTGGCGGCAGCCAGGCCGATGCCGCTGTTGCCGCCGAGCACGACCACGGTCTTGCCGGCGAAGCGCATCAGAACATCCCGTTGGAGTTGGCCGACTTCTCCGGCACCGGCTGGGCCACGTCCCAGTGCTCTGCGATCTTGCAGTGCTCGACGCGCAGGATGTCAACGACCGCAAGTCCGCGCTCGCCCGGGGCAAACCTGGCGTGCGAGTGCACGGCCACGAGATTGCCGTCCGCGATGACGCGCTTGATCGAATAGACCGCGTCCGGATGACCCTGGAAGAAGGGCTCGAGGAACGCGATCGCCGCGTCGCGACCCGTCGCCGCGAGCGGATTGTGCTGAATGTAGCCGGGCTCCACCCAGGTCTCGAACGCCTCGCGCACCCGCTTCTCGAGGTAGAACTCGGTCATGAACTTCGTGACCACCTCCTTCGGCTTGAGCCGGCACTCGTCCGCATGGGCGAGCGTGGCGGCAAAGGTCAGCGTCGCAGTAAGCAGGATGAGCGGTCGGCGCATACGAGTCTCCTATGACCTGCGGTGGCGAGGTCGGCGCCCGCGCGCAGGGCAGGCCTGCAGGTGCCTATTGCCTTTTGTGAGCAAGGCATACAAATATGTCCCGAGCGGAGGAAGACTTCAACATGAGCGACATTGCCGCACTCACAGCCCGCATCGAAAGGCTCGAGCACGATCTTGCGGTCCAGCAGGACATTCACCAGATCCGCCGCATTCAGTACACCTACGGCTACTTCATCGACAAGTCGCAGTACAACGAGGTTGTCGACCTGTTCGCCGACGACGCCGAGGTGTGGTTTCTCGGCGGCATCTACCAGGGCAAGGCCGGCGTGCGCCGCCTATACATCGAGCGCTTCCAGAAGCAGTTCACGCAGGGGCACAACGGCCCGCGCTACGGCTGGCTGCTCGATCACCCGCAGCTGCAGATGGTCATCGACGTCGCGCAAGACCGCCGCACGGCCCAGGTACGCGGACGCTCTGTGATGCAGGCCGGGCTGCATCACACGGCCGATGGCCGGCAGCGCGCCTGGTGGGAGGGTGGCATCTACGAGAACGACTACGTGCGCGGCGACGATGGATGGAAGATCAGGGCGCTGCGTTATTACCCTTTCTGGCACGGCAGCTTCGCCGAGGGGTGGCAGAAAACCCCGCTCGATTTTGTCGCCATGGCGAAGAGGTGCTACCCCGAGGACCCCATCGGACCGGATGCACTCATGGATCCGCCACCGCGGCTGTGGCCGGCGACCGATACCGTCCCGTTCCACTACCCGCATCCGGTGACCGGTCAGCCGATCGTGCTCGACAACAGCCGCGCGCGCGAAGGGTTCAAGGATGGATGAGGCACCGCACAGCGTCACGGCTCGTCGCGGCCCCAAAGCGCTGTCAGGACCGGCAACACCATGGGCCGCAGCTTCTGCGGCACCCGCCCGAGCAGCGCCGCCTCGTGAGCGTCCACCACACGGCGCGCCCTGGCGAGCAGCGCACGCCCGCGGCCCGTCAGAGCGAGCGCCTGGGACCGGCCGTCGACCTGCCGCCGCACCATAACCCCGCGCGCCTCCAGGCGGGCGACGAACGGGACCATGTTGGCCCGCTGGATGTCGAGGACGCGTCCCGCGTGGCTCTGGGTGATGCCGGGTGAGGACTCGATCAACATGAGCATGGCCACATCCGCATGGCGCAGCTCGAGCGGCACGAGCCGCGCATTGAGCTCGGCGATCGCCGCAGTCGAGGCGCGCCGCAGGACGTAGCCGGAGAGCCTGGCCAGGGGATCTGTCATGCGCATGCGGCGGCGATTGTCGGCGGAGCGTACCGGGAGCTATAATGTTATAGAGTATAGCAATAGAGACCCCCATGAGCGAACGAGCTGAAGCCGATACCGTTGCCGTGCGCGTCAGCGAGGGAATCGCGTGGGTGAAGTTCAATCGCCCGGAGAAGCGCAACTGCATGAGCCCGAAGCTCAACCGGCAGATGCTGCGCGTCATCAATGAGCTCGAATTTCGCGACGACGTGGGCGTGCTGGTGCTCACCGGCGAGGGTGCAGCCTGGTCGGCCGGCATGGACCTCAAGGAATATTTCCGCGATACCGAGGCGCAGGGCCTGAAAGGCGTGCGCCATTCGCAGCGCGAGGCGTATGCGTGGTGGGCGCGGCTGCGCTGGTACCAGAAGGTCACCATCGCGATGGTCAACGGCTGGTGCTTCGGTGGCGCCTATGGCCCGCTGTTTGCCTGCGACCTCGCCTTTTGCTCCGAGGATGCGCGCTTCGGCCTGTCGGAGATCAACTGGGGCATCCTGCCGGGCGGCGGCGCCACCAAGGTGGCTGGCGAGCTCATGCCGATGCGCAAGGCGATGTACCACGCACTGCTCGGGGAGACTCTGACGGGCAGCCAGGCCGAGGCCGCGGGGCTCGTCAACGAGTCGCTTCCTGCGGGCCAGCTGGAGGCACGCGTGACCGAGGTGGCGAAGAACCTCCTGAAGAAGAACTGGGACACGCTCAAGGCCACCAAGGACGCCATGCGACGCGTGCGCGAGATGGCCTATGACGAGGCCGAGGACTATCTGATCGGCGCCCAGGAGGCACTCAACTGGCACGACAAGTCGGACGGGCGGCACCGCGGCATGAAACAATTTCTCGACGACAAGACCTACAAACCCGGCCTCGGCGAGTACGACAAATCGAAGTAAACGCGCGGCGCTCCGGCCAGCCACCGCGCACCGTCGTCAGCGGCCCCCCGCACGCCTCAGTCAGCGTCGCGCACCTTGAGGGCCAGCAGCGCCGCCGCAGCCAGGAGCGAGCCGCTCGCCATGAGCAGGGCCACGGTCTTGAGGGCGAAGCCCGCGTGAAAGAGATAACCGGCGACGACCGGCGCGAGCGCCGCACCACCGCGCCCCACGCCGATGGCAAAGCCGGTGCCGGTCGCGCGCACGTGCGTCGGAAACACCTTCGCGAACAACAGGTAGAGACCGGCGATCGCCGAATTGGTGAACAGACCGGTGACTGCGAGCGTCGTCTTCAGGCCCGCAAGATCCGCCGAACCGCGCCCGAACCAGGCAATCATCAGCGACCCGGCGAGGAGCGTGAAGACGGTCAGTGGCTTCACACCGATGCGCGTGGCGATCAGGCCGAAGATCGCGCCCCCGGTGGCACCGCCGACGTTCGCCCACGTGAGCACGCCCGCCGCCGCCTGGGGCGCGAAGCCCATGTCGACGACGATCTTGGGCACCCATTTGATGATGAAATAAAAGCTGGTGATGTGGGCGAAGTACGCGAAAGTGATCAGCACGGTCGTCGCCAGGAGTCCCGGCTTCAGTATGTCTGCGATCGAGCGCCGCTCGGCCGCCCGCCCCGGCGCACTCAGCGCGCTCGCCGGCGCGTGACCGAAGCGCGCCAGGATGCGATTGATCTGCTCGAGCGCTCCCGGCGCGCCGCGCCGGTCGAGAAACGCCACGGATTCGGGCACCAGCCACCACACGATGGGCAGGAAGGCTGCCGTCACCCAGGCACCGGCGACGAACACCGCCGGCCAGCCGGCGCTCGCGAGCAGTCTCTGAACGAACAAGCCGCCCAGACTTCCGCCGAGCGGGTAGCCGATGACCATCAGCGCCAGGGCGAAGTTGCGCCAGCGCCGATTGGACAGCTCCGCAGCGGCGGCATTGATCGAGGCGAGCGTGCCGCCGATGCCGAGGCCGGTCAACAGCCGCCAGAGCAGAAGCGCGGAGACACCCTGCGCGTGACCCGCCCCAAACATGCCGATTGCCATCGCCACGAGACACCCGAGGATGGTCGGGCGCCGCCCGAGCTTGTCGGCCACGGCGCCGAGCAGGAGCGACCCCAGCGCCATGCCGAGCAACTCCATGGAGAGAACCCAGCCGAGCGTCGCCTTGTCGATGCCCCAGTCCTTCGCGATGCCCGGGGAGGCGAAGCTGATCGACAGGACATCGAATCCGTCGAGGGCGTTCAGTCCCACGGTGACGAGCACCGCCAGCCATTGGCCGACCCGCATGGCGTCGTCGTCGATGATGGATTTCGGGTCCTTGCCCGTCATGTTCCCCCCCGGTGCCTGGTGAGGCCGTTTTATGCGTGAATGCGGGTCAGCAGCTCGATCAGCTGCGCAACTTCTTTTTCGCTGAAGCGCGACTTGAGCCACTGCTCGTGTTGCTGGATGGCACGCTTGGCCGTCGACAGCGCCCTGCGCCCCGCATCCGTGAGATTCAGAGCCTGCTTGCGACGGTCACTGCGGGATTTCCTGCGCACCAGGTATCCCTTCGCTTCGAGACGGTTCACGATGGCCATCGTCGTGGCGCGATCCATGCGCATGCGCTGGGCGACACCGGTCTGCGCGATGTCCGGATGGTCCGCGACCAGCCACAGGGCGGAGACCTGCTTCTGCGTGAGCTCCAGGTGCGCGAAGGTCTCGGTGAAATGCCGGTAGACGGCACCGTGAGCCAGGCGAATGTGAAAACCAACGACGTTGCGGATCTCGCCGATGTCCTCACCACCGGCGACGTGCGGTGTAGTGATGGCGATCGGCTGTTTTTTTCCTGGCATCGGCCTACCCGGCATGAGATTGTTAGTATAGCTTACAGAAACCGCCGCTGAAGGGACGTGCCATGGCCCATTTTCCCGGGACGCCCAGCTTTACCGGCTTCAACACGCCCTCGCGTATCGAGGCTGACATTGTAGATCTGGCTCACGAGGGCACAATTCCCCGTGAGCTGAACGGCGCTTTCTTCCGGGTGCAGCCCGATCCACAGTTCCCGCCGCGGCTGGGCGATGACATCGCCTTCAACGGCGACGGCATGATCAGCCGCTTCCACCTCCACCACAGCCAGTGCGATTTCCGGCAGCGCTGGGCCCGTACCGACAAGTGGAAGCTGGAACGGGCGGCGGGCCGGGCGCTGTTCGGCGCATACCGCAATCCCCTCACGGATGACGAATCGGTCAAGGGCAGGATCCGCGGCACGGCCAACACCAACGCCTGGATTCATGGCGGCAACCTGTATGCGCTCAAGGAGGACTCCCCGGCGCTGGTCATGAACGCCGCAACGCTGGATACCGAGGGCTATACCACCTTCAACGGCAAGATGACCGGTCAGACCTTCACCGCGCATCCGAAGGTCGATCCGACGACGGGCAACATGATCGCGTTTGGCTATGCCGCGTCGGGTCTGTGCAGCCCCGACTGCACCTTCTATGAGATTACCCCTGCCGGCGAGCTCATCCGCGAGCTGTGGTTCAAGGCGCCCTACTACTGCATGATGCATGACTTCGCGATCACCGAGGACTACGCGCTGTTCCACATCGTGCCGTCCATCGGCAGCTGGGAGCGCCTCAGGCAGGGTCTGCCGCACTTCGGCTTCGATACCAACCTGCCGGTGTACCTCGGAGTGCTGCCGCGCGACGCCGGCGCGACGGACAGGGACATCCGCTGGTTCAAGCGCAACAATTGCTTCGCCAGCCACGTGCTGAATGCTTTTCAGGAAGGCACGCGGATCCACTTCGACACCCCGGAAGCGAAGAACAACATGTTTCCCTTCTTCCCGGACGTGCACGGCGCGCCCTTCAACGGCGCGGAAGCGCTGAGCTACCTGACGCGCTGGACCGTGGACATGAGCTCCAGTTCGGCGGCTCTTGCCCACACCGAGCGCCTGACCGACACCGCGGCCGAATTTCCCCGCATCGACGACCGGTTCGCCGGTGTGCCGTACCGGCACGGCTGGCTGCTCGAGATGGATATGCGCCGCCCGGTGGAGCTGCGCGGCGGCAGCGCCGGCGGCCTGCTCATGAACTGCCTGTTCCACAAAGACCTCTCGACCGGGACCGAGCAGCACTGGTGGTGCGGACCGGTCTCGAGCCTGCAGGAGCCGTGTTTCATTCCGCGCCACAAAGCGGCACACGAGGGTGACGGCTGGATCGTGCAGATCTGTAATCGCCTGGACGAGCACCGCAGTGAGCTGCTGCTGTTCGAGGCGCTGGAAGTGGCCAAGGGACCGATCGCGACCATCCGGATTCCGATCCAGATGCGCTTCGGCCTGCACGGCAACTGGGCCGAGGCCGAGGACATCGGGCTCGCGGCGTAGCTTCAGGCCGCGGGGGCCGCGGGCACGGCGCCCAGGATCTCTCCGCCGTGGCGGGCGCGCTCGAGAAGCCCGGCCTCGTCGCGCTTCACGCGCAGCGCGAGCGCAATCAGCATGACGACGATGGCCGGAGCCACCCAGTTGATGGACAGAATGGCGGTCGCGAGATTGCCGCCGTTGGCGTCCGCGATCATACCCACCACGAAGGGACCGATGCCGATACCGAAGAGCGTGTAGACGATGAGGTAGAGGCTCGCGGTGATCCCGCGCATGCGCGGTAATACCTGCTCGAACATGATGGCGTAGAGCGGCGGGTACCACGCGGTGAGCACCAGGCTGTAGGGCACGAAGCGCGCGTAGAACGACCCGGGATCCGGCGCGTGGTACACCCAGAGGGCAATGAGCGGTGAGACCCCGAGCGAGACCAGCGTGACGTAGACGCGGCCCGCGCCCGGGAAGCGCGCGTTGATGCGGTCGGACAGCGGCCCGGCGATCATCGGGCCGACGATGCCGAGCGCTGCGGCCAGCAGGCCGAACTGCAGACCCGTGGCCGCCGGCGACAGGCCATAGTGCTTCATGAGGAAGGACGGCGTGAAGCCCATCGTGCCGTAGTTGATCATCATCTGCAGCGCCGCAACCCCGAGGCAGAGCAACAGCGCAGGCGAGCGCGTGACACACACGAAGGTCGGACGGTCGGCGAGACGCAGCCGCTGCAGCAGGTTGACCACGACCAGTGCGCCGAAGCCCACCACGGCCCACTGCAGCGCGTGCGGGCTCACCGCAGCGAAGCCGAAGTGCAGCGGCGGCCGCGGTGACAGGGCGGACGTGATCCGCGTCAACACCACCGCCGCCGCGACGATGAGGATCGTCGCCATGAGGTTCAGGGTCCAGTAGCGCGCACCGGCTCCCCGGACGGCGAGCGCCAGCCAGTTGGCGCCGGGGGTCACCGCGCCGAGGAGCGCGAGGCTGGCCTGGAAGGGATGCGGATCGGGCGGTGAGGTGATGCGGTCGAGCCGCCCGCGCTGCGGCTCGGGCATCTGATATAGCAGCGCGGCGAGGACGAATCCCGGGAGCGCCGCGACGAGAAACGCGAACTGCCAGCCCTTGAGGCCTAGCGGCGCCGCGCCGCCGCCGTTGCGGTGGTCCCACCAGTCGGCGGCCACACCACCGAGCACCAGGGAGCCGCCCAGGCCGAGCGCGATCGCCGCGGCGATCACACCCATGGCGAAGCCGCGGCGCGGCTTCGCGTAATGGTCCATCACCAGCGAGAAGCCGGCCGGTTGCGCCGCGCCCTCGCCGATGCCCACGCCGAGCCGCGACAGCGCCAGGAGCGCAAAGCCGTGCGCCGCGGCGGCGAGCCCCGTGGCCACCGACCAGAACGCGAGCGTGATCCCGAGCAGCCGCGTGCGCACCCAGCCGTCGGCGAGCCGCCCGAGCGGCAGTGAGAACAACGCGTAGAAGAGCGCGAACACCGTACCGTAGAGGAGTCCCATCTCCGCATCGCCGATGCCGATGTCGTGCTTGATGCGCGGGCTGAGGATCGCGAGGATGTTGCGATCGAGCAGGCTCATCGTGTTGGTGAGCGCAACCAGTGCGAGCGCGTAGCCGGCCGTGTGCGTGAGTCGCGCGCGACTCACAGGGCGAACCAGCGCTCGGCGTTGGCCTGCATCAGCTTCTTCTTCGTAGCGAGCGGAATGTCCAGGTTGTCGTGCGTGCGCACCTCGTCTGCCACGAACTGGTACGGGTAGTCCATCGCGTACATCACGCGGTCCTCGCCCACGACGTCCTGCGTGAAGCGGATCGCAGGTGCCCACGCCATGCCGCTGGTGGTGATCAGCACGTTGCTGCGCAGGTATTCAAGGATAGTCTTCCTGAGCGGCTTCATGAACGCGTAGCGCTGCGAGCGCACGCTCGCCTGGTGCATGTAATCGAGCCGGTACACCCAGAAAGGCAGCGCCTCGCCCATGTGACCGACCATGATCTGAAGGTTCGGGTAACGGTCGAAGATGCCGCTGGTGATGAGGCGCAGGAGGTGCAGCCCCGTCTCGACGCCGAAGCCGAAGATGGCCCCGTCGAGTCCGGCCTCGAGCATCGGTCCGATCATCGAGTCGGGCGGGGTGGCCGGGTGGATGTAGAGGGGGTGGCCGGTGTCGGCGAGCGCGCGAAAGATCGGATCGAACCTGGGATGATCGAGATACTCGCCCCGGGTGTGGCTGTTGATCTGTACGCCCTTGAAGTGAAGCTCACGCGCGCCGCGGACGATCTCACGCGCCGACCATTGCGGGTCCTGCGGCGCGACGGTGGTCATTCCAACGTAGCGGTCGCTGCGGGCCGCGACCTGCCCGGCCAGGTAATCGTTGGCACGCCGGGCGAGACCTCGGGCTTCCTCGACGTCGGGCAGCGGCTGCGCACCGGGCGAGGTGAGCGCCAGGATCGCCTTGTCGATCCCGGTTTCATCCATGTGACGGATGCGCTGCTCGCCGAGGTCGAGCAGTCGCTCGATGATCTGCGTAGCGCGTTCGGAGGGGCTGCGCGCATAAAACCCCCACAGCGAAACCATGCCCTTGTCCGCCGTGCCGTCCTTCACCATGCGCAGGTAGCAGTCGATCTGCTCGCGCGTCGCGAAGGCCTCCTCGGTCGCGATGCGCAGGTAACCGCGATCACCGCCGGTCTTCAGCTCGTGGCTCATGGCTCACCCTTCGTGGATGGCCTTGACAACCATGCACGACATCACCCCTTCCGGCCCGTTCTCGGACCCGTGGCCGGACCACTTGACGCCGCCGAACGGCGAGTCGGGGCCGCCCAGCACGGTGGTGTTGATGCAGAACATGCCGCTCTCCACCTCGCGTGCCAGCCGCTTCTGCCGCCCGACGTCATTCGTCCAGCTGTAGGAGGCCAGGCCGTAAGGCAGACGGTTGGCCTCCCCGATCATCTCTTCCTCGGTGCGGAACGGATTGATGAGTGCGACCGGTCCGAAGGGCTCCTCGTTCATGATGGCGGCGCTGAGCGGGATCTCGGACAGCACGGTCGGGGCGTAGTAGTAGCCCCGCGTGCCGATGCGAGCGCCGCCGCTGTGCAGCCGCGCGCCTGCACTGACGGCGCCCCCGATCAGCCGCTCCATCGCCTCGGGGCGGCGCGGGTTGGCCATCGGGCCCATCTGCACGCCCTCCTCCAGTCCGTTACCCACACGCCACTGGCCGGCACGTTGCACGAAACCGCTGAGGAAACCCTCATACACGTCCTGCTGCACGATGAAGCGCGTCGGGGAGATGCAAACCTGCCCCGCGTTGCGGAACTTCGCAGCCACCATCGCATTCAACACCTGCTCGACGTCCACATCGTCGAACACCAGCACCGCGCCGTGTCCGCCGAGTTCCATGGTCGTGCGCTTGCAATCCTCCGCGGCGAGCTTCATGAGGTGCTTCCCCACGACCGTCGAGCCGGTGAAACTCAGCTTGCGAATGATCGGCGAGCGCAGCAGATGGCGCGACACCTCGTCGGGCACGCCGAACACGGCCTGTCCGACTTCCTTCGGCAAGCCGGCATCGAGCAGGCATTGCAGTACCGCCAGCGCCGAGGCCGGCGCTTCCTCGGCCGCCTTGAGAATCACCGAGCAGCCGGCGGCGATGGGCGCGCCGAGCTTGCGGCCGGGATTGCCGATGGGGAAGTTCCAGGGTGCAAAGGCCGCGACGGGCCCGACCGGCTCGCAGACGACCGTCGAGCGCATGCCGGTGGGGCGCACGAGCTGGCGTCCGTAGAGACGGTGACACTCGCCGGCATAGAACTCGAACAGCGTGACGTTCATCATGACTTCGATGCGCGACTCGGCGAGCGTCTTGCCCTCCTCGAGCGTCGCGATGCGCGCGATCTCCTCCTGTCGCTCCCGCAGCAGCCCCGCGGCGCCCGCCAGCACCGCCGCGCGCTGCTGCGGGGCGGCGTCGCGCCACAGGCGAAAGCCCCGCTGCGCGGCAGCGAGCGCGCGGTCGAGATCGGCCGCGTCCGCGAGCGGCAGTGCGCCCAGCGCGGCCCCGCTCGCGGGGTTCACGACCGAGTGCACGCGCCGGTGGCCGACGGGGATCTTTTCCCCATCGATGATCATGTGCAGCTCGGGGTAGCCGACGCCGGATCTCACGGTCTCACGCATGCTGCGTCTCGAGCTGCTCGATCCGCACGACCTCGCGGCCGTAGGGCCGGACGCCGCGCGAGATCGTGAACGCTGCGAGCGGTAGCAGGATCGAAGCCGTCAGCAAAATGCTCTTCCAGAGAGCGCTATCTGCGCCGAAGACGCGTTGCGTGACGCTGCCGATCAGCTGCCCGCCGAACGCTCCGAAGAAAATGAACATGAAGAGGTAGATGGCGGTCACCCGGCCGCGCATGTGGTTCGGCGTGATGCGCTGAATGGCGGCATTCTGCGGCACCGCCGAGGCGAGCCCGCATACCCCGCCCGCAGCCACGCACAAGAGCGCAAGCTCACCCGAGGGCATGAGGGGAGCCGCGATCTCGAACGGTATGATGAGGGCGAAGAGTATCGTGGCGGCGCGCACGTTAGCGTCCTTGTAGCGCTTGGCCAGCCACTCGGTGAACACGGTGCCGACGAAGGCGCCCGCGACCCACGACACCAAGGTGACGACGCTCATCCAGTTGCCGATGCGCTGCGGGCTCCAGCCATAGGTGCGGGCGAGGAACGTAGGGCGCCAGACGCTGAGACCGAGAAACTCGGTGGCGCTGAAGGCGAGGCCGATGAAGAGCGGCAGGTAGACGGCTCGCCGCGTCCAGATCTCGCGCAGCACGGCGCTGAACGGCACGTCCTGCGCCTCCCCCGCGAGTCCGCGCCGCGGCGGCTCCTTGGCGAGCAGCAGGAGCGCGGCGATCACCAAGCCCGGCGCACCGACCATCATGAGCACCCACTGCCAGCCATGAATCGTCAGGCCCATCCAGTGGGTGGATCCCGAGCACATTGCCGCCGATGAACCCCAGCTGCAGGAAGCCGATAGCCCGTGGCAGTCTCGCCGGCGGGAAGTAGTCCGCCAGCATCGAGTACGAGCCCGGGGCGTGCGCCGAGCCGCCCGCGCCGACCAGCATGCGGCTCATGAACAGCTGCACGAAGTTCTGCGCAAGTCCGCCGAGCGCGGTGATGCCGCCGATGAGGGTGATGCCCCCGGCGAGCACGTACTTGCGCGGGTAGAGGTCCACCAGGCGCGCCATCGGGATCCCGACCAGCACGTAGAAGATGATGTTGGCGGGCCCCAGAAGGAAGCCAAGCTGCTCGTCCGTAAGGTGAAAATCGGCCTTGATGTGCTGGGCCATCATGCTGAAGATCTGCGCGTCCAGAAAATTCAGCGCCGTGGCGAGAATGATCACGAAGAGGCCGTAGTAGGCGGCGCTGCGTGCAGGCCACCCCTGCACGCCCGGTGCCACCTCCGCCACCCGACCGATCGCCCCGGGTACCTCCGCGACCATAGCCCCCCCTTCTGTCCATCAGTCGGCAAGCGCCAGACTGTATGTGTTCGATACAATATGACTTGCGACGGTTTGTACTCAAGGGGAATCGCGCATGCAGAACCTGCCAGGCAAAACCGCATTCGTCACGGGGGGCGCAAGCGGCATCGGACTCGGCATTGCCAAGGCCTTGCTCGGCGCAGGGATGAATGTCGTCATCGCGGACATCCGCGAGGACCATCTCGCGGCCGCGACCGCCGAGCTCGGTGCGGCCGAGCGCGTGCTGGCACTGAAACTCGACGTCACCGACCGCGCCGCCTACGCGCGCGCCGCGGACGCCGCCGAGGCGCGCTTCCGCAAGATTCACGTCCTCTGTAACAACGCCGGCGTCGGGGTCGTAGGTCCCACCGAGCTCGCGACCTTCGCCGACTGGGACTGGGTGCTGGGGGTCAATCTTGGCGGCACCGTCAACGGCATCGTCATCCTCCTGCCGCGCATCATGCGGCACGGCGAGGGCGGGCACATCGTCAACACGGCCTCGATGTCGGGGCTCGTGCCGCATCCGGGTGCCACGCTCTACGGGACTTCCAAGGGCGCGGTGGTGAGCATGATCGAATGCATGCGTGCCGAGCTCGAGCCGTACGGCATCATCTGCTCGGCCTTCTGCCCCGGGGCGGTGCAGTCGAACATCGCCGAAGCCGGCAAGACCCGACCGGCGGCACTCGCCGATACCGGCTATGCCGAGAGCGACAAGCGCCGCCAGCAGGGCGGTAATTTCTTTCACCTCTACCGCACGAAGGAAGAGGTCGGCCAGCGGGTGCTGCGGGGGATCCTCGACGACGAGCTCTACATCATGACCCACAGCGAGTTCCGCCAAGGGGTCGAGGATCGCGCGCAGGCCTTGTGCGCGGCCGTGCCCGATCTGCCGGAGAACGAGGAGTACAAGCGCACCTTCAGCTTCCTGTTCCGCAATCCCATCCACGCGGCCGAGACGGCCCG
>WNFQ01003959.1_pt1 | contig 19409 bp, 11 predicted proteins | sample 5400171 | NCBI WGS metagenome assembly WNFQ01 (sample SAMN13153356, study PRJNA577476) | soil metagenome | isolation source: 20 cm soil under Madrone tree | place: USA:California | collected 2016-06-14 | reverse complement strand
CACCGTTTCAAGTAATTGCCTACAATACCCCAGCGACACAGAAGAATTACTTCAAGGATGCAAGCTTCTATCTGCAAGACACTTGGACTTTGACGCACCGCCTTACCTTGAATCTGGGAGTGCGCTACGACCACTTCAATACCTACTATCCTCAGCAGACCACGGATCCTAATGCAACGTTTCCCCAATTGTTCCCGGCAACCACGTATCCAGCATCCGGCAACCTCGTAAATTGGAACACCGCATCAGCTCGGCTTGGTGCGGCATACGATCTGACTGGAAAGGGCGACTCTGTGGTGAGGCTCAGCTACGGCCGCTTCTATATTATGCAGGGGACTGGTTTGGCCGAAACGTCCAATCCAGTTGGATTTGCCGGCCAGGGCTATACTTGGATCGATAGCAATAAGGACGGGATCCCGCAGCAGAGCGAATGGATGGTCCCAAGCCAGCAGGTATTCGCGTTTGGCGGCTCAAGTACGCACATTGACTCGAACATGAGCCGGCCCTACTCAGAACAAATCAGCGCCGCCTACGAGAAACGGCTGTGGCGCGATCTGCGTGTCGGTGTTACATACTACTATCGAACCAAGAAACACCTGATCGGAATTGAGAATTCTGCTGTGTCTGCTTCGGACTACACTCCGATCACGTTGCTGCCCGACCAGAACAATGTCCCGCAACCGATCAAAAATGGACTCACGGGCCAGCCTCTTACCCTTTACAACCTTAATCCGGCTAAACAAACCAATTTCAATTTTGTCGTCACCAATATCCCCAAGCTGGACGACAACGCCTACCATGGCGTTGAATTCACCGCGGTAAAGCGTTTGTCCAACAAATGGCAATTACTCGCCGGGTTCACCGTCCAGCGCCAAAAAGGCGTCTACGGAAGAGGCTTCTCCGATCAAGCAACCAGTGACAACTTCACCGATCCGAATAACGACATCAATCGCAACAACAACTATCTGAATTCCGACGCCACGTATATTTTCAAAGTGGACAGCAGCTATGAATTTCCCTGGAAGATCGGCACCAGCGTAAACTTCCAGCACTACACGGGTTTACCAATACAACCCGTCGAGATCTTTGGCACCAATGGGGGCCTGACCCAGGGCACCGAGACTGTCATTCTTCAGCCGGCAGGAATCCAGCGGCTTCCTAGCGTAAACATGCTGAATTTCCGAATATCACGCGAATTTGTCCTGAATGACCGGTGGCACGTGATACCCGCGGTTGATTTCTTCAACCTCACCAACGCTCAGACTACTGTGGGAGAGAACAACTTCTTTGACCCCACTCCCGCAAACAATACTTATCTGAAACCTTTTCTCACCATCGACCCGTTCGTGACGCGATTTGGTTTGCGATTCACGTTCTAACTGCGTGGGCCTCGCATGAGGCCAGCGCCTTCCCGTTCGGCGGGCTGAGGCTATCATCGAGCTCACCCGCCGGTTGCATGTTTGGAATTCAAGTTTGGATTTGTGTACGCTGGGGGCGCTATGAGGACATGCAAAAAGGCGGTCGGAGTCATCTTCGCGGCGGTGTCTGTTTTTGTGGCTTCTGCTGCGGCTCAGAACAGCGCGAAATCCCCGAAACTGACGATCGAGCAACTAATCGATATCAGGCATCCGACCGACCCGTTGTGGTCGCCCGATGGCAAGCATGTCGTATTTACCTGGGATCGCGCGGGCGTTTCCAATCTCTATGTGTCCAATGCCGATGGCCACGGACAACCGGTTGCCCTGACTTCCTTTCCCGAAGGGCAAGCCGGCGAAGCGTTCTGGAGCCGTGATTCCCAGACCGTCTACTTTCCGCACAACGGCGATCTTTGGCAGGTTGCCATCGGTGGGGGCGCTCCGAAGCCGGTATGGACGACGCCGGCGCACGAATCCGAAATCGTTCCTTCTCCCGACGGCGCCCGTGTCGCTTTCGTGCGCCGCAGTACCGAGGTTGCGGAAGGCGAAGTTCAAATTAGCGATCTCGTGGTGCGCTCGCTGGCCAGCGGAAGCGAGTCCGTGGTGGCGCAAGACAACGTAAGCATTACGCGCCTGATTTGGTCGCCGGACGGCGCCAGCCTTGCCTACACGGCTGGTTTCAAGACCATCAATCACGATGAGACTCCTGGCTATTCTGGCCGGAAAATCATTTACCGGATTTGGGAATATGTTCCCGGGCAGATTTACTCTGTAAAAATCGCGGGAGGCCAGCCGGTGGCGATCGGCACTCCTGGAGAGTACGGCGGCCTTGCCTGGATAGACGCAAGACATCTCGTTTTCGACGGACAGACAAAGGACTTCAAGAAGTATTCGATCTATGTTGTGGACACCGCCGACGGGAAACCCCACTCCATCCACGACATCGCTGAGGAACAATTCTGGAGTATTCCAGACTGGGGCGAAGCCGGGGCCCAGCCTTGGCCATCGGCCGACGGCAAATGGATTGCGTTCCTAAGCGATGAGAACGGCTGGGATCACTTGTACATCATGCCGTCAGCTGGTGGTAAGGCAGTACAAATTACGAAGGGGCACTTCGAAGCGTGGCGCCCCTCGTGGTCCCACGACAGCTCGCGGATTGCATTCGACGCCAATGAGGCAGACAGGCCGGGCGACCGCCACGTCGGCATCGCCAATATCGCCGGCGATCCGTCGCACGCGACGGTAACATACGTCACTGCCGGAAACGGAACCAATATCGAACCGCACTGGTCAGCGGACGACAAATATCTCGTCTACCAACACACCGACACACACAACAGCGCGGACTTCTTCGCGATCGAGGCCAAAGCAAACTCCAAGCCGGTTCGTCTTTCCGACTCCATGCCTGCCGACATCGACAAATCGCAATTCGTCGAGCCGCAGTTCGTGCATTTCCCGGGAGCGGATGGCAAGCCGGTGCCGGGATGGCTCTTTGTGCCGAAGAATCTGGATCGCAGCAAGAAAAACCCGGCGATCATCTGGATTCACGGCGATGGCGTGAATCAAAACTACGATGGCTGGCACGTCCAGCGGAACTATGCCGTCTATTATAGCTTTCACCAGTATTTGCTCCAGCAGGGGTATGTCGTTTTCGCTCCTGACTATCGCGGGAGCATCGGCTACGGGCGAGATTGGCGCAATGGAGTGCACATGGACGTCGGCGGGAAAGATGCCAAGGACGCCTGGATGTCGGCGTATTACTTGAAGACACTGCCCTACGTGGATCCCGACCGGATCGGTGTGTGGGGACTGAGCTACGGCGGATTTTTCACGCTAATCGCGATGACCGATCAACCAAGATTATTTCGGGCCGGCGTGGACGTGGCCGGTGTCGTCGACTACGTGATGTACTACTCCGATCCTTACCATGGCGATTGGACAGCAAGCCGCATCGGAACGCCGGAACAAAACCCACAGGTTTACGGTAACGCTTCACCGATCTCGCATATCGATCGCCTGGAGCGGCCTTTGCTGGTGCTGCACGGGACCTCCGATGTGAACGTCCCCTACCTGGAGTCCGTCTGGCTCATCGACGAAGCGCTCAAAAAGGGAAAAGGTGAATTGCTTTCCTACATGATGTATCCCGGCGAATTCCACTATTTTACTCGTGCGCACATACTTCAGGATGCATGGCACCGCGTGGACGACTTCTTTGCGTTTCACTTGCAAGGCAAGATCAATCGAGCACCCTGAGACTTGCACGTACTCCGAGATGGAAAGAAAAATTTGTGATGTAACATAGGCAACGCTTGGCTGGTTGGCTGAGAACCCTAGTCCCGACCGTCCTGAGCATTTGCTCTTTTGACTTCAGGGCCCAAGTAAAAAATCGCAACTACCAGGAGGTTCCCCGTCGTGCTCAGCCGCAGCCGAAAGTTCTTTTTTGTCTGGATCGTAGTCATGGTGGGTGCCGTCTCATTGAACGCGCAGCAACCGGATGCCGAGGACGAGGACCAGATGAGATTCCGCTTTGTCGGCCCAAAGGTCGGAAATCGCATTGCCGCGATTGCCGGCGTGCCGGGAGATCCGAGCACGTATTACGCCGGCGCGGCTTCCGGTGGCGTTTGGAAGTCAATCGACGGCGGCAATCGTTGGACACCTGTTTTTGACAAGCAGCCTGCCGCAGCCATCGGTGCTCTGGCCGTCGCGCCGTCCGATCCAAGCGTCGTTTGGGCGGGAACCGGTGAAGCCTGGGTGATTCGCGATAGCGACGTGATGGGCAACGGAATTTATAAGTCCACCGACGCCGGGAAAACCTGGACCAACATGGGGCTCCAGGAGACCGGGCGAATCAGCCGTATCGCCGTACACCCCACAAATCCGGACATCGTGTTTGCCTGCGCCCTTGGACGCGCCACCGGGCCTGATGGCTCCACGATGCGATGGACTTGATTGGCGGGAAGGTCTCTCAGAACTTGGCGAGTGCCGCTAGGCCAGCGAACTTCGAGTTGCTTTAGGGTCTTGAATGGGCCCAGACCAAAGTGGGGGCGCGGGTCCCGCGAAGCTCCGAAGCCTGCGCTTGTAGAAACAACATCGTACTGGCTGGCACCGTCCTCGGTGGTCAGCTTGATCTGCGCTCCGATTGCCATTCGGTTGTTCTTGGTGCCCACCAATTGAAAGGTTACCCAGTTATTGGCATTCGAAGTCACATTCCGGAGAATCCTTGTTTTTCCATTCAAGACGGTAACGACGATGTCCATGTGTCCGTCGTTGAACAGATCGCCGATGACTGCGCCGCGATATGGTTCAGCAAGTTGCATGCCGGGACCTGCTTGCGACGTTACATCTTGGAACGTCATTTTGCCCAGGTTTCGGAAGATCGAGTTAGGCTCGGCGTACGTGCGATTGGAGAACTCAGCGATGTTGTCAAGAACGTTGCCGCGTGCAACAAACAGGTCCTTCAAGCCATCGTTGTCAAAGTCGGCGACGCCGTTGGACCAGCCCGACATTTCCAAAGTAGGCCGGGCGAGCCCACTCCGGCCTGTGACATCGATAAAGATGCCGTTGCCGCGATTACGGAACAGGGGAAAGGTCTCCAGTTCGGTCGCGGTGTGCCAGATGTCCGGTAGGCCGTCGTTGTCCAGATCGCGAAACTCGGCCCCCATCCCTGAGACAGCCTTGCCGTTTTCCGAATAAGCCACCCCGACATCCATCGCGACCTCTTCAAAGGCTTTGCCCTTAAGGTTGTGGAAGAGCGAATTCGCCATGTTGTCGTTAGCGACAAAAATGTCAATGAAGCCGTCCCCATCATAATCATTGAAACCCACGCCCATGCCCTTGCCTAACCTCTTGGAGATGCCAGTCTCGTCAGAAACGTCCGTGAATGTGCCGTCGCCGTTATTGCGGTAAAGTGTGGATGGGAGCGGCTCGTAAAACTTAGGGTGGCAGTAAGCCCGCAAGCGCCCTCCGCTTAGACATACGGGATCTTTGTTGACTTCCCAACGGCAGTAATTCGACACAAACAAATCCAGCTTGCCATCGTTGTTGTAGTCCAGCCAGCCGGCAGCAGCGCTCCACATCTTCTGGCCCTTATAGACTGGTGTGCCGACGCCTGCCTTGTCCGTGACGTCGGCGAAGGTTCCGTCCCCGCTATTTCGGTAAAGATGATTCTTGGTAACGCTGGCGACGTAAATATCCTGCCAACCGTCGTTATCAAAGTCGCCGATGGCGACGCCCATGTCGTAGCCATCGCCGACCAGTCCGGCTTTCTCTGTGACGTCCGTGAATGTGCCGTCATGGTTGTTGTGGAAAAGGCGGTTGTAGAATTTCGGGGACTCTTTCTTGAGGGACGGAATCGCCGCTCCGTTTATGAGGAAGATATCCAGGTATCCGTCGTTGTCGTAATCGATTAGACCAATGCCGGAGATCATTGTCTCCGGCTGGTTTTTGTTCGGAGTTGGAGAACTGTCCGTCACGAAGTCCAGCCCCGAACGGCTGGTAATGTCTTCAAAACGTATGCTGTTCTTGTCTGTTTGTGCCCCAATCACGATAGTTACCGTGAGAGCAACGATCGCCGCAACAGAGAGGACTAGAGAAAGGAATAACCGAATCATCGCCGAAGCTGAGTTTAGCATGGCGTGTCTCGAATTTGCCCGCTATCGGTCGGCGGCGTCGGTCAATGCTTTCAGACGCTCGAACTCTGCTCGCTCGCGCGCGGCTTCTCCGTTGCGCCCTGCCTCAGACAAAGCTTGAGAAAGCGCAAAGTGCGCGTCGGGGCTGCCAGGAGCCAACTTAACTGCCGTTTTCAACTCTTGCAGAGCGCGATCCGTTTTTCCAAGCGCCAGCCATAGCCTGCCGCAAGCTACGTGCGCGACAAAGTTCTCCGGCACCAAGGCGACCGCCTCTTTGGCATACCTCAAGCCCTGCTCGTAATCGGCGGTACGCAGGAATTCCAGGGCAAGTTGAATCCGGGCGGCGTCGTGAGAGGGGGAGAGTTCGATTTCGCGGCGAAATTCTTCAATGGCTAGAGGGGGATGCTCCTTAAGCAGAAACACGCCATACGCGTAGTGCACACCGGGTTCTGAGGGGTATAGGGTCAACAGCTGTTTGAACTCCGTTTCGGCAGCGACGCGGTCCTGTAAGGCGATCAGCGCCTGCGCGCGGCCCGCCAGATGGACCGCAGGGATTTGCAATGCTGCGAGATCGGAAGGGAGCTTCGGAATGCGCAGCGCCGCGATTCCAAAAGCGTCCAGCAGCTTCAGATCTCCCAACACGGCATCTTTGGGAGCCTCTAGGTGCGCGGCAGCAATCTGATCGGCGACCAAAGTCAAGCGCTCGAGTGCAATTTCTGGTTGACCCAACCGAGTGTTCAGGATGCCTTCGTGAAACAGCACACTTCGGATGAAGTCTGGGTCGGTTCCTAAGCCGAGCTTGCTGCCGCGTTCCAACGCCGGAAGTGCTCTGGTGTAATGCTTAAGTTGAAATTCGGTCAGGCCGAGCATGGCGAACCCAGGTCCCGGCTGTTTCCTTTCGACGAAAGTGAAGTGCGCGAAAGCATCGCGCGCTTCCCGGAAGCGCCCTGCATCGAATAGGAGAGTTCCGAGATGCCACCAGCCCTCCGGCCAGTCAGGCCGAAGTTTAGTGGCGCGGCCATACAGCCGAATGGCTTCCGGGACGCGCTCCGAGTCCATTGCTGCCTGTGCGCGCTCCGCCAGCTTCTCGAATGATTCGGGATTTGCATCCTGCCCCTGCCTGTCGTCAGTCGTCGGGGTGCGGATTACCGGAGACTTGCTGATTTCGCTAAGGCAACCGAAGGGCTCCCAATGCGAACGCGCGATAATCACAGTCTTGTACGGTGCGATCCGACAAAACGAAAAAATAACAGCAAGAACTATTTTTTGATTCTCAATGTTCATTTCGAAGAGTGTGCGGCCTCCGTTGTGGAGTTGCGTGGAACTGGCCTTTCTAATCCCTCTAACATCTAACAATCGATGGGCTACTTCAAGGCCGTGTCATGTGGCTGCCATCGGGCGAAGAAGATCGCCATGGGCTGAACGTGCCCGGAGATCACTTGGTGGAGCGTGAAAATTCCCAGGGAAAGCTAGAAAAGATCGTTCGCACTGTATTACATTGTTTCTGTAACTGTTAGCAACGTTCCGGCGGGAGGTCTGAATCATGAAACGGCACTTCGTTTTTCTCACCGCATTTCTGCTGGGTGGTTCGAGCTTGGTGGCCCAGGGGCAATCACAGCGAGACACTTCGGGGCAAGCTACCCCGGCGGCTGTTCGTTCGTCCGCGGAAGAAGTTGTACTCGACATGGTATTCCGCGACAAGAAGGGCAGAACAATCCGGGGTATTCGACCAGAGGAAATTCATGTTTCTGAGGATGGCATCGAGCAAAAGCTGACATCGTTCCGGGTAGTAGAGGGAAAGACTGCCGAGTCAGTAAGCGCGCCCAAATCCGCGGGAAACGAGTCACTCTCAGTGGACCCGATGCGGGAGGTCCGCCTGGTCACACTCGTTTTTGAAGGACTAGACCAAGAGGGGAAACGGTTCTTCCGCCAAGCGCTGAAGGACATTCTTGACATGGCGCCGGAGCCGAACCTGTATTACTCGATTCTGACCGTCGATCAGAAGCTGCACATCATCCAGCCCTTCACCGCCGATCACTCCGCATTGCTGAAGAGTGTCGATAAGTCATCAATGTGGTCCTTTATGCAGTACTCGAATAATTCAACTGAAGTGAAAGCCGAGTTGAGGGAAATCCTTTCCCAGGGCGAGCCGCAGTTGCAGGGCACCTCGGGAGCCGGATCAGGAGGCGGGCCGAGTCAGTCCCAGGTTCAAAGCTCTGTCAATTACAGAATGGCGAAAATCCAATTCGACATGCTTCAGGCTGCGGATTCCGCTGACCGCGAGTACAACGCCCGCGCGACGATAGATGCATTGATGGCGTTGGTGCGTGCACAGTCAGAGCTGCCGGGCCGCAAAGTGATTTTGTATTTCAACCCTTGGCTGTTCATCCCGGAGACAGTTAAGGAGCAATATAGCAACCTGATCAGCATGGCGAATCGCGCTAACGTCAGCTTCTACACTGTTGACCCCAAAGGCTTGGTGACTTGGAGCCAGGGCAGCAATGGCCGCGATTGGCTCAACGGTGCTACTGGGGAGATCCGATCGCAGCAGATGAAAGGGGGCGTCGGGGAGGTATCCACCGGGCAGGCACGCGCTGCGGAAACGGCCGAAGGCGCTCTGCGGGCCAATCCCCTGCTCTGGCTCCGCGACCTCGCCCAGCAGACTGGCGGCACGGCCATCGCTGAGACGAACGATTATAAGGCACCCCTTCGAGTTGCCATGGATGAAGTGCGCACCTACTACGAGGCCGCCTACGCCCCTCATATAGCGGTGTACGACGGCAAATTCCGCAGAATCTCAGTCCGCGTGGACCGGCCTGAAATCACTGTCCACACCCGAAGCGGATACTTCGCCTTGCCACAGCTCAAGGGTGGGCAGCAGTTGTACGCCTATGAGATGCCGCTAATGAATGCCTTGAACGCCACGTCGCCTCCTCTGGATGTGGCCTTTCAGGCGGGGGCAGAGCGGTTCAATGATCATGGACCGAAAGTCGAGTACATGGTGACGTTGGAAGCTCCCCTCAATGGACTGACTTTCGCGCCACAGCCAGATCAAAAAAACAGCGCGGTCGGTGCGGCGCTACTTGCCGTCTTGAAGAACTCCAACGGCGAAATCGTTGAGAAGTTTAGCAAGGACTTTGCCGTCCAGGTTGCGCTCGACAAGGTGGATGCTTACAAGGCCGGAAACCTGGTTCAAACGTTCCGAACTGAACTGCTTCCCGGGGAATATTCCCTGCAGGCCGCCATAATGGATAGAAACGGCAGCAACATCGGAGTAGCCAAGAGCACCGTCACGGTCCCGCAACCCTCCAGCAAGCTGTCCATGAGTGACGTGGTGGTAATACGTAGGACTGACTCCCTGAAAGATAGCAAACAGACCCTGGATGCGTTTTATTTCCCCGGCGGCAAGGTCGTACCCGCTCTCACTCGCACACTCAAAGGTGGGCCTGGAAATGTTCTGCCTTTCTACTTTGCTGTGTATCCGGATCGCGGAGTTAAGGATGCTCCGAAGCTCACAATGTCCTTCTACAGGGAAGGACAGTATCTGGGCGCGGCAGAGGCGCCGCTGCCAGACATGCAACAGGACGGACGAATTCCCTACATCGCAAACTTACCTGCGGATAAATTCACCCCTGGTGCATACGAGATCCACATCGGGGTCACTCAAGGCAGCTCCAAGGCCGAGGAGAAACTTAAACTTCAGGTGAACTAACGGACTTGGAGAACGTCCGACAATGACGATCACTCGCCGCAGGTTTACGCAGTTGGGTTTGCGGACTGCGTTTTCCCTCAGCAGTCAGTGGCTACTGGCTCAGGGGCTTTCCACGCACAGAGCTAAGCCATTGCCGAGAACTGCGCCCTCCGGCCGCCCTTTCCATGCCCGATTTGTGGATGTAGCGCAGGATGCGGGTATGCACGCGCCGGTCATCTATGGCGGCGTAGAGCAAACAAAGTACATTGTCGAAACGACTGGGTGCGGCTGCGCGTTCATCGACTACGACAACGACGGCTGGATGGACATTTTCATTTTGTCGGGCACGCGGCTTGAGAACCCCCCAGACGGTGCCACCAATCGTCTTTACAAGAACAATCGTGATGGCACTTTCACGGACGTCACAAAAAAAGCAGGACTGCATTCGGTTGGTTGGGCTTGTGGCGTTTGCGTTGGTGACTATAACAACGACGGGTTTGATGACATTTTTTGCACACGCTTCGGGCAAAATATTCTCTACCGCAATAACGGTGATGGCACCTTTACGGATTGCACTAGACAGGCTGGGCTTTGGAGCCCGGAGCAGCGCTGGGGCGCAGGTTGCAGCTTTGTAGACTATGATCGCGACGGGAACCTCGACCTATTCTTTTCCAACTACGTGCAGTTTTCCTTTGAGCAGGCGCCGGTGCCTGGGCAAAACAACAGCTGCATCTGGCTCGGAATTCCCGTTGCTTGCGGGCCGCGCGGCCTACCCACCGGCAGGCCTTGGCTCTATCGCAACAATGGCGACGGGACGTTCACTGATGTGAGCGAGCGCGCCGGCATCGCGCAAGCGGCTTCAAGTTACGGCCTGACAGTGGCGGCAGCCGATTTCGATGAAGATGGCTGGCCGGACATTTACGTCGCTTGTGATGCCACACCAAGCCTCCTTTTCATGAACAATCGTGATGGAACCTTTAGCGAAGAGGGCATCCTGCGGGGCGCGGGCATCTCGATCTTTTTAAGACGCACTTCGCCGACGATAGGAACATTCTTTATCACAACGATGGAAAGGCCTACTTTCAGGACGCCACAGTGTCCTCACGCCTCGGCGTCGAAACCCGTTACGTGTGTTGGGGCGCGGGGATTGTGGATCTGGATAACGATGGCTATCCAGACTTGTTTATGACCACAGGTCACGTGGATCCCCATATTGAAAAAAAACTCTCGCAATATCCCAACAAGACTCCTCGGGCGGTTTTCCGGAACTTGGGGCAAGGCGTATTTGAGGAGCTGATTGACGAAGCAGGGCCCGGCGTGGCCGCCCAGCATTGCAGCCGCGGCTGCGCTTTCGGGGATTTCGATAATGATGGCGATGTTGACATCGTTGTCGTCAACCTTAACGAACCGCCGTCGCTTTTGCGCAACGACCTCACAGGGAAGTCCCACTGGATTAAGGTTAAGCTCGAAGGCACAAAATCCAATCGCACTGCCATCGGAGCTCGCGTCTTGGCGCATTATGGCGGAAAGACCCAGGCGCAAGCCGTGCTCAGTCAGTCCAGCTTCTTCTCTTGTAACGATCCCCGGTTGCACTTCGGGCTGGGGACATCGGCCTCAGCTGATATTGAGATATTTTGGCCGAGCGGCCTACATGAAAGATACAAAGGCATGTCGGCCAATCGACTGCTGACAATTCGAGAAGGGGTGGGCATAGTGCCCAATCGCGGTTGGTCCAGGTCGTGATGGAAGCATTGCGGGATTCCGGGCTGGGGGCTAGCCCCTAACACACACCTGCAGTCGCGGGGGAAGCTGTAGAGTCAAATGAAGCCCATCGGTTACGCTCCGGTTATACTGCCTTGGGAGCCACAACAGTGATGCGTTGGTGGATGCTGGGGTGCTTGCTTTGGGCATGCTTCGCGCAGGCACAAGATAAGTCTGGGCAGCAGGCATTAAGCCGGGCCGTCGAGCTGCACCAGTCGGGACGCTACGCCGAAGCGATTACCGAGTATCAAGTCTATTTGAAAGCCCATCCGGAAGCTGCCGCCGTTCGCTCAAATCTGGGTGCGGCGCTGGCTCACGAGGGCCGCTACACCGAAGCCATTCGGGAATACGCGCAGGCCTTAGCGGCACAGCCAACCAACTACGGGATCCGCTTCAACCTTGCTCTAGCCTACTACAAAACGGGCGAAATCAAACAGGCCGTCAAAGAGTTCGAAGCGGTCTACGCGATTCAGCCAGTGGACGCGCACGAGCGGACGCAACTTACGCTGCTGCTTTCGGAATGCTACCTTCGCCAGGGCGAAGATGGGCGTGTGGTGGCGCTGCTGGATCCCCTGGCCGACACCGATCCGAGCAACCTCGCTCTGGCTTATCTGCTTGGTACCGCGTTGCTTCACCAGGGGCGAGACGAGCGCGGAGCGCTCATGATCGAGCGCATCTTGCGGAATGGGGGTACTGCCGAGGCCCACATGCTGATGGCCTTCACCCGCATGAAAGCGAACGACAAGAAGGGTGCTATGGCGGAGGTGGACCGGACTCTCGCGCTGAATCCGAATCTGCCGGAGGCGTACAGTCTGCGAGGGAGATTGGAATTTCTCGTGGCCAACCTGGATGGCGCTGAGGCGGCGTTCCGCAAAGCGTTGACTCTGGATCCGACTGCCTTTGACGCCCTTCTGTGGTTGGGGACGCTTCTTCGGCAGGAGGGCAAACTCGAGGAAGCACACTCCCGTCTGGAAGAGGCCACACAACTGCAACCGAAAGATATCCGGGTCCGCTATCAGTTGGCTCTGATGCGCTCGGACGAAGGAGATGACCACGCAGCGGCGGCTCTTTTGGAGGCTCTTGTCAAAGATGCGTCGGAGTACATGGAGGCGCATCGCAGCCTCTCAACGATTTACTTTCGTCTGGGGCGCGTGGCCGAAGCCCGGCGTGAGAAGAAGATCGCCGAAGAGATGGACGCCGCGATTCAGGCGAAGGATCAGGCACGGGGTCGGAGTTTGCAGAAATGATCCGATGGATAAGCGTCCTTCTTCTGCTAACGACGGGCTCGAGGCAGAGCGAGCCTCCAACATTTGAAGAGCTTTCCACCAGAGCACGGCAGGCCTACGAAGCGGATCACCCAGAGGAGGCCGCGCAACTCTACGGCCGGGCCGTCAAGCTGCGTCCCGACTGGACCCAAGGGTGGTGGGCACTCGGGATGATCGAATACGAGCGCGACCGATATGCGGAGTGCCGCGATGCATTAACCCGAATGGTCGAGTTGGATACCTCGGCCGCTCCGGGCTGGGCGCTGCTTGGGTTATGCGAATTCCGCACCAAGCAAGATGATGTTGCATTCGAGCATCTGAAAAAAGCCCACATGTTGGTGCCGGTAACCCAGGGCGGGGGGCCGTTGCTGGACATGGCTGATTACCATCTGGCCTTGATACTGAATCAGCGGGGCGCTTTCGAGGTGGCCCAGGAAATTCTCATGCGCATTGCAAGAAAAGTTCACACTAACCCAGAGATGACGTTTGCCTCCGGCTTGCCATCACTGCGTATGCCAATCCTGCCTTCGGACGTGCCGGCGAACCAGCGTGACGTCGTAGCCATGGCCGGCAAGGCTTTCTGGGATCTGGCGACTCAGCCGCCCGACGAAGCTGAAGCTGACTTCAAAGCGCTGGCTTCCAAATACCCGAAGTTCCCCAGCGTGCATTATTTTTATGGCACATACCTGGCAGCCCGGGATCCCGAACGGTGTGCGCCAGAGTTTCTGCATGAGCTAATCATCACTCCCGATAGCGTGCCCGCCCGGGTTCAGCTGACGTTGCGCTATGTTCTCGAGGGCAAGCTGGATGAGGCGCTGAAATTCGCTCGAGAGGCAGTGGCGCTGAGTCCTGATTCTGTTGGAGCGCAGCTGGCGCTGGCCAAGACGCTCCGAACCCAAGGCGATAACGAGGCTGCTTTGGCAGCCCTCTTGGCGGCGAAGCGCCTCGACCCGGTGAGTGCGGCAATCCGCCTGCAGCTTGTCAACGAGTATCGTGCCCTCGGCCGTATCGAAGAGATGCGGCGTGAAAATGCTGAGTACACTCGCCTCAAGGCAGAGCAGGCAAACTGGCCCTAGCCCTTCGCAATTGAAATTGTCAGTCGACGGTCTCTGGGACACGCCCGAAATCACGCAGACCCTGGAGTGCTAGTACCTCCCAAGAAACTCACCTTGTTTGTCGTTCACAAGAAGAGCCTTAGAGCAAATTGCATCGGCGCAGCATGTCTTTTTTTGATTCACCCGAATCGTTGGGGCAGCAGAAACCACAAAAATTGATGTGAAACATGAAAAAAACGCTTGACAAGCTTTTTAGCGGGTAGTAGAAAACCAGTATCGTGAACGTTAACGGTAAGCGCTTTCTCTCCCGAGTGAGCGCTTGCTGGTGATTCGGGGACTGTGGTGGTTCTCAGGTTCAGACAAAAGGGGGATTCTTCTTCGATGACTCCTACATTGCGACTCTCCTTGTGCAATACCGATTTTCTCCGCAAAGTTCAGGTCGTGGCAGTTGTGCTTTTGGCCGCGGTCCTTGCAACTCTTGTTTTGCCGATTCAGCCGTCGGCGCTCGCGCAGACAACCAGCGCGACGCTGACCGGAACTGTTTTTGACGCGTCTGGCGCGGTCGTTGGCAATGCGACCGTCACCCTGAAGAATGAGGCGAGCGGTGACTTGCGCGCCACGGTAAGCAATGGCGAAGGTTATTTTAGCTTCGCTGCCGTCCCACCTGGCACATACTCGGTCATCGTGGAAAAAGACGGTTTTCGCGCCTGGGAAGCAAAATCCGTTGCTCTCAACTCTGACGATAAGCGGAATGTGTCGGGAATTAAACTCACCCCTGGCGCGAAGTCGGAGACTGTGGTTGTCGAAGCCGCCGACACCCAGATCACTCCGACGGACACTGGCGAGAAATCAACCCTCATCAACCAAAAAATCCTGCAGAACGTCGCCATCGTTGGTCAGAATGCCGCCGAGTTCGTCAAGATCATGCCAGGCATGGCTTTTACAGGTGGAGTCGTCAACCAAAGCTCCTATGCCGCATCGGATGAACGCACCGGCTCGGGCCCGGTTGGCAGTTTTTCGGCGAACGGCACCCGCACCGCTGCCCTCGACATCACTTCGGACGGCGCTCATATCATTGACCCAGGATGCAACTGCGGTCAGGCCATGAACACCAACGCCGATATGACGGCGGAACTCAAAGTAATGACCTCAAACTTTGGCGCGGATGAGTCCAAAGGGCCGGTGGTGATCAGTGCTATTGGCAAGTCGGGCGGCCAGCAGTTCCACGGGGAAGCTTACCTTTACGCTCGCTATTTCACGTTGAATGCCAACGACCCTCAAAACAAGAACTCGAGTATTGCGCGGCCGGAGACAAAGTATTTCTATCCGGGATTCCAAATCGGTGGTCCGGTTATCCTGCCGCACACGGGCTTTAACCGGGGTCGCGACAAGATGTTCTTCTTCTTTGGAACCGAGTACTACAAGCAGGACGTCGACAACGGCGTCTACCATGCGGTGGTTCCAACTGCCGCGATGCGGCAAGGGAACTTCGCTGCGCTAGCGGCGAGCCCGCCTAACGGTCTTGGATGCCCTTATTACACGTTAAATGCTGGTGGTAAGGACTATACGCGGCATACCGAGAACTGCTACATAAGTGCCCTAAACGGATACGCGGCTGCCGGCTTCCCGGGCGGCCCCAATTTCCAAACGATAACCCTTCCAACACCGGGCGACCCGACAAACCCGACAAAAAACTACTCAACTGGGGTCATGATCCCGGGTATGGCCGATCCAAACGGACAGATTCTGACGAATCTCTATCCCCTGGCAAGCCAGGACCCAAGTAAACCAGGGGCGGGTGGCTTCAATTACGCCAACGGTCAAACGCGCTATTCAAATATGTTGCAGTTTCGGGGACGCGTCGATTATAACTTCACTCAGTCTTTGAAACTGTATGTCTCCTATAACCACCAGCACGATAGCGCGCTGAACAGCTTGGATGTGCTCTGGGGCTCGGGGGGGAACAGTTGGGCAGCGCCAACCACACCCTACCCCACACCCCTTGTCGAAGCAACTACTTCTGACGTCGTTACGGCAAACCTGACGAAGGTAATCAATCCTTCTCTCACCAACGAATTGGTTTTCAGTTACACGTACTTGAACCTGCCGAACAGTTTCAAGGATCCGGCCAAGGTGGAGCGCTCGTCGCTCGGCCTCAACTACAACCTGCTCTTCACCCACCCTGATCCGCAACACCTGATCTTCCCCCAGATGACCGGGTGGGGTGATGGCATTTCGAACATGCTCAACACCGGATTTGAACTAAATGGTACCGTTTTCGCCAAGAAGACTCTGCCGTCCGTGGCGGACAATCTGATCAAGGTCTGGAAAACTCACACTACCAAGTTCGGCTTCTACTGGGAGCGTACTTGGAACGAACAACCCGGCAACTCTGCAGTTAACGGCTCGATGATCTTTAGCAACTGGGGGTCAGGTTCCACGGGCAACGCCTACTCAGACATGCTCATGGGCCAGACCACCCAGTACTCGGAGCAGAATTTCGACGTCGTTCCCGCGTTCCGTTACATAACGGCGGAATTCTACGCGACAGATTCTTGGAAGATTTCCCGTCGCTTGACTTTAGACTACGGCATGCGCTTCTCGCACTTGGGGCCGTGGAGTGACACGACCGGTTATGGCTTTGCCACTTGGTATCCGAACTTGTACAGTGCAGGCACTGGCGGTTCGGTGAACGGGGCTACTTTCCCCGGTGTTGAGTGGAATAAGATTCATTCCGCAACGCCACTTTCGGGTTCGGGAAGCCGGTTGTTCTTCTACAATCCGCGCGTGGGTTTTGCTTGGGATGTTTTTGGCACGGGCAAGACAGTGCTGCGCGGTGGATATGGTATGTACCACTTCCATGATGAGCAAAATGTGCAGAATGGTGCTTACGGCATCGTTCGTGGATCGTTCGCGTCCCCGACGTTGTGGAGTCCCACGATCGCGTCGCTTGGACCCAGCCTTGCTACCTTAAGTGCGCCGAGCGGAGTCACAGTTTTGGATCCCCAAGACAGCCAGGAGCCGCGAACCCAGAGCTACAGCTTCACTCTGGCTGAACGGCTGCCCTGGAAAAGCCAGTTGGAAGTCGCTTACGTTGGCAGCAAATCCGATTATCTAAGCAACTGGAACAACAACTTTGACCAGATCAACGACATTGGCTCGGTCGGAATGTTCAATGCAGCCGTTTGTGGTGCGACGGCAAATTCAACCGGAACGAACGTCTGCGGCTGGTTGCCGAACTGTGATCCCACAGTCATCAACGGTAGTGGTAGTTCTTGTGATCATCCAGATGGTAATCATTCGAGTGGATACGCTACCGGTCAGACACAAAACGCGCGCCCGCTCCAGTCTGGTCCTTGCGTCACCGCGAACAATTGCCTCGGCACCGTGAAGATCATTGACCACAAGATGTATTCCAATTACAACAGCTTACAGGTCACTTGGAACAAACAGTCCGGGCCGCTAACGTTTCTGTCCAATTACACCTTCAGCAAGGCGCTTGGTATTCGTGGTGAGGGTGGCGCGGCCAGTGGCGATCCTACGGTTCTCCGGAACAACTACGGAACGCTTCCGAACAATCGGACGCACATATTCAACGTCGCCTATGTCTATGAGTTCCCCAAGGTCGCAAACGCCAGTCGGCTCGTGAAGAATTTGGCCAACGGCTGGCAGATCTCTGGCATCGCGCAGTACCAGACTGGAGCAGATTTGCAGGCTTCTGTCAGCTCCAATTTCGGCTACTCCGCCTTTATTCCTGCCGGCACAACATTCATGGGCAAGACGCTGGCAGTGCCTATTCAGGCTAGCAGCTCGAACGTGATTGGATCGCCGGATCTCACTTTGATGCCCGCGCTGACCTGCGATCCGCGAAGCGGCCTCAAGGCGCACCAGTACATCAATGGTGCCTGCTTCTCGCCGTTTGCTACGCCTGGCCAGCAGGGTGCCTACATTTTCCCATCACTGACGGGCCCGGGGTTCTTTAATACTGACGTGTCAGTGTTCAAGAATTTCACCTTCGGACCGTCGGAGAACAGGAAGCTTCAGTTCCGCTTCTCCGGCTATAACTTCCTCAACCACCCGAATCGGACGTTTCTCAACGGTGACCAAAACTTGAACCTCACGTTTAACAGCACCGGCACTCTTACGAACTCCAACTTCGGGTACGCCACAAACACAATTGGCCATCGCATCATGCAGGCGATGGTCAAATTCTCCTGGTAATCATTGCATTACGCTAGCTTGAGAGAGGGCGGCTACAGAAGCCGCCCTTTTTTCTTGAACACAGCCACAGGCAGCGCGGAACTACCTGACAGAGCGTCGCACGCAGATTCGATTACAGGTATTCCGTCCTAGCCTCCGTCTTCGGTGACCTCATCCGTCAAGGGAGACTCAGTAAGCAGGAGCTGCAGGGCGCTGACGGAGGATAAAATCGCCTCGATTCGCCAGTACGCTCAGACCTGAGTTCTCCATCGGTCGGCAACGAATCTGGGCACAAGTTTGGGAACAAAACCCTGCCAAACACCATGAAAAACAGTGATACACGACGCACGGAAATGCTAGAAAAGCCAGCTACTTAGCGTTTCTGGATTTAACAGGTTTTTGCGAGAAGCGGGAGGAGATCGAGGATCTGGAGAACCTGATCGAGATCATAAGCGTGGGTCTGTCCCGGCTCGCGCGCGAGCATGGTGGTCAAAACCCCATCGACGGGGTTGGCCCCATCGAACGCTCCTTCATTTTTGGCATAAATGAAGACGGTGCTCAAAACCGGCTTGATATGTTGCAGCGTCGCTTTCGTCAGATCCTTCTTTTTGGCGATCGCGCGCAGCATTCGGCTGGCATCCACGGTACGAAATTCCCGCAAGCGTAGCTCTCCGACGTGATCGCGGATGTGATTGATCCAGATTTCGTGATGGTCCTTGCTGGTGCTTGCTCGACGCTCCTCCTTGGTCCAAGGTAAGTAAGCTCCCTCAACGAAGGCGGTCAGCGTGACTCGCGAATGTGCACTGAACCGATCGCGATTGACGGATAACGGAGACCTGCTTTCACGACGACTCCATCTGCGGGTTAAGCCGCAACCAGTGCGGCTCTCCGCAGTATGATTTTGGGACAATGGACATTTTTCAAGTTGGCCGAGGCATAAGGCAGAGCATTTCTCAATTTCCACCCTACGGCATCGTCATGATGCTGCAAAACTAACATGGTGATCGGCGACAAAACACGAACAAAGGATTTCACAAGCGACCACGGCGCCGCGGGAACCAGCCACTTGGGCAGTTAGTCGTATCTCGTTCATTTGACCAGCCGGCTTTCGCGGCTGAATTGACTTCTCCTCGAACCCCGTTTCTGGATAACTTTCGGTTTGTCGACCATTCGGAAGGAATCGCGTAACCTCGGAAGAGCGCTTGCGCCTTTTTCGCAGATGCGCAGCATTTGCCACCATTTTCATCGTTCGCTCGTGGGCCGAAGGACCATGCCTCATTCATAACGCAGGGCCACCATTGGGTCTACTCGCGCTGCTCTTCTTGCCGGAATCCAGCACGCCAATGCACCGGTCGCCACCAACAACAAGGTCGTGCCCACCAAGGTCTCCGGAT
>WNFQ01001045.1_pt2 | contig 19410 bp, 15 predicted proteins | sample 5400171 | NCBI WGS metagenome assembly WNFQ01 (sample SAMN13153356, study PRJNA577476) | soil metagenome | isolation source: 20 cm soil under Madrone tree | place: USA:California | collected 2016-06-14 | reverse complement strand
CCTGGAACGTGATCGTTTGCGCTGGAACGCCTTCCAATAGGTGCACCAAGTCCGAGTCGTCCTTCGTTCCGCCCCTGTCCAACTGGCTGGTGAAGTGTGCCAACAAGTCGTCATACGTCCGCGCCCCGTCGGCGGAGCGGAAGCACTTGGTATAGTCGTCTGCCAGCGTTTCCAGAGCAACCGCTGCCCGTTTCGGTTGAGATTCGTGAATGCCCGGCAGAGCACGATTCAGCAGAAGGATCGAGTCATCAATGCGCCCGCTCCGGTTCGCCAGCACGCCCGCGAAAAAATCGCGTTCCGGCCCAGGCTGCATGGTTTACAGCTTAGTCTCCAACGCCGACATTCGAAACTCCTTCACCTCTGCATCCGGACTATCTGTGGCATCAGCATTTTTTTGTGGCGGCGCAGCCGCTTGGGCTGCCAGCAGAAAAGTGAAGAGCAGAGCGTGCAGAGCGTGCTTGCGTGTCAGTTCAATGATCACAACTCCGAATTGTAGCGCGGTAATTTCAAACAGCGCAGATCATTGATGAAAACAGGCACGAAGCTGGAAACGGCGGAAACGGCCAAGGAAGACCTACAGCCCATCGGGATCTCCTCTACTCGGAGAGATGCGATGTTACCCCAACAACGAATAGAACCGGTTCCAGAACTGATAACATCGCGGAAACGGAGGAGGTCAGGTCAAATGCTACGTCACATGCTCGAAGAGATCGTACTGGGAGTCGGACTGGTGGCTGCGTTCTTGGTATGGCCAATGCCAACGCCTGCCGCCAATTTACGGAAGGCCGCCCCGAACTTTACTCTCAGCGACTCTAATAGCACCTCTGTCAGATTGGCCGACTACAAAGGCAGGGTAGTCCTTCTTGATTTCTGGGCGACCTGGTGCCACGGGTGCAAGACTGAAATACCCTGGTACATGGAGTTCCAGAATAAATACAAGGACAAAGGACTCTCGGTCATTGGCGTTTCGATGGATGAGGACGGCTGGAAATCGGTTAAGCCATTCCTCGAAGAGAAAAAGGTGAACTACGCTGTCGTGATTGGCAATGAAGACCTGGCAAGGCTATATGCCGTCGACGCGCTACCAGTGACATTGCTGATCGACCGTGACGGTAAGATCGCCGCCTCGTACCCGGGTATGGTAGACAAAGACAACTTCGAGAACGAGATTCGAGTACTCCTTCAGGAGAGGGCCAAGAACGCCGCGAAGTAGTGGGGATTGATTGTTTGACGTTACCTGGTGGCTACACTCACATTCGCAACTAGCGGCGATCGCGAGGTTACGAAGCTACCGTGATTGGTTCTCTTAGGACAACGGTGGGGAGAAGTCCGTCAGGGCAAGAAAAGTGGAGTCGACTTTGTCGACGAGCTTGCCGGCCACTTCAGACTTTTCGTGGACACTCTTCCACTCCGGGTCGTCCTGGAAGGATTCCCAGTTAGCGACTGCGGCTTCGCGGCTGGGATGCTGGAGGATGTAGAAAAGCGTGTTACCCTTCTGCGGCTCATCGAGGGGCGTCCAGTAAGCGACGCTCTTGATTCCATGTCGGTCAAAGAGTTTTAAAGTGTGTTCGCGGAAGCGTGTCAGCAGGTCTTCCAATTTGCCTGGGGCGGCATGATAGACCCGGAGTTCGTAGACCCCGGCTGAGGCTTGCTTAGGATTAGCGCTGTCTTGCTGCAAGGCGGCCCAAAGTGATGCCGGAAGGAAGGTTGCCGCAGGAAGCGCTTGGAGTAAGGTTCGTCTTTTCACGGTAGGCATTCTAGCAGACGGTGAGGTGATGACGACAACAGCGCTTAACCGCGCAGGCGCGCGCTATGGAGTGCTGTTTGCACACCGATGCTTCCGTCTCTGGGTACCCTGCTCCTTCGTGCCATAGAGGCTGGTGCCTCAGTGCCATTGCAAACCCGCAACTGCTGGCTTAACCTCCCCCCCGTAAGAACGCTTCGCCGGTTTCAAGGAAGCCGAGCAATTAGCCCAAGGTTTTTCGGGGGAGGAACCTTGGGCCTAATTTTCGTTTAATGAGGCGCACCGGGAAAGGGCTCCAAAACTCTGAGACTTTGACTCTGAGGAACGGATAGCCCATGAGACCCTATGGGGCAGCAAGTAAAGTGCCCAATTAGGGTGAGGGACGCGGGGAGTGCTCTTCGGGGTCCTTTTTCTGAATTTCGTGCCGATGTTTCAGTGAGTCATTGTTTGCCTCCCCCGTGGGGAGAAGGGCTGTGAGTGAGAAGCGTCTCTTTTGGATTTCGATCATTGTCGTTGAGCTGGTCGCCCTCTACATTGTGTGGAGGCCGTACCGCGATCGCTTCGTGCGGCCGTCCCATCGAATCGCAGTGGCGCCTCCCGTTGTACGACGGCCCGAGACTAAGCCGCCAGAGACTAAGCCGACAGAGACTAAGCCGCCAGCCGTTGTCATCGCGTCTCGCAAGCCTTGGAAGGTTGCGCATCCCAACGCGCTAGCGTCAGAAAAGCGGTTGATTGTGAACGCAAGCCTGAAGGCGCCAGAGCCAATTCCTGCAGCACCGGTACCGGCGTTGGTGCGGCGGACATCCTCGAATCCGCCGGAGAGTTTCTGGTGTGATCTGGCGATGATCGGGTCCAATTGCGACTGTAAAGTCAGGAGCGATGAGCGAGGAAACGATCTGGTGCCATAGACCTTGGCGGACTCTCGCTTAGGCACAGATCTAAGCTGGCCAGGTCTTCGGCCTTCTCACCGACAATGGACCTCAGCGCCTACTGAAGCAGGGGATTGATTGTTGTCGTCAACAAGGCGTCGATAAGATGGAGATGTTACACCGGCAATCCCAGACAAACTCAGGTGCCCGTCACAGATAGCTGAGCCAAGTCCAATCCCGATGCCGACGCCGCAGTTCCATAAACCACAGACAAGGCAGGTAGAGAACTGCCACAGCCAGAATCCACATGGCATAAATGAAAGGCAGACCGTGACCATACCCGACAGGTTTCGTCGCAAAGTCTGCAATCACGGAACCGTGCAGGATAGGCTGGTGAAAGGCTAACGCGACCAGGATAGCCAGGATGTGAATGAGATAGAGATGCAGGACATAGTAAAACATCGGCACCCGGCCAAAAACCAGGAGAATACGACTCAGCCCGCGTTCTGCCTTGGCCTTGTCCAGCACCCCGATCAGGACCAGGGACGGCCCGAGTGTCATGAGCAGGTAGTCGAGAGAAGGCGGATACTTGAGCGTGTTGAAGAATGAAATGACCGTCAACGAAAGCGTCGGCTGAACACTCCATGGGCCAGCAGAACGTGGGTATCCGAACGGCAGCCCGGCGACGCCATTTCCGTAAGAATTGAACACACGGAGCACGAAGAATAGCGTCGTCGCGCAGATCCCGAGTGTCAGAATCCACTTGCGGCGATCGGTCCGGAGCAGCAGGCTTCCAAAAGCAAAACCGACAGCCATGACACCGACCCAAGGGATCAGTACGTACCTCGTGGAGAACTGAAGATGAGCAGTGACCGGAATGCGGCCGGGCGTGTGTAGAAACACCCACAACCAGGAGAACTTCCCAAACGAGGCCGGATTGATGCGATCGAGCAGATTGTGAGTGGCGACCATGCCCAATCCCAGCGCTCCGATCCAGGGCACCGGAAGACGCACGATCAGCGCCATCGCTACCATGCTCCAACCTAAACCCCAGATCACTCCCGCATGCGCCCAGGGGACAAAACCCCACGCGAAGTCGATGACCGTGAACTCGAGGAGTACGAGCCATAAACCACGAGTGAAGAAGAAGCGGGAGACCTGTTGTAATGACTTTCCGCGGCTCGTGGCGAGGAATGCGCCGGTTCCAGCCAGGAAAGCGAATACGGGTGCGCAGAAGTGAGTGACAAAGCGGGTAAAGAAAAGCGCCCCGTTGGTGTGTGCCACGTCTTCAGGGGGAAACCCCGGATAAGCCATGAAGTCCCGAGTGTGATCCAACGCCATGAGGACCATGACGAGTCCACGCAGGACATCCACGGAAACCAACCGTGGAACGGGCGCTCGGAAAAGAGAAGGTTTCGCGCTGACGGTGGTATCTGCCGGGGAAGCGGCCGCGGTTACCATGCCCCATCTCTCCCAGCACATGTCGATTTTTTGTTCATCGTTTCATGTTAGCGGCTGAAACAATCTGGGAGAGTTACGAGATGTCAACAGATTGCAATTAAAACTTCTGGACTTCGTTACAAAATTGAGTGTTACAACAGGTAGGTCTCCCGCTCGATTCGGACGTCAGCGTCTAGCGGGTGAAACGGGTGGCTCTCCAACGGCTAAACGCGGATCGCGAACGCCGATCCTTTCTGGGACATGACTGCAAGCGGTGAGAACAATTCATTCGGTGGGAAGATCTCCGTCAAATTTCTTCAATGCTTTTGTGATCCGGGTCGACACTACCAATCTCGGCCTGTTTCAAACCCGCAGCCTGCTGATGATCGACGCCAATACCGATCTGACCAACGGGCCGAACCCAGTCTCCGTCAGCCCCGTTTCCGCGATCCCATCACCTTCAATAGATACGGCGTGGCATTCCTTACGCTGAAGTAAGACCGTGTGGCGCGGACACTCTTGTTCGCGTCAAGAACTATTCTTCCTCTTCGCCCGTCTGCATGGTCAGGTAGCGCTCGTAGCCCATTTCCTTGATCTGGTGCTGTTGCGCTTCCAGCCAATCCACGTGTTCTTCTTCATCCTTCAGCAGCTTTACCAGCAGATCACGGCTCCCGTTGTCCTTCTCGTCGGTCGCGATCTGTACAGCCGTGTTGTATTGCTTGACTGCCGAAACTTCGAGGTTCAAGTCGCTCTGCAGCATCTGCTGCACGTTACCGCCGACCTTCAGTTCCAAAGGCTGCATGGAAGGTATGCCATCGAGAAACAGGATCCGCTCGATCAGCACCTCGGCATGCTTCATCTCATCGATAGACTGCTTCTTGATGTAGTCGGAGAGTTTCTTGTATCCCCAGTTCTCGCACATTTCGGCGTGCAGAAAATACTGGTTGATGGCGGTCAGCTCTTCCTGTAGTGCAGAGTTCAGCTCTTTGAGTACTTTGGGATTGCCTTTCATAGTGCAGGGAGTATCCCAAAACCGCCGAGCGGAAGCAACCGGACGATTGTCCTGCCCTTGAACTGGCACGCGGCCCGAAGGGCGCCTCGCCGCCGTAATCCGCCCAAAGTGCCTGCTGAACGCCGATTTTCAGCAACTCTCTGGTTCCCGCTGAATCGAATTGGGTGTATCTTTACATCGGCATGCGGCGACGGCTCCCAGGTCTGGCGCGGTATTTGATGGTCGTGTTTTGCGCCACGCTATTTTCGCCAGCCTCATTCGCCTCCGACGGTGCTGTCGTAAAAACGCCCGCGGTCACCCCCGCACCGCCTACCTTTGTCTTCGCTTTCGTCGGAGGCTTTGTCCACACCGACGACTCACGCCACACAGAAGTGCGTTTGATCCAGCGTCTGCGCGAAGAGCACCCCAACGAAATTGAAGGCCGCGTCTTTCGCAATCGCCGTCATTCCGAGGCTTACAAACTTATCCGCCAGCGTCTGGACGCCAATCACGACGGCACTCTTTCCGCAGGAGAGAAACAAAGCGCCCGTATTCTCCTGTTCGGCCACAGCTGGGGAGCGTCCGCCATTGTCTTGCTGGCTCGCCGTCTCGAGCGCGACGGCATTCCCGTGCTGCTCACCGCGCAGGTGGACAGTGTCGCCAAGCCCGGCCAGAACGACTCGGTGATCCCCGCCAACGTTCGCCAGGCTGTGAACTTCTACCAGCCCAACGGACTTATCCACGGCCGCGCCAAGATCACCGCCGCCGATCCCAGCCGCACCCAGATTCTTGGCAATTTCCGCCTGACTTATAAGAGAGATACGGTGGACTGCAGCGGGTATCCCTGGTACGACCTGCTCTTCACCCGAACGCACACCGAAATTGAATGCGATCCCAAAGTCTGGAACCAGATCGAATCTCTGATCCGCAATCAGTTGCCGACGACTGCAACCACCTTGTCCGATAGTTCCACCCCATCCGCGGCAGGCGCGGATTCCACGAACCGCCGATAATTTCCGCATACCTCTCAAGCGAGACGTTGACGCGGGCGTGGAGCCCTCGGAACTCGCCCCAGTACTCTCAACCCCTTGTCATTCCGACGCCAAGCGAAGCGCAGGCAGGAGGAATCCGCGCTTCCCAGGGATCATCCTCCTCAATTCGTGTCGTGGCAGAACAAAAAAGAAAGGGCGATCCTGAGATCGCCCTTTCTTTGGACTACGTTGGATGCGGATTAGAAGCGGTACATCATACCCGTGTTGACGCGAAAGTTGTTCTTGTCAGAGACGTCGGCAAAGCGAAGCACCATCCAGTTGAACTGGATCGCGCGGACCGCGAATCTCTTTTTCCCCACGTCCAGACCGCCGCCAAACATCATCGCCATTCCGCTATCGCCCACGAACCGGCGGCAGCATGGGCGCCGCCGAACAGGGCGTGCGCAAACAGTGCGAAATCGCGCTTGCGGGTTGTGACCACAGGCCCAAACGTCTAGGTATAGAGACTCGAGCCGGACTTATAGACTCCACTGAAGTCGGCAGTTCCGCCCAGCCACGGCCTTGGGCCGCTTTTTTTATTGGAAAGGGGCGGGATGGGTCAGGAAACGTTGGAAGAGATTCGGGAGCGGGCGGACATTCGTCCGGAGAGAGGGAAGCCGCGGACCGGGGCCGGGTTTCGTACTTGCAAGGAGCAGGGAGAGTGAGCGGGACTTTGCTTTATGGCGCGGGCGCGACAGTTGGGATTGAAGGTCGTGAAGCCGTATGGACAATCGGCCTGCCAGAAGCTCGAAATACATCGTCCCACGAGTCGCTACGGCGTTTTGGCCTCTCTGGTGCCTCTGTGTCTCCGTGGTGAAAGCCATCCCTGACGACTAACCACCAACCACTGCCTACTTCAGCACAGTCTCCTGCAGCAACTCCGAACTAATAATCTCCCGAATCTCCGCCCGCTTCTCGCCCAGAGACTGTGCCTGCGCCTTGCCGCCCAGGATCTGGTCGCGCACCGCTTCGGTCTTGGCCATCGCTCCATCGAGCGCTGCCCAGTTCTTGTACTGCACCGCCACGCAAATGTCCCAGTCTTCCGGACCGTTCTTGGTCTGCTTCAAAAAGATTTTGTAGTCGGTCACCAGCCCCTGCTTCTTCTCTTCTTCGATGAACGGCTTGGTCGATTGCCGCAGGCTGGACAGGTAGGCGTCCATCTGCGGCGGCTTTACCCGGATCAACTGGACCCGCCACACCGGTCCCTCGGTGTAATGCTCCTGCGCCCAAATCCCCGGAACGACCAGACACACGAAAGCCAGCAGCCTATAGAGCTTTTTCATGATGAATCTCCATATTTTTAATTCTGAAACGGCGAGGAAGATCATACACTCGAAGTTCTCAGTTCCCGGTTCTCAGTTGTTAGCCATTAGTCGTTAGCCATTAGCCAATGGCTATCAACCATGAGCCAATTTAATGTTGGCGTTTACGTTGGGGGTGCCGCTGATGCCCACACTCCCTACATCGCTTCGGCATGCTATTCGGAAACCGGGGAGTTAGGCTGCCTGCATGGGCCCGGCTACGACACCCTGACGATTCCGAGCACGACCGACTCGGGACAGGCAGTAAAGGCGCTGGTGGTCGAGTTCGTCTCTGGCACGTGCAACTCGGTGCCCGGCGGCGAACTTCTGAGCCCAACTCTCTCCCTAAGACTTCCTTCGGGAGCTGGACCCTATGCCAATGTGTTCGTGCCCGTCATCACTTACTCCGACAGCGGCAGCATTTGGTACGCGTTCTCGGGGCAGACAAAAATCTATGCACCAGCGGGATCAACCATGCAAGTCCGGACCAGCTATCGGACAGCTTTTTCAGCCACGGCCCCCCCACCCTTTTTCTGCAGCATGACAATCGACGGGCATTTCGTGACGGAGTAGAAGGGTTCGTGACTTCACGTGTGGCCATCCGCTCAGAGCAGCGGGCGGAGGGAAATCGGCGGGAAATGAAAAAGGCCTTCCTTTGAAGGAAGGCCTTTGCATGCGAATAAGCGCTGGTCAGCTGCATCCGCTCGTCGACCCGCAACTCATGCACCGGTAGCACGACCCGTTGCGCGTCATAATCGCGCCGCAGTAGTGGCAGCTGGGCGCGTCACCTAGATCGACGATCGCCGACAATGCGTCCGATGCGTGCACCGATCCGGTGTGTGACTCGCGCGAACCGGCCGAGCCCTGCAGATCAACGACGCCTTCCGTAGTCGGCGCGGGTGCGCCACCGGCTCGCAGACGCAGGTTCTCGAACAGCATCTGTTGCTGTCCGGTGAGGAAGCGCAGCTGTAGCCAGCGGAAGATGTAATCCATGATCGACTTGGCAAAGCCGATCTCCGGATTGTGCGACCAGCCGCTCGGCTCAAAGCGTGTGTGCGAGAACTTCTCGCAGAACAACTTCAGCGGCACGCCATGTTGCAGCGCGATCGAGACCGCCAGCGCGAAGCTGTCCATCAAACCGCTGACCGTCGATCCTTCTTTGGCCATGGTGATGAACAGTTCGCCCGGGCTGCCGTCGGGATAAAGTCCGACGGTGATGTAGCCCTCGTGTCCGCCAATGTTGAACTTGTGCGTGATGGACGCCCGCTCCTCCTGCAGCTTGTGCCGCACAGCGCGCGGAGGCCCGTTGAGGTTCTCTTCTTCCTGTTGTGCCGTGGACACTCCTGGCCGCCCATCTTCCTTCTTCGACAAAGCCGTAGCCGAGCCTGCCGCCGACAGAGGCTGCGACTGCTTGCATCCGTCGCGGTAGATGGCGACCGCCTTCAGCCCCAGTTTCCAGGACTGGATGTAAGCCTCCATGATCTCTTCGACCGAAGCCGTGTTGGGAAGATTGACCGTCTTCGATATAGCGCCGGAAATAAACGGCTGAGTCGCCGCCATCATGCGCAGATGCCCCATGTAAGCAATCGACCGCGTCCCCTTAGCCGGCTTGAACGAACAATCAAACACAGCCAGATGCTCGTCTTTAATATGGGGTGCGCCTTCAATGGTCCCGGTAGCATCGATGTAGCTGACCATAGCGTCGGTTTGTTCGTGCGTGTAGCCCAACTTGAAGAGTGCGCCGGGCACAGTGTTATTGACAATCTTAATCATGCCCCCACCGACAAGCTTCTTGTACTTCACCAAGGCTAAATCGGGCTCGACACCGGTAGTATCGCAGTCCATGAAAAATCCAATGGTGCCTGTGGGCGCGAGCACGGTGACTTGGCTGTTGCGGTAGCCGTGTTTTTCGCCGTGGGCCAGGGCTTCGTCCCAGCATTGTTTGCTGGCTTCGTAGAGGGTGCTCGGGACGTTTGACTTGTTTATGTTATTTACGGAGGCGCGGTGCATTCGGATTACATCCAGGAATGGCTCGCGGTTGATGTACCAGCCGGGGCAGGCGGCTCCGGGCATTACGTTGGCTCCGAGGTTGGTTTCGGAGAGATTCTTTTTCGTCGGTTCGGTTGCGGGAACTAGCGGTTCGCATTGTTCGGCTATGCGACTGCTTTGCAGATAAGCTTCACCGCACATGATTGCGGTTACACAGGCGGCATAATCGCGGCCGGCATCGGAGTCGTAGGGCAGACCTGCGGCCATCAACAGGGCGCCTAAGTTGGCGTAGCCCAGGCCTAGCGGGCGATAGTCATGGGAATTCTTGTTGATCATCTCGGTCGGATAGCCGGCGTTGTCGACGATGATTTCCTGCGCGGTGATTAGGATATCTACGGCGTGACGGTAGGCTTCGACGTCGAACGTACCATTGGGAGCGAACTTCACTAAGTTGAGGCTGGCCAAGTTACAGGCGGAGTCATCCAGGAACATGTACTCGCTGCACGGATTACTCGCGTTGATCCGCGCTGTGTTCTTTGAAGTGTGCCAGCGGTTGATGGTCGTGTCGAATTGCATGCCGGGATCGCCGCACTGCCAAGTCGCTTCGCTAACTTTCTTCAGAAGATCTTTCGCCTTGAAGGTGTTGACTACGGCACCGTCGCGGACCGCTCTAGTCGAGAAATCCGTGTCGCGGACTACTGCGTACATGAAGTCATCCGTTACGCGCACGGAGTTGTTGGCGTTCTGGAAGAAGATGGAGCTGTAGGCTTCGGAGTCGGGCGAGGAGCCGTCGTATCCGGCTTGGACCAACGACCAGGCCTTGGCTTCTTCCTTGGCTTTGCACCCGATGAAGCCGACGATATCGGGATGGTCGATGTTGAGGATGACCATCTTGGCGGCACGGCGCGTCTTGCCGCCGGACTTGATTACGCCGGCGAAGGCGTCGAAGCCTTTCATGAAACTAAGCGGGCCGCTGGCGGTGCCTCCGCCACTCAGGCCTTCGGTGGAGGAGCGCAGGGGCGAAAGATTCGTGCCGGTGCCGCTGCCCCACTTGAAGAGCATGCCCTCGGTCTTCGCCAGGGTGAGGATGGAGTCGAGCGAGTCTTTCACCGAATTGATGAAGCAGGCCGAGCATTGCGGAGTCTTGTATCCGGTAACGCCGAATTCGACTTTGGCGGTTTGCGGATTCCAATGCCAGTTCTGAGCGTCGGAGTTAGGCTCGATGCGGTCGCAGCCCACGTTGAACCAAACGGGCGAGTTGAAGGCGGCGTACTGGCGGAGGAGGATGTGGGCCAGTTCGTCGTGGAAAGTCGCGGCGTCTTCGTCGCTGCGGAAGTAGCCGTCTGCCTTGCCCCAGTCGCGGATGGTTTCAGCAACGCGGCTGACCAACTGGCGGACGCCGGTTTCGCGTTCAGGTGTGCCGAGCGTGCCGTGGAGATATTTGCTCGCCACGATGTTGGTGGCCGTCATGGACCAGTCTTTGGGGACCTCGACGTCCTTTTGCTCGAAGATCACGGTGCCCTGGGAGTCGGTGATCTGAGCGGTACGGAGTTCCCATTCGATCTCGTTGTAGGGAGAAGCGCCCGCTTTCGTGAAACGGCGGCGGAACTGCAGGCCAAGGGCCTTCTTTCTGGTTTCGAGGGCCGCTGGGGATTCGGGACTCTTGGTCTTGAGTTTTTCGGTCACTTCTGGCATTCGGTTTCTCCTACATTAGATTCTACGGAACCGGGGGTCGATCTTTTTACCTACTGTCGGCTCTTCGGCCGCTCGTGTGGCTTTCAGCCGTCCCTAGGGGACGGGAATTATTTCGGTCTTCGCCCCGTCACTGAACTGGCGAGCTATTTTCCTACTAGAAGCCTGCCGGCAGAGACGGGGGCTTGCTCGGCGGATCTTCTTCTCTGGCTGCGACTCGGTTGGCAGCCGACGGCGCTGCGACTTCCACCTGCTGGGAGACGTCGGTGGCCACGGCAAAGTCTTTGCCGAACTCTTTGCCGAATCCGGTGGCGATTTCCGTGGAGGAGGTTAGCCAGCGATTTAGAGACTCGCAGGCGACCTGGCGCTGCTTCGGGTCGGCCACCAGGGCGAAACGTACGAAGCAGTTACCGCTCGACAGCCGCGCGCTGAGCGGATTTCGCGGAGCGAACAGACGACTCAGAGCCACGCACAGGTCTTCGGTTTCGGAGACCTGAAAGACCGCCAGCAGCCGCTTGCCGCTGGCCGATGGCAATTCGCCAGGGGCAATCACTTCTTCGCCGAGAGCGTAAAGACCTGCGGCGCTCGGCACCAGCAGCAGACTGAAGCTGGACTCACAGCGGAACCACCGCGACCATTCCAGGCGACGGTGGTCCAGCGCGGCAACAAAGCCGTGGCGGGCCAGCGAATCGGCGACCATGCGGGCTAGGTCTTCCATCGGGGCTCCGAACTTCAGGTCTAGGTCTTAGGTCTCAGGTGTCAGGTCTGACTGGACACCTTGGCCTACTTTTTCAAAATAGCCTGCAACCGCAGTCATTCTTGGTGACGGCTTCATTGGCCTCAGTCCTCCACTGCGGAACTGAGAACCGAGAACTGAATGAATGAACTCGAATTTTCAAGCTAGCGTTCCCCCAGGGGATGTCCGGGTACCGCCCGAACGGGGGAACGGCCACCGCATTTGCTTCGTCCGTGAGGACGTTCGCGTAGGTTTTCCTGGTGATCGTTCCACCGGAAAACCCGGTTTGCGGACGACTCGGGTCACCTCGGCCTGAGGTCGTCCCTGTTTTTCCCTGACTTGCCGCCGTTGCCGGGAGCAAGAATTCATGCCTTATGGGATCGCAACAGTACGCCTGTATGTTGGGCCTGTCAAGAGGGTAGCCCTACCTATTGTATCCCAAGCAATTAACCTGCAAGATGCATACGGATTTCCACAGGGGTAAATTCGGCATCAGCTTTGGGGTCTAGGGTTTAGACCTTAGCGTCGAGCCCTGTGAATAAGTCTGTGCATTTTGTCGAGTTCTCAGTTCCCAGCTCCAATCCTCAGTTTTCGGCTCTTAGTTCTCCGATACAAGTTTCGGTTGGAAGACAGCGTGGTGCTTACGCACCCCGCCGACGGGCGAGCACGCCCGTCGCTCCATCGCGGGGGCGCTTTCGTTGAGGGTGGTGACCAGTTAACTTAGGCCACAAAGGCGCCACCAGGGGAGGCGCGGCGTCGAACCGGAGGCGCGGACGATCGAGACGATGCGTTCGCTCGCGCAAGCGGCGTCCACGATTCGACTGCGTGGGTCATGGGGACATAGATGTCCTCGAAAATTTCACGGGGAGCGATGCGCTGCGAGCCGTCGGAGGACAGGACCAGGTAGTCACCTTTCTGCCCGGAGTGCTCGCGTCCGATAGCGTCGATGAAGGTAAGAGGCGCATCGAGTTGCCTGGCTTTGATCAGAAAACGCGTGCGATAGGTGATCCATTCACTAGCCATACTTCTCACTGGTCTTCATCCTTCGGGGGAGGAATGAAGAAGAATGTAGGGACAATTGTCGATTAACAATTGCCAATTTTCGTTTGCAGAACGCAGAAGAGAAGCGCTGGCTGGGCGACCGCTCATCTGGCTAGCTGGAGAGTTCCTTCGAGGGTGGGGAGAATCTACTCGCCCTCGCGGCAGGGGTCAATTCCATAAGATTGGTGCAATGCGAAAATCGTGGCCTGCAGATTTGCGCTAAAAACGGAGATCAAGGAAACGATCAAAGAGGGCACGTGAGAGCGCGGGATTGCGCGGGTTGCGGGCACGGCGGGAGTAGGGCAACGGAATCTGATACACTCGCGCGCCGGATTTCCACAGATGAGGCACAGGATTGGAACAATTCTCGAGTTCCGAGTTGCGGAGTCGGCTCCGGGCTTTGGGCTCTGGGCGCTAGGCTCTGGGCTGCGAATTACTGGCCGGGTTGATCTTTCAGTTTCTCTGTACTCTGATCTCAGGTTTGGATCTCCCAGAGCCTAGCGCCCAGAGGCCAAAGCCTAAAGTCGGATTGAGGAGGCGATATGTTTGCATGCCGCATGTTCTTACGTTTACTTGCATTGGTGTGCACGATCGGCGTGTTGATTCCATCGGCTGTTTCGCAGAAAACAAATCGAGCAGAAGCGGCCACGTCAAAGGTCATGTACGTTCGGTGCGGGGTTCTGCTCGACGGCAAGTCGGAACGGGCGCGTTCGAATGCTGTCGTCGAGATCGTGGGCGAGAAGATTGAAAAGATCCTGGATCAGGCGCCGGCCAACGCTGCCAATGTGATTGATCTTTCTGGCGAGACTTGTCTGCCCGGGTTGATCGATACGCATACGCACGTGTTGTTGCAAGGGGACATTACTGCGGCCGACTACGACGAACAATTGCTGAAGCAGTCGCCGGAGTATCGGACGATTCTGGCTACCGTTAATGCACGGCGAGCCCTGGAGTCCGGGTTCACGACCATTCGCGATCTGGAAACCGAAGGCGCGGGCTATGCCGACGTCGATGTGAAGAAGGCCATTAACAACGGCGTGATCCCGGGGCCGCGCATGCAGGTAGCGACTCGCGCTATGGACGTGACGGGATCTTATCCTCTGCTGGGGTATGCGCCGAACGTGCCGGTACCGCATGGGGTGCAGGTGGTCGATGGGGCCGATGGCGGGCGCAAGGCAGTGCGCGAACAGATCATGTACGGCGCGGACTGGATCAAGGTGTACAGCGACCGCAGTTACCGCGTGCGCGAGGATGGCGTGCTCGACGACATTCCGACTTTCACCCTGGAGGAACTGAAGGCGATTGTGGACGAGACGCACCGCGAGCGGCACAAAGCGGCTTCGCACGCGATGGCGCTGCAGGGTGTGCACAACTCGGTGGAGGCTGGTGTCGATTCGATCGAGCATGGGAACTACATAGCCGACGAAGATCTGAAGACCATGGCTTCACGCGGAATTTTTTATGTGCCGACGATTTTTGTGGGGGCTTACGTGGCTGAGGGGCGTGCGGCGGCAGGGGCTCCCGTCTGGGTGAAGATGGTGGCCATTCACGAAGACACGTTTCGGCGAGCGCTCAAGAACGGCGTGAAGATTGCGTTTGGGACCGATGCAGGCGGATTTGCGTGGACGGTGAATCCGGCGAAGGAATTTTCTTATATGGTCAAGTGGGGCATGACACCAGCGCAGGCGATCCGGTCGGCAACCTCTTCAGCGGCGGAATTGCTGGGATGGTCGGATCAGGTGGGGGCGATCGAGGCGGGTAAGTTCGCCGATATCGTCGCTGTCGTGGGAGATCCGCTCCAAGACGTGACTGTACTGGAGAAGGTGGATTTTGTCATGAAGGGGGGAAGCGTGGTTAGGAAACCGTAGGGAGGCTTTGAAAATGGCAGGATTCTCAATGAGTGTCAACGCCTTGATCTCGTCAACCGACGTACATCAATAAAAATGCGAGCCTTGACAGCCTAGAACAAGCCAGCCTAGCTTGGCGGTGTGCAACCTGACTCTCTGATGCAACACTATTCATCGAAGACTGACGATGAACTGCCGGCACTAGCAGCCGACCCCGATTCGCTTCTCCAGGAAGCACGGTCCATACTTGCGGACGAACTATGTCGCCGAAGACGCCCATTCCACTCCGACTGCGCGTGAATCTCAGCCGCCTAATCTCGGAAGCACAGTGGTCGGAAAGGTCTTTCGCACCGTAAGCACGTTGCTCCTGAACCTCGCCATCGCGCTCTTAGGAACAGCCATGATTGAGTCGTCCATCTGGTCACAAGTTGGGCACGCACGTTCATTGCCCGGAGTAGAAGCAAGAGAATGGTTTTTGAGTACCACAATTGCTGCGCCATTGGGCTTTTTCGTTTGTAGACGCTGGCCTAGCAAGAGCGCGGTGTGGGTTTGGATATTGCCAGGTGCGCTTTTCGCATTCCGAGTTTTGCTATACCAGACTGGCAGGAGCAACAGCCTATTGGTTGGCAGCAGCCTCTCGGAACACTTCTTTGCTCCGATGTGCTGAACGACACCGCTGACTGTCAAGACTTCTTGATATTCACGATAACTGCAGCGCGAACTGTGGCATATTCTTGGGAGCCGGGTTGCGTGGCATTTCCAGCGACGCCCAAACAAGATCGGCGTTGCTCGAACGTAGTCACCTCGCAGCGGTCGAGCAACACCCCAGCGGACAGAACCGGATTGCCGTTGCAACTTTCCCGCTATTCCTGAAAACTTCGCCAGTTCGCACGCTCTTGCGGATGGGCTCGAACTGCGCCCCTTAGGCTGGGTCCCAACACTGAGGCTGCCGCGTTACTGAACACACCAGCGAAATCTGGCGAAAATCCTCACTTGGCGGAAGGTTTGCGCGGCGCGTGGCGACGCGAACAGATCGCTGCCATCATCGCGAAATCTTCGCCGATGAGCCTTCCAAGGCCGTGGTTGTTGAAACATCCCCACACTCATTGACCATTCCCCAGGGATTTTACGATCGAATAGCGTCGGCGCGAGAGTTTTCGCGCGCTTGCCGATTGCGTAGGCCGCGAGTCGGCGCAGAAACCCACGAATTCTCCTTCTCTGGGAGTTCCGCGTCGATGAACTAAATTTCTCCGGGCTCGTCTGGTTCGGGTTCCCTCACGGGCACGTCGGGATTTTCGGGACCTTCGGGTGGTGGTTCCTTTACCGGGGGTGGCATGGGTTCTGCCGGATGGCGCAAGTCCGCGGGATGTTCCATGGTCGTTCCTGTGAAGGGCTTGCCGGCGCAAATCACGCCGGCCGTCACATTTTTGTCATCGTAAAGGTGCCGTTGCCGGTGCAGCCGGAACCTCCGGCGAGAATCCAGGTACCGGAGATGGTGTTTCCGCTCACGCTGCCCGTCAGCGTTAGCGTGTTGCCGCCGGGCGATCCGGAGAGGACGCTCATTCCGAATTGGCCGGAGACGTTGCCGTTAAAGTTTCCGCTAAGAGCGAAGGTGCCACTCTCGGTTTCGCCAGAAACGAAGCAGACCGAGTTCGTGGAGAAATGAAAGTTGTTGATGGTCACGGTGCCGCTGTTGCCGGTGGCCAGCAGCGAAGTCGAAAACGCGAACATCTGAACTCCGCTGGTATCGGTCAGCGTGGCGGTCCAGTTTCCGTTGATGTTGCCCGGTTTGTTGCTCGAGCCACAGCCGGCTAGGGTAAGGCCCAATCCCAACAACAGGGTCAAGGCGAGTAATTTCATTAGATGAACCGCTCCTTTGCGGTTTCTGTGGGATGGGGCTAACAGGAGAGATGCGGAATCTCGGGCTGGGGCTGTAAAGGAAAATAGGTAGGGAGCCCGACGGTCGGTCCGGGTGTGAGTGTTCAATGGCAGAGGACAGCAGGCATTAGGCGCTGAAGCGCGAGACATCCGGACGGTTTAGTGGCGCAAGTGAACTTGTGCCCTTCCCGTTCGTGCCGTGCATTCATCGTTCATGCATTCATCTTTCAAAAGAATCTGATGTCCGTTCATCTTTCCGAGTGATTGTCGAACCACGTCAGCACTCGCGTTTCAAACTCTTTTCCGGACGTGCTGATGGTGCCGCAATGGTCGGCGTGCGGAACTTCCCAAAGAGCAATCTCTGAATTGTGCGCGGCGATGCGCTCGCTGTGGCGCACGGGAATGTTGCTGTCGTCCTTTCCGTGAATGAGCAGGATGGGAACCGGCGTGGCTGCTGCCGCCGCTTCGGGAGACACGTCGCGGAGATCAAGGCCATATTTCCAGCGGCCATAGGCGAACACGACTTCAAGGGCTGGTCGGAACAGGGTTCTTCCCAACCACGGTCCGGTGTGAAGGAACTCGCCGACGCGGTCGTAGGCGATCTCGTGGAAGTTGGAGAACGACGATTCAGCCACTGCCGCGCAGAAGTTTGGTTCCTCCGCCACCGCTTGCAGAACTTGGGCGCCGCCCATGGATTCTCCCAGGGCGTAGATGCAGGTGGTTTGCTGATTCTTGAACAGCCATTCGAACCACTCGCGAATGTCCTTGCGCTCGAGCAGGCCGTAGGTCGCGATCGATCCACCGCTCGCGCCGTGGGCGCGGGCATTGGGTTGAAGCACCATGTAATGATGGTTCAGGAGCAACTCGGCGTAGGCGGTCATGCCGATACGGTTGTCGCTCAGGCCGTGCAGCAGGATTACCGCACCTGTATTCGATTGGTTTGGAGTAAGGAGCCAGGCACGGAGCGTGATTTTGTCGGTTGTTTGGATGGAAACGTCCTGTAGATTCGTGCGCTTGGGACTCGGCTGAGGTTAGAGATCGGCGGGCGGGGTGCAGAGTTCCGTCGCATAGAAGCACGCCGACGGCTAGCGTCAAGGTCAGGCGCCCGAGAGCGGTGCCGATGACAAGGCGGCGGATACGCACGCTGGAGAATACGAAATGAGTCCGGGTGTTGTTCCGCGCCGCTGCAGGTTCGTGGACTGCTTATGTTTCAGCCGCCCACACCAGGGCGCGCATTTTTTGTCAAGGTGAACCCGGCGATGAGTCGCCAGCCTATTGTCAGTCGCCCCTACGAGGCTCGATTCGCGGCTCCGTTTCGGCCCTGGTTCGTGGCTCATCCGCCCTGCTTAGCGGCCCCACTGGGCTGCTTAGTGGCTCCTTGGCCCTGGCTTAGGTGGCTCACTTGGCTTGCTTAGTGGCTTACTTCCAGCAGTAGGTGGTCCTTGAAATCGACCGCTAATTTCGGAGTCTTGCTGGCGTCGGATTCCACGTTGCCGAAGTCTTTGCCTTCGGCGTAGTCGATCACGTGGTAGGTTCCCGGTTTCAGGCCGCGCAGTTCGACATCGCCTTTCCATGCGGCATTTCGTCGCGGGGCGAAGAACGCGTAGTACATCTTGCCGTCTCTCTCGATGGCGTAGGCTTCGGGCGTGTCGTAGCCATAGACATACAGGTCCAGAAAATTGCCTTTGGAGAGCATCTTGTCGTTATAGAGGGCGATCCATTTTTTCCAGACTTCGTCCTTATGCTGGGTGAGGTTGACTTCCTTGTAGTGCGGGCCGAGTTCGGGCCAGACGAACTTGGTACCGACTACGCCTCCAGTCCCGATGGTGGAGGCGAAGTCTTCGCCGTGCTCGCGCCAGCTACTGCCGACGCGGTCCATGGTGGAGAGTTCGACGTGATCGCCATACACAGCGGAGTCAGGGCCTAGCAACGCTTTGTACATCTTGATGCGGCGGCGGACTTGCACGGCACCGACGGGATCGGCGGTGACTGCCTGGTCCAGGTAGGGAAGCCACGCCAGCGATGGTGGCGTTCCGCACGGGCAGCTTTGCGTCACGCTGTTGGGTTTGATCGCACGCGTGGTCTGGAAGATGGTTTTGTAGACCTCGGCTACCGCGTTCACAGAGTCTTGTGGTGATTTGTGGTGGTGCGCGGGGTTGTAGCACATGGGAACGGAGTAGATGTTGTCGAGCTTGGAGCCGTCGTATCCCCAGTCGCGGACGAATTTTTCGGTGAGTTGCTTGTAGTAGGCCTGGACTTCGGGGACGGCGGGACAGAGCGCGGCCAGGTCGCGCGTCATGCGGGCGTGTTTGCCGTCTTTGGTGAGGATGAGCCAGTCGGGATGGTCTTGCGCGACCTTCGCAACTTTATATTTGTGCGATTCCCATTTGCCCTGGCCGTCCTCAACGCCGATCGGCAGCCACCAGAGTTGGACTAGCAGACCCTGTTTGTGGAAGTCGTCGGTCATCTTCTTGATGGAATCGTCGGGGAAGGTTTCGGGGCGCGGGTTCCAGTCGCCATAGGTATCGAACCAGCGATCGTCGAGCGTCGCCCACTTGATGCCGAGTTCTTTGAGTTTGGGAATGGTGCCTTCCATCTGCGCGGGAGTCACGTTGAACTCGTAGCCCCATCCACACCAACTGATGTTGTAGGCCTCGTTCGAGGGCTTAGGAATATTCCAGCCTTCTTTCTGAAGGACGCTCGACCACAAGCGCAGAGGTTCATAGAAATCGCCGGCGTACACGGCGACGAAACCGCGCGGAGTGAAGTAGCTCTCGTTTGGCTTCAATGCGGTTTGCGCGGGCAGGGTGAGGCTGGCGTTGACGCGTTGGTCGGCTTCGACTTTGACAGG